>Ga0315298_1007508_pt1 | contig 14316 bp, 11 predicted proteins | sample WHS_1_MG_FD_203077 | JGI IMG/M metagenome (GOLD analysis project Ga0315298, IMG submission 203077) | Extremophilic microbial mat communities from Washburn Hot Springs, YNP, Wyoming, USA - WHS_1_MG | ecosystem: Environmental > Aquatic > Thermal springs > Hot (42-90C) | place: USA: Wyoming... | reverse complement strand
CATCATGAAGGAAGACAAATCGATAGAGATTTCTATTTTTGGAAAAGGTCCTGATGAAAAAAGATTGAGAAATATAGCAAAAAAACAAGGGCTACCAACCTCAATCTTTAAGGGATTTATTCAGAGAAGTAGGTTAATTCCAATATTGATGGAAAGTTCAGTAGGAGTTGTTCCGACAAAGAAAGAATATGCAACGCCAATGAAGCCCTTTGAGTATTTTTCAGCTGCTCTTCCAATAGTTTCAATAAAAGGTATGTGGTGGACTGAGGTCATGGAAAGGTATCATGCAGGTTTATCATCTGCTTTTGAACCTAAAGAATTTGCAGAAGCAGTTTCTGCGTTAATTAATTCAGCAGACTTAAATCAATATGCGAGAGGTGCCATAGAAGTTGTTAAGAAGGAATATAACTGGTATAATATAACCGAAAACTTGATATCAGTATATAAGAAGTTAATTTTATGAATGTTCTTAGTGTTAATTACTTTCAAGAACTAGTTGGTTGCATACAATGAGTAAATCTGTTTGTTTAATTTCTTTCTCTGATTTTGGATTGGGTAGAGGAGAATACTTAGCTAAAGCTATGAAAGCGATGGGCTTAGAAGTCTTAGTAGTAACTAATAAACCCGTCTATTCGGGGTCGTTCAAATCGATAAAAAGTACTTTAAGTAAAGATGAAATTGATGCCTTAGAGATACCATTACCTTATTTACCTTATGAGGACTTGATTTCAAGGCTTGTTCAGTACATCCTTTTTATGATCCTTTCCTCCCTAATCTTACTAAAGTCTCGTAGATCGTTTGATTTCTACTATTCAAGAGGTCCTCAGCCATTTACAGAAATTACATGTTGCATGTTGAAGTTGTTTAAAGGCGGCAAAGTAATAAGTGATATAACAGATCTTTGGCCAGATGCACTAGACTATATGCAGATAAATGTTTTTCTAAAACGAATTCTAATTTTATTCGGAAATGTGGTTAATTCATTTACTTGGTCCAAATTAGATGCAATTGTTACCCATAATGAAGTAATGGCACACATACTTTCAAAGAGAAGTGGAAGAAGAGTCCATGTAATATATGGTGTAATTGATTTAGAAAAATTTAAACCAATGCCGAAATATGAGGCTGTCCAAGAATTACCGGAAGAGCTTAAAGAAAGATTTAATCGAGAGTTTGTTGTGTTGTATGCTGGTCTATTAGGGCCTTTTCAGAACCCTGAAGTAATATTAAAGCTCGCGCAACTTACAAAAAACGAGAATATCTTATTCGTTATTATAGGCACAGGACCATTAAAAGATAATTTGGTAAAAGAGAAAGAAAAGCAACAGCTTAACAACATTTTATTCTTAAATCCAGTTCCCCATTCTTTAATGCCAATAATATATAATACGGCAGATGCCTTTTTACTTACGTACATGCCAACGAATTTTCTAAGAATAGGTTTACCAAAGAAATTCATAGAATATGCTGCTATCGGTAAGCCAATTTTGTGCATCACTCTAAACTGTGTAGCTTCAAGACTATGTAATATCTGGAAAGCAGGATATCACATTCCTCCAGAAAGACTTGAAGATGCTGCACACATTATTCTAGAATTAAAATCAAATAAGAATCTTATTAGATATCTAGGTAATAACTCTAGGAAAATGGCAGAGTCTTTATTCTCTATGGAAAAGGCAAAAGAAGAGTTGCAGGCCATCCTGATTTGAATTCCAAAGAATTTTTCGCCTCTATTACCAAACGATACCTCTTATACTTAGTGCGCGCTAGACTCTTCATACTCATGTTGCTGGACATAACAACGTCTTTGTATACAAATCTTTTCTAGATTTCTTCAAATTTCAAAGATTCCAAATTTTAAGATCTGCAGGAAGCGGATACTACCCTTTCTCCTTAAATTCGATGGAAAGTATTGATAAAAAGCATGCTCATTTAATTGCTATTGCACTATCACTAAAGAAAACTAAATAGAAATATCAGAGTTAAACCCATCATGATGCAAATAATTCTTTTAAGTAGGCTACGTATACATGGTGAAACATTATATAAAAAACTTGGAAAACTATACGATGTTGTTTGGGTAGGTAGAAGATTCCCTTATTCGCTGAATTTTATTAATGCGCCTTTTTTACTCTTCTACGAATTTCTATGTTTACTTCGATACCATAATATTAGAATTAGAAGTCAAACACGTATTATTTTAGTTCATTTTATAAGTCTTGATTGTTTGGTAGCATTCTTATTTAAGAAAATTTTTGGTTATAAAGTAATATTGTATGCTATTGGAAGCGATGTATTGGGAGTTCGCAATGCTATTCAGCAAAATTTCTTAAAGAGAGCTTTATCTGAGGCCGACAAAGTACTTTGTGTTAACAGAATTATTGAAAATCACGTTAGAAGTATGGGATATAAAAACACTGCCATTCTTCCTACACCTTTTTTAGAACCGAATGAAAAGAATTACTTTGGGGAAAAAGAATATGACATTATAAGTGTAGGAGCACTTACACCAGTGAAAGCTCATAGCCTGTTGATTCAATCTTGTAGATATTTAGATCGTAGTACAACAATAGCTATTGTAGGAGAAGGCCCATTAAAAAGCTATTTAACAAATCTTGCTAGGCAATATGAAAATCATAAGATTCTATTCCTTGGGTTTCTTCCTAAAGAAAAACTATGGATAGAATACCAAAAAGCAAGAGTTTATGTTCATACATCAATTCGTGAGGGAATTCCTTCTTCTATTCTTGAAGCAATGTGGTTTGGGCTTCCTATAGTATCAATAAAAAGCTCTTTTACCGATGATTTAACAAGTTTATATAAATTCAAAATATTTGTAGTTGAAAAACGTTCGCCTTATCTATTAGCAACGACTATTGAAAGAGTATTAGAGAATTACGAAAATTATGAAAAGGTAATTAATCTAAATAAAGAGTTATTGCAAGACTATATTAGAAATTGGAACTATAAACTAAAATTGAAGAATAATATACAAGGTTTCTTAGTTGTTGGCACAGTTACGGATAACTGAGTCTGTTTAACATGGACAGAGTTATGAAAATATGTTTTCTTTCCCTAAATTCATATCCTATGCTGACTAACAAAAATTTAGGATATGCTGGAGGAGCAGAAGTTGAGCAGGTTTCTTTAGCTAAAGAGCTAGTTACTTATGGTTATGATGTTAGCTTTGTTACTTATAGCCATGGTAATAGAGAGACAGAGAAAGCAGATGGAATCACTATTATAAAAACCTATGAAAGAGATGAAGCTAGTAAATTGAGCATTTTTCAAAAGTATAAGCTTATATGGTCTGCCTTAAAAAAGGTAGGAGCTGATACATATTTTCATGAAAGTGGAGCTACAGGGATACTGCCGCTATTCTGTGGCATTAACAGGAAGAAATATGTTCATCGCATCGCCTCTGATGCAACAGTTCTCAGCAAATCTCTCTGGAAGATACAGTTTCAGTCAAAAAATTGCTGACGTGCTTGAAATTAGAAGAGCTAATTCTGTTATAGCTCAAAGCAATTTTCAAAAGAGAATCTTAAAGGAAAGGTTCAAAGTGAAAAGCGTTGTAATTAAAAACGGCCTACCTATACCGAAAGATGATTATAAGAAGCATGATCCTCCTATCGTTCTATGGGTTGGGTCTATCTCAACCGTTAAACAACCCCACTTATTTGTGGAGCTGGCGAAATCTCTTCCACATGTAAATTTTGAGATGATCGGAGGAAAGGGAGATCCTCAGCTTTATGAGGAAATCGAAGCAGTCAGCAAAAAATGCCAAATCTCAAGTTTTATGGCTTCATCCCCTTCCACAAAATTGATGAATACTTTAGGAAGGCCTCAATCTTTGTCAATACCTCAAGAATAGAGGGCTTCCCAAACACGTTTATCCAAGCTTGGGCACATCGCGTTCCCGTCGTTAGCCTTACAGTTGATCCGGACGGCATTATTCACGGCATTATTCAAAATGAAAAGTTAGGGTTCCGTTCGGGCACATTTAAACAGTTAATTTCGGATGTTATCACTCTATTAAATGATGAAAACCTTAGAACATCCTTGGAAGGCAACGCTCGGAAAATGGCAGTGGCTTTATTCTCTTTAAAGCAGGCCGAAGATAAACTGCGACCCATTTTAAGTTCTCTGAGGTGATCGACTCGCTTTTCAGTATAGCTGTGGGATTGATTAAGCGTTGCAATTATGTGTATACAGCAGAGAGTTTTTAATTCATAGAGCGACTAATTAGTCTACTTACATATGTATAACACTCCAAGAAAAAATATGCAGAGACTAGCTATCACTGTGGGGATTATACCTAGTAGATATATACTCGTGAAAAAAGCTGATAAAATCTTTATTAAAAGATCTATCGAATTAGCGGAGATGTTATCTGACAATATGCTACAGGTAAACTTAGTAGTCATAACTCTCGACAAGTCTAGCTTCATCCATAGGCTATTCATAATGTTATCAGAGGCAAAAGGTATACTAAATGCTATTCTTAGAATAATTCTTGGTCAGGTAATTCTAGTTATGCACCTTGTTAAGGTCATAAGCAGTATTCACGTTCTCATTTTTTACCAATTGAGCCTTGAAGTACCAGCAATGATGTTAGCTAAGTTTTTGAGGAAGAAAACCATATTATATCTAGGGGGGAGTGGTTCTCTATCCACATTCTATTCAAATAATTTCACCTTTTCTAAGTTCTTGAGATTAAATGCTATCGCCTACGCAGTTTGTTACGGTATGGAAAAAGTGGCTTTAAAATTAGCTAATCGTCTTATAGTTGTTACTCCTGAGGTTGCTGAAAGATATGGCCAGAGAAAATATAAAGTCATACCGGCACTTGCAATCGATGGAGACTTTCTCAATCACTTCAAACTAAAAAGAAAAATATCTGAAAGAGGGCTTTCAGTAGCTTATATCGGAAGGTTAACACGGGAAAAAGGCATTCTAGAGTTCCTTTTCTCTATTCCGATTATAGCTACTCAAAACAATGTTATAGATTTCCTTATAATAGGAGATGGAAATATGTTACCAATTATTAAAAATTTCATAAGAAAACTAAAAATTGAAAATAGATGCAAACTTATTTGTGCGGTATCCCATCAAGATGTTAGTGAATATCTCAATAACGTAAAACTTTTAGTATTACCTTCGTATACAGAGGGATTACCATCAGTGCTACTAGAGGCCCTAGCTTGTGGAACGCCAGTTCTTGCTACTCCGGTCGGTCATATAAAGTCAATAATAACAGATGGAAAAAATGGATTCTTACTGCCTGATAATAGGCCAAAAACTATTGCACAGTCTATTGTTGCAATACTGCCAGATGAAAAACGGTTAGAAGCTGTATCAGAAGACGCTATTAAGACATTCCGTCGGTTGCATGAGACAATGTCCTCCGACTCTTATGTAAAACTGTGGAAAGAAACTATAATTGAATTGATTACAAATCCGTAACATGATCGGCCTGAACAAATTACGAGCTAATATAGGTTCTTACGAACTTTATTCCTCAATCGATAACTTGACTATTCTGTACCTGCTTTTAGCGTTATTATCATATTTCCTTGCTCCATCCGTTTTTTCATTGATTCTTGCGTTTGTTGGATTAATTTATATACCTGGCTTTCGGCTTGTTACATTAGCTATCGATGCAAAGGAGATCAATAAGATAGGGTTCGCTCCAGTGGTTGGGCTTGCACTACATGCTCTGCTAGTCTTACTTGCCTATGGAACTAGTAAAACATTATTCATGGATCTCAAGCTATACTTAATTCTATGTACTTTTCTCCTTAATATTGGCTTCGATATAATTTGTCACCTTCACAGAACTAAAGATATAGCAAGAATATCCTACTTTATCGGGATGCATAAGTGCCAATTTCATAATGGTTATGTGAAATTCTCTACGATATTATTCCTTATTTTCTTAGCTTCCGGAATCTTCTTGTCTACAGCTAACAATTCAGGTTTGACTCCAGACGGTGCTCTATACTCCTGTTTAGCATCAAATATCGCATCTCATGGGATTTTTTCTGTAAATATTCTGAACCGAGATATCCAGTTTCCTTTTGATGATTTTAATGGTGTTATTAGAAATCAGGTAACTTGGTTTTTGCTCGGAATCTTCTTTGCATTTGGTGGAATTTCTTTTGCTAATGGAAATCTGTATGCTGTTGTATTAGGTTCCTTACTAATTTTTCCAGTTTATGAGATTTCAAGAATCTGGTTTGATTCATGGCAAGTACCTATGTTTGCATCCCTCTTTCTACTTCTTTGCCCACAGATACGATTTTTTTCCATTGTTCTAATGGGAGCGGATATAACCGGTTTATTATTTGGTGTGTCTGCTGTAGCTTTGTTGGAATTCATGAGGGTTAAGAAACAGGTCTCCTTGAAATCATCAGCCATAGTTTCACTGCTGCTTGGGGCATCAATGCTATCTCAAGAAACTTTATTTACAATATTATATCTTCTTCCAATAGTTATATTATGTATTTTAGAAAAAAGGCTAACTCGATCGTTAACGATTAGTATGTTACTTATCGCTTTATTTTTTACTCATTCGTTAAGCGTTAGCTCGAGACAGAGTTTTGCTCCCGTAGTCTTTCTCGGCCTATTTATTCCAATATTTTTCATCTTCCGAAAGAAAGATAATATAGTCGCTTCGTTTGCCTTCATTATGATTGTATTAGTAATTTTCATCCAATTACGTGCTAATAGGTACTACATGTTCCCTGGTAGCAAAAAGTACCAAATAGTTCTACCTACTGGCATATTAGCAGCTCCACTCGACTTAACACGCGTATACAATACTGCTGTAGAGATAGCGAAGTGGTTTTCGTCTTCATATTTAGTATTGTTAACTGCCCTATCCGCATGCAAGGCAATAATCATATTCAAGGAAAGAAATTGGAACCAGTCTTACCCTATACTCTATGTTTTTGTAGATCTAGTAGCAAGATCATTTTTCCAAACTAGTGGAATATTAGGTACAGGTGGTACTTTAGTAACGGGAAGGTTCTTTCTTGCGGATGTTACCTTTATTATAATTTTGGCATCCTCTTTTATATCATTCGTATTGCAATGGTTATATCATACCATTCTCAAGTCTTATCAAAGTCGATATAATCAACATTTACTCATACTAGTTGGCCACAGGAGGCACCATATTATAAAAATAGAAATTACTAAGTTATTTCTCTTTATGACAGTAGCTGGACTTATTATTTCTACTAATTTGCCTGACTGTTTAACCCTCATTAATGAAGGTTTAAAGCAGGTTAGATACATGCCAACCATAGTAAATATGCAGGCGGAAGAATGGATCCTGAATAACACATCGGTACATGACAGGATTCTTGTTGCTTCCACAGGATATGTCAGTTTTTGGTGTTTATCGGTTAACTCGAGGACATTTATCAGTACTGGTGAGACCTATAATAGTATTCAGCTTGATCTTGACGATCTATTGCTTATATCTAGGCAGTTTAATGCCTCCTATGTCATTCTTGACTCAACGACTCCTTGGTTGTATCCCAGTCTTAGCAAATACTATAGCGAATCTTTGCAAACTGGTGAAATTGTAAGGACAAATACAGATCTAAATTTGAAAGTAGTGTTTGTCTCTCAAAGCAACCCACTCGTCATAATCTTCAAGATAATTCCTACGAATGTCAAGCATATAGGCACGTTTTACCATAGTGCAAAACTTAATTAGTATATTTCTATTAACTTTTAGCCTTGATGGAACGGAAAGAACATATCGTTATGTCATCTTTAAGAGCAAATGGAAAGGAAAGAAAGTCACTTTTAGTTCTTTCGTCAGTGAACCATCCACAAATCATGCAGGAATATGAGGGATTAAGAAAATATTACAAAGTGAAATATATTGAAACATCTTTTCACAAAAACTTTGTTAAAATAAAACCAGAAAAGAAATTTTGGACATTGCTGAGAAACATACCTTCTACTGCATTATTTATAGTGAAATACAGAATCTTGCCACCGCTTTCTCCTTTAAGTTTTCCATTGTTCTTATTATATGCACCTCTCATTTTGAGCTTATATGAAAAACAAGTAAAAATTGACCTAATCTATGCACATTGGCTTTATCCAGCAGGATTTGTAGGTTCAATCCTGAAGAAGTTAATCAATCGGAAGCTTGTGACAGCTATATGGGGTTTTGATATCGACGCAAGTATTTCTAAAGGTTTGACTAATACTCTCTTAAGACACCTGTCAAAATGTATAATCATGCAGTCTGATCTAATTATAACCAATCATATCATACATAAGAATATTGCTAAATTGTTAGCAGGAAATCAGCATGCTAGGAAAATAATATATATCCCTCCGGGCAATCAGCAATTGAAAGTTGAAGAGAAGAATCCCGAAGAAATAAAAAAACGTTTCTTTATCCCTCCTTGGAGCCGTATTATACTTTATTCTCCATCTTTAGAAAGGATTTATGGAATCGAAGAATTTATAAAAGCGGCCGATAAGATAAGTGCCAAGTTTCCAGATGTCTTCTTTGTTGTCGTCGGAGACTGTGAAGACAAGAAAAGAAAAGAAAGTGTAATCAGTATGGTTAAGGGGATGAAATTCGGTGACAGAATTAAGCTCCTTGGCAAAGTTCCATTCAATTATATGCCATTGCTTTACTATATTTCTACTATCGTTTTCGATTCATGTTATAAAGGACAGGGAACCACTACTATTGAGGCATTTTCACTTGGCAAACCCGTTATAGGCTTTAAAACACCAAAGAGATTAGTAAATCACGGAGTCAACGGATATCTCATAAAAAAGGGAGATATCCTGAACCTAGAGAGATATCTATCTACCTTATTAACTAACAATAACCTGCTTAATAGTTTAGGCAATAATGCCCTGGACGCTTTTAAGAGCAGATTTAACCTTGAAAAAAGGATAAATAAACTTTTGGAGATATTTGACAGTGTGATCAAACATGGCTGAATTGGATCTAGTTGAGGGAATTTTGAGATGGAAAAATAAGAAATGGGTACCTCCAACTTTTAATGAATCAGGTTTAACCAAGTGGTTTTGGATAGTGCAGAATCCTCAGAACCTGAAGATCGGTAAATACGTTGATATAGGGGCCTTCACATACATGAATGCACTTTACGGCATAGCGCTGGAGGATTTTGTTCAAATAGGATCTCACTGCTCGATCTACTCTGTTTCTACCATAGATGGGAAGACGGGTAAAGTTGCGATAAAGAAGAATGCAAGAATTGGAAGCCACAGTGTCGTCATGCCAAGAGTGACCATCGGGGAGAACAGCATAATTGGCGCATTTAGTTTCGTTAATAAGGATATTCCGGCTAATGTTATAGCATTTGGTGTTCCAGCAAAGATTTATAAGCGATTAACGGACGATGAAGTAAACATTATGCTTGAAGCTATTGAAGAGGTGGAAAAAGCTAATAATGAAGGTGAAGCGTTATGAGTTGGAAGATACCTCTATTTAAAATCTACTGGGATGAAGATTGTGTAAGAGAAATTAATGAAGTTATTAGGAGTGGCATGAATTGGGCTGTGGGCTCTAAAGTTGAGGAATTTGAGAGGGTGATAAGCACCTATATTGGAACAAAGTTTGCAGTTACATTTAATTCTGGGACATCGGCCCTTCATGCAATCCTTTTGGCATACAAAATACATGAGGGAGATGAAGTTATTGTTCCATCATTCACATTTATAGCGACAGCCAATGCAGCTCTTTTTGTAGGTGCAAAACCAATTTTTGCTGATATAGAGGAGGAAACCTTCGGACTAGATCCTGAAAGTGTTAAGGAGAAAATAACAGAAAGAACCAAAGCAATTATAACCGTTCATTACGGAGGCTGCCCAAGTAAAGTGAGAGAGCTTAGAGAAATAGCGGATGACCATAAAATCCTCTTGATAGAGGATGCCGCTGAAGCTTTTGGCGCTAGAGTTGGAAGCTTAAGAGTAGGTACGTTTGGAGACAGCTCTATACTTAGCTTCTGTCAAAATAAGGTTATAACCACTGGAGAAGGAGGAGCTGTTGTTACAAATGATGAGAGGATATACAACAGACTTAAATTGATTAGATCTCACGGTAGACTTGAAAGCGAAAACTATTTTTCTTCATCCAATTCAGGCGATTATGTAGAACTTGGATATAATTTTAGATTATCAAACATTTTGGCGGCATTAGGTCTCGCTCAGATAAGAAAGATTGATAAGATAATAGAAATGCGAAGAGAGAAAGCTTCATTATTAACAGCGGGGCTATCAAAGATAAAATATGTAATACCTCCAAATTGTCCACCGGACTATTTCCATGTCTACCAATTATATACAATTAAGACGCAAAGTGATCTAAGAGATGGTCTTATGAGGTATCTTACTAAAAGAGGCATTATGAGTAAGATTTACTTTAACCCTGTCCATCTAACGATGTTTTATAGGGAGAAATTCGGTTTTAAAGGCGGCGAATTACCTATTACGGAGAAAGTTTCTAAAGAAGTTTTAAGTTTGCCGATTTATCCAACCATGACAAATGATGATATAAGCTATATCATAAAAAGTGTTAGTGAGTTCTTTGATGTTCAAGATGAGTGAACTTTTCAGAGGAAAGAAAATCTTAGTTACTGGTGGTACGGGCTCGATAGGAAGTTGCATAGTTAAGGAGTTGTTAAAGTTCGATGTCAATGAAGTATGCATCTTCAGTAGAGATGAAATAAAGCAGTTTATGATGAAAAAGACAATCAGCGATAAAAGGTTAAATTTTATCGTTGGAGATGTGAGAGAATATAAAAGCTTAGAAAGAGTTTTTGAGAGGAATAACTTTGACATAGTTTATCATGCCGCCGCTATGAAGCACGTTATTATTTGCGAAGAAAATCCAATAGAAGCTGTGAAAACAAACATATTTGGTACACAAAACGTCGTTGATCTTGCCAGAAAATATGGAGTTCCAAAGCTAATCAGTATAAGCACTGATAAGGCTGTTAGTCCATATAATGTTATGGGCGCAACAAAATTTATAGGTGAGAGGATAGTCTTTAACGCCAATTATACGTCTGTTAGATTTGGCAATGTAGCAGGCTCAAGAGGTTCCGTGATTCCAGTACTCATCGAAGAAATGATAAGGAAAAGGCAGGTAAGTATAACAAATCCAAATGTTACTAGGTTCATTATGAAAATATCTGATGCAGTAAAACTGGTCCTTAATGCTACACAGTATGCAAAAGGGGGTGAAATATTTGTTCTCAAAATGAAGGCTTTCAAACTATCGGACCTAGTTGATGTGCTAGTTAATTACGTAGCACCTAAAGTTGGTATTCGTAGCGAGGAAATAAAAGTGAACGTAATAGGACTTCTTCCTGGAGAAAAGCAACACGAAAGCATCGTAGATGAACTGGAAGTACCTTACTTACACGATTTAGGTGACTTTTACGTTATCAAACCTAAAACTCCCGCTACTAACGTTCAAAGAGAACACCTCGCCCTTTCTTCTAACGTCGCTGAGTTCGTATCAAAAGACGAGTTAGCAGAAATTGTGGATGAATATATTAGTAGCTTACTTTTCCTTAAACAGTAGGCAAAATAATTAACTTAGGGTAAAGAGCTTGTTAGCAGAAGAGATCATTAAATTGATTCGAAATAGAAGTTTACGCTTAGTGATCTTGAACTCTGGCTAACGTCGGCTTGGGAACGAAGTAATTGCTAGAAAATTAGAGAAAGAAATAAAATTGTTGAAGATCATAAAAGACTATTATGAAGTAAAAAGCAAACTGGTGAATACTCTTAAGGTGACATATTTGGCTAAAGGCTCAGTCGAAAACCTTTATAAGTACTTCTTGAATATCTACTTTAACAATTCTTCAGAATAGGCTGAACTAAAGTTGAGCATCGCCATCATATTTGGTACTAGACCCCAAATAATTAAGTCTTCTCCCATAGTTCACGAGGCTTTAAAGAACGGTTTGGAGTTGAAGATAATTCATACTGGTCAACATTACGACTACGAGCTTTCGCAAGTTTTTATTGAAGAGTTCAACCTTCCTGAACCTACAGTAAATTTGGAGGTAGGCTCAGGCTCCCATGCATACCAAACTGGAGAGATAATGCTTAGGCTTGAAAAATATTTGCTGGGAGATAAGCCTTCTCTCGTCCTCGTACCAGGTGACACGAATTCTGCTTTAGCTGGAGCTCTAACTAGCGTTAAGCTTGACATTCCTGTAGCTCACGTAGAGGCTGGTGCAAGATGCTATGATATGAGCATGGCTGAAGAAGTGAATAGGAGGCTTATAGACCACTGCTCGAAAATCCTCTTCGCGCCGACGCTGAACTGTAAGAAGAACTTAGAAAAAGAGTCCGTTTTAGGCGAAATACATTTAGCTGGCGATACAATGTACGACGTATTTTCGAGGTTTAAGAACAGGGCTGACGAATGTGACATACTCGATAGACTTAATCTTTCAAATAAGGAGTATTATCTGCTTACGCTTCATAGGGCTGAGAACGTCGATGATGCTAAGAAACTAAAGAGTATTTTAAATGGAATTATGAAGTCTAATGTTGATGTTGTTTTTTCAATGCATCCTCGTACTAAGAATAGGCTTAAAGAATATGGAATATCTCTAGAGAATTCTAATTTAAGGGTTATTGAGCCTGTAGGCTATATTGAAATGCTTAAGCTACTCAAGCACGCGAAGATCGTTTTAACAGATTCAGGTGGGCTTCAGAAGGATGCTTTCTGGTCTAAAACTCCATGCATAACTTTAAGGGATAGAACTGAGTGGGTTGAAACCGTTGAAATGGGTGTGAACTTTCTTGCTGAAGCCGATGCAAACAAAATAGTTCAAGCTATAAATTTCATCGAAGATAACTACGATTTAATTAAGGGAAGGTTCAAAGAGAACCCCTTTGGAGATGGGCATGCCGCAAGAAGGATAGTAGAGACCGTAATACACTCTATCTAAGAGGTTTAGTTTGAAAAATAATGTAAAAATACTAAAGTGAAACTTCAAGCTTTTCCTTAAGTTCATGTGCTTATCGCAAACTAGCGTACTTACGTGAATGTTGGTCTAAAAATGGAAATGGAATTTCTAAAGTGAAGAAACTGAAAATAAAACCCAATTTAGAGGAAAGTTTTGCTTGGAAAATTATTGAAAGAACTTGTAGAACAAAATTTAGCTCGTCTAGTATTGAAGAGATTTATTATACCCTTATAAAATTCTATTAGGGCTTCTTCCTTCTTCTTCAGCTTTTACTATTCTTTTTCCCTAATGCTCTTACTAGTTTTTTGCTATGTTTGTAAAAGTTGTAAAAATTGCGATTTTTTAGATTTTTGGGCGTTTTTATTCAATTTTTTGGATTTTTAATTTTACATGCGATTGTAAAGAATTGTAAAAGTACTTTTCAAGGCTTTCTGCTTTTTTAGTTCAGAACAACGGCATTTTTCTCTTTTAGCTTGTTTAATTCCTGTTTAAAAGAGTTCACCTTTTCCATTGCGTTAAGCTTTGCCTTTATATACTGAGCATCTTGAGTTAAGGCATTTATCTTTTGCTCTAAACTTCTTATTTCTTCTTCTAAGTTGACTCTTTCTCTTAAGTCTTGAATTTCTTGTCTCAAAAACGTTATTTCCTCAGAAGGTACAATTATTTCCTTAATCATAAGAAGCTTTATTGCCTGTTTTACTAGCTCATGCTCATCTTCTTTTGGTCTTATCTTATTAACTACATCAGCTAAAACTAAAGGATAGTATACAGTATTTTTGTACACTCGTAGGCGAGTATATTCTTCTAAGATTTTTTTGCTTCTTTCAATTCCTAGTCTTTCAAAACATAAGTACAATATGTCGTTTCGTTCTTCAATGGCTTCTTTTAATTTGGAATTCTCAGCTTTCAGATACTTAACTTCGATCTTATGAGCTTCAAGTTCTTCTTTCATCCTTTGCATTTCAGAGGCTTCCTTAGAAAACCTCATTAAGTTAGTAAGATACTCATTAAAACTTTTTACAACTTCTTTAGGGTCTTCAAACTTCAGTAAGAGTTCTTCTGTTTTTTCTGGGCTAGTATGCATACTCATTAAGAATCCTAAGAATGCATTTTTTCCTATTTCAGTTATTACTTCTCCGAGCCAATTGAAGTTTTTTGCTAATCCTCTTATTCCAGTAGCATAAGCTTCACCTAGAGAGTTTTCAATTTGTTCTGAAGTACTTTGAGGATAAATTTGTTTTTCATATGGCTTAAACCTATTTATTGCTTGGTATACTGTAATGTACTTGATTCCAGTCTTCTTTGAAATATTTTT
>Ga0315298_1007507_pt1 | contig 14316 bp, 20 predicted proteins | sample WHS_1_MG_FD_203077 | JGI IMG/M metagenome (GOLD analysis project Ga0315298, IMG submission 203077) | Extremophilic microbial mat communities from Washburn Hot Springs, YNP, Wyoming, USA - WHS_1_MG | ecosystem: Environmental > Aquatic > Thermal springs > Hot (42-90C) | place: USA: Wyoming... | reverse complement strand
GTTGGAAACGAATCAGCTATATATCGGAAACGCAAGACACTATTTTGGCATGGGCCGGTAGTCTAGCTCGGTTAGGACATCCGCTTGACGTGCGGAAGGTCACCGGTTCAAATCCGGTCCGGCCCACCATGTGTTTTTGTGTTGTACGTTTGTGCAAAAAGGTTTATTAAATATCAATATTCAGCATACTGATTGAGGCTGTTAAAATGTCCGAAAACATCACATCAGCAAGATATGGCGGATACCTCTTTTCTAGACATGAAGGTTTGATATGTGATGGTTGTGGCGAAAACTTTGAGAAACCCATCTTGGCAACCATTGTTTCTGGTGGTTCTTCCAAAACCTATTATGCTTGTCCACGTTGCCTAACAAAGGTTGGAGATGTTAAACCTGCAAAGCGCGAAGAAGGCCGAGAGGAGGAAAAAGCCTCCACAGTTGTTGTGCGCAAGAGCCGGAAAAGCGATTCAGACGAGACGGAGTGTGGACATTTCTTTGGCTATTTGAGGAAGCGTCCAAAGAATACGCCAATACCAGACGAATGTTTAACTTGTAGCAAAATGGTTGAATGCCTAACCTATTAACACCAACCAATGCGCAGCCCAATACTTTCAGCGGTAAACCTTAAAGCACCGCACAAAACATAGTGAGTTTGGCGAGGACAAAGCTTGCTTCCATTAAAGGATTTGAACCGTCCATTCCGAACACCCCACGTCAACCGCATGCTGCTAATCGTTAACGTCATCATATTCGCGGTTTACTGGCTTTCCACAATGGAAATTTATTTTCCACCTACGGTTGCTAATGTAATCTCGTCCGACTTTACCATGAAACCCAGTGATGTTGTCCATGGGCAGAGGCTTTACACTTTGGTGACTTCCATGTTTATGCATGCTGATTGGCTACATCTTTTGGGAAACATGCTCTTCCTTTACATTTTCGGAGACAACGTTGAAGACGTTTTTGGGCACTTAGGCTATTTGGCATTCTACATAACTTGCGGCTTGGCAGCCGCATTTTCCCACATATTAAGCCTATATTTCAGTTTAACCTACCCCGTCGATTTTAGCACGGGAGTTGTAGGGGCTTCTGGAGCAATTTCCGGGGTTTTAGGCGCCTACCTTATACTGTTTCCAAAGGCTAGAATCTTAACATGGGTTGTCTATTTTATACTGCCAATCCCAGCAGTCATTTTTCTCGGCTTCTGGTTTGTAATGCAATGGTTTTACGGCTTATTTGAAATCGGCAGCAAAATTGCCTACTGGGCGCACATAGGCGGCTTTGTCGCTGGGATGCTTTTGGCATTGGCTTTTGGGCTAAAACGGAAAAAAGCTAGAATGGCTAGACTTCTTCGCTAAAATTTTGCCTTAATGATAGGGGTCTGGCCGTCATGAGCTCCTCATATTGCATCCATCAGACTGGGACGGCGTCATCATCCCCCAAAATATAGCATCATCCCCCAAAGATAAAATCTTTGCTACACTGTGGTATATGAAAAGGGAAGGGTATAGTGAATCTTATATCAAGGCTACTGGCAAAAGGCTTAGGCAAATAGCAAAGCATTGCAGTTTGGATAATCCAGAGATGGTTAAAGACTACATAGCCTCTAAGAATTGTTCTCCAGCGTTCAAGGAGACACTGGTTGGAGCGTATGACTTGTACGTTAAGGCTAATGGTCTGAAATGGAGTAAACCATTCTACAAGAGATACGACAGACTTCCAAGGATACCTTCAGAGGAGAAAATCAATCTGGTTATAGCTAACTGTTCAAAGAAGTATGCCTTAGCCTTTTCAATGATTAGAGACTTAGGGCTTAGACCAGTAGAATTGACATGGCTAAGGGTTAAGGACATTGACCTTGAAAGTGGGATAGTAACAATTACAAGTGCCAAACACTGTAGTGGTAGGACATTGAGGCTCAGACAGACAACTCTATTAATGCTTAGAAACTACATTGTTACAAAGGATTTGAATTTGAATGATAGGCTGTTTCCAATAAACTCTTCCTCATTGAGTAAGACATGGAGAAGGGTGAGAAATAGAACTGCAGAGAAGTTAGGTGACTTAAGTTTGAAAACGATTAGGCTATATGACCTGAGGCATTGGAAGGCTACAACTGAATATCACAAGACAAAAGACCTTCTTTATGTCAAAACACTGCTTGGTCATAGAGACTTAAGAGCTACATTACGTTACACACAATTGCTAGGCACAAAAGAAGATGAGTACCATTCAGCAATAGCTAGGACAGTTGAAGAAGCTAGGAAGCTCATTGAAGAAGGGTATGAATATGTCTGTGATGTTGATGGTGTCAAGTTGTTTAGGAAACGCAAATAACCATCTCTTCTTTTTCTGTGTCTCCATCTGTCCAAAGTAAACAGTTTGCTGAGTTTCTTGATAACTAGTCTTCCAATGACTGAGGAGAATAAACACTTTCCAAAGAGTTCTGAGACACAACACAATGTGTTCAGTTCACGTGTCCTTCTTTTTTCCATGACAAGTGTCTAAAACTTTGAGGTAGGGAGAGTGGGTGACTCTCCCTTGCAACTAAACTGTACTTAACTTAACTCTACTTCACTCGACTGGACTTTACTCAACTAAACTTCACTCCACTGCACTCAACTGCACTGCACTACACTCAACTCAAAGAGAGTGTCCCCCTCTCCAACAAAAGGAAGATGAAGTGTCTTATATACTTTCTATTAAAGAATTCATTGTCTCTGTGTTTAAGTCTATGTGAAAAATGGGAACTGCCTCGTACTTGTGTATTTGCAGTGTCTAAAACCTTGGTCTCACGTGAGGCTAAGGTTCATTGTGACCTACAAAAATGTTCACGGGGTGAACAATTTCTTGTCTTCAGACTTTAGTGATTGGAAGAAAATTTCACAAGACAACAAGACATGGAATACAAACACAAACCAATTCCTCAGACGTAGAAGAAGACCTTGGCCTCAGTGCGAGGCCTAGGTTCACTGAAGTGTTATACATTGAAGATACCTCTCTCATTTATCTCTTGTATAGCTTTTCTTAATCTTCTAAGATTTTCTTCCATTCTAACCCATATGTCTGTAACCAAGGTGTCTTCCTTCCTTGAAAATATCTCTTCATACAATGGTCTCTGAGTATCTGCATTGATGAGACATGGACAAGGAAGGAGTTTGGCCTTAAAGCTTTTAACTTTAAGGATTATACTAGTCGTTTGAAGGGTATGAGTCTTCCTTATGAAGTTGTTGTTATGGATATGTTCTGTCCTGTTTGCCTTAAGGATAGATTAAAGGCTTTGATTACGCCTGATGTTTTAACGATTAAATGTTCAAACCCCAATTGTCTTATTGGAGGCGATATGGATAAGCCTCCCTATTTGCATCATGGTTCCAATTATTTTCCCGATTGGAGGCAAAGGGGTTTAGACGTTTACGATCTCATGTATGAAGCCCATAAAAGAGAATTCCACGAAAGGGTTAAGGACTACCGGTCCAACTCATGCCTCAACTGTGGAAGCCCTAACGTTAAAGTGGAAAAATTAGGCCCATGGTACAATAAAACATGTCTTGATTGTGGCTATAGTTCAGGTGGAATACCAATCGAGGCTTGGTCCATAAAAGAGGGCATAGCATTTCTCAGAAATCATCCGAAAACCATTGGAGGATGGACAACTAGGCCATTAACCATTAATGGCAGAAAATGCTGGGCAATAACCTACCTAGACATTGAAGAAAATATAAAACTTGTAATATACGCTGATTATAAAACGTTCAAACCTTTAAAAGCCGTGATAGACTATGAGCCGAAACCACTTAAAAACGAGAAAACCATACAACAAATAATCCAAAGACTCAAAAAATAAAACATCCAAACATATCACTATTCGTTGGAGGCTGAGTTTATGGCTGTTGAGCAATACCTTGACAGATTTCAGAAAATGAGGAAGGAAAGAGCTGCTTTTATGATTAAGGAGCTTGTTGAGAGAGGTGGGAAAGCTGAAATGAACGAGTTCATGGGCAGCATAGCAACAAACTATGGCATAAGAAGGACACCACAGCAAGAGTATTTAGAGGACTTGAAGTATGCTGGAGCCATAGATGTAATGGGAAACAGCATCATACTAAAATGTTCCACGTGAAACAGTCTTTTCTATGAACTTCATAAAAGAAAAGATTCGAAGCACATAGTGTTAAATTTTATATACTAATTGTATACTAGTAGCATTTGCAAAAGAAGGGAGAAAAATGGAAAATAGTCTAGAAAATTCTAACAACAACATTAACAATGATTCTATTCCTGTGCATTCTAGATCAGGGACAACTAATATTTCTAATGCTGATTTGCATCCATCAGACTGGGACGCGTCATCATCCTCCAAAACTAAATGGGCATTTCAGCTTTTAAACTAATTGCCTCTGATGGCTGCTCTAAATTTTCTGTGAAGGGCTTTTAAAGTGCCGGAAACCGCTAAAACATGTATGGCCACAGGTTTGGCCGTCACTTCTGTTATGGATGCTATTGCTGCCCTAACCTTTTCAACTTCTGTATGGGCTACCCGGATTATGGCGAACCCTTTTTCCATGTTATAACCGATTAGTGCTAGGCCTGTTTTACTTGCTCCATACTCGCCGAATAACCTTATAACCGCATTCCACAAAGCATCGAGAAACTCTTTCTGCTCAAACTTTTCACTTGAGTCTATTTTTAGGGCTAGGTAGCGGCGTCTCAATTTTATTTGCAATCTTTCCCCATCCTTATTAGGCGTATTCCAGGAGCAACAAAGCGAGGACTGAGCTTTTCGCGGTTTCTCTTAATAATCGCCAAAGGATTTTTTGAAACCGCGTCTAAGGCTGACGGCTTGTCTAAGTCAAAAAGGGTTGCCAGCGCCGCCATTTCAAAGGGTTTTCTCAGCAGAAGTTCGCTTGTTGCACCGCTAGAAACCACAATTGGCACTTGAAATTTTTTAGCAATGGCTGCTTCCTTCCGCAATGTTGACAGAAGCCTTATTCTGGCTGGTCCTTTTAGAGTGAGCAAGGGTTTTATCTCAATTTCCAGCGAGGCTTGGCTGTTTGATGTCAGCTCCGCCTCCGCCTTGTCGAAAAATCTTCTGTGAGGGTCTGGGGACGGAAAGTTTAGGAGGTCCACTCGATGATCTTTTGCAGCCTGCCTCGCAACAGCCTTCGAATCGCACATAACAGCTATTATTTCGAATTTTCTACGGAATTTTCTCAAAAGCTGGAGCAGCTCCCTTGGCGTTTTTGGCTTTAAATTTAGACGCGAAACAAAGTCTACGGAATTTTCTTGGCATATCCCCCTTAACTGTTGAACATATTTTTCGGCAAGACTTGTCGATGGCGGCACTGGTATGGCTATTAGGCGATAGCCCAAATCTGAAGCCTTGGCTATCATTCGCTTGGTTTGTTCCATGTCGCTTAGGTTTGGCTGTAGGTTTAGGTCTGCGAAAACTCTTCTCATGGAATTATCCCAATACTTCTGCAAAGGTCGGCGATCTCTTTCATAGTGGATTTCTTAAAATGGATTTTGAAGTGTATGGGGTCTGTTGTGCCCAGCCTAAACTCGTTTAGATAAGCCGCTTGCTTGTCAAGCCTTATGTAAAGGCATCCCCTTTCAATGTGCTGTTCAATTTCGCCGCCCAATATTTCCTTGTCTAAAATGCTTAGGCCTGAAGCAAGCCTTTCAAGAAAAGCCTTAACATGCTCTTTCTCCTTAATTTTAGCCTCGAAAAGGGTTATTGGGTTTCCATGATGCCCGCTTAAATTAGACTTTTTAAAAACAATGTTTTCAGAAACTTGTGGTGGAAGTGTGTTGCGCACCGCGGACAAGACTTTCTCTTCGTCTTCTGTGGCGTGGGCAAATACCCTTACATCAATGTGGGTTACTGGAACTTTAGAATACAAAACGGCATCACTGCTACTTGCTACTCTTCTTCATGCTTTTAGCTTTTCCCTTCTTCTTAGTGGCCGGTGGCTTTAAAATCTTCTCAATTTTTGCCTCAGCCTTAGGCTTAGTTTTAGGCTTTAACGAAGTTGCTAAAAATTCTTTGAGAGATTTCACATTATCCTCGTGGACTGTCCTCCTACGAGAGTCAACAGGAATGCCAAGCTTCAAGGCTTGTTTTAGGCTTAACTTAACCTCTTTCAGCTCTCCAAGGCTGAAGCCCTTTCCTAAGCGTTGTTTTCCGCCTTTTTTAAAGACGAACGGCTTAACCTCAGCCATTGTAGGCTAGTCTCCTGTTGCTGCTTTTCGGCTTGGTCTGGCTTTTTCTGCTCCGCGCCCCTTCCTTCTTAAGCCTCTCACTTTTTTGCCGGCGCTTGTTAAGCCTCTGAAGACTCTTCCTTTATGCTGTTTTTGGCATATCCAGTTTATGTCCTTGTCAGCCTTAACAGCCGGGTGATGCGGGTCAACCATAATGACTTCAAACCATTTGAAGCGTCCGTCTTCGCCAACCCAGTAGGAGTTTAAGACTTCCAAGTTTGGAAACTTTCTTGCCGCCCGTTCTTCCGCTATGAGCCTAAGGCTTTTCGCCGGCTTATACTTTCGAACACCCATCCTTTTCGGTCTTCTTCCAGCCTTTGGACGCTGCTTTCGTAGTCCCCCACGCCTAACACGGACACGGACAATGATGAAGCCTTGCTTTGCCTTATAACCAAGCTTTCTGGCTCTGTCTAGGCGTGTTGGCTTCTCAACTCGAACTATTGCTGGCTCCTTCCGCCACTCTATTAACCTCTGACGCATCAGCTCTTCAACGAAGGATTCTTCAGGCTTTTTCCAAGCCTCTGCAATGTATTTATACGCCAACCTTTTTCACCTCGCCACAGTTTATGGTTCAACCAAATGGTTACATCCCAGCGGATTCTCATCCGCCACTGGCTCTCAATGATTCCCCAACCAACAAAATAAACTTTTCCAACAAGGCTGTTAGGTCTTAGCCTTAAGAACAGCCTTTTTAACAAGGAGATGGCCGCCTTGCCCTTTCCAAACCCTTTCAGCCTCAACAATCTTCAACCTTTTCTTGAAAAATGGGGCGTCAAGCACCAGCGTTTCGTATTCGCCTCCCTCGCCCACAAGAGAGATGCCAAAACGCTTGTTCAGCTCAATTAACGCCTCAATAGTTTCCGTGTCAAGTTTTCTTCCAAGCCATTCTTTCGAGAAGCCATAGGCATAAACACCAGTTATTATGACTTCAAATTTTAGGTCTAGAATCTCCCTTAGGATGCTTATCGGGTTTTCGTGCCAGAGGGGTGTTAGACACTTAAGCCTCAACTGTTTGCAGATTTCCTCTATCCTCGCCCTCTGATAGTTTGAGGCTATAGCCCCAGAAACAATTCCATCCACATCAAGCCCTGCCACCAGACGCTTCAAATCCTCAACTTCAACCTCTTTCGCCCCCGAGGTTTCGCCCTTAACAAGCGGGATTCCAACGGCTTCCGCGAACAAGTCCATCAGATGAATGTTTGGGTAATGAAACATCCAGCTGTCCTCCCTCAGCGGAATCATGCTAACCAAACATTTCACATCATAGCCCAAACGTAGAACTCGGTAGAGGGCGAGGGTGGAATCCTTCCCGCCGGTGGCTAAAACTGCAACCCGCATGTGTCGCATTATCCCATAAGCTTTGATTTCGCCTCTTTAAACAAAGCCTCAGTTTTCAGCCGCCACCATTCAAAGTCTTTAGGCGTTTTTGGATAATTTCGGTAATGAGCCTTAACCTTGTTCATTAGGTTGACTGTAACCCTCAACTTGTTCAGAAAGTGGACACGCTTTAGGCCTCTGAAAACCCGTTTTGCAGTCTCAGTTATGTTTAGGTGGAAATCCTCGCCCAAACCGGCCTTCAAAACATCCTCTTCAGTTAAAAGTTTGTATTTCATGCCATGGCTCAAGTCTTCATTGCTGCTCTTCAATAGCAAAAGCCTAAAGACGTCAAGGGAAGCTTGCTTCGTCCCATAACTTTCCATATACTCAACGTTGTACTGCCATAAAGCCTCTTGGCTAACATCGCCTTTCTCCAAAGCTTCAATAATAGTTTTCCCAGCCAAATACCCGCTTATCATTGACGGTCCTATTCCGCCCCCATGAATGGGGTTCACGAGGCATGCGGCGTCTCCAGTGATTATTACGCCGTTTCCAACCATATTGTCCAAGGGTCTCCTTGTGGGGTCATACCATGCTCCGCCATTAAGCAATAATGAACCATCGAAAAGGGGCTTGGTTAAAATGTGCTTGTAGAACTGTTCTTTTGGGTTTGGAAAATTGTCTCGCATGCAAACTCCAAGTCCAGCGTTAACCTTTGCACTGCTTTTGTAGAAAATCCAAGTGTAGCCGCCGGGAGTAACCTTCTGGTCTAGATAAATTTCGCAATAGTTTTTGTCTCCAACTTCCTGTTTGAGCTGCCTAATCTCCCTATAGCAAGCTTCTACATCCTCGTTAGCTATTTCCGTCTCTATTCCCATTTCTTTTGGAAGTTTCCGTCTAACAACGGCTAGAAAACCGCTGGCATCCACAACAGTTTTTCCTTCAAAGCGAACCTTCTCGCCAGTTTTCATGTTTTTAGCCAAAACACCAGTTACAAAACCTCCCTCAATTATTGGCTCCAAACATTGAGTTGAATCGAATAGAACGGCTCCATTGTCTAGTGCCATTCTCAGAAGCCACTGTCCAAAAAGCCGCCTATTCAAAAGGTAGCCTGAAAAATCCTCATGCCTAACGGTGAAAACTGTTTCCATGTCTGGCGAGTATATTTTAACGCCCTCTATTCGCCTTTCCAACTCACCGTGCTGAGGAGGCTCCAGACCAAGGCTTTTTAGATGATGCTCTCCTAAGGCGTCTCCGCAAACTTTCTCGCCAATCTCCTTTTGGGGTTTTCTTTCAACCAAACAAACCTTTAAGCCAGCTTCAGCCGCTGTCTTTGCCGCTAGGCATCCGGCTGTTCCGGCGCCAACAACCACAACATCAAATTTCATGGATTAACTCCGCCTCTCAAGCTTTACCCTTTCATACATTGTATGGCGTAGCCTTTATAAACGTTGAAAGCTGCCTAAAAGCGTTTTTCTAACATTATTTTCGCTTAAAAACTTTTGAAGACACAAGAATAGGTATGGTTGTTGTCTCCTTTGGGGTGTCAAAAACCATGCATGTTAACGTCTTTTCTATACCCTTTACGGTTCTCAACTTATCTATTACAAATCTTCCAACGGAATCCACATCCTTGTCCTTAACTTTGATTAGAATATCCCAATCTCCAGATATTATGTGAACCTCCTGAACCTCTGGAAACTTTGAGATTTGCTCAGCTATTGCTCTTTGCGATAACGGTTCTCCCTCCCTGTTGGTTCGGTATGAGAAGGATGCCAGTATGAAGGCTGTTACACCAAAGTCCAGCTTTTTATGGTCTAGGACAGCCCTATACTCCTTTATTATTCCCTGCTGTTCCATCCTCTTTATTTTTGCGAAGACTGTTGTAATTGGCGAGTCTATTATTCTGGCAATTTCCTTTGCCGTCATTTTACAGTTTTTCTGCAGCAAATCCAGTATTGCCAAATCCTTTTCGCTAAGTTTGCGGCTCATGTGAAAAAATTACATGATTTTAAACTTAAAAAGGTTACTGTTTGATAAAAATACAGAATTTTCAATAAAAAATTTAAAAACATTAAGTGGTATTTTCACTCTCATGAGCGATAGCCTCCTCGAAAGTCTAAAGAAACGATATCTCACACTGAGAGACAACGGACTGGCAAACGTCTTTAGAGTTCAAGATGAGGTGGTATCCTCAATTAGGGAGTTCTTAAAAAAGGAGGGTTTCGTTGAAATTTTGGCGCCGATAATTGGACCAGCAACAGATCCGGGCATTAGGGGGGCAAAGCTAGCCACCATAGACTATTATGGTGTTCCCTTCAAAGTTATGAGCAGCATGATACTTTACAAGCAAATGATTATCACAGCTTTGCCAAAGGTTTTCGCCTTATCACCAAACATTCGCCTGGAACCATTGGAAACCGTGAAAACACGCCGCCACCTAACGGAGTTTAGGCAAATAGACCTTGAAATCGCCTACGCCAAATGCGAAGATGTCATTGAGCTTGGCGAAAGAATGCTCTGCCACGTGATAGCCAGAGTGAAAAGCAAGTGCCGCAAAGAGCTTGGAAAACGCCTAAAAACCCTAAAAGTGCCAAGAATGCCCTTCAAAAAATACACGTACAAGGAAGCCCTTGAGATTCTCAAAAGCATGGGGATAAACGTGGAATATGGCAAAGAGATTCCTTGGGAGGCAGAAGAAACCATCTCACAAATGCATAGCGAGCCCTTCTGGATAACAAACTTCCCAGTCACGGCAAGAAGCTTCTACTACATGGAGAGCGAAGAAGAGCCCGGCATTTTGGAGGATTTTGACCTTATATATCCAGAAGGTTTCGGGGAGGCAATTTCTGGCGGGGAAAGAGAATATCGATACAACAAACTTTTGGAAAGGATGTTAAAAAACGGTGAAAATCCGTCTGATTATGCGTGGTACTTAGAAATGCTGAGGGCTGGCATTCCGCCATCAGCAGGTTTTGGAATAGGTGTTGAAAGGCTGACGAGGTTTATTTGCGGTCTTGAAAACATTTGGGATGCTGTCCCATTTCCAAAGGTCGCCGGGATACCCTCCCCATAAACTGCAAAGTTTAGTTGGAATATTGATTTTTGATTCATAATGGTTAATTATATTTTGGTCAAACCTTGAAACGTCAATGTTAAAGAAGGCGACAGTTAAATGATGAAGAAAGCCGTGGTTAAAAAGGGTGAAACTTACACCGTTGACCTAACAAAAATTGATGGAGACGGTGCCTTCCCCTGCCCAAAATGTGGTGTAATAATATCCCCAGACGACGAAACCGAGGAAGTCTATCAGATTGTTGAGACAAAAGTGAAAGGAGACGATTTGGCAGAACTCATTCTCCACTGCAACAAGTGTGGAAGCACTATAAGGCTGGTGGGCTTCCTACAACAAACCATTGAAGGCTAAAAAACGCTAAACTTACTGCTCCTTCTCAAATTTTCGACTCACTGCAACAAAAACAAGCCATAGTATGGCACCATAAAAGACCCCGTTGATGAGGGCGCCCACAAACTTTTGGTATTCTTCAGCGGTTCTCCCAATTAAGGCGCATATGAAATTTCCTGGAAATATGGGTGAGGGAATCAAAAGCGAAGCGGCTAAGAACATTGAAAAGAAGACTATCAGTATCGGGATTCCCTTCATTCGTTTTCCCACATTGTGCCTTCATGAATCATCTGAAGTCGTAATATTTATTAACATTTCTGCTTTCATGTTCAACAAAACTACGGAAAGGGCTGATCGAAAATTCAGAATATAGGAAACGACAAAACAAAAATTACTATCAAAACAGCCGCTATAATTTTTCGCCCAGTGGATAAACTTGAAACATCATCCAATGGTCCAGGATGCCTTTGCATTGCCAAGAAGAGAACAAATAATGCCATCAGCCAAAAATCACTAATCAGCAACAAGCCGACTGACACTGCGGTCAGAACGACTCTAGCTCTGTCTCCGGCTATAGATCTGGCGATGTGTCCTCCATCAAGCATTGCTGCGGGCAAAAGGTTAAGCATCGTAAGAACAAAGCCGACCCAACCAGCAAAACCCACAGGATGCAAATAGAGTACTTTCCCTTGAGGGCGAACGGGAACCAGTCCACCAATTATGAGCAATTCGCCAATGATGATCATGATTAGAGGAACCGGAAGGAATGTGGCTTCCTCGGTGGGAGGGGCGGGTACAGACATGGCCAAACCCGCCGCAGTAACAATTGTGGCTATTATGAAGCCGGAGATTGGCCCGCTCATTCCTATGTCAAATAAGGCGTCTTTATTGGGTGGAAGAGACTTTTGAACTATGACCGCTCCGAAGGTTCCTATTCCTCCGCCAATTATTGGCGGTGGACCAGGAATAAAATATGGAGGTGTTGCCTCTATCCTATTTTTGTTTGCTGTGAGTTTATGCCCCATTTCATGCACAACCAGAATTGCCATAATAGCGATTGTAAATGTAACTCCTCCAAAAATGGGGTCTATTTCTCCACCGATTGAGGCTAGATTTGATGCCAAAATATATCCAGTTGTAAAAGTCGTTCCGATGGTCGCGAAAAACAGTAGCCAATTGACGAGGGTGTTGCTGGGTTTAGAAGGCATCTTGGGAAAAATTCTGAGGACAATTCTTCCATTGGACCTTCGCAGATAAGCCACCAAATTCATGGATTCAAGTCTTTTAAGCAAATTTAGAAAGGCTTGCTTTGTTTCCTGAGGCTGTTTAAGATAGAATGTTGGGATGTTATGCTCTATTAGGGCTTCCTCTATCTGGAAGTTCTCGAAAACTATCTCTTTTAATTTTTCAAATTCCGTTTGGCTTGTTTTTTCCGTTGTTTCGTTCATGCCTTGCCCTTTTGATTTTTAGGACCACCTAGTTAGAGTGGTTGTGTATTAGAAAAACTTATTGGATTTTCATCGGGTTTTTATTCGGATTCCGAACCGCTAAAAACTTTTTAATAATCGCCAAGGGCAAACAGCCTTTCTTGTGGCTGCATAGATAGTTTTAACAATCGTCTAACACGGCTTACTTTTCACTATGCTTGATGGTATAGGTCTTAATGCGTCCTCAAGCGTCAATAAACTTTAATAAACGCTTTGATGCTTCGGATCATTTTTCGTATAACTAAACATCTAAGAACAGTTGCACCTAGCATTAGAAAACCTGATGCACATAATATAAGCTGTCTTGCAAAAAGCTCATTGCCAATTTTGGGGGAAGAAAAGGAAAGTATTAGCGAGAAGGAGATGGAAAAGAGTATGATAGTGGGTTAACCTTGGTTCTCAATTTATAGTTCAACTTCTCTCAACAAATCAATGAAAAGGTTCAACGGTCACTTTTGATATGTTAGGAATGCCCAATCCTAATTCCAAATTTTAATTTTCTTCGATTACAACCACCCTTTTAATACTGTCACACCATGGAATAACCAAAGATCCGCAGCGGATCTCATTTAATATTTCCTTTTCAATCTCTTTTGAATTTTTGCTCGATGACTCCGGAACTAAAATCGCTTCAATAATTACTTTCCTAACCATTTTTCAAGATACCTCAAGGAATGAAAGGTCAAAATAGTTAAAATCATTTATTCAATATTCAGATTCGGAACTTGAAAATACAAAATGAACCTAGGAACAAAAATTGCTGATGGCACGCGTATCTTAGGCATTGCGATGTACACACAGTATTTGTAAGCGAAGATAAAATTCACCTTATTTTCTAAAGAATTTCAAATGTTTAGGCGCTTCACCCTTTTCGCCGAAGGAGAAAACCTCAAAAAGCTCAAAGCTTGCCCCACAACCCTTACATTGGACATAAGCGTGGTTGCGCCTAATTCCAAGCCAAAATCCTTCCCTAGAATTACATTTTGGGCATACATTAAACCTGCTGGCCACAGCCAAGATTTCATCTAGCCTCAAGCTTCTCCAATCTCCAAAACAATAATTGTGCTTCATGAAATTTATGAGTTACTATTCGAACGGGAATATTTCTCTACAGACATCGGATGCCAACAAAGTTTATTAAAGAAAAGGGGTCTTCAAAAGGCTGTTCAGACATGATAATCAAAATGTTCACAGTTGGCATGCTCTTCACCAACTGCTACATTGCAGCATGCCCAGAAACAAAGCAAGCCATAATTATTGATCCTGGATTTGATAGCGCCTCTAAAGCGGAAAAAATATTCAACTTTATTGAGGAAAACACCTTAAAACTAAAGTTTATTGTGAACACTCATGGTCACCCAGACCACATCTGCGGGAACGGAATAGTTAAGAGAAAATTTCAAACGCCAATTCTAGTCCATGAGAAAGACGCGTTTATGCTTGGAACCCTCGGCAAAGTGATCGCAAAATTCTTTGGCTTTAACAGTTCTTCACCATCAGCAGACACCCTCCTAAAAGACGGAGATCATGTAGAATTCGGCAAACTAGCCCTAAAAGTCATGCACACTCCCGGGCACAGTCCTGGAAGCATATCCCTAATAGGCGAAAATGAAGTGTTCACTGGCGACACCTTATTTGCCGGCTCCATTGGGAGAACAGACCTTCCGCAAAGCTCAAAATCAGACATGAAAGAATCATTAAAGAAGTTGGCGGCTTTGCCGGAAGATTTTAGGGTTTACCCGGGGCATGGTCCAACAACAACAATTGGGGAGGAGAAAAGAAGCAACCCATTCCTCATTATGGAATGGTGAAGACAAGGAGCGTTTTACAGAGCCTCTCTGAAAAGGT
>Ga0315298_1007502_pt1 | contig 14321 bp, 12 predicted proteins | sample WHS_1_MG_FD_203077 | JGI IMG/M metagenome (GOLD analysis project Ga0315298, IMG submission 203077) | Extremophilic microbial mat communities from Washburn Hot Springs, YNP, Wyoming, USA - WHS_1_MG | ecosystem: Environmental > Aquatic > Thermal springs > Hot (42-90C) | place: USA: Wyoming... | reverse complement strand
AGCCCGAATACTGAAGCCTAATCTCGTTCCGAGCCACAACAACCACGCATACTTTGACTCACAGCATACAAACAGCAAATATTTAATCTTAATTCACCCGCTTCATCGCCACTGCATCCTCGCAGACAACACGACCCGCTTGCAAACAGTGCCACAATCCCAACGCAACGGCACCATTCAAAAACATGCTTTCAGCGTTAAAAGCGCACGCTTCTTCCCAGCATACGCTGAAAAAGAAGCTTCGTCTTCACTCCCGTCCTGCTTACACAGTTGAAAACTGGGATTAAGAAATGCTTAACACTTTCGGGCAACACATCCTTCAAGTCACGATGCAGCCCCAGCTTTGCAGCAACCTTGCCTTTCACGGTGAGAGGAACGTAGTAACGTGTCAAATCAAACTTTACGAATCCGTTACTCTGCTTGAATCTGTCAAGAGACGGGTGATTACCAATGCGCCCGTACATAAGCCACTCTTCTTTTCTCGCAGCGCAAACCTCAACCGCCTTAGCAATCAACGCATTGTTCACGGCTTTATCAGCATGCCTTTGCAATGAAAGGATCTGGGAGATCACGGCTACTCTGTCTCCGTGAACAAGCTGCAGAAACCCAACAAGTTCACCTTGAAAGAACGCGCCTATAAACGTGGAATCACCTGCAGAAAAGACGCTGCGCGCCACGGTTTCCAACGAAATTCCATAATGCGGAAAAGCCCTTTCCTGCCTCACAGGGGTTTCATTATAGATCCGCCATATTCCCTCAGCCAATACCCTGCTCGGCTCAACAATCCGTGTTGCTATACCCGCTTTTTGCGCTTTACGCACCATATTCCGCGTTTTCTTACCAACCTTACCCCACCAATCTTCGAAAGTTGCAACACGAAGAAGCGCCACATTATCACTCGCTCTCAACCACCCATCTTCAGACCTGGGCACAGTGAAACACCACCGCCTCTCGACAAAGGTGAAAATGTCCACTCCCCGCTCACAGAGTTTCTCAAGAAACTCACTCGCTGGAACAACATTTTTGACGTACTCATCGACATCACGCGCAATTCTGACAAAGCCCTTTCTGCGAACTGCAAGAGTTTCCATTTCGCCATCCACCTTGAGAACTCTCCTCAACGCCTCATAATAGGGTCCACGATGATTAATTATTCCCCTTCTAAAAAGCCACTCAGGATGAACTTCTAACACTTCTCCTTTAACAACACTGTTTACAGCAATCTTTACGGCTTCGTGTGGCGAATGAGCGTAGCATAAACGATCCAAAGCAAGGGTCGGAAAGTCATGAAAGGATTTTAGAGGAAAATCACGCGGAACCGCAACGCTGTCTTCTCGTATGCCTCGACCCCACATTAGACGCGCTATTAGCCGCTCAGTTCCATGAATAGTATAGTAGTCGACTTTCATCTTGGTCGTCTTTTCCAGAAAATTCAACTCCGCGTAAGGGTTTTTTACAACATGAAGCCCGATCTCATGCCTGTCTGAATGCAGTAAGCGCAGTAATTCCCGATCAGGTACAGTATGAAAAGTGAAAAACCAGTATGCTTTTACTTCAAGCGAAGAAGCATTGACTATTTTCGCAAGCAACTTCGAGTTTCTAAGGTAACCTTTTTCGTCTTTCCACTTTAGGACTAGCGAAAGAAAACTTTTTGCCCTCGAGGAGTAGGGGTAATCTACGTCTATTCTGAGTTTTATCATTGTCAGTTTTCTTGCCTGCTATTGATCAAAAGTTCAGCTCAATTATAAATTCTCTATTGTTGTTTAAGAATTATGAATACAACTTAGTTCAAAGCCGCTTCTGAAAAACGCGTGCGCAGCACTATCACGACTGTAAAAATTCGTGTTCGGAGATTCAGTGTGGTTAACTATCTTTTTAGTGCATAAACGATAAACACCCTTTTAGCATGATTGGCGTTCTCGGTGCTTCGTAGGGGATTAATTTGCCCTGAGTATTTGTGGGTCGTGTAAGGCACTTTACCATTTTGCACATTGAAATGTTTTTGGATGGGACTATGCCCACTTCATATATGTGGCATCGCATTGATACAGTAACGCATCCGTCGAAGTTTTGACTTTTATGTTAAGTTTTGTAACGTGATCACCCTTTTCATTCGCGGTCAGTTCATGTGATTTATGGAAAATTTCTGGCTTTCGCGATTTGGCCGGGAGTTTTTTGGGAATTAGCCATCTGTTTCTCTATGTATGAACATCGAAAGACTGAAGCGCGTAGAATAACAGGTTTCACGCTCGGTTTGTGTAGCGATACTTTCCTATAAACCATGCAGCATAACAGCTAAGTTTCAACTGTACTCTTCGTTAAGTATATTAAAAGCATTCTTGTATCATCAAAATTGTGGTTATCTTGCGCATATTATGCATCGTGCCCTCTTTACCCGAGGACTTGAACCCTGAATGCTTACCGGCAATTCGATTACAAACCGTTCCAATGGACAGGATTCTATTGTTGACCGAGCGTGTTAAAGGTGGTGCTTTATCACAACGAGTTTCCTTTGTTATAAACAAAACTCTATCAAGAATCCGCCTTGAAAATTTCGATTATCTTTTGCGTGTTGATGGAGATACAGTTTTACCTTATGATTATGTTGAGAAATGTTTGCATTCTAACCCTGATCTATGTGGTGAGTATGGCTTTGCGATGCTCATCAAAGTGGAGCCTTTCATTCGGCTAATGAATGGACGGTTTCACCTCGAAGGCGATGATTCATATGTCATGCACAAATTCGCTATCGCAGGAGCAAATGTTGTTAAAACAAAACTCATACAGGTGCAGACACGCAAGAGGCATCACAGTGTGAATGAAGTGATGGATAGAGGCAGAATATATTACCAGCTTGGGTATGAGCCACTGCATTTACTCTTCGGATTCAGAAATGTTACCCTTCGCACCTACATATTAATAGTTGCTGGTTACTTTAGTGCGCTAGTCGCTCGCAAGCCAAAATTTGATATAGCAAATGACGTCCGGCGGCATCAGATGAGACTCTTGTCATCTTCCTTTCTGACCCTTGTGCGTCACCGTTTAATGCATTCTTCTGAATGAATTCGAGAATAGACTGATTTGCAGTTTATATTATTGCCTGATAAAGTGACCTGTTTTCAACATTGCTTAATAATTTTCAGGATTTAAATAGCAAATGGTATGATGAAGGGGTGATTCCGAATTTCCTTAACTATAGACCTATGTGTAATTAAGTCAGGTTGCAAGATAGCGAGTATGTCGTATCATATGTTATATTATCATGGGATTGTACGACAATAGCTCCCGTCGGTGCAATTAATAAGAGAAAACCAATGTTTTTTCTCGATACCGTTATTACGCTTAGAAGTCCTTTGGTTATACTTGGGCTTTTGTACTACAAAAGTGTGAGAGCATGCACTGGTAGTGTAATCCACTAAAATGTCGCTCTTTGTATGCTCCACAGAAATATATTTGAGGCTTTTTAAATTTGTTGCATTTCAGTCGATGTCAGCCGTTCTATCAGGCCTGAGCTTTTTGCATGTCAACGCATTCTCGATGATGCCACGGTTCACATGAATGGAAATTTGGATTGGAAATGCCTTGTATGGGTTTGGACGACACTGCACAAGCACCACATAACATCCTCTTCTTTGAAAATGCTTGTTATGCGGTTCAAGTAATGTATGTCGTGTTTAGGCTGATTGATTTCCGTTCAGACTTTATTTTGATTTTGCTGTTTTCTAAACCACTCGATGACAAGCTCCACTCCTTTCTTAAGTGGAATCTTTGGTTCGTATCCAAGTCTCTTGATTTTTTCAATCGAAAACTGTTTTGAAAGGCTTAAGAATTTGCGTGGTGGTTCTATTTTTTCTATTTGTTCATACGAACCCCCGCATTGATCAATAACGATGCGTGCAACCTCTTCCATCGTGTGGTATTCATCTGAACCTATGTTAAAGGCCTCGTACTTTCCGGAAAAAGGTTGTTGCATTACTAAGTAGAGGCCATCCACGAAATCTGAAACGTAACACCATGCTCTTTCCGCCCCCCTATGAACAGTCAGTTTGTCTCCTTTAAGCGCATTTTGTACAAAATTGATCAAAGCGCTTCTATATCTCGAAGGGTACTCTCCTGGACCATATACCATGAAAGGTCTGACTGTTACACAATTGAGACCATAATTCTCTACGTAATGTTTGACTATCGCCTCTCCAAAAAGTTTACTCATTGCATATATGTTTGTTGTAGTAAACACCGAACCTTTTTCAAGATCTTCTTCTCTAACGCGAACATTTTCACTGAATAGTTTACCATAAACTTCTGAAGTGCTAAAATATACGAGCTTTGAGTTATACTCCAAGCATAGTTTTATGAGATTCAAGGTTCCAATGTTGTTCACATATAACATTTTTTGTGGGTGCTCTTCGCCTACTAGCCTCCCTACCTCTCCAGCCATATGTATTACTTGATCTATGTTCTCTTTTTTGAATACTTTGTATAAATCCTCAAATGAGGTTATGTCTGCTCTGACGTAATCATTGTAATCCCTTACATAAATATCTGAACTGACTACCTCATGCCCTCGTTTAGTTAAATAAGGAACAAGGTAACGACCAATAAATCCGAGCGCGCCTGTCACGAGTATTTTAGCCATTTATCTTCCTTGCCTTTGTTAAGTTTATAAAATATTCTTTCAAAGCAACCCAAGGATCTGGCCAATCGATATCCCACTTCTTTAGATAACTTGAAAGTTTTAACGTGCTGCCCCAAAATAATACAGGCCATTCGTCCTCTGATTCTCCATAAACAGTGTTGAAATGTCTTATAGTGCTCAAAAAAGTAGTTACGTCTTTTACCGTAATTTTGCAGGGATGATTTAGGTTTGTGACTTCTATGAATCCTTCTTCCTTCGTTTCCAAATCTACCAATGCCTTTACTAGGACATCTGCTACAAATGACACAGGTAGTGGGTTGATAAATGATGTGCCACCTTCGTATAAAGTCACTGTACCTTGAGACAATGCCGCCTGTGCACATTTAGGAATCAATCTATTCTTTTTTTCTTTTTCTCCAAAGGCGTACGCAAGTCTCAAAATCCAAAGTTTTGAAAGTACGCCTTTTTTCAGGAAGTATTTGGCATACGCTTCGACTGTTTTTTTAGAGATTCCATAAGGCATTGCTGGAGTGTGTTCAATACTTTCTTGGACCTCGCCTTCTAGTCCATAATATATTGCTTGTGAAGAAAGCAAAACCAATTTGCCGCTAAATTTTCTCATAAAGTTCACAAAAGCGTATACGTTATAATTTAAATCTGATAAAGGATTAGACTTTGCCAATGCATGATCAGCGTTACCCGCCACATAGATTGCGCTCGTAAAGTCCTTAATTTGTTCTGAGAGTTCGGTTTTGAGTAAGTCCACGTGTAACCGTTTCAGCTCACGGCTAACTCCTTCAGGTCTTTTGTTAAAACTGAAGGTAAAATTGTTCTCCAAATGCTTTTCCTGTACAACTTTCTGCAGCGCCGAGCCTATGAATCCACTTCCTCCTACTACAAGAGTCTTTTCCTTCATCAAATCAGCTTCCTGAATTTTCTCTCAAAGTCGCGAAATGTGTTACTACTCATAAGTGACTCAAGATCTTTGGAAAACTTTTCCTTATCTATTTTTTGGTATATTTCATAGTTTTTTAATTTGTTCAGGGCTTTCATAGCTTCTTTATATAGCAAAACGTCAAAATCTTGCTTGTTTTTGATGATGTAACCAAATATAAATTCGGAGGTAAGTGGTCTATCCAAATATTTTTCAGTTATAGAAAGAAGTAGAAGAAAGGGCGAAAATTTCCTTAGTATGTTTGTCAATTTTCCATACTTTTCTATCAGTCTCAGCATTCTAACTCTTGTAAGTTCGCATCCATACATCATACGAGTTCTATTTTTCGAGGTTTGTCTCGGATGCTCTCTGTAAAATACGGCTGCTCCTTTTAGGACAGAAACTTTCAAGTTCAATGCACTGTATCTCATCCAAAGATCGCCATCCCCATCAATGTTTCCCGTGCATGGGTCAAATTGACCAAATGATTTAACACATTTTTGCGTGATCATTACCGAGCTTCCGTTAATTGGATTTTTAAAAAAAAGTGCCGCAAGCCGTAACTCTGCATCGCGCAGAAACAACGGGTCTAGCATTCGAAAAGATAAAAAATAACTGCCTCTTGCAAGTTTTGCTGTTGCAAAAGTGCCTCCAAAATAGCAATCTCTAAAATAGCTCCATTGTGCCGACGTGTTTTTCATATATCTTAATTGTTTTTCTATTTTCTTTTTCTCAATAAATACGTCGTCAACGCTGAGCCAGCAAATATAGCTACCGTTGGCGTATGAAAACCCAACATTCAATGCGTTGGCTGCGCCTGTGTTCGTTTTTAAATTTATCAGTCTCAAACGAAAATTCTGTGTATCCAGTGTTGCCTTCAATTTCTCAAATCTTTCCGCTGTTCTGTCCTTTGACCCATCATTGACCAATACTATTTCTATAGGGCGGTGAGTTTGATTAAAACAGGATTTCACGGCTTCTCCTACGAAGTTTTCGGCGTTAAACGCGGGAATAACAATAGTGACCATATCGCCCATTTTTGTCTTCTCACTGTTCGAGCACATATTGTTGCTTATTTGCGTTTTCATATAGAGTTTTCGGCAACTGTTCCGAGAGTTGTATGTTTCCTCAATTGGTTTCCACAAGTTTTTAACAAGTTTTTGATATATATAGGTTCGTGTGTTGATAGGTTTTCGTCGCTTGAACTGAAATCTCTCAGCACCTGTCTTTGACAGTTTTTAAATCGTGAAAACCGATTGGATGATTTTTGATAGTTAGGTTACGTAGACATTTTGGGAGGGTTTGCTCGCACAAAGATCTTCAACCCATGTGCCGTATAGAAAACAATGAATGCCTATCTTTTTTATTCATAGCTAAGTTACTGTTGTAATATGATACGTTTACAGTACTGTTTCATGCAAGGTATGTCGTAGGCTATACCCATCCTTGCATGTAGTTCAAAAATGGATATATCTAAAAATCGCGGAACAACATTGTTTAGGGTTGCTGAAGTAATCAATAACTCTGTGATATATTCATGAAGTTGGTAGGTAGGCTGAAAGCATTTTTTGCCCATCTTCCCGTTCAGAAAACTACAAAATAGTCGTGTACAAAAAATGATAAGGGCACTTTTCTTTTCTCGTTCTTCCAAACCAATTCGAAATTAATAAATAAGGTCATGACTCAAAATTAGAAGTTAAATGAAGTCTGCGTCAAATCTCGAACTAGTGGTTAATCATCAGGGATTCGTGAGTGGATAATGAAACCAATACATATTGCTCTAGTTTTAGGGGCTCGCCCGCAAATAATAAAATCGGCGCGTTTAATTAAATTAGCCTCTCAAGATGAACAGCTAGTGCTGTCGATTATCCATACCGGTCAGCATTATGATTATGAAATGACCAAGGTCTTTTTCGAAGAATTTAGCCTCCCTGAGCCATCAGTTAATTTAGGCATAGGAAGCGCGTCTCATGCACAACAGACATCGAAGATACTGTCAAGCTTAGAACCAGTCTTGTTAGCCCAAAAACCTGATTTAGTCCTCGTCCCTGGCGATACCAATTCTACTTTAGCAGCAGCTTTAACTGCTGCTAAACTTAACATTCCCGTTGCACATTTTGAAGCAGGTGCAAGAAGCTACGACCTCAAAATGCCTGAAGAGATTAACCGATGTCTTACAGACCATTGTTCAACATTACTTTTTACAGCAACCAAGAATTGTTCTAAGAATTTAATTAGAGAAGGGATACGTTCTGAACATATATACCAAGTTGGCGACACTATGTACGATGTTTTTTTACAGCAATTGCCCAAAGTAGAGCAAACACAAATATTCAACAAGTTGAACCTGCCAAAAAAGTACGTACTACTCACTTTGCACAGGCAAGAAAATGTCGATGCCCCACAAACACTGCATAATATTATGAGCGCTCTCTTTCAGTTGAATGAGATCGAGGTAGTTTTTCCCGTTCACCCCAGAACATATAAACAACTGTGCAAGTGGGGTTTGCATGAGAAAGTAAAAGAGCAAAGGCATATACTCACCATTAAACCAGTGAGTTATTTAGAAAACATTGCTTTACTTAAAAACGCCAATCTTGTTCTTACAGACTCTGGAGGAATTCAGAAAGAAGCTTTCTGGCTAAGGACGCCTTGCATTACTTTGCGAGAGAAAACTGAATGGGTCGAAACTATTCAGAATGGTGTCAACTACCTTGTTGGTTCCGAGACCGAAAAAATCGTGAGAAAAGTTCGGGAAATACTTAATGGCAACGATAAGATACGGAAGCGATTTAAGAGATTGCGCAACCCTTTTGGAACAGGCAAGGCTTCTCAATTAATTATTGATACGATAAAGCAGACGAGCCATTGATAGACTCATGCATTCTACCTTAGCAAGTGATATGTCAAAACATTTAAAATATACTGACAGTTGTTCAGAAAGGCTACAGCACAACTCTAACCTATATGCGCTTGTTACGATAATGACGCTTATTAGTTCTTTCTTTCCTTGTTTTTACGCGTTTGGTTATGCAGTCTTTCATGCCTTCTGATACGGAATGCGCTGAGGTGTTAAGGGGAGATTAGATGGTCTGAAGGTGCAATGCGAGTATATTGCGGTGATGGGTCTAGTGCTAAGCGTGATTGGATGGAGCACTTATTATAAACTAGGATGTACTTGTAGGGTCCGCTCTATTTATGATCCAACTGCTTTTGAGACAACTCACTGTAAATTGATAACAAACGTTCTTCTATTTTGTTTATCTCATGATGGTTCTTAAGGAAATTATATTGCTTTTTCCACAAGTCAGATGATATGTTTTTTATTGTTTCAGCTATGTCTTCCTCATCCTTCAAATCTTTCAACGGGAAATCCTCATTTTCAGGATAATCTGAGGAAACGTATGCTAAGGCTGGTCGGCCACAAGCGATTGCTTCAAGTGAAACCATACCCAAAGATCCGAGCGCGAATCGGTCAATGACTACGTCTGCGTTCCAGTAATACTTGTTTAGCTCTTCGTGCGGAACTCTGGGCAAGACTTTTAGGTTTATTCCTAGAGAGGTAGCTAAGGCGATTGTTTTTTCGAAGTCTTTGCCGTGTTTAATGATGCTTACCTCGACTTCGCCCCTTATTCTGCTGAGTGCTCTAATGGCTATGTGTGTTCCTTTAACCTTCCAGTTTGAATCACTTGCTATAAGAACATGCGTTTTGCTACCATTTCCACGCATGGGTTTTGGATAGAAAAGCTGGGGATCCACAGGGTTAGGTATGTATTCAGCATCTTTCCTATACTGCCTTGCTTTGCCGAGTATGTCTGGTGTGCTAACGAGGATCTTGCTGCAACTCCTTAGATTATGCTTGACGATGCTGTTCCACAAGGGGTGGTGCAAACTTGTTCTTAAGTCGCTTCCATGCGCATGTCCAATCAAAGGTTTTTTGCCAAAACGAGATGCTATATAACAGTCTTGCAGTAGATAGTGAACGTGGTAAATGTCGCCTTTCGCTCGAAGAACCCTATAAGTCAAGTCAAACGTTTTGCTCCAAAAACCCCTACTACGCTTAATATGTTGTTTTTCTATGCCGTATGGTAAATACTTTAATAATGTTTCTCCGACGAACGCGCAATCATTAAGCATTATTACCTTCATTTTTTGCGCGCCATTTTTGGCAGTTTATTCAAAAAATCGGTCCGTCTGAGATTTTGTCGCGTTGTGCGAATAATTTTTTAGTGTGCGCATGTTTTTCGTCAAGTATTTTTCCAGCGCAACCACCCTTTTGGCAACTTTCTCGACTTCTCTTTGAATTGTTTGGTCTTTAAGTTCTTCCGCTCTTTTCATGTTTGACTTCAGGATCAGCCGCAAGAACTCAGAATCGTAATATTGCAGTAGCAGTTCCGTGTTTGGTATAAGGCAATGTCCTCCTATGAACCCTGGAAACATGATTGGTCTGTCGAGCCTCACACGGTGAGTGTCTTCTAAGAAATCAACGACATCATCGAAATCTGCTTTAAAAGTTCTGGTAACCCTATGCATTTCTTGAAAGCAAGCGATCATCCAGGCACGGTAAATTGTTTCAAAGAGCTTGGCAAGTTCAGTTTCTGTGCAACTTTTCAGTTTTTTAACTTTCAGATGTAACTTTTCGAAATGCTTGCAAGCAGCTTCCGCCGCTTTCGCGTTCGCCCCACCAACGTATTTTGTCCATCTCCTCATTTCCCACAACATATGCGCAGGACTCTTGTGTACTCCACGTACAGGTGAGTGTGCAACGAGGCACTCGCAGTTATCTTGAATCTGTTTCGTCGTTCCAGGCGGGACAGTACTGTTGACAATCAACAGTTTCGGTCTAAACTTATTGGCGTAATCTACAGCTATCTTGGTGAACGTTTCTCTGCTTTTGCAAGGAAGACAAATATGCATCGTATCCACTTTATCTGGTATTCTACTTTTATCCTGACCTGCTTCATGCATCTTCCTTTCGTCTATGTCTATTCCGAAAACAATGAAGCGGTCCTCCTGCTCTAGAAGCTCAAGCAAAGTTCGTCCTATCTCGCCTAAACCTACTACTAAGACTTTTTCTTTGGTCAATGTATCGCGTCCTATCTGGGAAAACTCATGTAAACTGTTAAACTATTTAAATGTGAAGCTTAAGATCGAAAAGTATGTCACAGCCTAAAATGGGGAAAGGCGTAATAGTCGGAGCGGGCGTACAGTTCGGTGAGAATGTTGTTGTGTGGAATTACGTTGTAATAGGCGACAATACTAGGGTTGATGCTGGAACTTGTATTGGCAGCTTCTGTGACATTGGCAAAAACGTGGTTATCGGAAAAAACTGTAACATTCAGGCGCATGTAACAATTTCAAACGAATGCATAATCGGTGACAACGTATTCATTGCACCGAACAGTTCATTATTGAACGACAAGTACCCGAAAAGCAACCTGATTACTTCGCCTGTGGTGAAGGATAACGTTGTGATCGGCGGAGGCGTCACGGTACTTCCAGGTGTAGTTTTGGAGGAAGGATCAGTTATAGGCGGAGGCAGTGTTGTTACTAAAAATGTTCCGCCGAGAAAAGTCTTCACAGGAGTTCCAGCAAGAGAAGTTATGACCCGCCAGGAGTATGATGCTAAGCGTGAAGCTTTCATCAGACAACAGCGCCATCTGAGAGCAGGGATTGGACCTTGAAAGTTTGGTATGACGCATGCACTGGAAAGCACATGAGGTATGGCGCCGCGATTGCTAAGCGCCTCCGCAATTCTGGGTACGAAGTGATTTTAACCACACGCGAGCATCCTGAAACGTTGGCTTTAGCACGTGCTCTCGGAGAAAACCCTATTGTTGTCGGCAAGTATCGACCAGATTCTCTTTTCTCAAGGCTGGAGGAAAGCGCAAATCGCATCATCGAATTCTGCAAGCTTTTCAAAGACCACCTGCCAGACGTGGCAGTGGCTCATCAATCTGTCGAGTTGTGCCGAACAGCCTTCGGCTTGGGGATTCCGATTATTCTGACGGCTGACACACCTCATGCCACTGCGGTAAACAAATTGACTTTACCATTCGCCTCCGTGCTCGTGGTCTCCGAAGCCCTGCCTAAACGTTTTCCATCAAAGTATAACCCAGATCGTGTAGTGTGGTTCAAGGGCGTGGACGAGGTCGCTTGGATTAGGGGTCTTAATTTTGGGAAAAAGGTTTCGGGTCTGAAGAAACCGTTGATAGTTGTTAGAGAATTTGAGACCAAAGCCGCGTATGCTATAGGGAAGCCCGATGTCACAGCTGAAATTGCCCGAAAGCTCGAAGCCTTCGGCGAGGTTCTTTTTTTGAGGCGCTACGCAAAATCAGAATCAGAGTTTGTTGATTCCGCACAACTTGTAAGCCACGCAGATATAGTCATAAGTGCTGGCGGAACAATCTCCAGAGAAGCTGCACTTCAAGGAGTTCCCAGCATCGTGATTTCCGAATTGGGAAGAACCTATGTAAACACCTATTTAGCTCGCAAAGGCTTTCCAATTTTCATGACAAGAGTGGACAAAGTTTTAGACTTCGTTGCAAAATACCTCGGACAGAAATTCGACGTGGCCACAAAGCTTGCAAAGTTTGAAAACCCGGTCGACGTTATCGAGAAGGCTATTACGGATATTTGTTCATAACAAAAAGAAAAGGTAGTTTTTGAAAGGAAAATAAGCTAAACTCATGAGCAAGCCCGCTGCTAATGCTATCAAGCATCAAACGTTACGCGTGTGCCGTCCATACTTTGCCGTGAAAAGTCTCTTGAACACCACAGACCGCAGAGAATTCGCAATGTGATGCATGAATGCAAAAAGCATTATTAAACTAGAAAGCTTTAAGTTTAGTTAAGCAGCCAAAAAATGAGTGCTGCTACGGGCCGGTCGTCTAGCTTGGTTAGGACATTGGCTTTACGAGCCAAGGGTCACCGGTTCAAGTCCGGTCCGGCCCATTTCCACATGGATCTAATCTTGGTGCGCCGTCGCCACAAGGGCATGGCTTGCATGATATTGCGCGTCAAAGCTTTCTATTCTGGAAGCGCATGAGAGTAATATTTACTTCTATCATAAGATATGAACATTATTAAAACTTTGGTGGAGCCGGAAAAGGGGTAAAAGCCAGCGCGTTTTGAAGCTCTACGGGCTTAATTAACGTATAGTAACAGTTAAAACCTTCGAGATAAGCCGCTTTCACTCGATACATTCGGCATTCTTTAAGTTCACACTCTTTAAGTTCATAATACCCTCCACACTTTTTCGTCTTATCGGTGGCATTCTGTGTTTACAGCCAAATGCTGTTCCTCTTTGTTGTTGTGTCTTTCTTTCACGCAAGCTCGGTACCCGCGCAGGGATAGCCTGCTATAACTTGCGGGTACATCTTTTCACAGATGCGTCTTAATTACGCGATTTGAAGGAAGGTAATACAGAAAATGCTTAGTTGATGAATGTCTGATCAGTTTTTCGCTGCACCAGGAGCCCAGCATGAACTGATAAATCCTTGGTTTCGATGCTGTGCCTCCTTTTTTCCTTACTCAATACTCAAATTGTTTTCCGTAAAGAAGTCTCCTTACTTGCATGTGGAATATCCACGGTGCAAACTCATATCGCGTCATTCTTCTGAGAATTGCGAGAAAATAGCCCAGCACGGGGAAGATTCGATCAATGCATGGTTTTCTTTCACATTGGTCGTATATGAATTCTCGCGGGTAGTCAAGCACGTGAAGTGGTTCATAACCAAGTTTATACCATTCGATGCCACGTTGGAGCTCATGCCTGTAGGAATGATGCTGAGTTTCACGCTTCCTAAATTGCGGCTGGCGTCTCCACCGTTTGACGTTGTAGCCTTTATATAAGAACTTTGAAGCTACATACGTGTCATCAGCAAAGACTTCTGGGTACTTGCCTTTAAACGCCTTGAGAAACGCAGAAGTTTTGAAAAGCATAGCAGAACCGCCGCTACCAATAAAATCAGGTAGGTTTGCGAGGTTCTTTTCGATGAAATCGGGGGGGAGAATCACGTCTGCATCGACTTTTAGGACATAATCGTATTCCGCCAACTTTTCTTCTGCTAGTGCTTTGTTGATGGCGGTAGCGACTCTCTCGCCAAGAGGCTTACTGAAGTCGGGTCTTACGTAAAAACACTTAGCATGTTCAAGCTTTTTAGCAGCCAGCTTTTCGTGCAACGCCTTCGAGCCTACCGCGACAACAATTTTAGAGACTTCATCCGTTTGTTCAGTTAAGCTCCGTATTGTTTCGCTAGGGTCGTCACGCAAAGTTGGAACAATCGCCAGTATTCTCATATACCGAATGTTACTCGTCCGTTTGTCTGATATAAGATTTCCCTCAAAACCTGCGGCGTGCGATGCTTTGAAAAAGTTTTTCCAACAATATGAAGTGGCGAAAGAAACTCACACCTTAAGTTTAAATCTGGAAATAGGCTTACTCGAGAAGACAGTGAGCATGGAATGAATACGGGTATTCTTGGCGGCAGTCTCACAGGTCTGGCAGTGGGCTATTTCTTGAAACAACATGGGGAAAGCTTCGAAATACTGGAAAAAGAACGTGAATGTGGCGGCTTAATGCGTTCTCTACAACACGATGGCTTCACTTTTGACTATGGCGGTTCACACGTTATCTTCTCTAAGGACATGGAAGTTCTGAGATTTATGCTTGACCTTCTAGAGAAAAACAAACTGAAAAACGACGAAACTCAAAAGTGATGTATAAGGGGCGTCTCATAAAGTATCCTT
>Ga0315298_1007500_pt1 | contig 14324 bp, 18 predicted proteins | sample WHS_1_MG_FD_203077 | JGI IMG/M metagenome (GOLD analysis project Ga0315298, IMG submission 203077) | Extremophilic microbial mat communities from Washburn Hot Springs, YNP, Wyoming, USA - WHS_1_MG | ecosystem: Environmental > Aquatic > Thermal springs > Hot (42-90C) | place: USA: Wyoming... | reverse complement strand
GGCTTTGCTCGCTGCTGCCATGAGGTGCTTTCCTTCCAATACGCGCGGGGGGAACTCTAGAGTATAGGAGACGGTGACCAGGCAGGCCGGCGGCAGCCCATCGCTGCTGCGCTGCGGCATGAATGAATGCGCTGCACCCATGGCAATGAAGCCGCCCTTGCCGCCATGGGCGGGAAATGATGCGGCCCATCGCCGTACCAACCAGCGGATTTCCCTTTTGCCTGCGGAATATCCGACAGCTTCCCGTCCTGGAAAGTTCCATCTGATCGGGAAAAACATAACCGTTTTGAATGCCGCAGCAGTAGGACCAAAGAGAGACACTGCCCAAAAACCAATAAAAAAACCTAAAGTTGCACCCCATAGTGCGGCACTAGGGCTGCCTTTGGCGGGTTTGTAACTGGGCATGCAATTCCTTATCGATATCCCAACAGTCCTTTCAGGATAGAAGACGATAGGCGATTTCACCAGATATAGTCGTGTCGTCTACTAGTTGTGCCAAGCGATCAAGCGAACGAGGAGTCTGTCTAACCTTCAGTTTATAATCCGTAGTTCAGATAAATCGACTTTAGTAAACGCTCCATGAACGAATATGGGCCACAGCATAGCTTCTTGATCTGGATCAACTAATTGTAGACGGAAATGGTCGAGAATAACCGGCCTGTTCCAGCCAAGATTGGAGGTGCTATGATAAATGTCACAGATCTTCTGCGCGCCGATGCCATATGGGCTTCAACTATACTTTCGCATGTGCAACGAGACCACAAGGAATGAAACTGATCGCTGAACCGGCACCGTCCTTCGATGATCCCATAGGCTTGCTGCGCGCTTGCCACGAGCGAATCATCAGTCACTGCGACATTTTGGAGCGACTGGCCGAGCATCTGAGCCAAGTCGGAGCCGACCCGGAGGCCCAGCAAGCGGCCGCCCGTATCCGTCGCTATTTTGAGATTTCGGGGCCGGCACACCATGCTGACGAGGAAGTACAGCTCTTTCCGTGGCTACTCGCGCAGGCAAAATTTCCGGACATCTTGCGCTCATCCGTCGCCAATCTTGCAGCCCAGCACCGGCAATTGGAAGCCACTTGGCAGACATTGGCTGCGGATCTGGTTCAAGTGGAGGCAGGCCAAGTTCCTCACCTTTTGCTTGTGGAACCCTTCGTCTCTATGAGCCGCGCCCATGTAGCCCTGGAAAATGGCGAAATCTTTCCCATTGCCGAAAAACTTCTCGATCTCAGCACAACGCGTAGCCTCGGTATGGCCATGGCTGCACGTCGTGCCCTGGTGGAGAACGAGACCCAATGAGTATTGGTCAAGTGCGACGGTCGTTCTGGGTGTTGTTCATCCTCCCCGGCACCCGGCAGCTGGTCACGGATCTGCTCATGGCCTGGGGTTGGGCCGGACTCCCGGAGTTGCACCTTGCCGAAGGTCTCGCTGCCTGCACTTTTGTCCTCGGGGAACGGTTTTGGCCGTGGAAGGACCATTCCTTACCCTGGCCGCGCCGTTGCGGCTAAGGAGGGGGGTATGACGCACGTGGTCACGGAATCTTGTATCCGCTGCAAATATACGGACTGTGTCACTGTCTGCCCGGTGGATTGTTTTTATGAGGGTCCCAATTTTCTGGTGATCAATCCGCACGAATGTATCGATTGCACCCTTTGTGTGGCCGAGTGTCCAGTAGATGCGATTTTTCGCGATGTTGATATGCCAGACGGCATGGCGGAATATCTCGACCTCAATACAGAGCTCGCGGCGCGATGGTCGGTCATTATCCAGAAAAAGCCAGCCTTGCCCGACGCCGAGCAGTGGCGCCATACGCGCGACAAACGCCAATATCTGGATACTGGTGAACAGAAGGCCGACTTGCTTCTACCCGAACCCTTGTTGCCCTTGGAAGAATACCAACGAACGCCCGAATTCACTGCGGAGAATGCTCCTGCCAGTCTGCGCCATGATCACCGCACCAAGGCTGGAATCTGGGGGCGCCTGATTATTTTGGAGGGTCAGCTACGTTATTGCCTTGAGGACGGCAGCGGCCGTGCCTGGACCTTGAGCCCGGAGCGGCCGGGTTGGATCCCCCCGGACCTGCCGCACCGAGTTGAGTTTCTAGGTCCTGTGCGCTTCTTCGTCAGCTTCTGGCGCTGATAGACTTTCTGTCAGTAGTCATGAGTGATTACATCGGTCGGGACGCAGAAACATGCGGGATAGCCAGCCCAATTCGGTTGCTTTGGGATCACCCACGAATCTCATATTGCTCATTATAGGAGAACTTAACATGCTGCTTTATCATGGTGCCCGTCCCAACCCTCGCGCGGTACGAATGTTCTTGGCCGAAAAGCAGCTGGTTATACCCATGTGCGACATGGATGTGGATGACGGTGAAAACCGCAGGCCCGAGTTCGTCGTTCGCAACCCTGCCGGACAGGTTCCGGTCCTCGAACTCAATGATGGTAGCTGGATCGCAGAAACGGGAGCGATCTTTCAGTATCTGGAAGAAACCCATCCAGAGCCAGCGCTCATTGGTTCAAACGCCGAGGAACGTGCAGAAACACGCATGTGGCAACGGCGTATCGAAAGGCGTATCACGGAACCACTTTATGCGGCTTTTCATTACGGCAAGGGCTTTGAAATGTACAAAACCCGTATGCTGGTCTTGCCGGAATGCGTGCCAGGACTAGTAGCCTTGATGGAGGACGCATGCGATGGTTGAATGCTCTGTTGTCGGAGCATAGCACCATCGTTCCCCGGCGCTTGACCATAGCCGACATAGTTCTATTTGCCGCCATCGATTTTGGTGCCGGGGTTGGTTGGCCCTTGCCCATAGATTTGCCCCATCTGGCCCGCTGGTTTCAGGGAATTGCCGATCGTCCTTCGGCCGGGTTCAGCCTGCATCCGCGTTCACTGCAGACGGGCATCCATTACTAACCTACGGGTCCAGCATAATCCGCATTTTTTGAAAACTGGATCTTCAGCCCGACGACGGCAACTACTTGATTGCGCCAAATCCAATGGCGACCCATCGCCAATACTCAGGAGGTCTTATGCAGAATACAAAGGCATATCGCTTTGCTGTAGGTGACCATGTCACCTGGAACTCGGAGGCGGGTTCGGTCACGGGCGTGATTACTGGCATTCACACCCGGAATTTTCCTGTACATGGCTATACTCACCACGCCAGTCCAGAAGATCCTCAATATGCCATCCAGAGCGATAAAAGTCGCCATGTCGCCTATCATAAGGGCGGCGCACTGCGCCTTCTGGGGGAGGGGCCAAGTGGTTGAGCAGCCTTTCCCGGGGAAACGAGTGAGAGGTATTGAGAAGGGCCTGGTTCGTCTACTGGATACTGCCGCAAAAGATCTGGCCCCAGCTTATTTCGCTCTGGTGATGGCCACGGGTATCGTCTCCCTGGCGGCCCAGGCCATAGGCATTCCGCTCCTCGCCCGCTCACTCTTCTGGCTCAATGGTCTATTCTACGGCGTATTATGGTGCCTGACGCTCTGGCGCATCATGCGCTTTGGAAGGCGGCTGGGCGTGGATATCAAGGATTACCAGCGCGGCCCTGGTTTCTTTTCCGTGGTGGCCGGATCCGCCATTCTCGGCAGTCAGTTCGTCCTTTTGGCGAACGAGGAAATAACGGGGATGCTGCTCTGGGGGCTTGCCATGGCCCTTTGGCTGATACTGAACTACGGCATCTTCACTGCCTTCACCATCCAGAAACATAAACCTTCTCTGGATGGGGGCATCACCGGTACTTGGCTTTTGGCAGTGGTTGCCACCCAATCCGTCGCTGTGCTCGCCGCGCTGCTGGATGCCCACTGGAACCCCATGCATAGCCTGGAATTCAATTTCATCGCGCTCTCCCTGTGGCTCTGGGGCGGAATGCTCTACATCTGGATCATGGTCCTCATTTTTTACCGTTTCAATTTCTTCCCCTTTGCGGCGGAGGATCTGATACCGCCCTACTGGATCAATATGGGGGCCATGGCCATCTCCACCCTGGCGGGTTCCCTACTCATCGTCAACGCCGCCAAGGCCCCCTATCTCCACTCCCTTCTCCCCTTTCTGAAAGGTTTTACAGTCTTTTATTGGGTCACAGGAAGCTGGTGGATCCCGCTACTGGTCACCCTGGAGATCTGGCGCCATGGTATCAAGCGGCTTCCCATCCGCTATGATCCGCTTTACTGGAGCGTGGTTTTTCCCCTGGGCATGTACAGCTTGTGCACCATCCATATGGCGCAGAGCATGGCTCTGTCCTTTTTGCTCCCTCTCGGGTATGCCTTCTTCTATCTGGCGCTGCTCGCTTGGGCGATCACCCTTGCCGGGATGATCCATCACTTGGGGCTGGGCCTGCGCGCTGGAACGGAGAATAGGATCCCCCACCCTCTGCCATGATGCCTTTGGCGGACGATTCTTGCGTCTCAGGACATCCGGATTTAGTATGACGAAATCGGCTTTGTATCTACCTTCGGTCCATCGGTCCCCGAACGGAAACCGATGGATTCAACATAAACGCTCGCGCCGCCTGTTAGCCGGGAAAAAACATCGTAATGAAGGGGATAACAATGCGCATGAAACGCCTGCTCCATCTGGAATGGGATGCCATTGCAGGCGTTATCGCGGCAGTCACGGCCATCGTCCTGGAACTCTTGCACCTGATTCAGAGTGAGGTATTGCTTGCCCTGACTGTTGCGCTCATTGCTCTGCTCTTTCTACGCGACATGCGCCGAGAAGGGGCCATGGAGCGTTTGGAGGACCGGCTCGCGGCAGTCCAGGTGAGTCTGCGCGAAATCGAAGTGGGTCTCCTGCCTCCCGATGCCGTTCTCATCGGGCCGAACCAGATCCGCAAGGTCAGCACGGAGTTCCTGGCTCACGCCAGCGGCGAGATGACCTGGTTCAATGTCTGTCTTTCCATGTACAAGCCCCCGGCTTTGTTTGACGCCTTGCTCCGGCCTGCCTTGGAGAATCCACGCGTCACGATCATCCGCTTCATTCTGGACGAAGATCAGCGCCGTCCCTGGGAAGAAATCCTGCCCACCATTCGCGCCTGCCCAGGCGCCCATAAAGTTCAGGAACCCACATGGATCAGCAATCAGGAAAGCATCTCCCTGATCGTGGCGGATTCGGCGGCGACGGGGCGGACGGAGTGCCTTCTGAGCTTTTGGGGAGAGCCCTTCATGGCTCGCAGCACGGAACGGAATGTGCCGCGTTATATCTTCCACATCCAGGGGCATTCGGAGTTGATCAGCCGCTTTCTGGAAATTTTGCGCAATTACCGCCTGTCCGCTTGACCTGGCTGGGACAGCGGCAGTTCATCGGCGGGGCAGCGCACACGGCCCTCTCCTTCCAGTCGCCGCATCAACAAAAGAAAATACACCATGCCAGCGTAGGGCTGCCATTGTCGCAGCCGATTGGCGACCTGGGCATAGTCCAGGCTGCCGTTTTCCTCCAGCCAACGGCACAGAGATTTGCGCGCCCCCACGTCGTCACCGGGGAAAACGTCCAAACGCCCCAAGGCGCGCAGCAGGACGTACTCCGCCGACCAGCGACCAATGCCGCGCAAACGCAGCAGACGCTGCACGGCTTCGCCATTGGGCAAGGCCTGCCAGTCCGCACGCTCCAGTCCGCCAGCCGCCGCTTCTTCCGCCAGAGCGCGCAAGGCGGCCACCTTCTGGCGGCTGAAACCCAGATCACGCAGCGCCGTCACCTCCTGCCGCAGCAGGGAGCAAGGATCCGGGAAAGGGTACACCTGGTCCATTTCTCCCGCCTCCACACCGCAGCGTTTCGAGAGGCGGTTGAGAAGGGTAATACCCAGATGCAGACTCAGCTGTTGGCAAGCGACGGCATTGACCAGGCCTTCGAAGAGAGAGGGGAAACGGGGTGGTCGTAGGCCCCGGTAACGCGCCGCCAGGGACGCGAGGCGAGAATCGGTGGCGGCCATCGCGCAGAAGGGGGCGAGGTCCCGATCCAGGCCCAGCATCCAGGTGAGTTGCTCGCGGACCCAGGAAACGGCCTGCTCGTCTTGGGGGCCTTGGTAGATTTCGCCTTCCAGAAGGGGACCCGGGTTGCCCTGTGTCTGCCATAGCCGGACTTTCAGCCATCCGTCCCCATAACGCCAGACCCGCCGATAGGTTTCGCTCTCCCAGCCATCCATTCTGTTATGGGCTTGACGGCGCAGCGCCCAGACCGTGAAATCCAAGCGATAGGGTGCGGCAACGGGTAGTTCAAAATAAGCCATTCAGCGAGCCAGATCCGGTCGACAGCTGCCTGCCGGCTTACGGAAAGCAATGGCTAGACGATTACAACTGTTGATAGCAACAATGGCGAGACTGAGGTCGACCAACTCCTTCTCGGAGAACGTTTCCCTGGCCCTGGTAAAGAGCGTATCGCTTACTTCTTCGTGAATCTTGGTCAGAGTGTCAGTCCAAGCCAATGCTGCCCGTTCTCGTGCATTAAAGAAAGGCGTCTCCTGCCATGCCGCCAGTGCATATAGCCGCTGCTCACGTTCGCCCAACGCGCGCGCATCCTTGCTGTGCAGATCGATACAGAAAGCGCAGCCATTGCGCAAGGAGGCTCGTAATCTGACGAGCTCCAGCAATTGCGGTTCCAACCCTGTACCGTGCAGATATTTTTCCAATTCCTGCAGGGAACGTATCCCTGATAGTGCTGTTCGGGCGAAATCCAAGCGCGCTTCCATGGTTGGTCTCCTAGTTGCTCGAGGCGGGGTAATAGACACTATCATTTTCCCGAATCTTCGCCCAGGTCGGCAGTTGGTGGCGCCGCTTTTGCCCCACCGCCAACAGGTCGATGACTACAATACCGTGGGCCACCAAGGCATCGGCGATGAGGGAGCGATGGCAGCGCCAAGGGAGCGTTTCCGCGCACATGAGGACAAGAGATTTTTGTCTAACTTCTTCTTCGAGCACTTCGAGGGCCGCCTGAAAGGTCGGCGTCTGCATATAGTCGGCATAGGCACGAAAGCTAGGATTGCGCCAGGCGCCATTAATGGAGCCCGGCGATTGCTTACGCAGCCCACCCAGCGCTGGCCAATGGTCATAGGCGATGCCATGAAGCGCCAGGGCCGCGGACAGAGCGTCACTATTGAACTGTGGATTATGGCGCGAGCGCGGCATTTTGCGGACATCAATGACGAGTGCTATTCCTTCATCTTCAAGGATCGCGATGAAACTTGCTAAGGATCGTGCGCCATGACCGATGGTCCATACCGGCCTCGCCGACGCTTCAGTCGGAACAGCGCATGCACTGCACATCGTACCGTTTGATCCAGGCCTGGAGCGCCTCAATGGCCTCCAGTCCGGTTTTGACGTGGTCCAGAGCGTGCTGCGGATCATCGGGTTTGATCCGTGCGATCCAGGCATCACCGTAGGGATCAATATTGATCATGTGAGGATTTTCCAGAAGCACATCATTGCGCGCTACGACCTCACCAGCGAAAGGTACCGGGACACCACCCGCCCACTTGCCACTTTCCAGGGTGCCTACATGACGTCCGGCATCCAGATGGGTGCCCACCTTCTTGATCCGCGCCTTCTGCAGGCGGCCTGACATAGTCTGGGCAGGATCGGTGACACCAATGGTCAACGTACCGTCGTCTTCAGGGCGCACCCAAACATAATCCAGGTCATAAAAAAGATCCTCGGGCAGTTCACAGCCACGATATTCACTCATGCTTATCGCTCCGATCCAAAAGCCAAGATTTCCTGGCCCGCAGCCTGCCCATGATCGGACAATGCCGTCGACAAAAAGGGATAAAGCTCAGTTTCCTCCTTGGCATCGTGCTGCCTGAGGATGGTTTGTACCGTGCTGAGGAGATCAGTAAACTCCTCCACATCCTCGACGCTGATGGCCTCAGCCATCTCCTCAAAAAACACCCGGAGATCCTGGTGCCCCTTGCGCAAAAGCGCGGTCAGTGGATGATCATCACCGCCTTCCTGCGCATCGAAGGCTGGGAATAGTGTTGTCTCTTCCACCACCATGTGACCATTCACAATGCCATGGCGAAATCGCTCCAGAAACGCTACGGAATCTTGCCAGCGACCCTCTTGTACCGCCTTGGCGCTGGACTCCAGAAGTATGTCTAAACGTTTATGGTCGTGCTGCATGATCTGAACGATGCTATCCAAAGGTGCTCCCCTTTTGTTTAAGGATGGGTGAAGCCCTTACCAGACCTACTCACTGGTAGTATTACCCAGGTTGATTATACAATCATAGCTTAATGATCTTGGTGAGGTCGGAAATGAAAGTACAACTCTTGGTATCGAAGTGGTGCCCCACCTGCCTGCAGGCAGAAAGAATTTGGGCAGAAGCCGCACAGAAGGTACCCATGGACCTCGAAGTTCTGGATGTCGCCGAGCGGGATGGCCGCGAGGTGGTGAGTCGGTTGCGCATCAAAACCGTCCCTGCGGTAGTAGTAGAGGGTGCATTGAAGGCCGTGGGTGTTCAGCCTTTGGGCGAAGTGCTGAAATTGCTCGGCACCTAACGACGCAGGTGTGTCGCACTTCAACCATTGGGCGCGAAAGCGTCAAAATGGATATGTTCATGTGGTACTTCATGAGAGAGCAGCAGGTCGATAGCGGCCTCAATCATGCCGGGACTCCCACACAGATAGACTTCATGATCTCTCCACTGTCCATGAGAGGCTACCGTGGGTAGCAATCGACGTGCGCCCGTCCACCCGGTGTCGCCCATATCGGACAGCGTCGGCGTGACCTGCAGATGGGGATAGCGTTGCGATAAGGCAGCCAGTTCTTCCAGATGATAGAAATCGTCCCGTTTTTTTGCACCGTAAAAAAGGTGAATAGGCGATTCCCAACCCAGGCTGAGACTTTCCTGAATAATGGCTTCGATAGGTGCAAGTCCGGTACCCGCGGCAATGCAGAGTAGTTTACGCTTATTGTCCTGGCGTAGAAAAAACTCACCTTGAGCGCCGTTTAATTGCAAATCGTCGCCTATCTGGGCAGATTGGAACAACCATTGACTAAAGACACCGCCAGGTAATTCCCGTATATGAAACACCAGTTCGCCCTGCTCGGTGGGTGGGATCGCAATGGAGTAAGAACGCCACTGTTCAGGATGCCCTGGCACGGCAATGCGTGCATATTGTCCGGCCCGATAGGGGTAAAGACGTTCGGGTCGGAGGCGAAGTTCCATAACATTCCAGGCGAGTGGTGCGAGGTGAACGACTTTCGCTGTCCAGGTATTATCCTGAAGGACTTCGGCACGCAGGCGCATATCGCTGCGCGGGTAGAGTTTGCAAAGTATCGCCATATGCTCTGCGCGCTCAGATGATGAAAGCAGAAGCGGCATAAAAGGTCCCTGCTCTGCTTCGCCGCTGATTATGGTACCTTTGCAATCGCCACAAGAGCCGCTGGCACAACCATATTTTATAGGTATCCCATGAGCTTTTGCCGCCTCAACAACATTCTGGCGATCATCCGCCTTAAAACATATACCCGATGGCTCTAGACAAATTTCATATTCCATAACCGGAACGCTCCAAAACTGAGTTTATTAGGTCTATCGGCGCACGCAGCAAAGCATGAGTCGGCGGCGCATTCTATATATGTTTATCTGTATCCAGGGCAAAATGTCCGGAGAACTCGGCGTGACCAATAATATGACCGAGAGAAAAAACTCACGTGCAGTCGAGTCACTTATTGGAGGAGCTTCCATAAGATCTATGACATCTTTTGAACCTTTAGTATGTAATATAGATTTTATGGCATGCCACGTCGCACCATCAGGGCGCCCTAAAGTTGGGAGATCTGTTGCAATAAGGGTAAAATCGTAATGTTGAAGTTGGTGACCTGCATCTGCCACTGGCGGACAATAGGACACACCTCCAAAATCATTGGTTCCGGTTCTCGTATTATCAGGCAAAGGCCCGCCCTCAGGAATGCTTTTGGCAAGTGGGTTAATGTCATAAAGTAACCAATATATTTTTTTATTAGACTGTGCCTCGCGATGCCTCAACAACAGGATCAAACTTTCCGTGCCGATTGGAAGATGTTGCCATAAAATGGATGGCGTCACTCCCTTACCAGGTTGAGTAAATCGATGCGGAATCCAATCATTCGGATCGATACCTGTACTGAATACTTTCATCTCTGCCATGTTGGCTCCTGTTTGCCATAAATACGCGAATATGATCGATACAGCATGTTATGCTGACACTATCCCACCGAATCACAAAATCGCTTCCGTTACAGTATACTTGACGGATCGGTCGTGGTACACCCGACACCGATAGAGGATAAATCCCAAAAACAGTGGGGCTTTATCCTTTTACGGTAAAAAATGGCAAATTAGACAGACGGCGGGACATCATCCAGCATGACCGGCACATAGCGAGTTGATGCCATAGCCTCATAGGCAGCTTCAATGCAGACAGATGCGGCCAGATTGTAGGCCTCGATCCAGGACTCAGCCATTTCCTGTGTCCAGGCTTCCCCCAAAAAGTGTTTCAACGTATTGAGCAGACTTTTACCAACAATAGGGTAATGCTCGGGACGCGTATCGTACTTGATGTGGCCGACACCCAGTTCCTTCAGATAGGGGACCAATACTTCCATGGTGTCAATATTGGTGGCGATCAGAATGACAGAATTAAAAAGGCGTATGCGTTGCTCCGTCATGTCACCGGGAAACATTTTCCGTACTTCTGGAAAGTGGGTAAACATGTAGTTGTAAAAATACTCGGCGACCGGAACGCCCAAATCCTGAACTGCGGCGCCACTGGACTTGATGAGTTGGATATTGATAGACATCGGGTGAATGCTCCTTGAAGTGAACTACGGGTGATAAAAAACTATAGTCATTGCGCTCTACTACAATGAGGGACATGTTAACTGGCCCCCAGTATTATAGTCTATCCTGTCTGGCAGTTTATTTCCTTGATCTCGGTCAATCTTTTCGAAGTAAACGGGGTCCTGCCGAGCTAGCTGCTGCCTGATATCATTATGAATTCCTCCTGATGATGTCGAGGACGAGATTTTTCGCATGTGCGAGTTCACCGTCGTAGATAGTCGTTTGATAGCCCTTGATTGGCGTGTGGGTGAGCGTTTGCAGGACCGAATATCGCTGTGTAGACAAATGGATGTTTGCGATCATCGATAATCCCGGACGCAGTGGATGTGCGCTAAGATCCTTCCGGGATAGGGCGATCCGCACGGGAACCCGTTCCACAATGTGTATGTAATTCCCGGTAGCGTTCTCGGGAGGGAGGATGCTGAAGGCACTCCCAGCCCCCGGCAGCAGACCTTCGACAGTGCCGCGATAACGCACCGCGTGTCCATAGTAATAGCTGGTGAGTTCTACCGGCTGTCCAGGACGGATATGGTGCATGTCGGTTTCCTTGATGTTGGCCACAACCCATAGGTAATCCAGCGGGACTATCGAAAAAAGTCGCTGACCCATATGGATCCGAATGCCTGGATAACTGGCGCGTTCTGCCACAAAACCAGACACAGGAGCGCGAATAATCCGTCGTTGCCATCGAATATCGGCTTTTTTCACCTGAGCGGCGGCCTGTTGAACCAACGGATTACTAAAAAGCGTCGTTCCTGCAACAACGGCGTCGGCACCTGTCAATGCGGCCTGTTCAGCCCTCACCTGTGCTTGAAGTACCTGAATTTCTTTTTGCGTATCCTGCACACGTATGGCGGAAGTGGCACCGCTGGGAAGGGACGCACTAAAACGGGTGAGATCACCTTCCAGCTTTTTCAATGCGGCTTTTTTGCTGGCAACCAATTGTTGCAGTTGCGTCACCGTGGCAAACGCCTTACGTACGTGCCGGACTTTTGCCCCAAGACGCGCTTCCGCCTGCATCAACTGCAGGTGCGACTGGTCGGCCTGCATGATGGCCATAACCTGTCCGGTATGCACAAATTGCGTATTTTCCACAAGTACCTTTTTGAGTGTTCCCGGTGTCTGATCTTCCACGGGAACAATGTTACCCGTGACATAAGCATCATTAGTACTTACATAGAAGCGCTCGTGAAAAAACCACCACGCCGCCCAGGCCAGTGCAATGATAAGAAGCAAAACCGTAATCATCACGACATGCCGGATACGCCGTTCCGGTACGGGCGCTGGATGATGAATGATGCCCGCTTCGTGCGTCATGAGCCACCGCCGGGAAAGGCATACCCGCCACCAAGCGCTGCATTGAGACGCGCCCAGGAAGTGGCATCGGCTATCTGCAAGGAATAGTGTTGATCCCTGATTTGCGCTTCGTGGATACGCGCCGTCAGTGTTCCGATTTTGTTGCTTATTCCGGTCCGAAAAGCCGCATTTTCCAGTCGGGTGGTGTGCCGTGCCGCGATGATCATTTCCTGTTCTTCGGAGAGTTTTCGCCGAATCCGCTGCCAGTCGCTGAGGCGATCTGCAATCTGACGAACGGCGTTGAGAATGGTCGCGTGGTAGTGATCTTCTGCGGCGATATAGCGGGCATTTTTTGCCCGCAGTTGTGCACGCAATGCACCCCCTTCAAAGATGGGCAGGGAGATCACCGGTCCCACGGCATGGGCCAGATTTCCGGGGCTGAACAGGTCCCCCAGATGAATGCTATTCCAGCCCGCGAAGAGTGCGATATTGACGTCCGGATAAAAGGCTGCGCGTGCCGCCCCTACCTCTTGTGCGGTCACTTCTATTTCCCAGCGCGCGGCGACAATATCCGGGCGATGCGCGATGATCCGCAAGGGCAGATCTTTAGGGATAGCGATAGTCGCCAGAGACGGCAGCGGCGCCGTCTGAATATCCTGTCCCCAGTCAGGACCATGTCCTGCCAATGCTGCGAGGCTGTCTCGCTGCACGACGATGTCGTTCGTGATGTCCGTCACGACCTGCCGTGCAGTAGTACAGGCCTCCTCCTGCAGATAGACCGCTTTTGCCCCCGTCAAACCCGAATGCAGGCGCTCCTGATCCAGGCGCAAGAGTGCCTCGTGGAGTTGTTGTTCCTTCAGGATCTGGGCGCGACGCTGGATGTCACCAATCAGTAAAAAGTAATGTACGGCCACCTCCGTGGATAAGCGCAAATGCGCTTCTGCCAAATCTGCCCGGGTCACGCGGACATTGCCCAACGCGGCGCGTATTTTGTCACTATCCCGACCCCACAGATCGACATGGTATTGGATCTCCAGAGGATTCAATTCCGAATACAGCACAGTGCTACCGTTAGCCGTAGTGTGCAGCCCTTGCCTGGAGAAATATTCCTGGGTGACAGAGGCATCCGCCGAAATATGCGGCAGCAAACTGGCGCGCTGATTGGCTACTGTTGCACGAGCCGCCAAAATGCGGGAGCTGACTATCTGCAAGTCAGGATTATTTTGCAGAGCATCTTTCTCCAATGCATTCAGGGCAGGGATGCCCGCTAATTTCCACCAATCGCTTTGCGGCCAGGCACCCGCCGCTATGCCAGACTGGCCGTTGTATTGAGCCAAGGTTTGGCTGATCTGCGTTTCCTGCCCCATTTTGCTACCTGGCAAATGCTGCGGAAGTCGTGCGCAGGCACTGATCAGCAAGATGCTGGACAGAAGAATAATCTGCTTTTTCACGGTTCCACCATCTCCTCCATGGCTAAGCGGGTGCCCGCATCGGGTTCAGCAAAGGTCACATGCTTCGCGAGTAACAGCACCACGCCAAGCAGGAGAAAAGCCCAGCCACCCAAATAAAAAATTTCGTTAAAAGCCAGGAGCGCCGCCTGGTGATCGATCCTGTTGATGATCAAATGATGCGCTGCCTCGGGCACGATGCCCTGCCGCTGCAATATGTGTTGCGCGGACCCGAGTTGCTCTCGGGTCATGGCGTTGCCTTCTCCCAGAAAGTGGCGATGTAATATCCGACGGCGATCCCACAGCGCCCCCACTATGGGTATTCCCATCGCTTGCCCGGAAACGCGCAGGAGATTCAAAAAAGCACCACCCCGCATTTCGGCCGTGCCCCGAAGGCCGGACAAGGCAATAGCAGCAAATGGGGGAAAGAGAGCACCAAGAAAGAGACTTGCCATTGCCTGAGGCCATAAGAGTTCGTCCAGCGAAGCGGGCCGGTTATAAGAAGAAACCCAAAAACTCCCAACGGAGAATCCGATGAGTGCAATGAAGCCGACGAAGCGCGCATCTAGCCGGTGGATATAGCGTTGCGTCAGCATGGACGTCAATTTGGAAAAAACCGCCAAGGGTAACAGCAGCAGCCCTACCAGCCATGCGCTATAACCCAACATCAACTGAAACTGTACGATGTAGAGTGCCATGGCACCTTGAAAACAAAGCGCTGTAAGAAATAGCCCCAGTCCACCGACCAGAAAATTGCGGC
>Ga0315298_1007495_pt1 | contig 14326 bp, 6 predicted proteins | sample WHS_1_MG_FD_203077 | JGI IMG/M metagenome (GOLD analysis project Ga0315298, IMG submission 203077) | Extremophilic microbial mat communities from Washburn Hot Springs, YNP, Wyoming, USA - WHS_1_MG | ecosystem: Environmental > Aquatic > Thermal springs > Hot (42-90C) | place: USA: Wyoming... | reverse complement strand
AAATCTAGAACTGTAATCCTCAACCCTAAGAATTCTACTAGAAGATGCTCCAGATGTGGGAAGATTAATGCCCCGAAAGGAGCATCGTACACTTGTTCGAGATGTGAGTTGAGGATAAATAGACAACTAAATGCTGCAGTGAACTTGTACCTTCAGATCGTAGTTTTCTCCAAGTTTGAAGCTGTTCGAGGAGCTTATGAAGGCTTGGAGTGGGTTCACCCTGACAGGGGAGGAGGCTGATGAGGGCTTCGATGAACTCAAGAGGAGCCCTAGGCTGATGAATCCCAAGAGCTATGTAAGTCGAAAGACTACGTAGCTCAGAACCCATAGCTTCGGTGTTTAAATCTCAACAGCCTCTCCACGTTTTATATCGGGCTTTAAATCCCAAAGCCAAGATCCATCATTAAGACGAATGCGTCTAGCTTTTAATTCTTCTAACCTTTTCTTCAGCTCAATAAGAACTGATTCCATAAAGTTGTTTTTATCCACTAGGATAACTGCATCTTCAATCATATCTAAGTATATTGGTCTGTGAATTTTTGCTTCTTCGGGAGTAAGAGGATAGAATTGCACCCACGTACTTATACCCTTCTTCCTCAACTCTTTGTACACTTGAGTACTTCTCAACTTAATTAAGATTTTGGCCATAATCTCCATTTTTTCGCTTATCCTTTTAGGGAGATTTTCTACAACAACTAGAATGTCCGTATCGCTGGTAGGCTTGGCATCTCCTCTAGCTACAGAACCAAAAACAACAACGCTTATTAGTTTTTCGCCAAAAAATTCGTTAAGAAGTTTAAGAATTTCTTTAATAAGCTCTCTCCTGTCTGGGTCTGTTATGATACTTAAGTTGTGTCTTGGCTTCATCAAACTTCGCATTTTTGAACTATCTATAACGGCTACGCCTTAATATACTTTTAGCTAACTAAGGTTATTACTTTAAAAAATCGTAACACGGTGGCGTAAAAGCTTATAAAGATAAAAATAAACAAAGATGGAGAAAAATGAAAACTAGAAAAAAAGTAAAGGAAGAAAGAATTTCTATTTCTCCAGAAGGTAAGGAGTTTCCTTTACCTTCTAAAGAAGACTATGAAAATGAAGTAACAAAAGTAAGAGAACTTGCAAAGAAAGCAAAAGACTCAGGAAATCAAGTTGTAGTTGTTCAAGGACTTGGTTTTGTTGGAGCTGTAATGGCTGCAATAGTAGCACAGGCTGAAAAAAAGTTTGTAATAGGTTTACAAAGAGCTTCTAAGCGCTCGTATTGGAAGATTCCTTACATAAATCAAGGAATTTCTCCAATAGAGTCCGAAGACCCAAAGGTTAAAGAAATAATAAAAGATGGAGTTGAGAAAGGAAAACTTTACGCAACATACGTAGACGAGGCTATAGCTCTTGGAGAAGTAGTAATTAGCGATATACAGTGCGACGTAAAGAAACTAAGGTTTGGAAACTCAAAGGTGTTTACTGTAGAGATTGAGCCATTTATAGAAGCTTCAAAGAAAGTTGCAAACCTGATAAATCCAAGTTCACTTTACTTAATTGAAACTACTGTGCCTCCTGGAACCTCTGAGTATATAGTAAAGCCAATTTTTGAAGGTGCATTTAAGAACAGAATAGCAAGTGAACTAAGAAACCTTAGGAAGAAGAGCTTAGACGAAGTAAAAGAAATTGTAAAGAGTTCTGATTTCTTAAGAGAACTTGAAGAAGAAGTTGTTAGCTACGTTGAGAACCCAACAAAAGAAAAAGAGAAAGAAATAGTAGCAAAGGCCTTGAGAAACCACAGTCCAAAGATTGCTCACTCTTATGAAAGGGTAATGCCAGGAAGAGAATACGTTGATTCTGTTGTAAACTTTCCAAGGGTATTTTCAGGAATAGACGAGGCTTCAGCTAGCATGGCTCAAAAGTTTCTTTCTGAAGTTCTTACTGGACCAAATGCAAAACTTACAAAGTTAGCAACGCCTACTGACTCTGAGTTTTCAAAGTGTGCAGAAAATACTTACAGAGCCTCAATTATAGCTTTGGGAAGAGCTTTAGGCAGAATGGCAGAAATAATGAACGTAAACTTAACAGAAGTTGTTGACGCCATAAAAGTAAGGCCAACGCACCGCGACATAATGGTTCCAAGAACGCCTACAACAGGAGGTTACTGCTTACCAAAGGATCCTCTCTTCTTACTTTGGTCCTTAAAGAACATCCCAGAATTTAAGGAAAGACTTAGTAAAGAGAATAAGGAAGCCTTAAGAAGGATAATTAACTTAATTTCATTAATAGTAGATATTAACGACACAGATGGAATACACGTAGTAGAACTTGTAGAAGAAGAACTAAAGAAAATTGGAAAGAAGCTGAAAGGAAGTAAAGTTTTAGTTGCAGGTGCTTCTTACAGAGAAGATGTTGCAGACACGAGGTATGCTTCTTACGAAACAATAGTTAGATACTTAAAAGAGAGGGGAGCTGAAGTTTCTGTTACTGACCCTTATGTAAAATCGCTACCAGAACTAGAGTACCAAGAAGAAGATAAATACTCATTAGCGAAATTCTTTAAGAGACAAAAAGAACTTAAGTCTCTAAAGGTCATCAGTTCTTTTGAGCAAGCAGCTAAGGGCGTAGACGCAATAATATTTGCAGTTCCGCATGAACCTTATAGGAAGCTTACCCCAGAAGAAATCTGCAATGCTGTTGGGAAACAACCTCAAGAGATTGTAGTTATTGACTGTGGAACTTTTAGCAACGAACAGGCAATTAAGATCGCTAACTATGGATTAAACTTTAGGAAGATGTACCATGGAAGTTTTAAAAAATAGAATAAGAACAAGACTTAAATAGAGTAACTGTAAGTTTTCAGTCGGGTGGCCAGAGATGCCAAAGAAGAAGAAAGAGGAAAAGAAGGAAGAAAAGAAAGAAGGAACGGCTACTCAACAACCACAACAGCAACCAACTCAAGAAAAGAAGCAATAACTACTAAAAACTTCTTTTAGTAATGAAAATATTTTTTTGTTTTTTGTGATAAAAAATTTCTAGTTAGGCTTAGTTTTTATGTAATTAAGTTCTAAGGACTAAATAATGTATTATGTTTCAAATTTAAGTTTACAAAAAATTAAAAAATAAAAAAAGTTTTTATTTCTAAACTATTTAGAAAGGTAGTATCCAACCTACCTTTGCAAGAAGCACAAACCCAATAATTAAACCAACCAGTACACCCTCCCCTGTAGCAATTCCAGCAACTATGACTGTTTTGTATTTTTCCCACCAATCTTTGCCAACAATTCGAGGTATTAAGTACTTTCCAGCAAGCCCAGAAATAAATAGAGGAATTGTAAAAGCTGGAAGTGTAAAAACTCCGGTAACGATACCCATTAAACTAAATGGGATTGAAGTTAACTTGGAAATAACCGGTCCTCCAACACCGAGCACTATAGATAGAATAAAGAAGAACAGAAGTACAGTTATATTAGCAGTAAAAATTTGCCTAGTAGCCCACATAAGTTGGTTTATGGCTGAAACAGGCCATGCAATGAGCGTGTTTGGGTAAGCTGTTGAAGGAATGGGAGCAATCATCCAGAAAATACTTGCGTAAATAACTCCAAATATCGTATAAAACACAAATGCAATACAAAACGCAAAAAGAAAATCGATTGGTTTAGTCTCTGTTAAGTATGCAACTTTTATGTTCTGAACCCATCCAGGAACAGAAGTACCACCTATTATTGGATTAAAGAACCATGCATCTATCTTTTGGTAACCAGACAGTACAATTGTGCCGGCCCATACGTAGGGGATACTAACTGAATAACCAGTTTCACCAACAGCTCTAGTACCTATTATTGCATTTAGAAATGAAACAACCACTGAAGCTAAAATGGCAGGAAGTACAGGGAAGTCAGGCACAAAATATTCAAAAATTAAAACTGAAGCCACAGTTGAAGCAAAGTAAAGAAGTAAAAGAATTTTTAGAGAAGGATAACCAGCAGCCTTGCTTTGATCAGACAGCTTCCAAAGAGAGCGAATACCTCTTACAACTATCTTCCAGTTTTGCAATACTGCAAGTATTGCTACACCTACTGTAAAACCAATTTGTGGAATTAACCAGACTCTTAATAACGACCTTTGATATACTAAACTTAAGTTCATCCCAAAGGTCCATTCTGTTTTCCACTGAGGAAAGTAATTACTGAAAAGGGTTAAAGCAAGGTTGTTTCCAATGATCCATACTAAGATAGAACTTACAAACATATAAGCCACAGTAGAAAAGGGAATTAAGAAACCACCCGCCCAAGCAAGAGGATCCGTTGCTATACCTAACGCTGCACCTGGAATAAACTTCTCTATTCCAAGTAATCCTGTTGTAAGATCAACCCAAGGTATGGGAATAATTTGTATGTTTGTATTTAGAAATCCCAAGCTTATTGTGTTTATTCCGTAGAGGAAAAACGAATAAAATGCGCCAATAGCTGCAGAAATAATGAAAACCTCCATCTTGTCTGGCGGTCTATCTGTTAGTGTATTTATCATCTGTGCAGAAATGTCTGCAAATGGAAATGGTAATTTTTCTGTTTCTAGGAATAATTGCGCACAGATTATGGTTAGAGATATTTCTTCTATGATGAATAAAACTCCAAACTGTAAAGTTGAAAGAGCCATTGGAAGAAGCCAGATGTTTGAAAGTAAAGTTCTGCTAAACTCTATTTCTTTCCAATATGGAACATAAAAAGTAGGAATTACTTCTGGAACAGGTTTGCTGGTAAATGGATCTCTAAATGACCAACCGACAGGACTTGTTACTAAGTATTGACGATAGATAAAATCTATCATAGGAGTAGAAGCCGCAACGCCTATCATTATAAACATAATGAAAAGCTCTTGCTTTGTTAACCGAACGTTCATCAGTGAACCTAACTCTAAGAACAATATCACAGTTATGTAACTAAAAGCTCCAGCTACGCTAGCTCCTGAAACTAGACTTAAGTAGATTGAAACAGGTAGAAGAACAGCTGAAGCAAAGAAAAGAGCGGCTATAACTCTCCAAGTTATACCAGGTTTAAACTCGATTCTTTGACTGCTCATTTTTGCTATCACCTCAATGCATCAACTAAGCTTATATACCTTTTTCTATCGCTTTCGGAAAGTAATCTCCAAGTTAAGAGTTGTTTTCTAACGGCATCAACAAATCCATAATTTAGAACCACCCAAGTGTCAGGAGTTCCTTCTATTTTTTCCAATCTTAACATAAAGTCATATTTTCTAGTATCCTCATAGAACCTAGAGCTTATCACCGCCTTCTGATAAACACCAGATTCCAATGGCATTAAAGAAACAAAAAGTTCTTGAACTTTTTCTTTAATGTTTGTCTTTACATCTCTAACTATAAATGGGTCAGGTGTTTCGGAAGTATGTGCTTTAAAGAATTCTTCTAAAAATAAGTAAACTGCTTCAACTTCTCTTTCTTCAGTTAAAGAAAATGGTAGAGGAATATCCCAAATATTTCCTTTTGGTTTCGTTGGAATCTTCCATCTTCTTTCAAGTGATGGAGTAATGAGCTTAGATGCTAAATAAATAGGGTAGATCATCGCTAGCAAAGTAGACACTATTCCAGAAAGAATGGCCGCAATAACAGCAATGGACGTAGCATTTAGAGAGAAGTTTTCAGGAAGAAGTTTACTTGAAATGAGAAGCGAGTTCGTTACTATACCTAAAAAGTATGCAGGAACTATCGATAAAATTGAAATTACAATTGCTTCTGTGATAAATATTATTGCAGACCCAGATGGAGGAAGACCAACAGCACTATATACATATAATTCTCTTCCTCTTTCCTTTACTGAACCAAGAATTGCCGCGGAAATAGAGGCAGCACCTATAATGACAAGAGGTAGAGCAATAGAAAGACCAGATGAGCCATAGGAAATTACAGGGCTATAGTAATATGATCCCTCGGAAGATGCAACATACAATGGAACACTGTATATGCTGGCAATATTTTCTGCAAGAGTTTTTGCATCATTATAACTTTTAGTTACAATAGAAATACTTGCTAAATAGCCACCCATATCCTTTACTAAGTTAAAAGGTAAAATTAGGACCATACTCCAAGGAGTAGGAGCATACTCTGGATTTTGAACTGTCCCAAGAACGATGTTTGGAAGAATAGGATAGACCGGAGTATCTAGGTACCCATCAAGATCGACAAAACTATTTAAGGTTGAAGAGTTAACGATTCCAACTACCTTTAGTTTTAACCCTTCAAAGAGAATTGTATCACCAATCCCAATGGACAACTTACTAGCAGCCTCAGAAGGAACTATTACGGAATAATAGTCGTTGGTATTAAACCATCTTCCTTCAACCAGAGCTTTTGAATAATTATAAACGTAATACTCATCAGGAGTTAGTCCTAAGACAGCTTTTATGGAATAGGATGAAGAGTTTGAACTAACAAAAGTATACACGTCGCGTCCTTCAATTGATTCAGGATACCACCAAGCCCTTGGAGCAAGAACTAACTCCAAATTAGAAAATTGTTCCTGTTTTAACGCATCAATTAATTGGTAATCAAAGACGCCACCTGGTTGTTGACGTATGTTTGCTTTTATACAAAGACCTACATAGTTAACCTTGCCTTCTGGAACTCTTGATGGTAGTATTGCTTGATAAACAGAAATTGAAGTAAGTGAAACAAAAGCAAAGACTACAGAAGCTATTGAAAACATAACCAAACCCGTTCTCAACCTACGCTTTTTCATCTGCTCTAGAGTATAGGGAAAGGTAACCAATGCAAAAGAAGTAAGACCCTTTTCTACAAAGTGGGTACCCAATACTTTTGTCCTTATCTCTTTTAGTGTAGTTAAGGCCTCAGAAGAAAATAAGAAAGTTACAATTAAAAAGAATAGAACTACTATTACACTTAAAGGAGCCATAAGAAAGTTAGCCGCAACTTTAAATATTGGATTTACAAAGTAGAATAGACTTATTAGTATTATAAAAGAGGATATTGACAAAGCAATTAACTTTCTTCCTTGAGTCCCGATAAAAGCAGCAGGAGCTAGGAAGGAAAACAGGGTTAAGATAGCTATTATGAAGATAGAAGAAACAGGAACGTCGTTAATTAGGCCCATAACACCACCGTAGGCTTTTACTGCCAGTGAATTTAAAGAAAGTGAAAACTGAAACATTTTAAGATAGTTTAGAGCTTTAGAAGAGTTACCAAATAGATCATTAAAAATAAAGGCACTACTTAAAGAATTTTCTATCAGTGGATTCCAAACATTTGAGCTTCGTAGTACAAGGTAGCGGTTTAACGATGTAGTATACAAATTTCTTGCAGACTCAAATAAAGCGTTTATGTGAACTTCTTCGTTATCCTTTGCTTCGTAACCTGAAAAGTCATAAGGAGGTATTGAAACTGTTGAAGTATTCGTTAACAAAACTTCTAGCACTCGTGTTGAACCTATAGTTATAAAACTTACAAACTTAGAGTGAGGTTGAGTAAATGTAACCAGAACTTTATCGTCCGGCTGAATGAAATAACCCCAAGATATGTCAGGACCAAGGGATTTAGCATTAAGTAAAGAGATCGAGGGAATGCCTTGGAACCAAACATTGGTAGGTACACGAGGATCTCTAAATATTAGTGGTCTTAAACCTTGATAATCAAAAACATTAAAGAAAACCAAAGTATTGCATTTAAATGCTACTGTGGTTACATTGTACGGATCTACAGTAAGTTGATAATAGTTTGGAATATACTGTGCACCATATTGACCAAGGTCAGGAGCATATTCTATAAGACTGCTTACATTGTTTAACTTAAATGGAAGGAAAGAATAAGAACCAATGCATGGAGCTAGCCCATAACCTAAACCCTTCATTTCAAATTCTCCTTGCGAATTTGAAAAACTGTAAATAATCTGAAATGGATAGTTTGTGTAGCCGAGGCCAGCTGGGAATGCGACTACTATAGCATTCGGAACAGGATCATACCATCCTTTTGTGACGTTAAAAGCTAATACTCTACCATGAACTGTTATGAATCCAGCAACATCTGTAGCACCTGCAGTAATTAGAGTTTTGCTTTTACCTGAAATTGCAGGAGATACTTGATCCCATTTAATTCCCCAATCAGGTGAGTTTGATAGCGCGTAGACTACAGCTAGACTTAAGTAAGCTTGAGGCCAAAGATTATCAAAGTTTACATTCTGCTTAAGTGGCAAGCCCCAATCAAACCTTAGAGTTCGATCTGTCTTTATAGTAAATCCTAATCCATGAGCCATAGAAAGAGGCTCGGAGTCCAATATAAAAGGAGTAGCTTGAGCACCCCACCATGCGTTACTAGAAAAACCAAAAGTTACAGTTACAGAGTTGTTAAGGTTATTGCTAATAGAGTTTACTATGTTCATAAGCTTTGTTTGCAACCAGCCAGTCCATCTTGTTTGAATAGTCGTACTTCCATACCTATAGAAGAAACCTTGGCTGAGAAAAGATACACTTCTTGAACTCGTTGAAAAGTCTAAGTCAATTTGCATCCAAATTTTTGTGTTGCCGTTAAAGACACTCTGATTGTAGAAGAACTCATCTACAAATGCCCTAGCACCCGCAAGTGCTTCATAATGGCCAGAAAGGGCAACAAACCAAATTGTCCTCTTAGGAGGATATTTGGAAAATACTCTTGCAAGCTCTAACAAAGTTGAGATTGAAGCTGCTTCATCTCCTGACGAAGCAAGCGCAGGAACAACTGACCATGTGTCATAATGAGCTGAAACTATTATTATATCATTTGGGAATTCAGTACCTTTTATAACACCAATTATGTTTTGTCCAATAATGTCCTTAAATACCATTTCATTTTTTATTGTTACGTAAACTTCGTTGTTACTACTCAGTAATTTTAAAAGTAGCTCGGACTCGTTATGAGAAATATAAAGCCTTGGTACGTACACTGGTGTTAATAAGAATTTACTTCTTGCTTCGGCATAGTTGCTCTCATTTGGTTCAATAAAGATAACTCCTTTCGCACCTAGTGCAGCAGCTTGGATCCAGTTGTCTTCGCTGTTAAAATCCATTAAAACAATAGAACCATTTATAGGTTTACCACTTAGCTCTTGATAGCTTCCTTTACCCACATAGATAAGTCTTCCAGAAATGCCAGATTCTGGAGTTTTACATGTTTGAACTAAGTTTGGCCAAACAGAGTAAGCTTTGAAGGAATACTCATTTTCACCTACGGTAACAACTACTAAATCGTCGCCGTCAATTGCATTAGCAACTGAAAAGTTTTGAACCATGGGATGAAGTCCTAATTTGCTAAAAACTTCATAAATGTGGTCTGCGGCTAAGTAAGAGCCAGAGTATCCCGTTACCCTCGAACCTAAAGAAGAGAAGAAGCTAACATCTTCAATAATTCTTGACTTATTTAAAGAGGAGAAATCTGGAACTTCTAAGCTAGTCTGACTTTTTACGTTTAGGTGAGTAGCCTGAGAGTAGATTACGACGAAGCCAAAGAGTAATAGGAGGATTTTTTTCACCTCAAAAATCTTCATTTTTCTCACCACAATAAATAAAAAATAAAAAATAAAAAGATTTCCTCTTTTTAAAATCTAGCAAGCCATGCTGGTAATGAAGTTCCAAAGAAGGTTATTAGACTACCTACAATTAAGAAAGATCCGAAGCCTAGGCTAATACCTATTGCTATTGGTAGCCATTTTTCTTCAAATACTCTTGAACCTCCGAATTTGAGTATCGCATACTTTATGATGAATGCTAAAAGCCAAGTTGGCCACCATCCCTCTGGTAGCATCATTAGTCCTACAGGATTTATGAAAAACCACGTGAACCTCGACCTAAGTGTGTAACAGGTAAAGACGAAGATAATGCCAAGTATAACATACGCCCAAGTTTCTGTTACAGTTAACGGTGGCGGAGTTCCATAAGTAAAGTTATAAATAGTTGGCAACATCCACATATCATATTGAATCGAGTTTATTCTCGAATATCCTCCAAACCTGGTCATAAACCACGGCCATATGAAGTAAGCCGTAATAGCAGTGGACACTATTGATATTAGAGCAACATAAAGTATTTCGTTACTTTTTGTCTTAGTTGCTTCTCCTAGTTTGAAAGACTGAAAACCCCAATGTATATTCATAGGGCTCATTCTGGAGCCAGCAAGTCCTAAAGAAGTATACATTAACATAGCATTAAATGCACCTGGAGAAGGTCTTGGGCCCCATTGACCTAAGAAAGTACCAATATCAAATATTACACCATGGTAAGAACCTCCGTAGGGATAGAAATGCTGTTCTCCCATGATTCTTATCCAAGCAAACATAATGAATATGTAAAAAATTGGAATGATTATCGCCATCAATATAGGAGTTCCTGCTATAGCGAAAAGAAAAATTTGAACTAATAATGTTCCAACAGCACCATAGGCTATAAAGCTGTATGGTACTCCATCCTCATCGCCATGTTCTCCAAAAAGACCTTTCCTGAGAATATTTAAGATATGCTTATAATATTTTACAACGACATAAAGTGCTATCCCTATAGTAACAAGAGCATCAAATTGAGCCCATTTAAAAACACCTAGGGAATAAGCGTAACTGTATTCATTTCCTGCACCAGGCGTAAATGGATTCCAACCAGCTCTAACTGCTATTGTCGAGAAGAGTACCCCCCATATAAACCACCAGAGCGAGGCTGTTGCTAGAACATCCAGTGGAATAAGCTGTGCGAAGAAAAGATCGGTAACGTAAAGGTTTCCATTGGTTAGAGCTCCGGGTAAAGCACTTTGAGTTATAGGAATGAGATTGATTGGAAAATTAGTTAAAGCATTGCCTCCAAATGCTAAAGGCCAGAAATTTATCACCTGACCGGGTATAGAGAGAATTACGCCTAAAATGAACCCTACGTAAAATAACTTAATGGTCGTATCGCCTAGATTAAATAAGTTGGGTTTTTTGTTACTTTCTTTTGTATGGTTGTTGATTAGAAAACTCACGGGAGTCATCCAAGGAAAGGGTAATCGTTCTACTTCTATCAATGGCTTTCTAAGCATATAGCCCCAAAACCATAGTGTTGAAAATTCAACAATAGACCAAACTGTCCAGAACAGTATTGGAACTAACCATGGTCCTAAGTCGAAGGTGCCACCATACCAAAAGGCATGCAATACTGCGGGATCTTTTGGTACAATAAACGAAGGAACATTCTTGTAAAAAATATCTTTATATGTCTCTGTGTTTAGTCCCGATGTACAATGAGCGATGCTCCAATTCGTTATTGGTGTAGTTGTCCAATAACCTATTCCTTGAGCGGCATAATAGCTACCTGCCGTTATATAGCAGATTACAAACAGTAAAGTTAACTCTTGTGAAGTTAGTTTAAATTTACTCGAGAATTTGGACAAAAGATAAAGTAAAACAAGAATCCAAAAGAACGGAATTGGAAATATTAATGGGTAGTTCCACCAAGCTCCGAATCCTTGCATCACTAAATTGAGAAAATAGCCTACAGCTGGGATTATTATTGCTGCAACTAGGACCCAGGCTCTTAGACCAGTTGGTTTGGCAACTTTTTCAGTTATTTGCTCCTTTTCTGGGCTTGACATCCTTTTTTCACCAGTATAGGATGGAATAGTTATGTTTATAAAAGTTTTGGTAACGTTTATATATCCTTTTTAAAGTAACTCTCTTTTTTGGGTTTTACATAAATATGTAAATAAATAAAGGATTAAAATAGAAAAATCTGTAGAAAGTAACATATTTGCGTCAAAAAGAATAATATAAATTTTAAACCTATGATTAGGGGTAAAACACACTAAAAAATGAAACATCTTTTGATAAAACGGCTTACAATATAAGTATTTATTTTATAAGTATTTATTTTATTAGTAGCATTTCTTACAATAAATTATTAATAACATAAATATGATGCCAGTTATCCATTCCAACAGCAGCATTGGACGTTAAATTGCGTATATCAATATCATATCCATGCGTACAACGCTATCTAGATTCTTATCAGTTTTTAGTTATTGCTCGTATGCTAATTAACTTAAGGTTCTAGATCCAAGGTTTAGCCACTCTAAAGGTGAGACTAGTCTATAGAGACGTCATGAGTATTATAACAGTTGAGTGCAAATGAGAGGAGCAAGTAGACTATGATGAATATAGGGCATAGAATAGGTTAAGCAATATAGCTATTACAACAATATCTCGTAATGACTCAAAGAAGATAGAGCCATACCTGAAGCATATAAGCATAAAGGTCAATATACTTTAAAAACCATAAGAAACAAATGTTGAACTGTCTTATTCTTCTCTTTAGTTCAGAGAACCATTGTTTCACCTAAGTATTGTTTGAGGGTAAGCGTGGGCATATAAGCCTTAAGTTGGCAGTCTCTCTAAAATTGCTCTGTTAACTTAAGCTTCATGCTATCACCCTCTAAGTTTCTGAACTATGTTAATTACTTCTTCTTGGTTAAACAAGTGAAATAAATTAAGCCAAACTTATCTAGTCTGCAAACCTTCTTACCGCAAGGAAAGTAGTCATCGAAGTTTTCAGTTCTATCCTTTCTTTAATGTATTTCTCTTTCTATTACTTCGAAGAACAAGACTTAAACTTCTACAAACTTCTCTGTAGAAAATAACACCTTAGTGTAAACAGGATGCTTTCTATGTAGCTTAACTAAGCTTCTTAGGAAGAGTTCAGCTTCGTAAGAATTTCTAGTCCTAGAAAGCCAAGGATTTTCTTTGAGTATGGTTCATAGGCTACCCAAACCCATGCTAGCTTTCCAGAAACTTTTACAGCTGTTTCATCTACCAAGAAAATAGAAACTCTACAGTTTACCTTGAATATCTTCCTAAATCCATGAATCCTTTGAACCCATTTCCAAATTGCTATGAACTTCTTTCAACAAAAACTTTAATTACGTTCGAAGCTTTTCTATAACTTAGTTACCAAGTAAAGAGCATAGAGAACTAAAGAAAAGTTAGTTCTCTGCCTCTTGAAGTTTAGTTCAATGAACATAAGAAAAAGGTAATCCTTAGCCTAGAAAAACCTTAAGTTAACAGAGCACTCTAAAATAAAAATAAAATTTATTAAGATCTTTTTTCTGTTAAACCTTATGACTGAAGTAAAAGTGGCTGTAATTGGGTGTGGAAACATAGGAAGAACTCACCTCAGTAGATGGAAATCTATAAGTGATGTAAAACTTTTAGCATGTGTAGATATAGAAGAACACAATGCTAAACAAGCAAGCATTGAATACAAAATTCCTAGCTTTCATGTTGATGTTGAACCGATCTTAAAAGATAAATCTATTGAAATAGTAGATATTTGTACTCCAACCTATACCCACAAAGAACTTGCAGAAGTTGCGCTTGAGGCTGGAAAGAACGTCATTGTCGAAAAGCCAATAGCCTTAAAGCTTGAAGATGGTAAAAGCATGATAAATAAAGCTAAAAAGTTTGGAAGAAAACTTATGGTTGCGCACGTTCTTAGATTTTGGACGGAGTACGTCATAGCTAGAGAGGTTCTCATGAAAGGAGAGATAGGTACTCCAGTATTTGCGAAAGCTAGTAGGCTAGTTACTCATAAGTTTTCTGTATGGCAAAATTGGCACGATGATCCAAATAAGGGCGGTGGAGTTTTCATAGATACAAGCATTCATGACTTAGATTTCTTGAGATGGACATTCGGAGAGGCTAAGGAAATATACGCTAGAGGAGGAACTCTAGTAAGAAAAGCCAAGTCTCATGACCATGTTGTAGCTTTTATTTCTTTTAATGAAAAATTAGAAGCATATGTAGAAGGAAGCTGGATAATGCCTGAAAGTTATACATTCGGTTATCAATTCGAGGTCATTGGAAACAAAGGATCTCTTCACATAGATAGTAGCAAACCCAGACAAATCGATGCGTTTTTCTCTGAAAAACCATTAAGGAATCAAAGAATTATTATAGAGGCTGAAGATCCCTACTTGCTAGAACTTAAAGCATTTAAGGATGCTGTTAAAGAAGATAAAGAAGTTCCCGTGCCAGGCGAAGAAGGACTGAAAGCTCTCGAATTAGCCATAGCAGGAGAGCTATCAATAGAAAAGAAAAAGCCAATCAAATTGCCATTAGAATAGCGCTTATAAAAATTAAAATTAGCTTAATCTAGGTACTTAGCTATGTAATTCTTGTTCTCATACTCTTCAATTAAATTCTCGTCGATTGGATAAACTCCATACTTTTTTGTAAGCTTAACCATCGCCAAGTAGTTTGAAGGTTTAACAGCTGGATGTATACTGTTGCTTGAAGCCATTATGTGACCACCTCCTGGGGAAGCC
>Ga0315298_1007492_pt1 | contig 14329 bp, 15 predicted proteins | sample WHS_1_MG_FD_203077 | JGI IMG/M metagenome (GOLD analysis project Ga0315298, IMG submission 203077) | Extremophilic microbial mat communities from Washburn Hot Springs, YNP, Wyoming, USA - WHS_1_MG | ecosystem: Environmental > Aquatic > Thermal springs > Hot (42-90C) | place: USA: Wyoming... | reverse complement strand
CCAAATACTAATCTAGATGAAAGGCTCCGGTAGTATAGTCCGGTCAAGTATAGCGGCCTCTCGAGCCGCGGACCCGGGTTCAAATCCCGGCCGGAGCATTTTTTTACTGGTAAACCTTAAATACATAGAAATCTTTCCAATTCTTGATGTATGATGTTGGAAAATGAGAAGCGTAAAACAGAGACGATTAAAGAGAGGGCTATTTACGTTTATCTGCCGTCGCTTCAGATGGTTGAGGATTGGAAGCGGAGGGCAGAGAAAGCTGGGGTTTCAATTTCTAAGTTCGTCGTTGAAAGGGTCGAGGATTCCATTAGACGTGAGGAAGGAGAAGAGGGATATCTAAGTAGGTTAGAGCTTATAGAACGTTTAAGGAAGTTTGAAGATGAATTGAAAAAGCTGAAAGATGAAAATCGGCTCCTTAGAAAACTTGTTGATAACCTTGATAAAGAATTAAAGCGATACAGGGTTAAACCTTTCCTGGAAGAGAACTTTGAAGGCGTGAGGTCGTTCAGTAAGGATCTCGTTGACTTACTTAAGGGCGGCGGCGCTCATACAGGCGATGATATTTTAGCAAGCCTTGGTATTGATCCATCTGATGTAGAATTAGTGAAGGCAGTAAACAGGCAACTTGAGGTACTTGAACGTTATGGTTTGGTAGAGTACACTGTTAAGGGTTGGAGGTGGAAAGGTTGAATGCACTATTAAGAGCTGGGGTAGACTTTGATCCACTTATTCAGAATTTCTTAGAAGATTGTAGACTTAGAGGCATGACCGATAAGACGATAATTGGTTATAGGTCTTGTCTTTCAATATTCCTGAAGTTTATTTCAGCTCGTGGCGACAGTATCGAAGAAATTGATAATAATATTTTAAGAGAATTCCTCGGTTACTTGAAGTTTAAGAGAAATATTAAATATAAGACTATCAAAGAGTACTTTTCGGCTTTGTCGTCCTTCTATGATTACTTAGCGTTTGAAGGTAAAGTCAACGCAAATATTATCCTGCCTTTTAGAAGGAGATACTTAAAGCGTTACAAAGGAGATTATGACGATCCAAGGAGAAGGCTTCTAAGCATCGAGGAAATGAGTAGGCTTGTAAATTCGATATTAGATCCGCGAGATAAGGCGATAGCGGTCTTACTTGCAAAAACGGGGATTAGAAGAGGTGAGCTTCTAAGGATAGATATCGAGGATATAAATTGGGAAGAAAACTCCATAATTCTAAAGTCTACACCAAAAAGAAGCAATAGAATAGTTTTCTTTGATGATGAGTGCGCACTTGTTCTCAAAAGATGGTTAAAGTTGAGAGAAAAGCTTCAACCCAAAACAAATGCACTCTTTATCAACTATAATACACTCGACAGACTTAACAGAAACGGAGTCTATACAGCAATAGTGAAATACGCTAAGCTTCTGGGCTTTCACAACTCAAACTCACCGAGACTTGAAGATCATTTTGGACCACATTGTTTTCGACATTGGTTCACAACGTGGCTTCTTAGAAACGGCATGCCTAGAGAATATGTTAAAGAGTTAAGAGGGGATAAAAGAGGCGAAGCCATAGACATATACCACCACATAGACAAAAAAGAACTTAGAAAAGTATATCTAGCGTGCATACCAAAACTAGGAATTTGACATTCCGAGACTAAAAATGCGAGTATTTATGATCTTTCTCGAAGTTTTTAGTTTAATGAGCTCTATTGCATAATTTTTGTAAAAGTACAGTCCCAACTTTGTCGATCGTAACTTTCATTTAATACATGTTCCCAGTGATACGTACCAAAAGGTATGTTAAATGATTTTACCGTTAATATGGAGCTATAAGTGGAGCTCAATAGGTTTATAAATAGGAGCTATATATGTCTATAAATGCGGAGCGAAAATGAAGATACTACTAGTTGAGCCGGCTTATTATACAAGATATCCTCCACTCGGACTACTGAAGTTAGCCGCATATCATCGGGATAAGGGAGATGAAATTAAACTTGTTAGGGGGTGTGTGTATCCCACGTTAAAACCAGATAGAATTTATGTTACAAGCCTTTTCACATGGGCATGGAAACCTGTTTGGCAAGCCGTAGCATTTTACAAAAAAATGTTTCCTCAAAGTGAGGTTTGGTTAGGGGGATTATATGCCTCTCTAATGCCCGATCACGCAAAAGAATCTGGTGCTGATTATATTCATATAGGATTATATGACGAAGCTGAAAATTATATGCCAGCGTACGACCTCGTTCCCGAATGGGATGGCAGTATAATTTTCGCTTCAAGAGGTTGTAATAGAAGTTGCCCCTACTGTTGTGTTTGGAGAATCGAAGGCAAAATAAATAACTTAAAGTGGAGCATAAAAAACTTAGTTTATCCAAAACATACGCGTGTAATTCTTTGGGATAATAATATTCTTCAAGCGCCTAATTGGAGAACAATTTTTGACGAACTCGTAGAACTGAGCCAAACAAAAGGTCTGAAGATTGATTTTAATCAAGGTCTAGATGCGAGATTAATCACAGACGAAGTTGTGGAAAAACTTGCAAGCATGAAATTACTGTGCATCAGACTTGCTTACGATAGACGAAATAATGGAAAATTTGTAGAAAGGGCTATTACTAAAATAACTTCATACGGCATACGGGGAAGAAAAATCTTTGTTTATCTTCTGTATAACTTTGAAGATGACCCCGAAGACCTCTTCCTTCGTTTAAGGGATATTATAAATTGGGGAGCCGTGGCTTTTCCTATGCGATACCAGCCCTTGAATGCCCTTGAGAAGGACGTTTACATAGCCCCGAAATGGAAAAAAGAAAATATAGAAAAACTAGAAAAGTTTAGACGTATTGTGGGATTCGCCGGAACGTTCCCACCTTATCATTGGCTTAAAGATAAACTAAATAAAGCGAGCTCTTTCGATGAAGCATTTGAGCCACCACCAAAAATAGGACATAGCAAGCCATTGAAAAGAGCGCACGTTAGTTATTTTGCTGCGTGGAAAAAAGAGCCTTACTGGAGAAATGTTGTAAAACAATTTTTAGCTAAGCATTGGTGAAAGCTTTCTTTACATTTGCAAGGCGAAATATTATTCAAAAATCCCGATGCGTCAAATGAAAAGTCTTAGTTTGTCGCTCTAAAACACTATGAAATATTAAAATAGAAGCTTGAACTTTTAAAATTTTATGGAAAAAATATTGAGCAGTTTATACGAGGTTGTTTGCGAAGAAGCAACTAAATTGAGTCATAAAGGCATTTTTAAAGAAGCCTTTCAATTCGAGGACAAAATTTGTGGCGCCATTAAATTTTCAGCAGAGAAAGGTATATATGTTTCCCCTCCACGAGAAATTTTAAATTTGCCTACTTTTTCAGGTAATAAATATCAGGTGGATTGCTTTTTCACTTATAATAAAATAACTTATGCTGTTGAATGTAAAAGAAGACAGATTACGACAAGAGATCAAATATATTACTTTAATTCGATACTTTTAGACTACGTGTTGGGGCTTAAAGTGCATCATATTGACCATTTTGTTAAGGGTATTTTTATATCCACTGCGCCCATTGATGATAACTCTTTGAAATATTGTATTGTTTATGCTATAACAGTTATACATCCTGACTTTCCGCCCATTGAATATATGTTATCAAAAGCAGCTGATGAGAACCTTAAACGTGCTTTGATGATCCTTCAAGAGAAATTACCTCATTTAAATCCGCTATTTAAAGAGGGACAAGTTGATAATTTACACCGGGATGCTCTGAACTTATTAGATGAGTACAAATATTTAATTGGACTTTGGAAAGTACATAGAGGCGGGTGATATGGAACGCATACCCAGAGTCTCAAGAGTTGAATATCTTTTTGCTTTTTTAGAAGGTTTAAACAGAAAATTATCGATGGAAGAATTGGCAGAAGTGCTAGGAAAATGTAAGTTGTCCTTTGAGGAAAAGAAATATAAGGCCTTGGGAAGAGGGAGGCCTTTCATTTCGAGGACGAAATTTGCGGAGTCTCCTGCCATAAAAACTGTAATTGCTAAAAGCTTAGTAAATGAATGCGCGTGTTTAGCAAAAAAACTAGGACTAATAAACGCTGAGAGAAACTCTCTGACGGACAGAGGTGTTCATCTTATTCACTTTCCTGAGGAGAAAAGGCTTGATAAGTTTGCGCAATTATATGTAAGCGCATTTAAAATTACAAAACAGATCTTAGTTAAACTGAATTTGGAAAAAAACAAAGAATTTTTGCTACCTGATTATAGACATAGAAAATTTAAAGAATTCACCAATTTTATATCAGATCACTATGGAATAACCGTTGACGTGCTTTCATTCATTGCTATTCGGGACATACTGTGGCAATTAGGGTATGTTAACTGGTATCAATACAAAATGAATGGAGAGCCTTGGTTTAAAGTTTATTTAACATCTCGATTGTCAGAGGAAAAAATGCCAGCATATACTTTAACCTTTACCTTCAATTCAAAAATATTCTATGTTAAGAAAAACGGAACCACTATGGATAATTTTTTGAACGCACTCTGGACGGAGTATATGGAACGGACAAATGATGTACAATACATACCAGTTTTATATTCGGAATTAAGAAACAGCGTATGTTATAGATTGAGAATCAGTGATGAAATATTCGATGAATTTGTGAGGAAAATATTAGCGGAGGATAAAACAACGTTTAGGCTAATTTGGTCGTCTGGTGCAGTGCCTTATGAACGCGATACGTTAAGCCTTCTTAAAAATTTGCCAGCGTTGTCGCAAGAAGGACAATATATGACATACCTCTTGATTGGCAGGAAGTAAAAATGGTATCTTTTGATTATTCAAAGTATAAACTTAAAGAAAACCCATTTCCTCAAAACGCTGTTATCGATGTTAACTCTGAAGATCCAAGAGTAAATGGAACCATTTTTTGCGATAAAATTTTTGAGAGAGAAATTGCAGAAATAGAAAAAGAAATCATTGATTATAAAATAAATCTTATATACATTTGCGGGTTACAATATGAAAGGGGCGTCGGTAAGTCAGCGTTAATGGCATATTTTTGGCGAAAAGTTCGTGAAAACGATAAAATTTTTACAGCTTTTGTGGAGTTAGCTGAGTCAGGCTTTTATAGCACGCCAGAAGGTTTCTGCGCTCTCATATTACAGGAATTGCACAAACGAGGATACTTATGGAGTATGCTTCTTAAATGCCTTTTAAGGTACGCGGAGGAAACAGAGGAAATTCCCAAAGAGTCTATAGAAATCATGCTTGAATATTATAAAAGGCCTCCTGAAAGCGTCCTTATCCAAAGTTTTATCCCCGTCTTTAGAACCGAACAATTAATTAGAAATTTCGTTAACTGGATTGCATCTAAGTCTTCATGTGATAAAGACCATCTAACATCATTTATAAACGTGTATTTAGTTCATCCAGCTGAATACCCTAAACGATTACTTAGTAAAAAAAGAGATCTCATCAAGAATTATGAGGAAACGGTAAAATTTTTGCAATTTGCTGGTTATGAATATGGATATTTTTTCTTAAATCAGTTTGAGTGGTCTGTTCCACAATCGGCTAAATTAAGAGAGTTTTGTATTGGTATGAGGCGTATGTTAGAGGCAAGCGAAAATAAAGCCAGTATAATTGTAACATTGCATCCTGACGCATATAAAAAGTTAACTAGTCCGATGGCTGAACATTTAAAGACATTAGCACCTTTCGACGGAAGGCATTATAAAGCACTGAACGTTCTTCCCAAAGATGGAAAATTGGCAGTTTTATTAGCGGAAAAGTACATCAAGTTCTTCAGATCCGAAGCAATAGATGATCCTACATACCCTTTTGATCCATTAACAATAAGATATACGTGCTTTCTCAGTGGAGGTAATATTCGGGAGATACTGCAGACGCTTCATAAATGTTTAGATGTAGCAATAAGACTTAATCATCCAAAAATAGACCTGGACTTCGCTATTGCTAACCATTCTGAGATATTTGGGCGTGATTTTAACCAAGAAAAATTTAAAGAGTTTATAAAAATTGTTAGGGAGTAGTGGTTCATATTCGCTATTATCTTATCAACTTAACAATGGGACCTTCTTCGTGACAGCTGAGAAACTCATAAATTCTAATTTTGCTGCAGCTTTCAATCAAGAAGTCGAGAAATTCTTTATCTGATGTCGCGATAATTATTTGTCTTTGCCCAGAAAGTTCTGCGATCTTCTTAGCGAGCCTTAGCTTATAATCTGAGTTAAAACCTTGTATTGGGTCATCCATTATTATAAGTGGCAAAGAAGTACCGATTTTTCCATTAGTTGCTAAGAACAAGGCTACAGCTGCAGCGTTCATCTGAGTGTTACTTAGCCCGGTTGATAGCCTAATGTCTCCTACATTTCCCACAGCTTTCAACGAGTAAGTTAAAGTTTTTTCAAGTTCAAACGTGATTTCATTAAAGACAGGATGATTTACAATGCTTTGGTAGTAGCTGTTTACATAACTGGACAAAGAACGTAGTTCATTTTCAACAATTTCTTTTTCATATTCTAAAGCCGCATTTCGAATTGCCTCGAGCGAAGCACCATACTCCTCTAATTCTTCCTTAGCAGCCTCCTTTCGTTCAATCAATTTAGTAAGGTGCGGCAACTGTTTTTCAATGTTTGCCAACTCATTTTCTCTTTCAAGATATCCGAGTATCTCCTCTGCGCGATGTAATTTTCCTAGTATCTCGTCGACTTTTACTCTTCCACCGTTTATAATATTCTGTTGTTCAACGTCCATAGCATGGATGCTCTCTTCAACTAATTTAATCAATTGACTGCCCGTCTGATCCGATACAATTTCTGCGCGTAATTGTTGCTCCTTTTCATTTAGATTTTTCAAACACTTTATGAGGGTCTCTAGTGAGGAAATTTCGTTATGTAAACTTGTAACATTGCTTCTAAGCTCGTTGATTTTATCATCGAAATTAAAGTTTACATCAACTTCTTGCCTTAATAGTTCCGAAACTTCGCCTAAGAGTTTGTTTAATTTTACTGTCTCTGAATGTAAATCGCTACGGATGCGTTTCAATTTTTCCAAACTTTCTTTAAGTTCCCATATGATGGCTTGTTGTTTCTGCTCTTCACGCTTGAGCTCGTTAAGTTTTTCCACAATATCCTTTTGTAATTGACCTTTTATGAAACTCGTTACGGCGTGGTAATCAATCTGTTGATTGCAAACAGGACACCTGCTAGGATGCAGTTCCAATAAATGTTCAAATGACAAACTTAAAATCTGTTGAAGTCTCGAGAAATTTGAAAATTCCTGCTGAATTTTTTTAAGTTCTTGGTCGTTTTTGCTGATTAACATTACATGATTTTTTTCATCCCCATACTTATTTTCAATTTCCTTTATTGCTACATTAAGGTCTTTTATTTTTTCTTTGCAGCTATTAACAAGAGTTTTGTATTTAATCAACTCTATCATAGTATTATTTAAGCTATTTTTTTGTGCATTTTTAAGATCAAATTCTTTTATAGCATCATCTAAGGATGGTAATTTAGGTAAACCGAAGTTTTGGAGCTGAGCATATGCATCTTTATAGTCCTTTAAAAGTGATTCTAATCGAAGTTTTCTTCCTTGTATGTTAGAAATTTTATCTGTCAAGGCTCTATCCAAATTTTTAACGGTAGCATCTAATGAAACTAGAATTGAGCGTATTTTTGGGAGTTCGTGCTCAATTTCAAGTTTGTGAATTTCGAAATTGTATTCCCTTGCTAATTCCGTTATCTCGTCTTGGATTTTCGTTAGGATATCTATGATTCCTTGCAATGTGAGTTGAGATTCGCTTAGTCCAGAATTGAGGAGCTCCATCTTTTTTTCGTTGACGATTTTTTTCAGATTTACCGCAAACTGAATTTTATCTCGCCGTATACTATCGATTTCGCTGTCAAGAAATTTCAATTTGTTACTAATCGCACGTTTCACGTCAAGCGCATCAATTAGCTCTCTAACTTCAAGCGTACCTAGCATTTTATCTATTACTCGACTGCGCTCCTTTGGCTCGTCAGAAACAACCCCCTTAATTAACTCTTGATGGAGACAAAAAACTCTAGTGAAGTCATATCTGCTAACACCCAGGACTTTTTCTATAAAATTCTCGGCTTCCTCGTTTTGTAGTGGTTTTGGTTCACTTGCGATTTCTATAGACAGCGGGGATCTACCTGCGGTGGTTGATCTTGCCCTTTCTCTTGTGCGTCCAATAGATATCTCCTTACCGTCGTGAATTATTTTTAGTTTGACTTCAGCTCTTTTTTTAGGATGACATTTGCAAACAATACCATCTTCTCTTTTAAATTCGTCTGATAATTTCTCGATTGCAAGCTCGCCAGTTAGGCACCATGAGATAGCATTTATTACACTACTCTTTCCGGAGCCAAGATCTCCGAAAAGTACATTGACGCCATCTTCAAATTCCAAAGGCAAAGATTTATTAATCCCTCTGAAGCCTTCCGCCGAAAAAGTCTTAATTACTAAAACCATAATTACCTCCCCGCAATTTCATCTATTTTTTCCTTTATTGCCTGTTCTAAGGCATCTTTACCTGATCGCTTTAATACACCTAGGAATTCTTTTAGCAATTTTCTATGGTCTTCGAGAGGCAGTTTCTTTGAAAGTTCGTTATAAATTTTGTCGTAAATATCTTGCATGGACATGCCCATGAATTTTTCTGGTACAGAATATAATTTATTTTTTTCTTACCATTGCAAAAATTTCACGCTTATCTTCATCAAAAACAACTTCCCATATTAATTTGTCCGATCTCTTAAGACCTAATGGATTCACAACACCTTCTGGAATCGTCGTTCGAAGTGATTTGCTCGTAGCTCTAGCACTACTAATAGAAGATTCATATTTGCCGATGGTTCTCATACTGGAATGTTATATAGAAGAGGCATATAAATCTACCTACAAATAGACTACGACTTATTACTACATTTTAAATGCGTCCGCAGGTTCTTTCACATTTTTTAATCTTATTATTATTAATTTGCGCAAAACTTCTGCCTCTTTCAATCCCAGATTTTCCAATTAGACTATTTCAATATGCGCGCAGGAAGCTCTTTGCAGTGAAGTAATCTGATTGCTATTTTTATTTTTTCACTTCAATCATCTATAAGCGGCAAGCGATGCGTAAAGGTTATATTCTTAGCAGATCTACCGGATCCTTCACGTTTTTTAAACCGATTACAATCAATCTACGTAAAACCTCAGCCTCTTTTAGTCCAGACTTTTCAATAAGTTCTCTTACTTTTCTCTCAGTTTCCTGATCTAACCTTGTTGACCATGTTTTCTTATCCATGATTTATCTGCTTCTAATAATTGTCTTGTTATGCTTATAAATCTTATTTAAAGCGAAACGCTTATATAAGTGTTTGTCTAATAATAAGACAAACGAGACAAATAAGTGACATTCGATGATTGACACGCAAATTGAAGACAAAGAATTCAATAGTTTAAATGGTTTGGGTAATCTCCAGAGCATGCTCGATAGCATTTGTGTCGAAATTTCAAAGCGCTTTAACCTGTACGGTGAAGGGGGGAGACTTCGAAAAGCTACAATTATTGACGTGTTATCCGAGTTTACATGTCTTGCATGTATATACCGAAAGCTTTCAACGAAACCATTACCCAACGTTGTTGACGCAGTTTATAGAGAATGTCATAAGTTGGCAGTAAATATTCTAGTAGAAAGACTTTATTGGCTTCTCAATGGAATGGGTTACACGGTAGCGATATCAACCGAAAAAGAGCTTGAATATGCTAAAGCAGACATCGTCATTGCAATAACAAAAGTCGGGGTAAGCCTAAAACATAAAACCGAGGAACTCATCATTGAAGTAAAAACTGGAAATTCTTTGTCCTTTTCTCAGCTCTTTCGATACATCCTATGTGGGAAAAATGGTTCTATTATCATTTGGAGGATAAGGAGACGTCAAATCTTGGTTTTCGACATCGACAGCCTTAAACCACTCTTGGCCGAATTCGCAGCTATGATTTATCTACGAGGAAAGAGGCTTTTGTCATGCTCACCCTTAATTTGCAATCATCAGTTAAAGAAAGAATACTGTCCAACACAGGAAGACCTTCAAATCGCAATTCAAGAATTTTCAAAAGGTTTGCTGGAAACGCTACCTTCCATAATTATCACTGTACTTCAGAGATTAGGATTACAAAATTGGGAGGAGAAGATTCTTGACATTAAGCAAGCGTGAAATGAAAAGTCTCGAACTACTTATGAATAATAATGTTACACAAGTAGACCAGACAACTTTTATTGTCAATTCCCAGCATACTCCAAGTAAGTCTTACAAAGTAGCATGGAATAGAAAGAAGTGGATTTGCAACTGCGATGACTATTTAAAACATAAGAAAACTTGCAAGCACATCCATGCTGTCCGGTATTACCTGTTACTTCAGAGTATAACATCCGCGGTAAAGCACATTAATGAAGAACCCTGCTGTCCTAAATGCAAATCAAAAGAGTTTATAATTAAACGTGGATACCGGTATAATAAGAGCGGTCCAGTCCAAAGGTATTACTGTAAAAAATGTATGGTGAAATTTACATATAGAACAACTTTCAAGGGCATGAAAAACAAGGTTGAAGCAATTGTATCAGCATTAGACCTCTATTTCAGAGGTGTAAGCCTCAGACAACTTGCCGAACATCTAGAGCTAACGTATGGAATAAAAGTCAGCCATGGAACAATCTACAACTGGATTAAAAGATACGTCCAATTAGTAAACAAATACGTCGACGGGTTAAGGGTAAACCCTTCAGAAAGATGGCATATGGATGACACTTTAATTAAAGTGTCTGGGCGTCATATGGTAGTTTGGGCACTTCTAGATAGCGAAACAAGATACCTTTTAGCTTTGCACGTCAGCGGCAAACGAGGAGCTGAAGAAGCCCAAAGGCTAATTCAGAAAGGGTTAAACGCAACTAAAAAATCCCCTTCAGAGCTTGTTTCTGATGGCTTAGACTCTTATCGAATTGCCATAGAGAAGGAATTTAACCCAAAGATGGGAAGGGGAGATGTTATTCATATTCGAGGACCATTAACTGTTGGTTTTAACAACAAGATGGAAAGGTTCCACGGCGTATTGAAGAACCGAGTTAAAACAATGTGCCGCTTCCAAAACGGGGAAACAGCTAAAACTTTTGCAAAAGGCTTTGAGATATATTATAACTTCATAAAGAGGCATAAGGCCTTAAACGGGAAAACACCAGCCGTAGCTGCTGGACTGACAGAACACAATGAGGGCTGGTTAGACCTTATTCTGAAAGCCGATGAACATAACGTATAAATTCGCCCCAACATTTAAAAGGTGGAGCTATTCCGGCTTTTGCTGCGGGCGTTGTATCTAACGCGCTATGAGGATGTAAGAAGTTATAATAAATGCGAAGCAATTCTACAAAGCATTGGAGATTTTCAATAGATCGGAATCTTCCACGTTTTTTGACGCCCTTTCTGCGAATGAAGCTATGTAAGCTTTCGATCAAGTTAATATGCCCAAAATCCTCCTTTTTAGATGCCGAATCTATATAGATAAATGGATAAGCGCTGCGGATTCCTTTAATATGTCCTTCATAACCATCACACCGAACTTTGATAGGTGCATACTTTGCACGTTTCACAGCCATTGTAAAAGCTTTATTTGATTCTTCAGCAGAGCGATTGTTGGAAATATTTGCAGAGAGCCAATAACGTGAATCCACAGCCAAGACATTCGTAATCCAGATAAACCTTGATTTTTTGCCTTTAGTGTTGCTGTTATCTTTTGGAAATATTTGAGGAGTATCATCAATTTGCCACTCCTTGGATTCCAGTTTGTGCCTTAGTTTAACTTCAAACTCCAAGAATTTCTCAAGATATTTCTCAATAACATTCATGATGGTCTGACGTGAAATATTAATCGAATAAGTCTTTGCTATTGAGTCGGCAATATCACCTGGGGTTGAACCTTTAACAGCTAAATCAAAGATAAACTCGATAATCTTCAGAGGAAAGTGTCCATGAATACTTTGCGAAAATTTATGACCACAGATTTTACAACAAAATCTCCTCACTGGTCCCTTCCGCTTATTCTTACGCCATCCTTTCAATATGACCTTTTCACTTTTACATTTCGGGCAACGGATTAAAAAATAGTCAATCCTAAACTGACCAATATCAACATTACAAGTTTCTACTTCAAGAAAATCAGTAAGCCGTTTAAGCTCAAACTTCCGACCCAAAGTCCACAACCATAACAATCAAGCCCCGAAATTTTACAAAAATCATGATATCCTCAACCGGGTCCCGTTTTTTAACAAAATCTCAAAAAGTTAATAAAGACCCGAATATTAGACCCAACCTCCTACGGTCGAGGTTAGTTGTCGGGGCTTGCTTTTTGTGTTCATTTTTCGGGTCTTCTTTGTTATGGTTTATTTTTGTAAAATTTCGGGGCTTTTCTTTTCCTGTTTCTATTGGTATGGCTGCCTGTATATCGACAGTTGTTTTTTCGTTCAAGGTTTTTACAATTAAGGGCTTTTCCTGAGAGTCGGTTTTTAGTATAGCTATTTTTTGTCCAAGGAGGGTGTTTAGGTTTTGTAAAATGGTGGCTTCGGTTGTTTCTTTTGGGTAGGTGATGACTAGGTCTAAGCTTTGGGTGCATGCTACTACCGCGGATATTGTTTGGCTGTCGGTTTCTATCGCTTTTAGTGTTCCAACAATTTCTTCCCATGGTCTTAGGTGTACCTTTTTTCTTTTGGTTATGATTGTTTTTTCAAGGAATCTTGTGAGTATGTAGCGGTATATTCCGCTGCGGCTGTAACCGATTTTTTGGCGGATTTCCTCTATTTGTCTGTCCAGCTCTCTGGGAAGCCAAACCACACGCCTTATTCCCTCTTCAGCCTCCATCTTCAACCTCCTTTTTTGGGTAAATATAGTACAAAAAGTTATTAATAAGTATGGTTAATTTTAACTTAATTAGAATTGATTTTGGGAATAATTATGAAAAAAGATCACCGTTGGGGAAAGGGTCCCTCCGAAAGGAAGCAACGCTCTCTGAATTTAATAAGGGAGGCTCTGAAAGAAGGGAGAAAGACATTTACCGATTTGCTTGAAGCTACTGGCTTAAGTCGCCCAGCGCTTGCGTATAACTTGAAAGAAATGTATCGAAATGGAGAGGTAGAAAAAGAGGTCGACCCTAAGGATTATAGAGTTAAATACTACTCCTTAACTCCTTACGGTAGAAACGAAATCCATAAACAGGAAGAAATCGTATTTTTACATAGAGCGCGAGCGCTGGATGTTGAAGCGGACAAATTTTTAACCATAAACCCTGAGATTGCAGCAACAATTTCCGAAACGATTCACGAGACCCTAAAACATATTCACACAAAAGCGGTGGTATGTACAATTAAGCGCATTAAGGAGGAAGTCCCAGATAATTGCGTATTTTTCTCTATTTATTCGCTGGGAAAAAAGCAGGGTGTGAAAAAGATCGCGAGAAGGTTGGCTGAAATAGCCAAATCCGCTATGTTGGCTGAAATTCGAACTTTAGACAAGCGCGAACTTAGCAAGATGCCTGACGTCGCAATAGTGTTCCGTTTTAACAAAAGTATAATTGAAAAACACTTAAGGGCAGTACATGCGATATGTCAGAAAATAACAACAGACTAATTTTTATTATGACAATTTGCATTAATTTTTCACTAGGGACTAGTGAGATGCAACCAGAAATGAGTAGCTAAAAAATGAATAACTAAAAAGTGATGCTCAATCGTTAAGTACATGGAATTATACGCGAATTAAACGGGGTATTTGATTAATGTGAAGAGCTGTCTGCCATGCGTCAAGGTTATGAAAATGGAGCCATCAGGGGATATCGATCAGTGTTATTTTCATCTATTACGTAAGGTGTATCTCCTATTCCGTCGCTGCCAGTTTCATTTTGATAAGGCCCGCTGTACTCATCGACTCCTGTGTAATCGCTCCAATAGTTTCCGCCAGAGGGATAGCCATTATCCCAAGTATTAGATTGTGCCGGAGAAGTGTTCACTTGCTCGGGAACGTTTCCTATAAAGTTGTTATGGTAAATAACATTATTGTAAGCGTATTCAAAAAGTATTCCAGCACGATTTGCCGTTATGTTGTTTTCAATTATAATGTTGCTGGATGTAAAATAGAGGTAAATTCCAACAAGGTTGTCTGCTATATAATTTCTTGAAATAACATTGCATTCTGACTCTACGTGTATTCCCTCTAAATTATTTGTTACATTATTTTTACTGACAACGTTGCCATGACCACCTA
>Ga0315298_1007489_pt1 | contig 14334 bp, 9 predicted proteins | sample WHS_1_MG_FD_203077 | JGI IMG/M metagenome (GOLD analysis project Ga0315298, IMG submission 203077) | Extremophilic microbial mat communities from Washburn Hot Springs, YNP, Wyoming, USA - WHS_1_MG | ecosystem: Environmental > Aquatic > Thermal springs > Hot (42-90C) | place: USA: Wyoming... | reverse complement strand
GCCAATGAACGCCCTTTGGAAAGTATTGCGCTACCTTAAGCCCTACCGCTGGATGGTAGCGGCCGGCATCCTGGCCACCGCACTCGCTGTGCCGCTGGACCTGGCGGTACCACGGCTGGCCCAGCGCGCCATTGACCAGGGCATCCGCGTGGGGAACACGCAGGTCGTGCTGACCTCCGCCTTGCTGATGGTCGCCTTCGCCGTACTGCGCGTGCTTTTCGCCACCATTACCGGTGTCTTCGCCGCCCGCTCCTCGCAGGGCTTCGGGTATGACCTGCGCCACACGCTGTTTGCGCGCATCCAGACGCTCTCCTATCCCGAATTGGACCACATGCAGACCGGCCAGTTGATGGTGCGCGTCACCAGCGACGTGGAAATGGTACGCATGCTGGTCTCCATGAGCATGCGCATGCTGACCCGCGCCCCGCTGATGGTTATCGGCAGCGTCATCATGATCTACCTGACCAAGCCGAGCCTGGCGTACATCATCCTGGGGATCATGGTGGCGATGCTCGGGTTTATGGCGATCTTCGCCGGCAAAGTGCGCCCCCTCTTCAAGCGCATCCAGGAGAAACTGGGGGCATTGAACACCGTGCTCCAGGAGAACCTGGCCGGCGTCAAGGTCGTGCGGGCATTTGTGCGCGCCCATTTCGAGCGCCAGCGCTTCGCGGGCCGCAACCAGGACCTCTACCAGCAGGCGGTGCGCGCCGGCCTGATGATGTCCATCGCCTTCCCGGTGCTCTTCCTCCTGATGAACACCGCCTCCCTGCTGGTGCTGTGGCTGGGCGGCAGTGAGGTCATCGCCAACCAGCTCACCGTCGGCGAGCTGGTAGCCTTCAACAACTATGTGCTGACCACCATGTTCCCCCTGTTGATGCTGAGCATGATGATCGCTTTCATCTCCGGCGCCGCCGCCTCGGCGGAGCGCATCAAGGAGATCTTGGATATCCCCGTGTCAGTGCAGGAGCCGGCCCAACCCAAGCGCCTGCCGGCCATCCAGGGCCGCGTGGCCTTCGAGCACGTCTTCTTCCGCTATAACGGCTCCGGCAGTGAGGATGTGCTCCAGGATATCTCCTTCGTGGTCGAGCCGGGTGAGACGGTGGCGATCGTAGGGGCGACAGGCGCCGGCAAATCCACCCTGGTATATCTCATCCCCCGCTTCTACGATGTCACCGCCGGCCGGGTCACGATCGACGGCGTGGATGTGCGCGAAGTAAGCTTTGATGACCTGCGCCGGCAGATCAGCATCGTGCCGCAGGAAATCGTGCTGTTCGAGGGCACCATCCGCGACAACATCGCCTTCGGCCGGCCGGATGCTACGGACGAGGAAATCATCGCCGCCGCCAAAGCCGCCCAGGCGCACGACTTCATCATGGCCATGCCCGACGGCTACAACAGTTGGGTGGAGGCGCGCGGCCGCAACCTTTCCGGCGGACAGCGCCAGCGCATCGCCATCGCCCGCGCCCTGGTCATGAATCCCAGCATCCTTATCCTGGACGACAGCACCAGCAGTGTGGACATGGAAACCGAGTACAAGATCCAGCAGGCGCTGGAAGAGATACGCCGCGGCCGCACCAACTTCATCATCGCCCAGCGCATCAGCTCCGTCCTGCACGCGGACAAGATCATCGTGCTGGAGCGGGGACGGGTTGTCGGCATCGGTACCCATCTTTCTCTGCTGGCTACGAACCCGGTGTACCAGGATATCTATTATTCGCAGATGCACGCCGACGCCGAGCAGGCCGAGTTTGAGGTCGCGGCGCCGGCCGCCGGCGATCCACGCGCCGCAGACACTATCGCGAGGAGTTGACACCTATGATACAGCGTGCTCCGCAAGCATTAGCCCAACGCGGCGGACCGGGCGGCCCCCGCCCAGGCGGTCCAGGCGGTCCGATGCGCATCGAGAGCGTCAAGGACCTGAAGGGTACCGCCCGCCGGCTGATGCACTATCTGAAACCGCATCTCGGCTCCCTGGTGGGCATCGGTATCCTGCTGGTGATCACCACGGGCTTTAGCCTGGTGAACCCCTATCTGTTCGGCTATGCGGTTGACACTGCCATCGCCCACGGAAGCCTGGCGCAGTTGGCGCGTCTCTCGCTCATCATGCTGGGGGTGTTCCTGGCCGGCGGACTGCTGGGCTTTGTCCAGGGGTACTGGCTGACCGTCGTCAGCCAGCGCATCCTGCGCACCATCCGGCAGGATATCTTCGACCATTTACAGGCCCTTTCCCTGCGCTTCTTTGACCAGAACGAGGCCGGCGACCTGATGAGCCGCATCACCAACGACGTGGAGGCCATCAACCGCGGCATCTCAAACGTGCTGTCCCAACTGCTCTCCAACATCCTCACCCTGCTCGGCATCATCATCGCCATGCTGACCTTGAGCGTGCCGCTGACCCTGGTGACCATCCTGGTACTGCCCCTGATGCTGTTCACGGCCGCCTCGCTGGCCCGGCTCTCCCGGCGGGCCTTCCGCGAGACCCAGTGGGCTATTGGCTCGCTGAACGCGGTCAGCGAGGAGACCATCGCCGGCGTGCGCACTATCCAGGCCTTCCGCCGCGAGCAGGCGACCATCGAGCGCTTCGACCAAACCAGCGCCCGGGTGCGCAAGGCCGGCACGCTCGCCGAGACCTACATCGCCCTCCTGCCCCCTGCCATCAGCGCCATCAGCACCCTGGCCATCGCGGTAGTGGTCGGTATGGGCGGCTGGCTGGCCATCCGTCAGATCATCTCCATCGGCGTCATCGTCAGCTTCATCACCTATGCCCGCAACTTCTTTGAGCCGGTGCGGTCCCTCTCGGACCTCTACAATCAGTTCCAGGCGGCCATGGCCGGCGCGGAGCGCATCTTCCAGCTCCTGGACGTGCGGCCGGACATCGTTGACAAGCCGGACGCCATCGAAATGCCCCCCATCCAGGGGCATGTGGTGTTTGACCATGTCTATTTCAGCTATGTGCCGGGGGTGCCGGTGCTGAAGGATATCTGCCTGGAGGCGAAACCAGGCCAGACCATCGCGCTGGTCGGCCCCACCGGCGCCGGCAAGACCACCATCGTCAACCTGCTGGCGCGCTTCTATGACGTGGACGCCGGCCGCATCACCATTGACGGCATAGACATCCGCGATGTGACCCAGGACAGCCTGCGCCGGCAGTTGGGCATCGTGCTCCAGGAGCCGTTCCTCTTCTCCGGCACCATTATGGAGAACATCCGCTACGGCCGGCTGGATGCCACCGACGAGGAGGTCATCGAGGCCGCCCGGCTGGCCAACGCCGACCAGTTCATCCGCCGCCTGCCGGAAGGCTACCAAACCGATATCTCGGAGCGCGGCAGTAACCTGAGCGAGGGACAGCGCCAGCTCATCGCCATCGCCCGCACCATCCTGGCGAACCCGCGCATCCTTATCCTGGACGAGGCCACCAGCAGTGTGGACACCCGCACGGAGATCCATCTGCAGGAAGCCCTGCTGAAGCTGATGGAAGGCCGCACGGCTTTCGTCATCGCCCACCGCCTGTCCACCATCCGCCACGCGGACCTGGTGCTGGTGGTGCATGAAGGGCAAATCATCGAGCGGGGCACGCACGAGGAATTACTACAGCAGCGCGGCTTTTACTATCAACTGTACATGAGCCAGTTCCGCCGGCTGGAGGCCATCGAGCGGCTGGTACTGCCGGCCGGGCAAGGCACGCCCGGCGCCGGCCCGGCGCTGGCGCCGTCCGGAGCAGGCTGATATGGCCGAGCCTATCCAAACCCCGGTCACGCAGGCGCTGGAGGCCGCCGGCATCCCATTTGCCGTGCGGCCGCACCGCCGGCCGGTGTTCACCACGGAGGAAGCGGCCGAAGAGCGCGGCGTGCGCGTCTCCCAGATCGTCAAGGTCATGCTGGCGGTGGATAACCAAGGCCGGCTGTTGGCAGTGCTCATCCCCGGCCACCGCCGGCTTGACCTGGCACGCCTGCGGCAAAGCCTCGGCGATCCCTCGGTCCGCCTTCTGCCGGCGGAACAAATCGCCGGCCGCACCGGCCTGACCGTGGGCGCCATCTCGCCGGTGGGCATCCAGCGCTGGGCGCAGGTGCTGGTGGATGAGGAAATATTGGAGGAAGAGTTCGTGGCCATCAGTGCCGGCGTACCCGAGGCCGGCCTCCTCCTGCGCTCCGAGGACCTCCTGCGCGTCGTGCCAGGGACACTGGGCACTTTCTCCCAAAGAGCGCCTTGAAAGAAGCGGCATTGAACTTCTTTTCACTCCAAGTTAGAGGCGTTGAAAAGCTTTACACGCTCTGCTTTGTGTGCTCTTAGGAAGGCGGTTATAATATTCCCAGGAATCATGCAGTTGAGGTGAGCTGATGTCCTTGGTATACCGCATTCTTCGAGGATACGGGAGCGCTCGCCGACATTACCGTCCACCGCATGTGACAAAGACGCTCCAGACCCTCATTCAAGGGATATTGACAGCCGTATGCAGTGCCATCCTCCTTCTTCCCACGCCAGATGTACCCCTGTACGCGGCGGGATCCAACGCTGACCCAGAGTGGGTACGCTGGGATTCTGGCTTGCCCAGCCGTGCCTATATCGTAGACTTGGAGACCATCCCCATGGACGCCGGCGGTGTCATTGCCGCCTTGTACGGGATGCCCGGCCTGTGGCTTTCAAGGGACCACGGTGAAACTTGGCAGGAACTGGAATCTCCATTTGCGAATATCCCTATATTCACGGTGTTGTGGGACGATATGACCCAGGGACTGTGGGTTGGGTCAGAACGGGGATTGCACTTTTCCCCGTGGAGCAGGGAATTCCGCCAGTGGATGGATGAGGACTCCCCCAGCCGGCCGATTACCTCTCTTCAGCAGGATCGTCAGGGATGTCTCTATGCCATGGTAGGGGCCCAAGGCCTATTCCGGCGATGCGGGTCAGAGCAGTGGCGGGGACTGCTGAAGGAATCGCACCCGACGGACTTTGCTCTTTCTCCGAACGGCCAGACTATCGTTGTGGGGACCATTGGGAATGGCCTGTGGATAAGCCGGGATGCCGGCCGAACATGGGAAAAGGGCGGCCCATTTCAGAATACCAGCGTATTGGCCGTTCTCATCTCGCATCAGCGCGCTGGGCTCATCCTTGCGGCCACGGAGGACAGTCTGTGGTCATCGGAAGATCACGGCGCGACCTGGAGACAGCGCGACGCCGGCACTAATACCCGCATTGTGACCTTTGCGGAAGGGCCAGATGGAACTATCCTTGCCGGGATTACAGGGGGAGCGGCGATCTCCACCGATGGGGGGCGCCAATGGACAGTTTCCCGCGCAGGATTCCTCGCTTTCTCGCCGGTTCAGGCATTCGCTTTTCTCCCCCACTCCCCAGGGGGCTACCTCCTGCTCGCCGGTACCCGGGAGGGGATATATCGGAGCGGGGATCAGGGGCGCAGTTGGGAACGGGTTGGAAAAGGGCTGGGATTTGTGGAGGTGAACTGCCTCGCCAAAGCGGAAGGGGGCCGTATAGTAGCCGGCACTTCTCTCGGGTTGTATTATCGGGATGAAGATGATGCACGTTGGATCCCCGCACTGCCTCTCTCCGACCAAAACGCTGTCTATGACCTTGTGGCTGACCAAGCAGGGCGGGTGCTCTACGCAGGCATGGAAGGACAGTTGGTGCGAAGTCAGGACGGTGGGAAAACATGGCGCAAGGTCTTTTCCACATTGGCCATGTATGGGTTCCCCGGCTTGCTGATGATGTCGGACAGCCCCGATCACCTGCTGGCGCGGGTCACGTTTGAGCGCGCGTACGAGAGCTTTGACGGCGGTCGATCATGGCAGGAGCGGTGGAGCGGCATGAGCACTAGCCACATTGTGCTCACCATGGCCCAGTCCCCCGCCGGCGAGCTGTGGGCCGGCACGAATGCCGGGCTGTTCCGATGGGACCCCCATCTCCAAAAATGGGAACAAGTACCTTTTCCCGACCCGGAGCAGAGCATCTATGCCATTGCTTTCGCTACACCCCCGGACAGGGGGATATTCGTGGGAGCTACAGAAGGACTATGGTTCTCAGAAGACGGGATGACGTGGAAACGGTGCGGTGAGCACACTCTCCCCTATACTGTGACTTCCATTGCTTTCTCAGCGCCGGGCGTGATGCTCGCCGGCACTCGTTATTATGGGCTGTACGTATCATGGGATGCGGGAAATACCTGGAAGGCTGTTCCAGACCTGCCTTCCGACATGACGGTAAATGATATCCTCATAGACAACACCTCGGGTAGGGTCTATGTCGCCACGACGCGCGGTTTGTTCTTCTCAGACGACAACCTCTGCGCGTCCGAACCTGGGCAAGCTTTTTCAGCACATGCCCCTGCCGGCACAGCAACCGCTGGTACGGCCTGGCTGAAATGGTGGGAAAGGATTATCGAAGATCTTCCCACACCTGTGCCGGCGGTTCACACGCTCCGTCCCGATGATCGGATCCTTCGCGCGGCAGTGGACGTCGGATTTCGCGCCATTGTTCAAGTCTTTTCCTGGGCGGAGATCGAACCCACCAACGATGACTGGCGGTGGGAATACTATGACTTCCTCGTAAATGCCGCGGAATATTACGGCCTTGATTTGATCGCCCGATTGGACCATCCGCCCCAATGGGCTATGGTCGAACATCCCGCTACTTTCGAATGCCCGTTCCATGAAGACGCCTACATCGAATTCGTCGAACGCACAGCGCGCAGATATCGGGGGCGCATCAAGGCGTATATTATCTGGAACGAGCCGAACCTGGCCGCGGAATGGCGCGGAGAACCGAGCCCCGCGGTGTATGCTCGTCTCCTGCGCCGAGCATATGTTGCCATCAAGCGCATCGACCCCCTAGCACTTGTTATCAGCGCCGGCCTGGCTTCTACCAATGAGATCACCCCCTCCGCCATGGACGACCGGGTGTTTTTGGCGGAGCTGTACCGCTGGGGGGCAAAGCCCTTCTTTGACGTCCTCGGGGCACATCCGTATGGGTTTGCCTATTCACCAGACGAGCCATCTGACAGGTATCAAGGGCTGAATTATCAAAGGCTTCTGGCACTGCGCGAGGTGATGCGCGTTCATGGGGATGCCGGCAAACCTGTATGGGTCACCGAGGTCGGCTGGACCACCAAAGGACTAGGAGATCATGCATGGCTCACGGTGCATCCAGAAACACAAGCGGCATACCTGCTCAGAGCGTGGCAGAAGGCGCGGGAAGAGTGGCCATGGCTGACATTGTTTACCGTCTGGAACATCAGCGCTGGTGTAGACGAGACGGCTGACGAAAAGGCCGGCTACAGCATCCTTTATCCCGATGGAACCCCCAAGCCGGCGTATTTTGCCCTCCGTGACGCACTATCGGCATCGAAAAAACGCACTCCTCTCAAGCTGACACAGGCCGTTGCCACTATCCTTGGCTTGGCGAACGACCCTGTAAGCATCCTCCGAGAGGATGTGTTGATCCACCTGGGAGACAGCGAATGACCGCCGTTTCCGCTCCTGTATGGAGCGCGAAACCCCAGTTTGGTTTGGCAGGGCGGTTTCTATGTGAGGGATCCTGACCGCGTTTGGGTGCTCCGTCTACAAGTCCAGGCACATGACCCAACCAACACTATCTACATCAATGACCAGTTGATAGGGTATCTGCCCACCAAAGATTGGCACTATACGTGGGTAACTGCCGAAATACCCATTCCCGCTGGTTCTCTTCGGAAAGGCTATAATACGGTGCGCATAGAGAGCGGCATGGTGGAACCTCATACGCTCAGCCCAGTCTTCTTCTGGGACGAGGTCGTGTTTCGAGATATCACCTTGGTCCCTACCTCTTGCCAACGGTAGTCGTATTCTTCCACGAGGAAAGCCAACCCGTTGTCAGCTCCCAACCCTTTTCTTGGGGCCGCGAAAATGCTCTTCTTTTTATTAGCTCAAGGGACCGTTCGGGTGTATAATGTATTGCACTTACCGCATATGCCCTATAGAAGGGAAGCATGACCCAGCCGTTTGACCCGCGCCGGCATCGCGCCCAGACCGAGCGCCGGCTCATCATCGCCGGCATTCTCATCCTGTTCGTGATCGGCGGCGGGGCCTGGCTCAGTGGGATGCTCTGCATGGGGCCGGCGTGCTCCTGCTCCTGCTGTTGTGGGGCGTCCTGACCCTGCTGGACAGGCTGAGCAGAGATCATGACGAAGCATAGCAACAAAGTACATGCCGGCGGGCCTGCGCAGGATAGATGACCCAGCCCTCGCCGGCAACTTCATCAGAGAGGTAAGCGTATGAAAAAGCCACTGCTGGAAATCCAGGACCTGCACGTCTCAGTGGAAGATAAGGAAATCCTCCATGGGATTGACCTGGTTGTCCCGGAAGGGGAGACCCATATCCTTTTCGGCCCCAACGGTTCGGGCAAGACAACCCTGCTGAACACCATCATGGGGCTTTCGGGCTATCGCGTGACGCAGGGCCGCATCCTGTTCGACGGCCAGGACATCACCCATCTGCCTCCCTATGAGCGGGCGCGGCTGGGCATCGGCATGGCGTTCCAACGGCCTCCCACCCTGCACGGCGTGCGCCTGCGGGACATGGTGCGGCTGGCCGCCGGCAACGGCGACAACCTGGACATCGAGGGCCTGGCCCGCCGGCTCAACCTGACGGAGCATCTCGACCGCGATGTCAACGCCGGCTTCTCCGGCGGCGAGATCAAGCGCTCCGAACTGCTCCAGCTCAAAGCCCAGTCGCCGCGCCTGGTCATGCTGGATGAGCCGGAATCCGGCGTGGACCTGGAGAACATCCAGCTCATCGGCCAGATCATCGCCGAGCTCCTGCAGAAGACCACCCATCACCACTACGAGCGTCGTGTCTCCGGCCTCATCATCACCCATACCGGCTTCATCCTGGACTACGTCGAGGCCGACCGCGGGCATGTGCTGTGCAATGGGGTCATCCAGTGTTCCGGCAACCCGCGGGAAATCCTGCAGAACATCCGACACCATGGTTATGAGGAGTGCGTGACATGTCGCGTGGTACAGAGGATATAAAGGAGAAGGCGCGCCGGGCGCTGGAAAAGCCGGCGCCCATCGGGCCGGACGTGGACCTGCGGCGCTACCGCGATGAAGCCGGCGAGCGTCCGCCGGTCGAGGACCTGAGCAAACTGCCGGAGCCCCAGCGTCAGCGCATGACCAAAGCCGGCATCGACGTCACGGAGCGCCAGCGCGCCGGCTCCCTCATCGTCATGGATCACTCCGTGGTGCACCGCCGGCAGAACATCCAGGACCTGGAGATCCTGGACATCCGGCAGGCACTGCAGAGTTATCCCGATATCCGCGACTTCTGGTGGAAGGCGGTGCCGGTGGACGCCGATAAGTTCACCGCCACGGCGGAGCTGGACCTGGACACAGGCTATTTCATCCGGGCGCGCGCCGGCGCCCGCTCGAGCTTCCCGCTCCAGGCCTGCCTTTTCATCGGGCAGGACGGCCTGGCACAGAAGGTGCACAACCTCATCATCGCCGAAGAGGGGGCCGAACTGCATATCATCACCGGCTGTGCGGTGGACCTTAACGTCCGCACCGCCCTGCACGTGGGCATCACGGAGATATACGTCAAGAAAGGCGCCACAGTGACGTTCACCATGATCCACAATTGGGGGGAGAATGTGGAGGTGCGGCCCCGCACCAGCATCATGGTGGAGGAAGGGGGCACCTTCATCTCCAACTACGTGCTGATGGAGCCGGTACAGAGCATCCAAACCTATCCGACGGCCTACCTGGTCGGGAAGGGGGCTGTGGCGCGCTTCAGCAGTGTCATCGTCGGCCTGCCGGGGTCACATATTGACGTTGGCTCGCGCGTGGTCTTGCAGGCGCCGGAGACACGGGCCGAGATTATCTCCCGCTCCATATCCGCCGGCGGACATATCATCGCCCGCGGCCATCTGCTGGGAGAGGCGCCGCGCGTCAAGGCCCATCTCGAGTGCCGCGGCCTGATGCTCCGCGACGACGGCATCATCTCCGCCATCCCCGAGCTGAGCACCCGCTTCGCCGACGTGGATATGTCCCATGAGGCGGCGGTGGGGCGCATCGCCCAGGAGGAGATCGAATACCTGATGGCGCGCGGCATCAGCAAAGAGGACGCGGTGGCCATCATCGTGCGGGGCTTCCTGAACGTGAAGATCGAGGGCCTGCCGGCGGAGCTCCAGGCGGACCTGGACCGTGTTATCCAGACCGCCGACCTGTCCGGCCTGTAACGCCGAGAAAGTCAGGTGACAGTCACCTCCAAGGTGACTGTCACCTAATAAAGAGGAGCGATTTATGTACCGGGTCGTGCTGGTGGACTATGATGAGGACCTGTTCAGCCCGCGCGGCGGCGAGGCGGAACTGCTGGCGAGCGCCGGCATCGCCTGGGAAGCCGGCCGCTGGCGCACTGAGGAGGAGGTCGTCGCCCACGCGCAGGACGCCGATGTCGTGATCATCCAATCCCTGCGCAAACTGCTGAACGCCCGCACCATCCCCCAACTGCGCCGCTGTAAGGGCATCATTCGCGCCGGCATCGGCTATGACACGGTGGACGTGGAAACCGCCACCGCGCACGGCATCCTGGTGGCCAATGTGCCGGAGTACTGCCTGGAGGACGTGGCCGAGCATGCCCTGACCTTGCTGTTGGCGGCACTGCGCGGCGTGGTCGGGCAGGACCGCTCCATGCGCCGCGGGGAATGGTCGCGCCAGTGCGCCCTCCGCACGCGCCGGCTGCGCGGCCTGACCCTGGGGCTGGTCGGTTTCGGCCGCATCGCCCGCGCCCTGGTGGAGAAATCCGCCGGCCTGGGCCTGCGCTATCTCGCCTATGACCCGTACGTCCAGCCCGAGACCGCCGCGGCGTATTCGGTCTCCCTGGTGGACCTGGAGACGCTTCTGCGCCAATCCGACCTGATCTCCATCCATGTGCCGCTGAATGCCGAGACCTGGCATCTCATCGGGGAGCGGGAGCTGGGGATGGTCAAGCCGGGGGCGGTGCTGGTCAACACCAGCCGCGGCCCGGTGGTGGACGAACAGGCGCTGATCCGCGCCCTGCAGGACGGCCGGCTGGGAGCCGCCGGCCTCGACGTCTTTGAGGAAGAGCCACTGCCGGTGGACAGCCCCCTGCGGCAAATGGAAAATGTGGTGCTCACGCCGCACACCGCCGCCTATTCCGAGGACGCGGCAGTGGAGCTGTACCGCCAGGCCTGCCAGGAGGCGATAGACATCATCGCCGGCCGCATCCCCAAGGGCGCGGTGAACGCCCATCGCCTGGGAAAAAGCGGGTGACAGTCACCGCAGGGGTGACTGTCACCGGATGGCTACTTCCACAGCTCGAAGCGCCGGCTGCGCACCGCTTCGGTAAGCTGTTGCTGGAACGTCTCGAAGGGGACGCTGCCCAGGTCTTCACCGCTCCGCAGGCGCACAGCCACCGCGCCGGCCTCCATCTCGCGATCCCCCACCACCAGCATATAGGGGACCTTTTGGAGCTGGGCCTGGCGAATCTTGGCGCTCATGCGCTCGCTGGAATCGTCCACCTGGGCGCGCAGGCCGGCCTGGCGCAGTAGCTCTGCCCGGGCATGGCAGTAGGCGTTGTGGCGGTCGGCAATCGGGATGAAGATGGCCTGCACCGGGGCGAGCCACGGCGGGAAGGCGCCGGCATAATGCTCCAGCAGTCCGCCGATGAAGCGTTCCATGGAGCCCAGCACCGCGCGGTGCAGGATGATGACGCGATGTTCCTTGCCGTCCTCGCCGATGTAATTAACATCGAAGCGCTCGGGCAGGTTCAGGTCCAACTGCAGGGTCGGCCCCTGCCATTCCCGTCCCAGCGCATCCCAGAGCTTGATATCGATCTTCGGGCCGTAGAAGACGCCGCCGCCCTCGTCCACCTCGTACTCCTTGTCCCGCTGTTCCAGCGCGGCGCGCAGTTTCTCCGTGGCGAACTCCCACTGCTCATCCGTGCCGATGTATTTCTCCGGCCGGGTGGAGAGATAGGCCTTGTAGCGGTAGCCGAAGGTGGACATCATGAACTCGATCAGGTCCAGGACACCGCCGATCTCATCCTGGAGCTGGTCCGGCCGGCAGAAGATATGGGCATCGTCCTGGGTAAAACCGCGCACCCGCAGGAGGCCGTGTAAAACACCGGAGCGCTCGAAGCGATAGACGGTGCCCAGTTCGGCATAGCGGATGGGCAGGTCGCGGTAGGAGCGCAACTGGCTCTTGAAGATTTTGATATGGCCGGGGCAGTTCATGGGCTTGACGCGATACGGCCGGCCCTCGATCTCCATGGGCGCGTACATCATGTCCGCATAGGCTTCCAGGTGGCCGCTGATTTCATAGATGCGTTCGCTGGCGATGTGCGGCGTGTAGACCAGGCTGTAGCCCCGCTTCAGGTGTTCGTTGCGCCAGAAGGTCTCGATCTCATGGCGGATGATGGCGCCGTTGGGATGCCAGAGCACCAGCCCCGGGCCGATGTCCAGGTCAATGGAGTAGATGTCCAGTTGTTTGCCCAGCCGGCGGTGGTCGCGCCGCTCAATCTCCTCCAGCCGCTGGAGGTAGGCATCCAGCTCTTCCTTCGAGAGCCAGGCGGTGCCGTAAATGCGCTGGAGCTGAGGGTTGCGCTCATCCCCGCGCCAGTAGGCGCCGGCGGTCTTCAGGAGCTTGAAGCCGTCTATGGGGATGTCGCTGGTCTTCTCCACGTGCGGCCCCTTGCACAAGTCGGTGAAGTTGTGGTGGCGGTAGATGGTGATCTCCTGCGCCGGCGCCTGCACCACCTCGCCGTCCTCGTTCTCGCGGCCGGAGACCAGCCCCTCGATCAGCTCCAGCTTATACGGCTGGTCCTTGAAAATCTCCCGCGCCTCCTCCGGCGTGACGACCTTGCGCTCGAAAGGATAGCCCCCCTTGATGATCTCGCGCATGCGCTGTTCGATGATCTCCAGGTCCTCGGGCGTGAGTGGGCGCGGCAGGTCGAAGTCATAGTAGAAACCGTCGGCGATGGCCGGCCCGATGCCGATCTTGGCACCCGGGAAGAGCTCGAGCACGGCCTCGGCCATGACATGGGCGGCGGAGTGTCGGATGCGGTGCAGTCTCTCGTCCTGATGGTCGTTCATATGATCACCCCCTGTATGCGAGATGGACGTTCTGCATAAATGTAACGGGCCCTCCACCCCATTGGGGCGAGAGGGCCCGCGGTTCCACCCAATTTCGATGCCGGCTGTCCGCCAGCATCCTCATGCGGCCGATAACGGGGCCAGCCGGAACGCCTTACTTGGGCGAAGCCCGTTGGGGCGTCTGCTCGCGGGTGGTTTTCCGCCGGCACTGCCGGAAGGGCTTGCAGTCCAGGGCCCCTCCTCCCTGTGGGCGGTGGGCCGGCGTACTCGTCCCGGTCATCGCGTGTAAAATATACGGCCCGCGGCCGGCGCCACGGGCGCTGTACAAAGGTGGGCGGTATAGGGCTCGAACCTACGACCTCCACGATGTCAACGTGGCGCTCTAGCCTGCTGAGCTAACCGCCCATGCTGGCTATTATTATAATCGCGTTTGGGGAAATATGCAAATCGGGATGAAACAGCGGGTTTAACACCCCCCGAAGAAGAGGGCGTAGAGGGAATATAGCCGGCACATCTGGTTCAGAGGCCCCATCTGCATGGGCTATTGGCAGGGCGCATCAAGGGTTTTCAGGCCCATCCTATCACGGAATCGCGACCCCGAGTAGGCGCACAGGGTAAAGAGGGATCAAGGGAAGCGCAGACTCACCGCTTCCTCAGCGATCCGTGTCGCGGCCTCCTCCAGCGCCCGGCGATAGCGAAAGTCCTGGCGCACGAACAGCGCTGAGATGTCATCCTCATAGACCAGTACCCAGCCCGGTTTGCAACGCAACAGGTTATACGTGGCATCCACTTTGCGCACCAGCGCCATATCGGTCGGATATTGTTCCAGCAGAGTATCCCATTCCCCCTGTCCGGTCATAAAGCGGATGTTCATTTGGTACACTTCTTCCGGGTAGACCGTCTCCCTTCTGCCGTCCATGGACACTTTAACCGCCGGCCCCAAATGCCAGATGGCATATTCCCCCAATTAAAATGTACCGCCAGGTTTCCCTCGGGAACGTTTTGGCGAATCAGCATCACTGCGCGAATGGGATACGGGTTCTCATCCGCCCGAATCGAGATGAAGGTGATCTTAGGAATGGAAAGCGCGGCGCTGGCCACGGCCAAGCCAACGGCTGAGCCGATGACGACGTATTGGAACAGCCGGCTGGTCTGCCCGGGGCGCAGGCTGTGGGCACTTCGCCAACGCTCCCACATGTCGTTCACGTGCTCGCCGGCGATGAGCACCGCGGCCCCCGCGAA
>Ga0315298_1007488_pt1 | contig 14336 bp, 12 predicted proteins | sample WHS_1_MG_FD_203077 | JGI IMG/M metagenome (GOLD analysis project Ga0315298, IMG submission 203077) | Extremophilic microbial mat communities from Washburn Hot Springs, YNP, Wyoming, USA - WHS_1_MG | ecosystem: Environmental > Aquatic > Thermal springs > Hot (42-90C) | place: USA: Wyoming... | reverse complement strand
AGGCCGAACATCAGCATGGGCCCAAATTGAGGGTCGCGACTCATGCCGACGATGACCTCTCGCCCCTTGGGGACCATCTGCTGGATGCTCACCCCCCAGATCTCGGCGTCCGGCACCCGGCTGCGCACCCTGGACACCATGGAAAGGTAGTTGCTGGACACCTCCTCGGCGCTGTTCAGCCCCACCATTACGCCGCCCACATCCGACTTGTGCAGAATGTCGGGGGATGCGATCTTCATGACGACGGGAAAGCCGATATCGGTCGCGATCCTAGCCGCCTCCGCCGGCGTGGCAGCGACCGCGGCCTTCGGGACCGATATCCCGTAGGAGAGCAGAACGGAGCGCGCCTCCACGTCGCCCAGGCTCAGCCGGTTCTCCTGGCGGTATCGGGAGAAGAGCTGGGACACCGTTGCCCTGTCAACGTCGAAGCTAGGGATGGTGGGCTCCGGGGTCTCCAGCCATTGCCGGTAGCGGACCATGGCGGCCAGGGCCTCCATGGCGCGCTCCGGAAACTCGTAGTTGGGGACCCCATGGCATCTCAGGAAAGACACGCCATCCGCGACGTCTTTCGCTCCCATGAAAGACGCCAGGACCGGCTTGCTGTGCTTGCCGGCCACCTCTACAATCGCCTGAGCCGTCTCCAGAGATTGGGTCATGATCTGGGGAGTGAGCAGCACAACCACGGCGTTGACGTTAGGATCCTGCAACACCGTCTCCATTGCCAGGGCGTATCGGTCGGCCAAGGCGTCTCCCAGCACATCCACCGGGTTGTAGATATTGGCATGGGGTGGCAGCGCGGCGTGCAACCGATCCGTGGTCGCCTTAGTAAAGCCTGCCAGCTGCAGCCCAAGCCGCTCGGCGGCGTCGGTGGCCATAATGCCTGGTCCACCCGCGTTAGTGATGAGGGCTATGCCGTTGGCGGTGGGCACCGGCTGGTTGGCGAAGGCGAAGGAGTAGCCGAACAGATCCTCCACCGATGCGGCACGGATCACCCCGCACTGCTGGAAGGCAGCTCGGTAGGCCTGGTCGGAGCCGGCCAGGGTGCCGGTGTGGGAGGAGATGGCGCGGGAGCCGGCCGCGGTGGTGCCCGATTTGATCAGCACCACCGGCTTCTTCCGGGTCACCCGGCGGGCGGTTTCCATGAACCGCTCCCCGTTGGAGATGCCCTCCAGGTAGCCCAGGATCACCCGGGTCTCCTCGTCCGAGGCCCAGTTCTCCAGAAGGTCCACCTCGTCCACGTCTAGTTTGTTCCCCAGGCTCACCATGCTGGAAAAGCCGAAGCCCTCGCTGGCCGACCAGTCCAGGATCGCCGCCATCAGGGCACCAGACTGGGACATGAAAGCGGTGCGCCCTCGACGGGGCATCGCGGCGGCGAAGGAGGCGTTGAGGTTGTCGACGGCGTCTATAACTCCCAGGCAGTTCGGGCCGATGACCCGCATCCCGTACCTGGCCGCGGTGGCGCCGATCTGGCGCTCCATCCTCAGCCCCTCGGGGCCCGCCTCTCGGAAACCGGCGCTGATGATGACGAGAGCCCGGCAACCCTTCCGTCCGCATTCCTCCACCACTTGGGGCACGACCCGGGCAGGGGCGACGATGACGCCTAGGTCGACCTCCCCGGGCACGTCGAGCACGCTGGGATAGCTCTTCAGCCCGCCTATCTCCGTGGCCTTGGGATTGATGGGATATACCGGACCGGTGTACCCGTGGGAGATAATATTCTGAAGAACACAGTATCCCAGTCCTTTGGGATCACGAGTGGCGCCTATGACGGCGATGGATCTTGGTCTGAAAAACGCCTCTAGCACGCTTCTCCCCGCATCTTCGCACCAGGTAGCTGGCTAACTAACAGGCTAGGCATCCGCGGGCGCCAACTCACGACGGCGTTGGCAGGCCGGAGGCTCGTTCCCGCGGATCGTGCGGGCCGTGCCCGAAGGGGGCCATCCTGCCCACATCTAAATGGGCCGGCAAGAACTGGGCCAGAGGTCTTCTACGTGCCTGAAGTATAGCACCACGCTTTGTGGTTGCTCAAACTGAGGGGGATGAAGCCAACCCTGCTGCCGCCTTCCCCACAGGGGAAGGGGGAGAGTAAGAAGACCCCTTCCCGCACCGGGAAGGGGGTCGGGGGGCAGGTCAGGCGGGCTTGCGTGGCGGCCGGGGCCTCACCACCAGAGTGAGACCTTGAGTCTTCACCACCTCCACCGGCTCGTCCTCAGCAATGCGGCCGGTTTCGGCCACCGCCTTCCAGAGGGCTCCATCCAGGTAGACCATTCCGGCCGGGTCCAGGGCTGTTCGGGTCCTGCCCGTCTGGCCCACCAATGCCTCCTGCCCGATAGTGGGGCGTTTCCGTCGAGATCGCACCACCGCGCCCACCACGAGGGTGAAGAAGGCGGTCATGGCGACGCTAACCGTCACTATGGCGGAGGTGGAGATGGCCAGGAAGGGAGCGTTCTGGGTGTTGATCAGCATCACGGAGCCCAGCACGAAGGAGACGGCACCGCCCGCGGTGAGTATGCCGTGGGTCGGGGCGAAGATGTCGGCGGCGAACAGCAGGAAGCCGAAGCCGATCAGCAGCAGGCCGGCTATGTTAATAGGGAGGGTGCCCAGGCCAAACAGGGCAAAAAGAAGGCAGATGCCACCCACGACGCCCGGCAGGATTGCCCCCGGGTTTGACAGCTCGAAGATGAGCCCCAGGGTGCCGAGGCTTAGCAGGATATAGGCGATGGTGGGGTCGCTGATCACGTGGAGCAGCGACTCCAACGGGGTCATCTCCAGTCGCTGGGTGGGCAGCCCTTTAGTCTTGAGGGTGGTGGTGCCGGTGGATAGTTGGACCTGCATGCCGTCCACCTTTTCTAGCAGGGTCGGCAAGTCCGGCGCCACCACGTTGATCACCTTCAGGTCCAGGGCCTCCTGGGCAGTGATGTTGACGCTCTCCCGCACCGCTTTCTCAGCCCACTCGGCGTTCCGCCCGCGGGACTGAGCCAGCCCCTTGATGTAGGCGACGGCGTCGTTAGTGACCTTCTCCTGCATGGTGTCGGACATCTGCTGCTCACCGGTCTCGGACATGGCGACGGGATGGGCGGAACCGATGTTGGTGCTGGGGGCCATGGCCGCAATGTGGGCGGCATAGGTGATGTAGACACCCGCCGATCCCGCTCGGGCTCCCGAGGGCGCTACGTACACTATGACCGGTACCCTCGAGGCGATGATTCGCTTGATGATCTCTCGCATGGAGGTATCCAGCCCTCCAGGGGTATCCATCTCTATGACCACGGCGGCCGCGCCGCTCTGTTCGGCTTGGCCGATGGCTCTGTCGACGAAGCTGGAGGCCGCCGGGTTGATGATGCCTCGGATGGGCACTACGGCCACATAGTCTCCCTGGGCGGAGGACGCGGCCGGAAAGAACAGGGCACCGATCGATAGCAGAGCGAGAGCCAGAGTAATGCCGATACTGAGCCTCGAAGGCAGCATTTTGCCACCCCCTTTCGACCCTATCATAGCAGGGTTGAGGGGTGGGGGATAGGGGATGAGGATGCGGGACACGAATGAGGAGATGGGGACCACAGCCCTTAGCCCCTATCCCCTGACAAGGTAGATGACCTCGAAGGCCTCGTAGATGGCCGATACCGCTAGGACGAGCAGAACCAGCCTGTAGGTGGTCACGTTGGTGCGGAGCCCCGCCCGATAGCCGGAGACGGCGCCGGGGATGCCCTGGCGCAGGCCGTCGAAAGTCGAGGTCCACAGTATGTGGATTCCCAGCATGGCCAGGATGTATCCCTGGCCTTCGAGCACCAAGGTGAGCGAGTGGGGGATCATGGCCCGAGCCAGCTCGGGAGATGTGGGGGCCAGAGCCACTCCCCATAGGAGAGCGCGGTAGAAGCCCATGAAGGTGCCGAAGAAGGGGACGAAGAGGGATGGGAGGGTGAGGGCCAGCAGCGAGCCGAGGAAGCTGTTGACGAGGAAGGTGATCAGTGCCGCCGATGCGACATCTCCGCTGGTGTAAGCGGCCCTGGCAAAGCTGAGAGGCGGCGCGCCAAACCCCTCCACGATGGTCTGGATCAACTGTCGCTGCACCTGCGGCTGCAGAAAGGCGTAGACCGCTCCCAGAACGACCAGCCCGTAGAAGACGGTGTTGATCAGCAGGTAGGCTCTTGCGTGGAGCCGGATCTGCTTGAAAGCTGGAGCGAGTAAGCTCATCTCTCTGAATGCTCCAACTCCTCGAGCAGTCCGTTCAGCTCCTGCAGGTCGTGGATCTTGGTATCGTAGCGACTGCTGGATCCGAAGTCCTTGCTCTGGTGATGCTGCTCCACCATCACGCTGTAGATGCCCAGTTGGTGGGCCGTATCCAGCTCGCCAAAACCCCCATCCGCCACGAACATGGTCTCCCTGGGAGTCGCATTGAATCGACGGCAGGCCAGTTGGAAGATGGCGGGGTCCGGCTTCAGGATGCCCACCTCGTGGGACAGGATCATGTCGTGGAAGAGGCGGTCGAGTCCCAGGTGGGTTATGGGGATGGCAGCGCCGTCGGAGATGTTGCTCAGCAGCCCCAACCTATACCCCTCAGTGGCCAGCCTCGTCAGCACCGGGACGGTGCTGGGATAGAGGTGAACGGACTCCTCCAACCGCTGTCGCTCGATGGCCAGCAGATCGGCCAGCAGGGTGGGGTCAGGCTGAATCCCCATCTGGACCAGGGCAGCGGCGAAGTGGTCGGCCTGCTTACCGCCCTTGCCCATCATCCGGTCGTTCACCGACCGACGCCAGGTTTGCATGAAGCTCTCCAGGGAAACGCCCAGGTGGGCGGCCATCTCCCGTCTGCGGCGGTTGGACCGCTCAACATCCAGCCAGACCAGGGTATCGTACAGGTCGAACAGTATGACCTGAAACCTTCGCGGCCGCCTGAGCGTCATGTAGATGACTCCCCCTTTGCCGTTAGCATAGCATTTCACCTCCTCGCCATGCATCATGCCGTTGATGCTGACCTCTCATATCTTCATGCCGCTACCTCCCCTGCCAAGATAGGGCGTTTCCCCTACCACTCTTTAGGGCGTTCCTCCTATTCACCGCCCGCGGAACCCGGCTTACACTCCTTGGTGCGCAGGATGGGGCGCGCCCCTGAACGGGTGAGCGGCCGGTGCCGGGCGCTGTGTTTGGATTCGCGCTTGCCGGTGGATGAGATCCCCGGAGAAAGCGGGTCCAGGGCACGCGACGTGATGGAGCACAGCTTCGCGGCCCGGCGGGCGCAGACATGCCAGATGGGATGCCCACGGGGATGTCCCCAAAGTCGCAAACCCTTTTTCGGACTTACCTAGCCATTCACCATTAGGATCTATCCGCATGGACCTGGTCGAAGGCGAACAGGAAACCCGGACTCCCCTTTGCGACCGCCTCATGGATGGCCCCTATCCGAGCCACGTGCGGCAGTTGCGGCAAAGTGGTTACCCCCTTCAAATGCTGGAGGAGGGGCTACGTCTGAATCGCACCCAGTGGGAAATGGGGGGCTACGTCTCCGTCCCTCCGTTGCTGGCGGGGGTCTCGGTGATCGCCAGCAGCCGGCCGGAGATCGCTCCGGAAATGACATCGCTGCGGTTGCTGGGAGTCCCCGGGGGCTTCCTTTCGGCGAAGCTGCTGCGGGGCCTTGCGGACCTGGCCGATCGGTACGGCGATGGGCACCTCCGTTGGACAACGGCGGGCAGCATCGAGTTTTGGGCACGGCGCGAGCGGCTGCTGGAGGCGGCCGCCGCGGCCAACGACCTGGGTATGGATGTGGGCTCCACGGGCGACGACGTCCGCTGTCTGTCTGCCTGTCCGGGCAGCTATCGGTGCGATCTGGCCCTGGTCAACGCCCCGGACATCGCCTACGCCCTGGGGAGGGCGACCATCGACGATCAGCAGTACCCAGGCCTGCCTAACAAGGTGAAGACGGGGGTATCCGGCTGCCCCAACGACTGTGTGCGGGCTCAGATGCAGAAGGACCACGCCTTTGTGGGGGTCTTCCGCGGCTCTCCAAGAGTGGATCACGAGATGATGGCGTGGTGGCTGAGGGAAGGGCGTGGTATGGCGGCCGCCGCGGGCACGACGCCTCCGGTGGATCTGGAGTTCCTGGTGGAGAGGTGCCCGGCCTCAGCCATCGAGAAGAGCGGGGACTCCGTGGAGATCGATCCGGCCCTGTGCCGGCGCTGTATGATGTGCATCAATAAGTGCCCGGCAATTCGCCCATCCGGCGAGCGGGGCCTGGCCTGGGTTGTGGGGGGGAAGTACGGGCATCGGGGCTCCAACGGTCCCATGGTGGGGTTCGCACTGGCGTCGTTCATTCCTGCTGTCCCACCCGACTATCTAGAGGTGGTGGAAATCTACAAGCGGTTCTTGGACCTGTATGCGGACTATGGGCGACGCAAGGAGCGGGTTGGCGACATGGTGGTCAGGCTGGGGCTGCGGACCGTGCTGGAGCTGATGGAGATGGAGGCCGATCCGGCGATCCTGGAGGAGCCGAGCCAGAAGATGTTCGTGGTGTGGCCCGCCGCGGGTAGCGCGGAGGAACCATGAGCCGGAAGCTGCCCGCGGGCATAATGCCCGATCCCCGGGCGCAGCTCCCGGAGCTGCTGCTGCGCAACGAGGGCAAGTGGCTCCGCCACGAGGGGATGAGGCCGGGGGTGTACCGGCACATCTCCTCCACCGGCGAGCAGTGCGTAACGGTTCGTGCTCAGTTGCCTCCCAACGGGGTACTCTCCTCCACTACCTATCGGCGGCTGGCGGATCTGATCGACCGCTACGCCCTGGTAGGGCGCCGAACCAGCCGTAACTCCCTGGAGTTGGTGGGTGTGGACCCGGAGAAGCTGGATGGACTCTTGGCGGAGTTGACCGACCTGGGGTTTCCGGTGGGCGGAACCGGGAACTCCATGCACCAGATCAAGTGCTGCGGTGGCTTTATGCACTGCCAGAACGCCGCCGTGGATTCGCCCAGCATTGCCAAGGCCGTGGGGGATCGTCTCTTCCCCGGGGTGGTGTCTCAGGACTACCCCGCCTGGCTCAAGATATCCATAGGTGGCTGCCCCAACCAGTGTGGAGGTGGCGTGGAGGCGGACGTCGGGGTGATGGGAGTGTTCAAGGGACTGCCTCAGGTGGATGATGCCGCCCTGGTGGATGCCCGGTGCGACGTGCCTTTACTCTGCTTCTGGTGCCCAACGGGGGCCCTAAAGCCCAAGGCGGTGCGGGGCGGCATGTCGGTGGATGTGAATGCGGAGAGATGCGTCCGCTGCACCTCTTGCGCTAACGTTTGCCCCGCGGCCATTCAGATGGGAGGCCCACGGGGCGTGGCCGTGACCGTAGGCGGCACGGGCTCCAACACCGGTCGAGGGCCAGGTCTGGCCCGGCTGCTGGTCCCCTTCATCTCTCTGGAAAGCGCGGGGAGCTACGAGCCGGTGCTCCAAGTGATCGAGAGTGTGATCGGGGCCTGGAGGTACGAGGCCAAGCAGGGAGAGCGGCTGGGTGACTGGGTGGATCGGATCGGATGGCCGGCCTTCCTGGCGCGGGTCGGTATCGCCTTTGACCCGAATCTCATAGACAACTTCTCTCCGATGTCGGTTCGGCGGAACCTCCAGTTCCGCTGGCATTCACCCACCCCCGCCCATCCTCGGCGAGAGGCTTGGGGCGGGGGCCGGACCGGCTTAGCTCCATCGTGATCATCCCAGGGGGTACGTCCTCGCGGGGCGAAGGTGCTCTGAGGTGCGGATGGACACAACGATAATAGAATGCCCACGATGCGGCTACGTGATGTCGGTGTTTGAGGATGGGCTGATGCGCTCCAATAGGGCCGTCAGGCGGGCCTACGAGCACGCGCTGAAGAACCCCGTCCTTTGCGCCGGCTGCAGCAGTTGGATACAGAGGCCGAAGGTGTACCGAGGAGTGGCAAATGGACCGGCCACGGCTGGTGGTGGCAGCTCCCCACGGTCGGTCAGGTAAGACTACCGTCACCATAGGCACTGTCGCCGCTCTGGCCGAGCGAGGTCTGGCAGTGCAGCCCTTCAAGAAGGGGCCCGATTATATCGACCCCAGCTGGCTGAGCGAGGCCGCCGGGCGGCCTTGCCGCAATCTCGACCTCTTCATGATGGGGGAGGGGGCGACGCTGGAGGTCTTCCGCCGGGGGACCCTGGGGGCCGACCTGTCCATCATCGAGGGGGCTATGGGGCTGTACGATGGCGTGGACCTGGAGGGCACGGGCAGCACGGCCCAACTGGCCCGGCTGCTTTCGGCTCCCATCCTGCTGGTGGTGGATGCCACCCGTATGACCCGAAGCGTGGCGGCCCTGGTGACCGGGTACCAGCACTTCGAGCCGGATGTGAACCTGGCCGGTGTGGTGCTGAACAATGTGGCGCGGACCCGTCACGAGAAGATGCTGGTGGGGGCTATCGAACACTACTGTGGGATCCCGGTCCTGGGCTGCATCCCCAGGATGCCCCAGTTGGCTATCCCCGACCGCCACCTGGGGCTGGTGCCCAGGGCGGAGGACGAGCGGCTTGTGCCGGCCATCGAGAGCGCCCGCCGCGCCATGGCGGAGTACCTGGATCTGGACCGGCTACTGGGGATCGCCCGCTCCGCTCCGCCACTCCCGGTGGGCGAGGAGACGGGGGGACGGGGGGATGCGGATGCTCCCCATCTCCCTTTGGGAGGGGCGGGGTCCAGCCAGAGGGCGGGTCCAAGGGGTGAGGGCTTGTCTCATCACTCGTCACTCAGTACCCATCACTGCGGCGGCCCGAAGATCGGCGTGATGCTCGATCGAGTCTTCACCTTCTACTATCCCGAGAACCTGGAGGCCCTGGAGCGGGCAGGGGCGCGCCTGGAGTTCGTAGACTCCCTGGCGGACTTAAAGCTGCCCGAGGTGGATGGGCTCTACGTGGGTGGCGGGTTCCCCGAGATGTTCATGGGGGAGCTGGAGGCCAACGAGTCGCTCCGGGAGGACGTCCGGCGGCACATCGACGGCGGCATGCCTGTCTACGCCGAGTGCGCGGGACTGATCTACCTCTCTGGAGGGATTCGTTGGGACGACCGCCGTGCGGAGATGGTGGGAGCCCTGCCATGTGAGGTGGAGATGGTGGCGAAGCCCCAAGGTCATGGCTACTCTGTGGCCGAGGTAGTGGCGGACAGCTCCTTCTTCCGGAGGGGCAGGACGCTGAGAGGGCACGAGTTTCATCACACCCGAGTGGTGTGTTTGGATCGCGCTCGAGTGCGCTTCGCGTACAGGCTGCTGCGGGGCTCTGGGATCGATCCAGATCACAACGACGGCCTTCTGGTAGGCAATGTTCTGGCGGCGTACACCCACCTCCACGCGGCGGCGGCGCCCGAATGGGCGGAGAGCTTCGTGGAGGCGGCAGAGCGGCAAAGGGGCCGGCTTGGCGTTGGCGGGAGAGGACGGGGCTAATGGGTGCGGAGCAGGCCCGGCGCTGGGAGGCCGGGTGGTGGCCGGCTTTGGGGCTGATGGAGTGGCTGCGGACCTCTCTATCGGCCCTGAGCGCTCAATTCGCCTCCTGGCGGAACGAGGGTGACGAGGAAGAACTGTTGGGAGCGGCGGATCCCGAGTTGGTGGCGGTGCTGGAGTTCATAGCATCGCTGCTGCCGCGGGAGCCGGAGTCCTGAGAATACCTGGATCGCACGGAGGGCACGGCTCCACTGCTGCGCATCCGCGTGGCGGTGGCGTATCCTGTGCTCGCTGTCCGCGGACGGGGCGGGCCACCAGAACCACCGTGGTCGAGTACAAGCTGGCAGGAGGATGTCCACGTGATGAGCAATGCCGAGATGGCTGGTGCGCTGGAGGAGCGGCTGCGGCTGGACAGCGCTCCGGTGGCGATAAAGATGGTGCCCGAGGGCCAGGAACCCCCGGATGGGCTGCTGGAGCGCAGCAAGGTGCTGACCTTCTGCCAGTTTGTGGTGGCGGCGGCGACCGGACGGTACCCATTCTGGGTGACCCGTGAGAACCTGGGCTGCCAGAACGCGCGCATCGCCTTCGGGATGTATGATCCGGAGCGAGACGTGGCGCTGGTAGAGAGGGCTGTCAAGAATACCGTCGGGGTGTATGCGCCCGATGCCGAGTCGGCACGAAAGCTGATTGCATCCAAGCCCGCGATCCCTCCCGGCCAGGTGGCCGGCCTGGCGGTAGCTCCCCTGGCGAGGGCTTTCTTCGAGCCCGATGCGGTCATGATGCTGGTGGTACCTTGGCAGGCATACTTCGCCATGGACGACTATATGTACGCCACGGGCGATGCGCCGCTACTGCTAGAGGCAGGGACCAACAGCCTGGTGTGCGCCTACTGCGCCGTGCGAGCAGGGCACCTGGGCAAGATCAGCCTGACTACCGCCTGCAGTGGGGGCCGAAATTACGCCGGCATCGAGCGTACCCAATTGACCCTGGCTTTCCCTGCCTCCAAGCTGGAGGCGCTAATGGCCGGCATGCGCGAGCGGTCCAGGCGGGTGCCCTACCCCGGCATGATCGCCATGCCCGCACCGACCCCTATCCCCCCCAAGCACATTCTGACGCCGGAGGGGGAGTAGGGCCTGGGGAGAGCGACCGCGCCCCGTTGACCCCGACTCATGCGGACGGGTAGAATTGATTCCGTCAGGTGACGTTTGAGTTTCCGGGGGTCCCCTTCGTGGCGCGTCAACCCAGAGTTCCGCTTCCTAGTCTCAATAGGCTCCCACTCTACTACCGGTATCTGCTGGAGGCCCGCGAGCAACGGCTGCCGGTCGTCTCCTCCGAAATGCTGGGCGATGCAGCCGGGGTGCCCGCCGCGCAGGTGCGCAAGGATCTGGGCTATCTAGGAGAGTTTGGGCGGCCCGGTATCGGCTACGACGTGGTGGAGATGCAAGAAAAGCTGGCGGAGCAGCTCGGTCTCGCCACGGAGAGAGAGGTCATCGTAGTGGGCGCCGGGCGGCTGGGGAGCGCCATCTCCGCCTACCCGGGGTTCAAGACCTACGGGCTGCGCATCGCCGCCCTGTTCGATCGGGACCCCTCCAAAGTCGGCAGCAGCGTCGGTGGCTTGCAGGTGCTGGACGTCGCCCATCTGCCGGCCTACGTGGCGAGGCGATCCATCCAGGTGGCCATCCTGGCCGTTCCCGCCTCGGTGGCCCAGGCGGTGGCTGAGGAGCTGGTGGGAGCGGGCATTCTCGCCATACTGAACTTCGCTCCGGTGAGGCTGGAGGTCCCGCCCCAGATCGTGGTCTCCAACGAGGACCTGGCTGCCCGGCTGGCGACCCTCTGCTTCCGAATGATCTATGGGGAGAAATCCTCCAGCGTGTAAGGGCGCGATGGATCCCTGTCCGCCGGCGCTTCCCCTCTCTCGCCGGGCCCTCTGCCCTGCCCCGTCCGGGCTGCGGCCCGACATGTTATGCAGTATAATAGAGCCTGGGGACGGTTTCCCACGACCTGCACAGGAGGAGATGGATGGCCAAACTTTCCCACGGGGCCGCGCGCGGCGGTGCCGGCAAGAAGAAGAGCAAGAGGCGGCCGGAGGCGCGGCCGACGGCGCCGATGCCTACCCCCGACTCGAATGAGCGGCCAGCGCGGCGCCAGGAGGTAGCTGGAGGCGGGGCGCAGACGGCTACCATCGTGCAGTTCAAGCCCAGAGCCAGGGACGGAGCAGTCTCGCGCGCCATGAGTGGGAGACCGTCATCTGCCGCCAAGGCATTGCAACAGGCGGTGGACTACAGCTACGTCTACACCGACCTCAAGATCATCGGGGGTATCACCCTCGTCCTCGTTGGGGGGCTGATCGGCCTCTCCTTCGTGATCCACTAGCGCTCTCCACCACAAAGAGGGCTGGCGGGGCGATGGCAAGCGGGTTTAGGACAACACCCGCGGGCCGGGTCTCTAGCCGGTCTGTGGCGTGGCCAGTGTGGAGGTGCCAACGGGGTATGTCCACCGGGTGTTCCGGAGTCGCGGACTTTGTTATGCCCTTGTCCACTGCCGGGATACGGCCATGCTGATATAGGGGCTGCCAGCTCTGCCGGCTCGTGGACGGGCAAGGCGGCCCGCTCACCCGGTATCGAGATCAGCGTGTCAAAGGACTAGGTGATGGCGCCATTGGGAAGCGATTCCGTCTTGCCGCTCGAGACCATGCGCTCCACCAGATCCAGGACATCCTGGATCCGGAAGGGCTTGCGGAGGTAGTACACGTTCTCCTGGCCATCCCGGTCCAGTTGGTAGGTGATTTGGCGCAGGTCCCCGTAGTAAGCAGAGCAGAGCAGGATGGGGATGGCGCGGGTTCGCGGGTCGGCGCGCAGGGCCTTGATCAGCTCCAGGCCGTTCATGCCGGGCATCATCAGGTCCACAACGGCGGCGTCGGGGTGTTCGGTGATGGCGGCCCGATGCGCGGCCTCGCCCGAGTCCAGGGCCTGCACCTGGTAGCCCTCGTTCTCCAGAAGTGTGGCCAGCAGATCCAAAATGGAGTGATCGTCGTCTACTACGATGACTCTGTTCGCCACGTTCATTTCCTCTGGCCGGGCTGCAGGCAGGTCGTGTCTCGTAGAATGCAGAAGATGTGCCACGAATTGCGCTGGGCCCGGGGCGGAGGCTATAATCGATACAGGTGCGTCCCTGAGGAATGGTCCCTCGGCAACGCGCGCTTGTTCTCCCTGGAGGCGGACGGGTCCCGGTGGGCCTCGCGGTCTTCAAAACCGTCTGCGGGGCGGTAATCGCTGTCCCGGGTGGGTTCGACTCCCATGCGCCTCCGCCAGCAAACAGGTCACCCGGCGGCAAGGTGATCCGCGAGCACGGATGTTATATTCTCTTTGCTCGGTAGACGGGGCGATTGCCCGAGCAGAAAGGGGACGGGACTGTGAGGCGAACTCGCTGCCGAACGTCTTGAGCACTGCTGGAGGCTCGCGCACGGGAGGCCCAGACTGACGAGCGAGGCCGCAACCCCTCTCGTTGTCCGGTACCTACTTGACGGTGAGCACGGCTTTGCCGCTGATCCTCCGCTGCAGCAGATCTTCCGCCACCTGACCGATCCGGCTCCAGTCCTCCTCGACATCTATATGAGGCCTTATCCGTCCCTCGGCGACCAACTGTGCCAGGCGGGACAGCCCGCTGGACGCCGTCTCTCGGTTGAACTCGGTGAACACGAGCATCTTATAGAGGCTGGACCTCGGCGCTCTCATGGCTCGAAGATCCAGCGTGATCTCCAGGCCTCTCACTACGCCGATGGACACGCAGACGCCGTCGGGTCCCAGCATTCCCAGGGCCTGGGACAGCAGCTTGCCGCCCACGGCTTCGACGATCAATCGGTAGGGGCCCTGAGCGGCCGCGGGCGAGGCGTCCTCACCGACCACGACCTGGTCAGCGCCCGCTGCCCGCGCGACGGCCTCCTTGGCCGGATGGCGGACGAGGCCGACGACGTGAGCGCCGTACAGCTTGGCCAGTTGGCAGGCGAAGTGGCCTACACCACCTGATGCCCCGGTAACGAGGACCCGGCGACCGAGGAGTCCCATTCCGCGCTCCACCGCCATGAGCGCCGTGAGACCAGCTACAGGCAGTGTCGCCGCTTGAGTGAAAGATACGGCATCGGGCAGCTCGGCCAAGGCGTCGGTCGGCACGGCGACCATCTCAGCCCAGGCTCCGGAACGGACCATCCCCACCACACGACTCCCTCGAGGTGGACCCGATCCGTCGTCGGCGGCCTGCTCGATGATCCCTGCCACATCCCATCCCAGCACGGTACCCTCCGGGCTCGACTGAGCGATGTGTACCTCCCCAAGGTTCAGAGAGGTCGCCGCAACTTGAACCAGGCTCTGGTTGGAGAGCGGGGAGGGAGGATCGATCTCCCGGAGGCTCAGATGGCCAACAGCCCGGGGATCGGCAACCACAGCCCGTATCTTGCTCATAGCATCATTCCTCCCAGGATCCGATGCTTGGTTTTCTCCTTCGGTTCGTGGCAATGCCACGGTATCCCCATGTGACCACTCCTATCAGCACAGGCTGGGCCATCTCCTTCTGGTTGCCAGCGCTCGGCCTACCTCGACGCTCGCCAAGGCATGCGCTGCCCAACCGCCAGTTCGGGGATAGCTTCCTGGCATCAAGGAGTGACAGATCCACCGGCATCAACATCTTGACGAGAGTGGCCACCTCTGCTAATGTCTCGCCACAATGCAATAAGTTGGGCAAGGGTCCCAGAGATGGGCTAAGAGCGAAGCCGGTGCGAAGCCGGCGCTGTCCCGCAACTGTGATTCGACCGCATGCCGCGGTCGATAAGCCAGGCCGCCTGCCTTTGCCTGCTGTTCCTGGCCTTCGAGGAGGAGGACAACAGCAGCCCCGTTAGAAAGGGAAGCTCCCCTGTCCGATCTCTAGGGCAGGG
>Ga0315298_1007486_pt1 | contig 14337 bp, 9 predicted proteins | sample WHS_1_MG_FD_203077 | JGI IMG/M metagenome (GOLD analysis project Ga0315298, IMG submission 203077) | Extremophilic microbial mat communities from Washburn Hot Springs, YNP, Wyoming, USA - WHS_1_MG | ecosystem: Environmental > Aquatic > Thermal springs > Hot (42-90C) | place: USA: Wyoming... | reverse complement strand
TCCCTCCTTTTGATTGTTATGAAATCAATGTAATCATTGAAATTCTTTAAACTTCCTCCTTGAGATATGATTTTAAAAACTTTCTCCTCATCTTTAACTGAAATTCCACCAACCATATCAACTCCATAATCAAACAAAATAGGTGAAAATGGAGTTGAGGGTCCAAAAACAATCGTGTATTTTCCTTTTGAGAGTTCAAGAATTCTTTTTATTGATTTATTTGCAAATGTTGAGCCAGTTATTGCAACAATATCTCCTTTTGGAATCAAATATTCTTGAAATGTATCAAGATAATCTTCTTCTCTTGGCTTTCTTTCAATGCATATCAACTCTTTTGCAACTCCTTCAAGTTTTTTTATATCTTCAAAATGTCCAATGAAAACAATTATCTTATCTCTCCCCTTTTCCATTAAATATTCAAAAACATTTATACTTTCAAATTTTTGAGGAATTTTTGTTAATGAGTTTAGAGTTGCAAGACCAATTCCAATTTTCAATGTGTCAAAAGTTCTTAAATAATTTAATAGGTGTATTACCTTTTTTCCTTTAAAATATCCTGCATCTTCAATTCCAGTCATATGTTTGTTGTTATCAAAAGTTATTGATAATCCGAGATTTTTTGTTTTAACAGCAATCCATCTTATTCCAACAACAAGGTCAAAAACTTCATCTTCAAAATCACTTTTTACACTTTCAATCAAATCTTCGTAAATATCCATCTCTTTACCTCCTCAACTAATTCATTGATAATTTTTTCTTTATCAGAATCAAAAATTTTATATATCCTTCCCAATGATGAAATTTCATTTAAAAAATCACTCTTTTTTTCTTTTATCACACAAATCACATTTTTATCGCTATTCAAAACCTCTTTAACTTTATTTTTAAATTTTGTTGAAACCTCTTCCATGAAACCAAGTTCATCCATAACAATGAGTTCACTATTTTTTAATGCATTATCAAGTGCTCTAACTCCTAAATCATCAAAGGAGTCTTTAAAAATTATAAGATTTCCATCAGAATTATAAATTGCGCAAATTTCTTCTTCATTAGTTAAAATGTCTTTTATTTTGAATCCAACTCTTAAACTATTTTGATAAAAAGGAAATGTCAAAAAACCTCCATATTTCAAATTTAATTTATTTAAAACTGAGTTCAAGATATAACTTTTACCTGATTTTATTTCTCCTTCAATAAATATATTCTTCTTCATAGCAAAATTCTTACCATAATTATGTACATAATTTTGCCAATTTGTCAAGAGGTTAAAGATTTTTTGTTGATAAATGCGATATTATATAAACTTATCAAGAGCAATAAATTATTATTAAGTTTAAAAATTTATAAATAAAAATTTTTTATTAAGAAATCCCCCCTCTCTATTTTAAAACTTCTCTTGAGGTATATTAATATTAAATAAATAACAACCCTATTTGATAAAACAATATTGCAGTTAAATAACCAACAATAATGCTATAAGTAAGCGAGAATAGTGTCCATTTAATTGACCCTGTTTCTCTATAGATTACTCCGATTGTAGCAATACAGGGAATGTAAAGTAAACTCATTACCATAAATGAAAAGGCAGAAAGTGGTGTAAAAAGTCTTGGTATAATGTTTGGAAGATTCTCCTCACCACCAAATAGAGTACCAAAAGTACCAACAACAATTTCTTTTGCAATAATACCAAATATCAATGCAACTCCTGCTTGCCAGAAACCAAAACCTGCTGGTTTAAGTAAAGGTGATAAAATATGTCCCAAACGACCAATCAAAGTACCTTCACTTCCATATTCATAGGATTGAGGGAAAAAAGAAAGAAGCCAAACTACAATTACACCTAAAAAGATGATTGTTCCTGCCTTCTTAAGAAATTCTCTACTTCTTTCCCATGTATGTATCAATATTCCTTTAATAGTTGGTAGTCTATATGGTGGAAGTTCCATTACAAGTGGTGATATTTTACCTTTGAGTGATGGAATTGTAACTCTGAAAAGTTTTGCAGAAAGAATTGCAACAATAATACCCAATGCATATAGAGATAAAAGAATTAGACCCTGATTTTTTACAAAAAATACACTAGTGAACATAATATAAACAGGAAGTCTTGCAGTGCAAGACATAAAAGGATTTATTAATATTGTTAAGAGTCTATCTTTTTCTTCAGGAATTGTCCTTGCTGACATAATCGCTGGCACATTACATCCAAAACCTAAAATCATAGAAATAAAAGACCTTCCTGGAAGACCAATAGCATGCATTATTTTATCCATTACAAAAGCAGCCCTTGCCATATAACCTACATCTTCAAGAAAAGAAAGGAAAAGGAAAAGAACAAGAATATTTGGCAAAAATACAAAAACAGAGCCAATTCCACCTATTACTCCATCTACTATTAATGATGAAAATATATGTGAAATTTTAATACTTCTTACTATTTCTCCTAACCAAGTAAAAAACTGATCAATATAATCAGCAAAAATACCGCCAATTTTAAATGTTAATTGAAATGTTATCCACATAAATAGAGCAAAAATTAGAATTCCAAGATACTTATTTGTAACAATCTTATCAATCTTATCAGAAATTGTAAGTTTTTCTTCCACAGAAATGAGTCTTTTAGTGCATTGTTTTAAAATACTCTGAATAAATCCATATCTTTTTTCTATGATTTCTGTTTCAAGGTCGAATCCAAATTCTTTTTCAAGTTGAGATGCTTTAATTTGTGCAGATTCTATTACCTTTTCGAACCCTTCATTTTTAACTTCATTTATAATTTGAGGGTCTTCTTGTAAAATACTTAATATAATAAACCTCTTATTATAAGGAGAGGAAAGTTTTCCCAATTGTTGCTCAATATGCTTAATTGTTTCTTCAATATCAGTGCCATAATTAATTTTAAGTGGCTCAGGTTTTATATTTTTTACACTGATAATTGCTTCCTTCAAATCTTTAATACCTATATTCTTAATGCCTGATGTCATTACAACAGGAATACCAAGAAGTTCCTCCATTTTTTCTATATTGATTTCGATTTTCCCTTCGATCATATCACTCATGTTTAGATTAAGAATTGTATTTACACCAAGTTCACGAAGAAGAATTAGTAAATATAGATTTCTTGCAAGATTTGTTGCATCAGTTATACAAACAACAACATCTGGCAACTCTTTCACAATAAAATCCCTTGCAATCCTTTCATCGATTGAATATGATGTAAGGCTATAAGTTCCTGGTAAATCAGTTACAATCACATCAAAATCTTTATATTTAAATCTTCCTTCCTTCTTTTCAACTGTTACACCAGGCCAATTACCTACATGAGCATTTCCACCTGTTAATGCATTAAAAATTGTTGATTTACCAGAATTTGGATTACCAATAAGAGCAACCCTTAATTTCTTTGTCATTAAAATTCCGCTGTTTTCCATAAAAATCCTCCTTTACTTTCATCTCCTAAAAATTCAGAAAAAAATATCCCTTAAAATTTTCATTTCTTTTCCTTCTTTAATTCATTTCTTTTACCACTATTTTTGATGCAATTCCTCTTCCAAGAGCGATCCTTGTATTTCCCAAGGCTATAATTATAGGTCCATTAGAACTTGAGATTATTCTTAGTTTTACACCTGGGTAAATCCCCATCTCCTGAAGTCTCAGAATTACACTTCTTCCACCCTCTATTGCTTTAACTTCAAATTCTTCTCCTTCTCTTCCAAAAATCAGTGACATCATACTTTCTCTATAATAATTTTTTCTGCCTCTTCTTTTCTCAATGATAGATGATAACCAAGTATCAATATATCAATTGGATCTCCTAATGGTGCTACTTTTTCAACTTTTACAATAACACCAGAAACTGCACCCATGACAAGTAATTTATTTTTCAAATTTCCCGTGTCTTCTTTAATTGCTATTATTTTCCCACTTTCTCCAACTTTTAAATCTTTTAAGGTCAAATTCATATTATCCTCCTTTTTATTTATTTTTTTATTTAAATTATTGGATGAGATCATACTGTTTGTAAATTTAATAATAGCCTCTAAAGTTTCTTTCGAAAGATCATGTTCTATTTTATGGGCATCTTTTATTGCTATCTCTTCTTGAACACCAATAATATTAATTAAAAACTTAAGAAGTGTTTTTTTTCTCTCATAGAGAGTTTTTGCTTGTTCAATACCATAATCTGTAATCATTACATATCCATATCTCTCATGCATTAAAAGATTCTTTTCAACAAGTATTTTTACTGCATTAAAGGCAGATGAAAGTTTAACTCTACGTTTTTTTGCAATTTCGTTAATTCTAATAACTTTACCTTCCCTTGCTATCTCAAAAATATCAAGAAGATAATCCTCCAAACTTTCACTTAAAGATAATTCCATTGGTTCCACCTCTTTTTTTAAAATTCTTTTTTAATGAACAGTTACTACAGGAATGAAAGGTAATATTATTAATGTTTAAATAGTTAATTTTTCCCTTCAACATTAAAATATTTAATACTTTTAAAATTTCATTCTTTTTAAGGCCTGTAAACCTTTCCAATTCTCTTAGAGTTAATACTCTTTTTTTATTCACAAGATACAAAATCATCTCATACATTTCAAATTCCTATATGTTAGATAAATATAACAATATTAGTTATATCTAATATTATCGAAAAAAATTTATTTTGTCAATAGTTTAAAGATTTTTATTGCATTATGAAGAAAATTAATTCTGTCAGTGCTTCTTTTTAAAAATTTTTAATTAAATTGTTGTTTATTCTTCGAGGGTTATGGTGACTTTTTTGGTTGATGCCTCCCAATCAACTTTTGCTCCAAAAGTTTCAGCAATGAATCTTATTGGAACAAATGTTCTTCCTTTTGTTATCTCTGCTTCTGCATCAAGAATTATCTCTTTATCATCAATAAGTGCCTCTTTTTTGCCTATGAATAAAGTGATTTTTTTGTTTTTATAATAAATGTAAACCTCCTCAACCTTTCCAACTTTTGGTGAATAGTCAACAGTTGCTCCTAATCCTTCAGATATGAATCTTAAAGGCACCATTGTTCTTCCAGGTGGCTTTATGTATGGCTCTGAATCAAGAATGTAAAGTTCACCATTTATATATGCCTCTTTGTTTCCAATGAATAGTTCGATTACTGTTTTCTTAATCTTTTTTATAACATCAACTTTTACCTTTATCTCTTTTTCAAATTGATTAGAAATGATTTTTATCTTTCCTTCATTTATGCCACTCTTTAAATTAGTTGTATCTATGTTAACAGTTATAAAACCTACATTTCCTTCAAATGTTTTTGGCTCAACAGATATCCAATTGTTCAAAGATGATATTAATAAAGAGAGTTTTCCTCTTCCTGAATTCCAGAATGAATATGTTAAACTGCTTCTCTCTCCTTCAAGAAGTGAACCAAAATCAAAAATCTCTTTTTCCAAAGAAATTTCTGGTTGAACCTCTTCTTCGCTCATTTTGAAATTATGTTCAACTATGGTTGGTTTATCATTTAAAACAGAATTCCAGAGTTCACCTTCAGTAATTATTAATGGTTTCTCTTTTGAATCTTTCATATATATTCTTAAAATTTCATCACCATTTGGAACTATGTAAACATAAAAAGGCTCACCACTTTTTGCCTCTCTTTCATAAGAGAAATTTACTTTTCCATCAAAAGATAAAACTTCAACAACAAGAATTCCATTTTCAATTTTATTTCCATCTTTATCAAAAAGATATGGAGTAATGTTTGCCTGAGGAATTAATGGTTGATTTGGTCTCTCATCTATTTTATTTCTTGTTTCTTTATTCCAACCGCCATCATACCACCTATATTCATGTTCACATCTAAATGTAACTCCAATTTTTTCATTAGAATCTCTTATGCCATTAAAGTTTTTATCTTGGAAAAACCCATGATCAACAAAAATTTTATCTATTTTATCTCTTGATGAAGAGTCGGTAAATTTCTCTCTTAGTGCATCATACAACTCTTTTATGCTTTTTATAGATTTATTTTTGATTAGACAGAAAAGATCTTGCCAATTTGGAAATGAAAACCCATCATCATCGTTTCCATTATACCAACTTCCATCATCAAGAAGGTCAATAAGCAAGCCTGCGACTGCCAACTCTTCTCTTGATTCTGAAACAATTACTGGAAAGGTTTTGCCACCTTCTTTATAAACAAGTTTTCCTCCTTCGCAGATAATTTTACTTTTATCTAATTGTTTACATTTTCCTGCATCATCAAAATATTCATAAACAGCAGTATCAGATTTAAATTTTTCATTTTCAAGATCACTTATTGCATTTCCCCATTTATAAGTTCCATTATTTTGTGATGATAAATCTGAACAACAAGTTCCTTTTAATTTTGACAATCTTAAAATCAAAATTGATGTCGCTTCTGCAAGACCTTCCATAAAAGAATCATTAGTTGTATCATTCATAATTCCCTCATGATTTCTTCTTCTACCAGTTAAAGTATCTTTATAGGTTGTATCTCCAACAAGAGAGTTATGAAGAAAATGACCAAACTCATGCCATTCTCTATTCATAGGCCTATCAAATGATGTTGAATTGCTGTCATTTCTTTCAATATTAATTTTCTTTTCTGTATATCTATAAAAAGTTCTATTTTCATTACTATATGCGCAAACATTAATTGGAAGCATTGTCTTATTAATCATATCATTTCCATCACATTTTTCATTTCTAAATATACTGAATGCCTCATCAATGTGACAGAAAATTTGTGCCATGTCTTTTGGGTCGAATGTAAAATCTTTTGGATATTCGATATCACTATCTTTTCCAATTACAATTTCTCTTTTGTTTACAATTGCTGGACAAGGTTTATCTTCATTTTTTATATTTACTTTTAAAAAGAATATATTTTTACAATCAAAATATGTTAATTTAAATTCTTTTGTTTCAAAGAGAACATAAATTTTATAATCATATTTACAATCATTATCATTAAAAAGAAATTTAAATTCACCTTTTTCATCTGTATAGGTTTCAAGATAATATTTTTTGTTAGGAAGACCTTCATTAAAAGATTCATGAACAGAATAATTTGGTTGTGAAGATTTTATAACATCTCTAAAATCTCCTTCATATAATTTAAATAAATCATCAACTTTACATTTTGGTTCATAGTTTAAAAACAGAAGAACTTTTGCTCCTTTTAATATACACTCTTTATTTTCAGAATTTATAAATTTCAATACCCCACTTATATCTCTTATTGTAGGACATATAGTTACTTTGAATTCTTTTTCAATTTCTTTTGGACATGGTGGAGATGGGAAAATTGAAAATTTTAATTTATATGTAAAGTATGCGTTCATTTTTCTTGGATTTTCTTTAACCTCAACAGTTATTGTAAACTCTTTTTCCTCATTTGGGTTTAATGATAATGATGAAGGTTCTATTTTAGTTTCGATTTTTACATCATCAGGTTTATTTTCCCATTCCAATTCAATGCTACTTGAAACTTTTATATTAACTTTTCCACTATTTTTAACTTTTACCTTTACACTTTTTACATTTTCTTTATTATAAAGTTCACCTCCATATGTTATTTCAGGACATGTAGGGCAGAATGTTATATTCTCAGGGTCTGATATGAAAACTCCACATTCAGGTTTTATTATTTCAATTGGAAAAATATTTTCTCCATCATAATATCCAGTTAAATTTATATAATCACCAATTTTATATTTTCCAATATCCTCATCCCTCAATATTACTCTATACCTTTTGTCATCTTCTGATAAAATTCTCATATATCTCTCTTTTTCATTTAAATCTTCAACTACTCCTGAAATTGTAATTTTTGGTGAAGAGTTAACAATTATTCTTATGCTCTGACTTGCAGATGAGCCAAAATATGTAACAAATTTTGTATTGAAGTTTATCTCAATTATCTCTTTATCTGAAATAAAATTTTCTGTTTTAATTTTTATTGGAAACATCGTATACTCATTTGGCATTAAAGAGAGAGTTTTTTTAAAAATTGCACCAACTAATTTTCCCTCAGAATACTCCTTTGTTGAGAAAATAGTTATCAAATTTTCACACAAACCATTTTTTACAGAAAAATAGAAAGTTTTTTCACTGAAAGGCAAAATTGTTATGCTAATCTCTTTTGGAGTAATAGAAAATTGAGGAAGCAAAACTTTTAATTTTATTGTTAAAATTTTTTCTGATGGTGGAACAGGAGGACTTGGTGGAGTAACAATCCATTCAAACCTCGCCTTTATATAACCCAAATAATCACCTGGCATTAAATCTTTTGAAGATACAATTGCATCAATTGTTATGCTTTGATTTGGGGGAACAAGATATGGTCCAGGATTTTTTATTATGATCCAGGAATTTTCAGTTGAAAAGTAAACATTTGCACTTAAATTCTCAGATAAATTTTTTGCAGTTACTTTTATAGTTGTTTCTTTATCTGGACATAAAGTTATATCTAATTGATCTCCATTTTCAATTTCCGCATCAATTTTACTATTGGATGCAAGAATTATTTCCATTGAGGAGATTGTTAAAATGATTAAAATTAAGTAAAACATTAATTTTTTCATTCCCTCACCTCCAAGGGGATGAAATTAATATTAAAATATAATAAAATTCTATTTATGAATTGTTATTTACATTTTAATTATACAATAAAAATTTTAAAAATTAGGAGGAAAGTATGAAAAAGAAAATTTTTAGTTCAATTTTAATTTTTATCTTGGTTTCTTCAACTTCAATTTTAAATGTTTATGGATGGTCAAGTCATGGAAAAATGACCTATTATGCTGCATATGACATTGATTGGCTGAATAAATTTGACAACATAACTATAACTGAATACACATATAGCGATATTGATAAAGAGCCATACAATCCAGATTTTAAAATTGTTTATAAAGAGGGAAATATAGGTGATAAAACTTCTGCTCTTGAAATATTGTCAATTTATTCAGATGAGCCAGATTGGGAAATGGATCAAAATTTAAACTTATCTCCTTTCCAGAAACTCACTGGTGGTTCATCTGGATGGAGACATCAATATTTTATAACTCTTTTTGGATTAATTAGATTAGGAGATGGACCAAAAAGAGCACAATATTTTTACAATTTAGCACTAAAAGCATTTGATAGAGAAGATTATTATTGGGGATTTAGATTTTTTGCCCGTGCATTACATCATGCAGAAGATTTAACTCAGCCATTACACTCAATGCCATTACCATATTCAGTTATTTTAAAAAATATTTTTGATATTAATGGACTCATTAAAATTGGAGAAAATCACCACTACACTTTTGAAGATTATCAAGAGGTTCAAATTGATGTAAAGAGGAAAGATTATCTTGAAGTTTTAAATACAGATGAGACATTTGATGTTAGAACAATCTATAGGTTAGCAGTTTTAAATGCATTCAGAGCAAGAAAAGATAGTGGAAATATTTTTAGAATTCAGGAAAAGTTTTATGGAAAAGAGATAAATAATAAAAATGGTTTTTCAATAAATAAAGATGAGTATAGAGAGTTGAAAGATAATGAGTATCAAGATGAGTATGATGAGATTATAAAGAGAAATTTGAAAAATTTTGCAATGACAGTTAACACTGCATTAAACCTTCTTTATAATGATTTAATAAAAATGGGTATAATAATAAAATGATATTTCTTTACAATAACAATTTTATAAATTATAATTTAATGTGCGGAGAGATGGCCGAGTGGCTGAAGGCACCTGCCTGCTAAGCAGGTGACGGGGCTTATACCCCGTTCGCGGGTTCGAATCCCGCTCTCTCCGCCAGTTTATTTAAGCGCCTGTAGCTCAACTGGATAGAGCGGCGGACTACGGATCCGCAGGTTGTGGGTTCAACTCCCACTAGGCGCACCAGATCTTATGAACAACGAATACATATATATTAAAGGTGCTCGTGTACATAATTTAAAAAACATTAATGTAAAGATACCAAGAAACAAATTGGTTGTTATAACTGGTTTATCTGGTTCAGGTAAATCTTCTCTTGCTTTTGACACAATATATGCAGAAGGTCAGAGAAGGTATGTTGAATCACTTTCTTCATATGCAAGACAATTTCTTGAACTTATGGATAAACCAGATGTTGATTTCATTGAAGGTTTATCACCTGCTATAGCAATAGATCAAAAAGCCATAACACATAATCCAAGATCAACAGTTGGAACAATGACAGAAATTTATGATTATTTAAGACTTCTTTTTGCAAGAATTGGAATTCCTCATTGTCCTCAATGTGGAAGAGAAATTAAAAAACAAACACCTCAAGAGATAGTTGATCAAATATTAGCATTACCTAAAGAATCTAAAATTATTATATTATCACCAATTGTTATTGGAAGAAAAGGTGAATATAAGAATTTACTTGAAAAGATAAAAAAGGATGGATTTGTTAGGGTAAGAGTTGATAAAACTATTTATACTCTTGAAGAGGAAATAGAGATTGATAAAAATAAAAAACATGACATAGATATAGTGATTGATAGAATAGTTTTAAAAGATGATATAAAAAATAGATTAACAGAATCAGTTGAACTTGCCTTAAAACATAGCGATGGACTTGTTAAAATAGTTTTAATAGATTCAAATGAAGAAATAATTTTTTCTTCAAGATTTGCTTGCCCGACATGTGGAATCTCTCTTCCTGAAATTGAACCAAGATTATTTTCATTCAATTCTCCATTTGGAGCATGTCCAACCTGTCAGGGTTTGGGTTTTAAAATGGAGGTTGATCCTGATTTAATTATCCCTGATAAAAGTTTGTCAATCTCCCAGGGTGCAATAAAGGCACCTGGTTATCAATCACTTGATGGGTTTAATTATGAAATAATAGAAAGTCTTTCTAATTATTATGACTTTGACCTTGACACACCTATTAATGAAATAGATAAAAATGCTTTAAATATACTACTTTATGGAACTCATGGAAGATTTAAAGTTAATTACACTGGTAGAGATGGAAGAGAACACCAATTCTATACATATTGGGAAGGTATAATTCCTACTATTGAAAGAAGGTATAAAGAAACTGAATCAAATGAAATGAAAGAGTTTTATGAAAAATTTATGAGATTTTTACCATGCCCTGAGTGTGGTGGAAAAAGGCTTAAAAAAGAAGCCTTATCAGTTTTAATAAATGGAAAAAATATTTATGAAGTTACTAGTATGAATATTCTTGATTGCTTAAATTTTTTCGAAAATATTAAACTTACAGAAACTGAAAAAATCATTTCAAAGCAAATTTTAAAAGAAATAAAGGCGAGATTAAAGTTTTTAGTTGATGTTGGTTTATCTTATCTTACACTCAGTAGAGAATCAAGAACATTATCAGGTGGAGAAGGACAGAGAATAAGGTTGGCAACTCAAATTGGTTCTGGATTGACAGGTGTACTTTATGTATTGGATGAACCAACAATTGGTTTGCATAATAAGGATACAAAAAAATTGTTAAATTCTTTAAAAAAATTAAGGGATCTTGGTAATACATTAATTGTTGTTGAACATGATGAAACTGTGATAAAAGAGTCAGATTGGATAATTGATATGGGTCCTGGTGCTGGAGAAAATGGAGGAGAAATAGTTTTTGAGGGAAATTATGATGATATTTTAAATAGTGAATCTTCATTAACAGGAAAGTATCTTTCAGGAAAATTGGAAATTGAAATTCCAGATAAAAGAAGAAAGGGAAATGGAAAATATTTTGAAATAATTGGCGCTAAGGAACATAATTTAAAAAATATTAATGTAAAAATTCCATTAAATACACTTACCTGTATAACTGGTGTATCAGGTTCTGGAAAATCGACTTTAATTTATGACATTTTATATAAAGGTTTAAAAGAGATGTTTTTTAAATCAGGAGAAAAACCTGGATTATTTAAAGAGTTTAAAGGAACTGAGAATATTGATAAGGTTGTTATGGTTGATCAATCGCCAATAGGAAGAACACCAAGATCAAATCCAGCAACATATATAAATGTATTCACACCAATCAGAGAACTATTTTCAAAAACAAAAGAAGCAAGGGAAAGGGGTTACACACCAGGTAGATTTTCTTTTAATGTTATTGGTGGAAGGTGTGAAGCGTGTGAAGGTGCTGGAGTTAAAAGAATAGAAATGCAATTTTTACCCGATGTTTATGTAACCTGTGAAGTATGCCATGGTAAGAGATATAACAGAGAAACTCTTGAAATAACATGGAAAGGAAAAAATATTTCTGATGTTCTTAATATGACAGTAAATGAGGCATATGAATTCTTTGAAAATATACCTTCTATAAAAAGGAAATTGTCTTTATTAAAAGATGTAGGGCTTGGATATATAAAACTTGGACAACCTGCTCCAACTCTTTCTGGTGGAGAAGCCCAAAGAGTAAAATTATCTTATGAACTTTCCAAATCATTTGAAGGTCATATTTTATATCTACTTGATGAGCCAACAACCGGTCTTCACTTTGATGATGTTAAAAAACTTTTAAATGTTTTAAATAGATTGGTCGAAAAAGGGCATACTGTAGTTATTATTGAACATCATCCAGATATTATAAAAAGTTGTGATTATATAATTGATCTTGGACCAGAAGGTGGAGATGAAGGAGGATATATAGTTGCAGAAGGAACTCCTGAGGAAATCACTAATAATAAAAATTCTTATACTGGTGAACTTTTAAAGAAAATTTTGAATATAAAATAAAAAAGGGGGCACTGCCCCCTTTGTAATTATATTAAATAAGGAGGGATTAAACTAACTTAAAGAAAAAAATTGAAGTTGGAGATTTTTGCCTTTGATCAAGTGTTAGAATTTTTAAGAAATCATAATATAGATTTTTTCTTAAATTCAAAATTTCACTCTCTAAGGTGATATACTCATCAATAATTTTAGAAAGATTCTCTTTATTATAATTATCACTATTTAAAATCTCTCTCTGTTTTGAATTGTTATCTTTAATTTTTTCATAAAACTCTTTTTCTTTTTCCTTTTCGTTTGCAAAAAGTTCTTTGAGTTTTGATACTTGTTCATCTGTCAAATCTAACTTTTTAACTAAAAATTTCAATTCAACCTGATGCAATAATTTATTTTTTTTACCATTTTCTTCCTTTATCATCTCTTTCAAAATCTCATTTTGTTCATCTGTTAAATTCAATCTTTTACCAATTCTTATCAAATCTTTTATTCTATTATTTGATTTTTCAATGAAATCATTTATCTTCTCATTGTTTAAAAATAGTGGTTGTGTTTTTAAGAAGAATGTGAATGTCGGGAAAATTTTTCTCTGTTCATTATTAAGAATGTCAACAATTTTTAAATATGCATCCTTTTTCAAATAGAAAAGGTCAACAATATTTTTAATCTGAGATTCAACAACCATATTTAAATTCCCTTCATCTAAAACATCCTTTGAAATTATCTCTTTTTCCTTTTCATTATTCTTTTTTATCTCATCTAAAATACTTTTGCTCTTATCTTTTAAATCTTTTAAAATCTCTTCAATCTTACTTTTCTGTTCATCTGTTAAATTCAATTTTCTAAAATATAAAAATGAACCATCTTTAACTGAATTCTTAATAAGATTTCCAGCATATACTCCACCGATTGAAATTAACCCAATTAATGTTACAACCAATAAAACTGTTAAAACCTTCTTGTTCATATATCCTCACCTCCATAATATTATACATATAAAATATTTTTTTGTTACAAAAATTTAGGAAATTAAAAAATATGAAATTTAATATTGATTATATGGTGCCGGAGGTGGGAATCGAACCCACATGGACTATTCGTCCGAGGGATTTTAAGTCCCTTGCGTCTGCCTATTCCGCCACTCCGGCTGGAGGCGGCACCCGGATTCGAACCGAGGAATAACGGTTTTGCAGACCGTCGCCTTACCACTTGGCTATGCCGCCAATATCTATGTATATTTATATCAAAAAATAAATATATTTCAAGTTTATTTTAATTAATTGGTTGTTTTAAATTTATTTTGTTATAAAATAAATTTTATGAATTATTTTTTTGTTGACTCACATACCCATCTTGATATGAAAGATTTTAATAAAGATAGAGAAGATGTAATAAAGAGGGCCTTAAATTCAAATATCAAATATTTTTTAAATGTTGGTTACGATTATAAATCATCATTAAATACTGATAATCTTACAAAAAATTATGATTATTTTTTTGGAGCAATTGGATTTCATCCACATGATGCCAAAGATTTTAAAAACGAATATCTTTATGAATTTGAAAAAATTATTAAAAATAATAACAAAATAGTTGCAATTGG
>Ga0315298_1007485_pt1 | contig 14337 bp, 11 predicted proteins | sample WHS_1_MG_FD_203077 | JGI IMG/M metagenome (GOLD analysis project Ga0315298, IMG submission 203077) | Extremophilic microbial mat communities from Washburn Hot Springs, YNP, Wyoming, USA - WHS_1_MG | ecosystem: Environmental > Aquatic > Thermal springs > Hot (42-90C) | place: USA: Wyoming... | reverse complement strand
ATTTTTCTGATATTTTGGTTGTGAAAGACGCCATGGAAGGCTCTGATGACAAGTACAGAAGATTGTGCTTGCTCAAAGATGAGATCTGTCTTTAAACCTAACAAACTGTCTCCTGTGTTCCAATCGGTAGAGATACCAATGACTATCAGATCGTAATCTTTTGAAAGTTCGACTATCTTTTGCCATGAAGAAGGACTGTATTCTATCAAAATCTCACCATTTATTTTCAGCGTTTCAAGTACATTTGAAAGCACTTTTTTGTATTCCGCAATTTCTTTTTCATCGTCTTCAGAAGTTATTTTAAGAATCGTGATCTTTGAATCAGGATAGGCATTTGCGATCCTTTTGACCGCATCAGCGGCCATTTGAGAGTATACGCTTCCACTGTATGGAAAGAGAATGCGCTTGAATTGACTGCCTGCAAATTTCATTATACCGACATCAACGGGAGACTTTTCCAAGATCTTTCTTTCCCACTTGCTGAATGTCTTTGCACTTTCCTCTTTCCATTCCATCAAGATCATATCTATCTTATTTTGAAAGGCAAAATTATCGACTATCTTTTCCCTGTCCTTTGAAAGAATAACCTTTAAATCTATATTTGTGTTCATTTTCTCTCCAATTTTGGAGACAATCTTTCTTATCCTCTCAAATTTTTCGATGGATTTCTTTAAATTTTGGTAGTTATCTTTATCGCTTACGACATCGGGGATATCGACTATGCCTATTGGAACAATATTCCCATTTGAGATATCGAGCGCAAAATTCAACAAAGATTCAACTGTCGATTCATCTTCTAACACGGAGAGCACTTTGAAATTGTCACTTACGTTTTTGACCTTCAAAAGTGGCAAAGGTTCATTTGAAATGCCTTTTGGAGCCGTTTTCAACTTTGGACTGAGAAGATAATAGAAAATTCCGATTGCCGAAAACGCGATTACAAAACCCAAAGCAAGCCTGTCTGTGTAAAGTAAAACCAGAATCATAACAACATTGAATATTATTGCAAAAATGGGAATGTATGGATACAATGGCACTTTAAATCCTTTTTGAGTATTCAAATTTCTTTTCCTTGAGTACAAAAGAGAGAGATTTATGAAAGCATATCCTGTAAGTGTAAGGGAACTTGCTATTATTGAAATTTCTTCGATATTTTGCGTTATCGTCGCCACAAGGATGATAACCGATACTATCACGATGCTGAAGATCGGAGATTGAGTTTTAGGATTTACAGATTGAAAAAAATACGGCATCTTTTTGTCTCTCGATAGCGCAAAAGAAGTTCTCGATGAAGCAAGCAAAGATGTGTTCATACAAGAGAGAGTCGCTAAAATACCCGCGCTGGCAAAGATGTATCCTCCCAGTGGCCCTCCGATTATTTTGGCCGTGTTTATCATGAAATTACCAGCATTTTGTGCCGTGATGGTGTTAACATTTAAGATGGCACTTCCTACAAAGAAAGCGAGAGTTTTAACTATAAGTACAACGGCCATGGAGATCATTATGGCAAGCGGAATAGTCCTCTTCGGATTTTTGACCTCCTCTCCGAGCGTCGTCACCGCGTCAAATCCTATGTAAGTCATGTAAAGGATACTCATGGTTTGAAACATCGGAACAAACCCGTTGGAGAAAAACGGAGTTACATTTTTCACGTCGGCAAATTTAAATCCGTAGATTATGTATCCTATTAGAATACTTACAAAGATCGTCACTATCGTATTCTGAAGCAGGGCAGAATTTTTAATGCCGCTTATTTGATTTGACGTTACATAGACTATCAAAATCAAAGATCCTATGATGCCGGGCAAAAAAGGAATGAAGTAGTGAAGAAAATTTCCAAATCCTATCGCAAACAGAGATGCAGATAAGGCATACCCAATCCACAAAATCCAGCCCGTGAAAAAACCTATAAAGTTATTTCCAAAGGTTGCTCTCACGTAAGAATATCCTCCACCGGCTTCAGGAACAAAGGTAGAAAATTCTGCAAATGAAAAGGAAGTCAACAAAGTTGCTATGCCTGCAAGCAGAATTGCAAGGGTCGCAGATGGACCGGCCATCTTGAAGGTTGTGCCTGCAAGCACGAAGATGGCTCCGCCTATCATGGAACCGACGCTTACCATCGTTGCAGAATAAAGGCCAAGTGTTCTGTTAAGCTTTTTGCGCATTTTCATCCTCCTTGCTTTTAGTTTTAAACTCAAAGAACATCGTTACGATGCCGAGTAAAATGGGAAGATAGTATGTTGATATTCTCCATATCAAAATTCCAGCCATAACGGCTGGAGGACTTCCGTACATCGAAAAGACGAGATAAAAGGCTCCCTCAATGCCACCCGAAGATCCGGGGGTTGGAAAATAATAAACAATAAAAGAAAGCAATATGAAAATCGCGCTTAAAGACCAAAATGAAAGAAAGAATTGTGCTCCATTTTCGTAAGAGGCTGCCATTATAGATCTGTAAAGTATGTAGTAAAGAATTCCTAAATCAACGATCCCTGTTATTCCATCGAAGATTATCAAAAGTGGTTTTTTCATCCAGATCATGTGCATCGCATCGTAAAACTGTCTGACATTGTATTCAAATTTTGTTAAGACCTCAACATCATCTTTTTTGAAAAGTTTAAAGATCCATTTCAAAATGTGACTTTTTTTCACGAAATTCACAAGGCCGATTCCAACACGAGGAATAAGTAAAATTAAAAATATGGCAAAGGAAACAAGAACCCCGAGTAAGATTATTACCCATATGATCTGGCTTAAGACCGGAATTCCTATTTGAATGTAGAAAAGATATCTTTTCAACAACAAAATGGACGCGATAGAAAGAAAGATCATCATCGTGCTCCAGCGAGTCAAGATGATGGCCGATGAGATTTCTGGCTTTACCTTCCATTTTGAAAGATGGTATATCTGAAAAGGTTGGCCGCCGGCAGAAGAAGGCGTTATGTAGGTGTAAAAATATCCTAAAATTGAATTTGAAAGCGCCACCCGCCATTTCACACGTTCACCGAGAAAATGGATCATTACCATTGTTCTGACGGTATCTATGAATATTATGCCAATAAAAAGCGCAAAACCTATGAGTATATCTATTGGGGATAAAAATAAAATCTTTAATATCTGTGTACTATCCTTGGCAAAGATCAAAAACACCGCAAAAACAGAGGCTGTTGATAATAAAGCTATGAAGAGACTTCTGTAAAGTTTTTTCCTTTCTTTCTTAGATTCACCGCTAACTTCTGAGCCCCCCTTTAAAAGGTTATTTATGAATCAATTCAATATATTTTATCATAACACGAAAAATCAACCTTGCATCACTGCGCCGGTTATCTTTTAAACAATTATATATACTTGATCAACTTTAAATATGAAATCTAGCTCCGGCATTCGCCATTTACTGCTCATTGATCACTAATCACTAATCACTACTCTCTTTCCGCCACGTGCTACGTGCTGTTAATTCATTTCACTTTTAAAAGAAATTTAGTATACTTGATTAACTTTAAGAAATATCGTCGGCTCCGGCATTCGCCTTTCGGTGTCTGTCCTCGCTGCGCAGCGTCGGCCACCTCTCGGCATCATGCCCTGCGCCGAACGCAAATGTTCATTTCACTTTTAAAAGAGATTTAGTATACCTCATGATGTGCGTCAAGATCACGATAAATATTACAAAACTGTCATTACCACCCCCGATCAGGTCGAGGGTGACGTTAAGGATAAGGTTTATCAAATTGCGGGAATCTCCCTTACAAAAAAGGCGATTCCTGCTCAAAGGCTTTTCAAAACAATCATCGGAAAACAAAGATAATCGATTTAATTTTACGATTTTAAGATTAAATTTCAAATAATCGGAATATTTTACCAAAATTGACCGAAAAAGGCTGAATTTGGCGTTTGCATTCATTTGCTTTTATATGGTTTTATTTACTTGTATTTTGTTTTATTTGGAGGCGTAAAAATGAATTTAAAGAAAGAAGAAGTAAGTAAATTTGTTAAAAAGTCAGTAGATGAAGTTCAAATAGTCGATCTACACACGCACATCTTCGATCTGAGATTCAAAGATTTACTGCTTTGGGGAGTCGATGATCTGCTGACTTACCATTATTTGATAGCCGAAGTTATGAGACTTTCAGATATGCCTTACGATGAGTTCTGGAAGATGGGTGTGAAGGCTCAATCAGATTTTATATGGAAAAAATTGTTCATCGAAAACAGTCCTGTGAGCGAAGCCACAAGAGGAGTTATAACTGTTTTGAAATCTGTCGGACTTGATCCGGCAAAAAGAGATCTTGAGAGTTACAGAAAATTTTTCGCATCGAAAAAGGTCGATGAGTACATCGATCTCGTCTTTAAAATTGCGAGGATCAAGTACGTCATCATGACAAACGATCCTTTTGTGGAAGACGAAAGAAAGATCTGGCTCAAAGATGAAAAGGGAGATCCAAGGTTTAAAAGTGCCCTGAGAATAGATCCATTGCTCGTGAAATGGCCCACGGCGTATCTCAAACTCAAAGAATGGGGATACGATGTCGGAGAAAAATTGACAGAAAAAACTTTTTCCGAAATAAGAAGATTCCTTACCGATTGGATAGAACGCATGAATCCCGTCTACATGGCCGCATCGCTTCCTCCTGAATTCAAGGTGCCTGCCGATGATGAAACCTCTTTGATAATAGAAAATGCAATCATTCCCGTATCTCATGATAAGGACGTGCCCTTTGCCATGATGATAGGTGCTAAAAAACTTTCTAATCCCGATCTCAAACTCGCGGGTGATTCCGTTGGTAAGGCCGACATAAACACCGTTGAATACATGGCGAGGATGTACCCTCACAACAAGTTTCTTTTAACGATGCTTTCGCGTGAAAATCAACACGAACTTGTCGTTGCAGCGAGAAAGTTCAGAAACATACATGTGTTCGGATGCTGGTGGTTTTTGAACAACCCGTCCGTTGTCGATGAGATAACGCGCGAAAGGATGGAAATGTTAGGGTTAAGTTTTACTCCCCAGCATTCTGATGCGCGTGTGCTTGATCAACTCATATACAAATGGGATCATTCAAAAAAGGTCATAGCGAACGTGCTTACGGATAAATATCTTGACATAATGGAGGATGGATGGACCGTTACCGATAACGAGGTAAAAAGAGACGTCGAAAAACTCTTCGGCGGGGAATTTGAAGAATTTTTGAAAAGGAAATTTTAGGAGGAAAGATGTTAGAAGAAACCCGAAAGGCGAAATTGATAGATCTTATAAAAGAAAAGGGCGAAATAACCGTTAATGAACTTTCTGAGGCTCTTGGAGTTACGGGTACAACCATAAGAAAGGATCTTTCGGATCTCGAAACTCTTGGAATGATAGTTAGAACGCACGGCGGTGCATTGCTTCCTTCTCACACAAAAGTTGAATGGAATTTCATACAAAAATCTAAACAGCACGTTGAAGAGAAACATGCCATAGCCAAAAGAGCCCTTGAATTTGTGAAACCCGGAGACAGCATAATTTTGGACAGCGGCACGACTACGTTGGCAATTGCAAGAGAGATAAAGAAGACCCAACTTTTACCACTCACGATAGTGACAAACAACTTCTTCATAGCGGCAGAACTCGTTGGGACGGGCATTGATCTCATCGTGCTTGGTGGCATTGTCAGAGAAAACAGTTTCTCCTTGATAGGTACATTTACCGAAGAAAACATAAAGAAGATATACGCGGATAAAGCCTTTGTGGGTGCAACAGGATTTTCAAAGGATGGCTTTATGACTCCTAATGTGAATGAGGCAAAGATAAAATCTCTGATGATCTCGCAGTCGGGCGAATCCTTTGTCATAGTGGATTCATCCAAGTTCGAAAGACCATCCTTTGCCATATACACGACCTTCGATCAGATAGATCATGTGATAACTGACTGGAATATTTCCGATGAAAATAAATCTATAATTTTAAGTGCGGGCCTGGACTTGATCGTTGCACAGAAGGAGGAAATAGAATGATTCTCAAAGATAACATGATGACCGTTGTTCATCCAATGGCCTTTCCCGGTCGTCAGAATACCAACTCGATGCAGAGGGGAGAGCCAAGCGAGAAATATCTCATGGACTCTCTCAAAACCATAGCACAGGACAATTATTTTGGAGGAATAGAGATAACACGGATAAAGGATCCTGCTCTAAGAAAAAAAGCCATTGACTTTCTGAAATCCACGAAACTTCATACCTTTTTCGGTGCCCAGTTCGTTCAATCTCTAAACGAAGAAGGATACGCTCCAACGGATATTTCGTCGATAAATGAACTTGACAGGATAAACGGCGTGAATCGTCTAAAAGCATTGATCGATCAAGCGTACGAATTCAGCGCGGAAGGCTTTTCGTTCAGATCGGGACGTGATCCCGGAGTCGATCTTAGGGATGCAGCTAAATTGTCTCTTGTGAGATCCATTGACGAGTTATGTGAGTATTCAGAACAGATAGCCAAGAAGTTGAAGAGAAAACCAATGAATATGATCCTTATAATGTTTGACAGGATCAACGATCCAAGGGGTCGCTTTCACGATCAACTCATAGGCCCAACGCTTGAGGCAATAGAGATAGCAAGACGCTTAAGAGACGAGTACCATCATGACGAGTTCGGACTTCTGTACGATCTCACACACATGCTTCTTATAAAAAATACGAAATCGATAATCGAGCACATAAACCTTGAGATAACAAACGGAACCGGTGGTGAAACAACAAAATATGAGAATTTGATAAAAGAAGAAGACGTTGAAGAGCCGGAATTTGCCGAAGTTTTGCAATACCTAAAGCCTTATCTTTTGCACGTTCATATAGGCAATTGTGTGCTCGATCCAAATGATCCAAATTACGGTGATGCCCATGTTTCATTTGCGTATCCAAACGGCGCTATCAAATTGAGAGAAGTCGCAGACTTTGTCAAGGCACTCTATGAGATGGATTACAAAGGGCCTATCGGATTTGAGGTGTTACCGCGCGGCCGTGAAGGAAGTGTGCCAGTACTGCAGTATTCGAAATCATTCTACGATGATGCAAGAACGTGGCAAGATGTTGTGTATGGCGTTGGAAAATACAAATTCGTGACGCGCGATTACTTTCCGGAGTGGGCGTTCTACAAACTCACGGACATGAGGGTCAAAAATCCCGAAATAATAGAGGAAACCTTGAAGGCAAGAAAGAGAAGAAAATCTCTTACAGATGATGGATATCTCGTCATTCTTGCCGCGGATCATCCGGCGCGCCGTGTAACGGGAGTCGGAGAGAATCCCACTCTGATAGGAGACAGACTTGAATACCTTGGAAGGATCGTAAGGGTTTTAACGTATGGATATGTGGATGGTGTTATGGCCACCCCTGATCTCATAGACGAACTTGCAATGGTAGATTACCTTTACAAAAAGTCTGGAAGAAAGAGTTTCTTGGACAACAAAATCATAATGGGCAGTATGAACAGATCTGGCCTTGCAGGAATTGAATACGAGATGGAAGACGTCATAACTGCCTACTGGCCAAAAGATCTCGTTAGATTTAACCTTGACGCCGGAAAATTACTCTTTAGGCTTGATACCGGAAAATATTCGAGATGGTCTTTGAAAACCCTTGAAGAATGTGCCGCGGCTGTGAGAGAGTGCAACGAATTGGGCTTGCCTGTTTTCATGGAACCGTTGCCAGTAAAAAAAGAAAATGAAAATTCCGCTTACGAAACCATTTTAGACGCTGATGAACTCATAAAAATAGTCGGTGTTGTTTCGGCAATAGGTGGGAGCAGTGCGAAGATGTGGATAAAGATTCCTTACGTTCCAAATTTTGAAAGGGTTGCAAGATCGACAACATTGCCCATACTTATCCTTGGAGGAGAATCAAAAGAAGATCCAACCTACACGATGGAAAATCTTTCAAAAGCTCTCGAAAGCGGACCGAATGTGAGAGGTGCGCTCGTCGGAAGAAATGTGCTCTTCCCAGGAGACGACGATCCGGCAGCCGTATCTTACGGTGTATTCAAAACAGTTCACGATGGTTTGAGTGCGGCAGAAGCTTTAGAAGATTTGATAAAGTACAGAAGTGACAGATTCGATGAGTTGAAAAAAGTATTTGAAGAGACTTTAGGATGAGGTGATTGAAATGATTTTTGACATGAAAGATGAAAATTTGATCTTCGTGAGATTTGATACAAATGATGACTTTTTTGAATCGTTATATTCAGTTGTCGAGAAGTATTCGATGAATGCTGGAGTCATTCTTTCGGGAATGGGCATGCTAAAGGATTTTGAAATAGGCTGGTTCAACACCGAAAAAGATGTGTATGAAAAAATCAAGATCGATACCCCACACGAACTCGTTGCTTTGACTGGAAATATCGCAAGGAAGGAGGGAAAACCATTCGCGCACATCCATGTCGCGCTCGCAGGACCTGATAAAAAGTTAGTCGGTGGCCATCTTTTCGGTGCAAAGGTGAACATCACAAACGAGATCTTCATCTACAAAATAGATTCCATGAAGTTTGAAAGAGTTGCGTACGGATCATTCAACAGGCTTGAAGGAAGGTATTTGAAATAACCCGGAAGGGAAATGTTTAAGGAGGTGTTTGTTGTGAAAAAGGTATTCGTAGTGTTGTCAGTTTTGCTTGTTGGGCTTATGTTTGTCTCTTTCGCCCAGCAAATAACTTTAACATTTGCGTATTTTACGGATGGGCCGGATCTTCCTGTAATTCAATCGTTGATTGCTCAATATCAACAATTACATCCAGACATAAAGATAAATTTGTTGAACATTCCTTATAGCGACTATGCTCAAAAACTTTCAACAATGATACAGGGAGGAACGCCACCAGATATAGCAAGAGCTGGAGATATAATTCCATATCAAGATGTGGCTTTAAACATAGCCCCCTATATTCCGTCTTATACTGGTGAAAGTGTTGATGAATGGGTCAAAAATCACAGCGGATTTACCTCGATGGAATATTGGTACGATACAAGAAACGAAGTACTTGGGATTCCATGGGATGCTGGTGCTCATGCTCTATTTTATAATAAAGATGAATTTGAAAAAGCAGGTATAACTGCACCTTCTACTACTCCATGGACATGGGATCAATGGGAATCTGCCATGGAAAAAATAGTTAACAGCGGAGCAGCAAAATATGCTCTAACTTACGAAAAAACATCTTACAGATGGTCAAATTTACTCTACCAGGCTGGCGGAGAAATATGGAATAAGGATGGACAATGCGTTATAAATAACGAAAACGGTGTAAGAGCACTTTCATTCTTTGTATCGTTATTTAGAAAAAATTTCATACCAGAATCAGTATGGATTGGTAATACCCCAGCTTTTAGTTACTTCCAAAATGGTCTTGCAGCAATGTTCTATTCAGGAACTTGGATGATCCCAGAATTAATGCAAAAAGGTACTGTTAATTTCAATTGGGGTGTCATGCCTCTTCCAATGGATAAAGTTAATGCTGTAATGACAGGGCCAAAAGTTATTTTGGGTTTCAAAAGTACAAAATATCCAAAGCAAGTTGCAGATTTTATGTTGTGGTTAACATCAAAACCCATATTAACACAATGGTGTCAACAACTTGGTGCCATTCCGGCAAATCACAATTTACTTGAGGAAGGTATTGACTACGGGAATCCAAATTTGAATTCTGTAATGAAAATAATTTTAACAGATCTAAATAATGGTACACAAATTCAAGGTAATTGGCCTGCCAATTTTGAGCGTGATTGGATAGTAGGAGATACCGCTGTTATAACTCAAACTTACTATCCTCGTCTTGTTCAAGACATAGTCAACGCTATTTCTGGTACTATGACACCCCAACAGGCTTTGAATGATGTTGCAAAGTACTTTAACGAGCAAATGGCAAATCTCAAGGCATCTTCTAAATGAAAGTCCGGCAGCTTAAAGCTGCCGGATTTGGAAACTCAGATGATAATGTAAAAAATTCTTCCATATTTGGAGGCTTAAACGATGAAAACAAAAAGATTTATTCCTTATATTTTTATAGCGCCTGCATTCTCAATATTTTTGATATTCATAATATATCCAGGGATATTGGGCTTCATAATTTCAATGTACAGAACTCCATATTCATTTGGTCCAAGTGTATTTATTGGACTTGGTAATTATTTTTCGATTTTCAAAACGACGGGTTTTTTAGAAGCACTTTTAAGAACATTTCTTTTTAGTTTACTTGTAGTACCTACTATTTATTTTTCTTCATTAGGGCTTGCTCTTTTGATGACATCTCCAAGCGTTAAAGCAAAGTCGGTTTTAAGAGTTTTCTTTTTTCTACCAAGCGTGTTGTCTGGAGTTATAACAGCCTTGATATGGGATTGGATGCTGAACTATGATTTTGGTTTTTTAAATAATTTATTTACAATTTTAGGGATGAGAAACATTCCTTTCCTTTTGAATCCAATGGATGCTTTTTTATCCCTTGTTTTGATAATGGCTTGGGCTGTTTCTGGATTTTTTATGGTTATTTTCATAGCCGGGATCCAATCAATACCCCAAGAACTTTATGAAGCTGCGGAAATAGACGGGGCTAGTACTTTTGAAAAATTTGCCTTTATAACTTTACCAATGTTAAAACCAACTTCAATACTTGTTATTATTCTTTCAACAATACAAAGTATGCAATTATTTGATATACCTTTTGTGCTTACAGGTGGGGGGCCTGGAGAAACAACTACTTTTGCCGTAGAAAAAGTATACAACACTGCTTTTATAAATCTAAACATGGGATTAGCTTCTGCAATGTCTTTTGTCTTATTTGTGATTTTTCTTGTAATAGGACTCACGCAATTTAAAGTCTCAAGAGAGGGGCAATTTTTGGCATGAAAAAATTCAAATTTATTTTTTTGAATGTTTTAACTTACGTATTACTTTTTGTCTTTTTCTTTCCGATCTTTTGGTTAGTACTTTCTTCTTTTAGACCGGCTTATGATCTATACGCTTACCCTCCAAAGTTATTCACAACAGATTTAACTTTTGAAAACTATGTAAATGCATGGACATCAGGAGATTTTCCAATTTATTTTCTGAATTCGGCGATAGTCACGATTTCTGCAACAATTTTAACCATTGCCATAAGTATGATGGCAGGATTCGCGCTTGCTAAATATAAATTTTTTGGTGGCAATGCTATTTTTTGGACCATCCTTGCTACTTTAATGTTGCCACTCCAAGTTATTATGGTTCCAATTTTTATAGTATTAAAAGATTTTCATATGTTAAATTCTTATCTTGGCCTTATAATACCACCAGCAGCAACTCCAACAGGGATCTTTCTTGTTCGACAATATCTCGTATCATTGCCGAATGAACTAATTGAATTTGCAAGGATCGATGGAGCCTCTGAATGGAGAATTTTTTGGTCGATAATTTTACCTCTTTCCACTCCTGTAATTGCTACTTTAAGTATTTTCTCTGTGTTATGGAGATGGAATGACTTTTTGTGGCCATTGATAGTTATAAGCAACGAAAAATTATACACTGTACAGTTGGCCCTTGGAATGTTCTCTGGGCAACATACTATAAATTGGTCGGGATTACTTCCTATGACGGTTCTATCAATGATACCTATAGTCATAGTTTTCATAGCTTTTCAGCGTCTTTTTATAAAAGGAATTTACGCAGGTTCGGTAAAATAAGGAGACATTTTAATGAAATGTGTTGATATATTATCAATAGGTCCTCATCCAGACGATGTCGAAATTGGCTGTGCTGGATTTATAGTAAAAGCAAGGAAATTTAATTACCAATCACAAATTGTTGTTGTTACGGATGGACAGTCAAGTTTGAATGGGGATTCCAATACAAGAATAAAAGAAGCGACAGAATCTGCTTTATTCTTGACTGATAAAAAACCCATTTTCTTACATGAATATGATGGATTTTTGGAAAACAATTTGAAATTAAGGATAAAAATTGCAAATCTTATAAGAAACTTTAAACCCAAAATAATTATTTCTCCCTTCGATGTAGATAAACATCCAGATCACGTTTCGTTATCTCTCGCTGTAAAAGAAGCTATCTTTATGGCTCGATCAAACATTAAAGAATTAGAAGGTGAAAGGCACAATGTTCAAATTCATCTTGAGATGTTGCTTGATCTTAGATCATTATCACAAAGCAATATATTATTGGAAATATCTGATGTGCTAAAGGATAAATTCAGATCTTTAGATTTTCACAGATCACAAAGTAGTGTGATAAATGATTACCTAAAATTAAATGATGCGATCTCAAAATCTTTAGGTTTTACTTTTTGTGAAGCATTCAATTTAAAGTTTTGCGCTTTGAAAGACTTAAAATTTATTGGGGAGGAATAAAATGAGAATAGCATCTAAAAATTGTATTGAATCTGATTTAGTAAATGAGTTTTATCTTTCAAATAAATATCTTACTGTAAAAATAAAAAATTCAGATATCAAGGGAATTTACGGATCAGATAATGGGAAATACATTGATTGGATTTCTTTCTCTGACGAATTTCAAAGAGCTCTTTACTACCCCAATTCGGTACATTTTGGTGATAAAGTTTCAATTATTTTACCACTAAAACCTGTTCTTGCTATATCTATAAAAGACAAGATGAAGATACAAATTAAAATATCATTTCAAAAACAAATAAGGATACCTGTCATTGAAAAGATTCTTAGCACTAAAGAAGAATATAAATTGGTTAAAAATAAAAATGAAATAAAAGTCCTTGGTGATCGTAAAAAAATTTCTATTATTGTTGAAAATGCAAAGTTTGAGATGAAACGCAGTAACGATATACTATCTTTTGATATAATTCCTAATGATATTGGGTCAATAATTATATATTTCTTAGATCAGAGACCATCTTTACAAGAGATAGAAAATGAATATAATGGGTATTTAAATTATCTTTCTGAATTTTTTAATTCTGAAAATGAACTTATAAATTCACTATTCATTTTTTCGCTTCATACTGCCATATCGAATCATAAAAAAGGTATTGAAAATGATTTTTCTGCACTTTATGCAGGTCCTAACTATTCTTTACCAGCAAGAACTTATTACAGAGATTCTTTTTGGACTGCGAAAGCCCTTTTACCATTTGAACCTTCTATTGTCAAAGATCAAATTAAAGCGCTTTCGATCGGAATAGATGAAAAAGGAAATGCTCCAAGTGGTATCATTTTTGCTTCTAAAGAGGAATTTGAATTATCCAAAGAATTTGCTATTTCTAATCCGGCAATATTTGAGTTTCAAAAAAAGCCACAAGATTGGTGGTCTGATCATTGGGATTCTCCTTATTATTTTGTACTTTTGATTTATGATTACTTAAGATGGACTGGCGATTTTGAGATTTTAGACCAGGAAATTCAAATGAAAATAAATAAAATTCTGAGTAGATTTGAAGAGAGTAATTGGTTATTTTTTAAAGACGAGGATGTCAAAGATTGGTCTGATAACGTTGTAAGGTCAGGATTCGTGACTTATGATCTTGCACTTTATGCTGGAGCATTAAGAACATTTTCTGAAGTTTTAAATTTAAAAGGTGATAAATTGCTTGCCGACAAATACATGAGTGGATATATAAATATAAAAGATTTTTTAAATTCAAAAATGTGGATCAAAGATCATTTCATTGATTACAAAAATGATAAAACAAAAAAGGTAGAAGAACATTTAAACATAGATACCGCGGTAACCTTACTTTATCAAATTCCGTATTTAGAAGATATTTTCATAAATAAAATAAAAAAAGAACTATTTACAAAAAATAATAACAATCAAAAATTTGGAGATTGGGGAATAATGAGTGTGTGGCCATTCTATAAATACAGGGAAGACCTTAAATTTAAAAGTGCTTTTCCGTATAGGTATCATAATGGCAGTGATTGGCCTTATTGGGATGGAATAATAGCAAAAATTCTTCTTGATAAATCAGATCCAGATTGGATGTATCCTCTTTTAAGATCATGGAAATATTCACTTTCAAAGGGCTGGTATCTGCCTGTTGAATATTATTCTCCTCCATTTGGACGTGGAGGGTTGTTACAAGCATGGAGTTCTGTCTTTACATGGGCTATTGTTTCTGGTGGATTTGGAATAGAACCAGATATAAATGGAAATTATTCTCCTAAGACTCCTCAGTGGGGAAGATCATCTTTAAAATTTAGATTTCGAAATGAAATTATAGCAATAGGATAAGGAGATGTTTTAATTGTTAAGACCACAATCGAATCTTTGCAGATCAACATTTGAACTTTCTGACATGTGGAGGATAAAATCTCATGGCAAAGAAAGACCAATTGCGATTTCTGCCAGTTGGAACGA
>Ga0315298_1007482_pt1 | contig 14346 bp, 13 predicted proteins | sample WHS_1_MG_FD_203077 | JGI IMG/M metagenome (GOLD analysis project Ga0315298, IMG submission 203077) | Extremophilic microbial mat communities from Washburn Hot Springs, YNP, Wyoming, USA - WHS_1_MG | ecosystem: Environmental > Aquatic > Thermal springs > Hot (42-90C) | place: USA: Wyoming... | reverse complement strand
TCCCTTTCCGGCGGATGCGGCCAGGCGATACCCCTCAACCCCACCCGGCAAAGCCGGGCAGACGTGGCCACGATGATCGGACATACGGCGTGGCGCGCAAACCAAACCGGCCGCTTTTTGGCCTCGTTTCAAGGATTTAAACCGCTTCATGGGTTCAACCGCAACTGCCATGCGCTCGCAGGGCGCTGATCACACCACCGGTACAGAGGACTTCGCCGCGCTGCTCGACAGCACGCTCGGCAGCAATACCGGCTTCGAGGGCTCGGTCGTTTCCGGCCGGGTCTCGCGGATCGATGACGATTACGTCGTCGTCGATGTCGGGCTGAAGAGCGAAGGTCGCGTGCCGCTGAAGGAATTCGGCGCGCAGGAGATCAAGTCCGGCGACACGTTCGACCTCTATATCGAGCGCTACGAGGACAAGGACGGCTCGATCGTCCTGTCGCGCGAGAAGGCGCGGCGCGAAGAGGCCTGGACGGCGCTGGAGCGCGCCTATGAGCAGCAGGCGCGGGTCAACGGCGTGATCCACGGCCGCGTCAAGGGCGGCTTCACCGTCGATCTCGGCGGCGCCACCGCGTTCCTGCCGGGCAGCCAGGTCGATATCCGCCCGGTGCGCGACGTCACCCCGCTGATGGGCGTGCAGCAGCCGTTCCAGATCCTCAAGATGGACCGCGCGCGCGGCAACATCGTGGTCTCGCGCCGCGCGGTGCTCGAGGAAACCCGGGCGGAACAGCGCAGCGAGCTGATCCAGGGCCTCAAGGAAGGCCAGATCCTCGACGGTGTGGTCAAGAACATCACCGATTACGGCGCGTTCGTCGATCTCGGCGGCGTCGATGGCCTGCTGCATGTGACCGACATCGCCTGGCGCCGCATCAACCACCCGGCCGAGGCGCTGACCATCGGCCAGCCGGTGCGCGTGCAGGTGATCCGCTTCAACCCCGACACCCAGCGCATCAGCCTCGGCATGAAGCAGCTCGAGACCGATCCGTGGGAAGGTGTGGACGTCAAGTATCCGCCGGGAATCAAGGTCACCGGCCGGGTCACCAACATCACCGACTACGGCGCCTTCGTGGAGCTGGAGCCGGGCGTCGAGGGTCTCGTGCACGTCTCCGAGATGTCGTGGACCAAGAAGAACGCGCATCCGGGCAAGATCGTGGCGACGAGCCAGGAAGTCGAGGTCATGGTGCTCGACGTGGATGCCGGCAAGCGCCGCATCTCGCTCGGCCTCAAGCAGGTCCAGCGCAACCCGTGGGAGCAGTTCCTCGACGAACACCCCGTCGGCTCGATCGTCGAGGGCGAGATCCGCAACATCACCGAGTTCGGCCTGTTCATCGGCCTCGCGCCGGACATCGACGGCATGGTCCACATGTCCGACCTGTCCTGGGACGAGCCGGGCGAACTCGCCATGGCCAAGTTCAACAAGGGCGAGATGGTCAAGGCGAAGGTTCTCGACGTCGATGTCGAGAAGGAGCGCATCAGCCTCGGCGTGAAGCAGCTCGAGGAAGATCCCGCCGCCGGCGTGCTCGACCGTGTCCACAAGGGCATGATCGTGACCTGCGTGATCACCGCCGTGCAGTCGAACGGGCTCGAGGTGAAGGTGGACGACGTGCTCACCGGCTTCATCCGCCGCGCCGAGCTGGCGCGCGACAAGTCGGACCAGCGGCCGGAGAAGTTCGCCGTCGGCGAGAAGATCGACGCCAAGATCACCGCCGTCGACCGCGCCGCGCGCAAGCTGCAGCTCACGGTCAAGGGCAAGGAGATCGACGAGGAGAAGCAGGCCATGGCCGATTACGGCTCCTCCGACTCGGGCGCCTCGCTCGGCGACATCCTCGGTGCCGCCATCCGCCGCCGCAACCAGCAGGCTCAGAGCGAAAACTGAACCGGCACGACCGGCCAAGACTGGCAAACGCCGCCCTCACGGGCGGCGTTTGTTGTTTCGGCGTGATGGATGCAGCAAGGTCGATCGGGCCTGGACTCCGCCCGTTGCGCCGCACCGGCCCCGGGAAGCGGCGGACCCGGAGTCCCGGGTCGCAATGTCAGGGCCAACGGCCCTCGGCGCTGGCGATCTGCGCGGGGGTCGTCAGCTTGTAGGGACCTTCGGCGATCTGCGGCGCGTGATCGGGCAGCTTTTCCGGATCGGCCCAGCACTCGGGATCCCCGAGCGTCTGCGTGCAATAGGGCGGCGGCGGCGGCGGCACGTATTTCGGCACGCAGTAGCTCTTCTGCTCATCGAGCCGGACCATCGAGCAGTTGCGTCCGGATATCAGAGACACTACCGCATCCGGCACCGTCCGATGGATCGTGGTCAGCGTGACCACGTTGGCGGCCACGGTCGCGCCAGTGCCGATACCGCAACCGGCAAGCGGGATCACACAGAACAGGGCAAGCATTCGTCGCATCGGCGGCAGAATGGCATGAAAAAATGAAGACCTGGTTACGTTGCCCAACGCCCCGCGCGCGGCTATGGTCCGCCCGACCGACCCGATCCACTCTGCGCGTGGCGGCCCCGCCCCCTGCGCGAAACGAGCGAGAGCCAGCGTGCCCGATATTTTCGACGAAGTTGCCGAAGACCTGCGTGCCGAGCGCACCCGCGAGTTCCTCATGCGCTATGCCGGCGCGCTGGCCGGGGCGGCCGCCTTCGTGCTGCTCGCGATCGGCGGCTGGAAGGCGTGGCAATGGCATCGCCATCAGCAGGACCTGAAGGCGGCGGACCGCTACGTGACCCTGACCAGCCAGATCGGCCAGCAGGAAGCCGGGCTGACCAAATCGGGCGACATTGGCGATGCGAAACGGCTGGTCGATTTCGCCGGCACCGCCCCCGCCGGCTATGCCAACCTCGCCCGGCTGCGCGCCGCCGCGCTCTACGCCCAGGCCGGCGACCTCAAGACGGCGGGCCAGCTCTGGGCGGCGGTCGCGGCGCCCAACAGCGGCGCCACGCCGCCGGTCCACGATCTCGCGCTCCTCCTCCTCGCCCAGCACGAGATGGGCGTGAAACCGGATGCCGATGTGCGTGCCCGGCTCGCAACCCTCAACAAGCCGGGCAACCCATGGCAGCCGCTCGCGCAACTCGACCTCGCCCTGCTCGACATGAAGGCCGGCAAGACGAAGTCGGCGCATGGCCTGCTCGAAGAGGTGAGCGCCGATCCCGCCTCGCCGCCCAACCTGCGGAACCTCGCCCAGGGCCTGATCGCGAAACTGAACGGATGACAAGCCGCACCATGACCGACCTTCGCGCCCTTTCCACTCTCGGGCGGCGCGGCGCGCTGCTCTCCTCGATGGCGCTGCTCACCGGATGCAGCCTGTTTTCGAAGGCAGTGAAGCCGCCGGTTCCGGGCCGCAAGATCCCGGTCCTGCCGCCGCACAATCCGCTTTCCGTCTCCAGCGGCGCGCCCGCGGTGACGCTGCCGGCGCCGCGCAGCCACGCGGTCTGGGGCCAGGCGGGCGCCAATGCCGCGCATGATGCCGGCGTCAGCGCCCTGCCCGCGCGGCTGACCATGGCATGGCGCCGGGATGTCGGCGCCGGAGCCACCTATCGCCGCACGCTGCACGCCGCCCCGGTCGCCGCCGGCGGGCGCGTGTTCACGATGGATGCGCTTGGCGTGGTCGAAGCCCATTCGATCGCCAGCGGCCAGCGGCTCTGGCGCCACCCCATGCGCCCGAAGCACGACAACAGCTTCGCCTATGGCGGCGGGCTGGCGGCGGACGGCACCACGCTCTACGTCGCGTCCGGCTTCAGCCAGCTCCTGGCCCTCGATCCGGCCAGCGGCAAGCCGCGCTGGACCAAGACGCTCGACCAGCCGTTCCGCTCGGCGCCAGGCCTTGGCGGCGGGCTGATCTTCGTCATCATGCTCGACGACACGCTGCAGGCCTTCGATGCGAAGACCGGCGACTTTGCCTGGCGCTTCCCCACCGGCAATGGCTCGGGCGGCTCGATGTTCGGCGCCGGCACGCCGGCCTATCAGGATGGCATCGTCGTCGCCGGTTTCGGCTCGGGCGTGTTCGCCGGCGTGAACGCGACCGGCGGCTCCGCCGTCTGGGAGCAGAGCCTCGCGGCCGGGTATGACCAGACCAATCCGCTCGACGTGTCCAGCATCGTGGCGAGCCCTGTGATCGCCGGGGGTCTGGCGATCGCCACCGGCCTCGCGGGCACCACCGTCGCGTTCGACTTGCATTCGGGGCGGCGCATCTGGGGGATCAGCGCGGGCGGCAGCGAGACCCCGGCCGTCGCCGGCGACTGGCTGTTCCTGCTGACGGAAAACCAGCGCCTCGCCGCGATCCATGTCGCTGACGGCGCCGTCGCGTGGGTGACCGAACTGCCGGCCTATGGCGATCCGAAGCGGCACAAGCAGCCGATTTCGTGGCATGGCCCGCTCGCCGCCGGCGCCGGCCTGGTCCTGACCGGTTCCGACAAGCGGATGATCGTGGTCGATGCCGCGACGGGCCGGCTGACCACTCCGCTCGCCGCCGGCCTCGCGCTCGACGGAGAGGCCGATCTTGCCCCGATCGCCGCCGCGGGAACGCTGTTCGCGCTGACCCGCAACGCGGTGCTGACCGCCTATCGATGACCACCTCCCCTGCCCGCACCCCGCGGGTCGCGATCTGCGGGCGGCCGAATGTCGGCAAATCCACCCTGTTCAACCGGCTGGCGGGCAAGCGCATCGCGCTCGTCGCCGACGAGCCGGGGGTCACGCGCGACCGCAAGGAAGCCTGGGGCGAGCTTGCCGGGGTGAAGGTGCAGCTGATCGACACCGCGGGGCTTGAGGAAGCGCCGCCGGACACGCTGCCGGGCCGGATGCGCGCCTCGACCGGGACGGCGGTGGACGAGGCGGATCTCGTGCTGTTCGTGTTCGACGCCCGCGCCGGCCTGCTGCCGGAGGACCGGCATTTCGCCGCCTGGCTGCGCCGGGCGGGCAAGCCGGTGATCGTCGTCGCCAACAAGGCGGAGGGGCGCGGCGGCAGCAACGCGGCGCTGGAGGCCTATGAACTCGGCCTCGGCGAGCCGGTGGCGGTATCCGCCGAGCATAACGAGGGCGTGTCCGACCTGATCGACCGCATCATCGAGGCGCTGCCCGAGACGGACGAGGCGGAGGATGAGGATGGCGAACGGCCGATGCACCTCGCCATCGTCGGGCGGCCGAATGCCGGAAAGTCGACCCTGATGAACCGGCTGCTGGGCGAGCAGCGGGTGATCACCGGCCCGGAACCCGGCCTGACCCGCGATGCGATCGCCGCCGAACTGACCGATTCGGCCGGGCGGCGCTACCGGCTGTTCGACACCGCCGGGCTGCGCCGGCGCGCGCGGGTCGAGGCGGGGCTGGAGAAACTCTCCACCTCATCGACGATCGAGGCGCTGAAATTCGCCGATACGGTGGTGCTCGCGATCGATGCGCATGAGGGGCTGCACGACCAGGATTTCACCATTGCCCGGCTGATCGAGCGCGAGGGCCGCGCCTGCGTCATCGCGCTGACCAAGTGGGACCTGGTGGAAGACCGCGACCGCACCCGCCGCGCCATTCTCGAACGGCTGGAACACTCGCTCTCGCAGATGAAGGGGATCACGCTGGTGCCGCTCTCGGGCGAGACCGGCGAGGGTGTCAAGAAACTGCTGCCGGCGGTGCGCGAGGCGGACCGCATCTGGAACACGCGGGTCACCACCTCCGCACTCAACCGCTGGTTCGAGGGCGCGCTGGAACGCTTCCCGCCGCCGCTGGTCGAGGGGCGCCGGCTCAAGCTGCGCTATATCACCCAGGTCAAGGCGCGGCCGCCGAGCTTCGCGGTGTTCGGCACCAGGGCGGAACTCACGCCCGACAGCTACCAGCGCTACCTCGTCAATTCGCTGCGCGAGCGGTTCGGCCTCGAAGGCACGCCGATCCGCCTCGCGTTGCGCGGCACCAAGAACCCCTACGCCGACGAGTAACCGGGCCGGCGCATGCCGCTAGTGTCCCGCATCTGAAATTCACCCACGAATTTCAGGCGCAGGACACCAGTGCATCATCCGATCCGTAGGGATCGGAAATTGCCCTAATACTGGCCGTTCGGGTAGCCATTGCCCTGATCATACGGGCTTCCCTGATAGGGGCCGCCCTGGTTGCCGTTCTGATACTGGTATTGGCCGCCCTGCTGATACGATCCGCCGGGATAGCCGTTGCCGTAATAGCCGCCTTGCTGCTGGTCGGGGTACCGGTTCATGTCGCGCCGGTCCTCGGGGCGACGGCCGGAATTGTAGTACTGGCGATCGTATCCGCCCTGGCCATATCCCGGTTGGCCGTTGCGGTAATAGCCGGGCGGCGGCGGCGGGGACGGGGTTGTCAGCGCGCCGCCCGCGGCCCCCACGGCACCACCGATCAGCGCGCCGGTCGCCGGGCTGCCGCCGGTCGCGGCACCGATCGCGGCACCGGCGCCGGCGCCGATCGCGGCGCCGCCGAGAGCGCGCTGGCCCGGATCATAGGGATTGGTGCAACCGGCGAGCGCCAGCGCCGAGGCGATCACCGCCACGCCAAGGCCGGCACGCCGGAGCGCGCGGGTCGAAAGGATCTGTTGCATGCTGTGGTCCTCCATTCGTACGCACCATCCGGATAGCCGGGCAACATGGCCCGGCCATGGTCGAAATATGGCGATTATGGAGCAGACGGCGCGACCGGCGCGCCGTGGCGGCGGAATTCAATCGGGATGACGAACTGCATCCGGGCCGGCGCACCCGCTGGCCGGCGCTTCAGGATCGCCTTGCGGATCATGGCCAGCGCGGCCTCGTCCAGCCGGGGATTGCCGGCGGACCGCACGACCCAGGCGCTCGTCACATGCCCGGCCGGATCGATGGTGAACCCGTAGAAACCGACATGGGTGACGCCCTTCTGCAGCAGCAGGGCATGCGCCTCGCGGTCGAGCGCGGCGCGGGTCCTGGCGTCGATAGGGTGCTGCGCCGGCGCGGCAAACGCCCCGGCCGCGAGCAGCAGGGCAAGGCCGCCGGCGGCGGCAAGACGGGCGAAGGGCCGGAACCGCCGATCCATCACCCGGATGCCTTACAGCGCGCCGCCGCGCCGGCCGATGGCGCCGCCGAGGCGCAGGCGCAGGGCGTTCAGCTTGATGAACCCCGCCGCGTCCTGCTGGTTGTAGGCGCCCTCGTCATCCTCGAAGGTGACCATCCGCGCCGAGTAGAGCGAGTTGGGGCTTTCGCGGCCGGCGACGATCACGTTGCCCTTGTAGAGCTTCAGGCGCACGCGGCCGGTGACGGAGTTCTGGCTGGCGTCGATCAGCGCCTGCAGCATCCGCCGCTCCGGGCTGAACCAGAAGCCGTTGTAGATCAGCTCGGCATAGCGCGGCATCAGGCTGTCCTTCAGATGCGCCGCCTCGCGGTCGAGCGTGATGCTCTCGATGGCGCGATGCGCCGCGAGCAGGATTGTGCCGCCCGGCGTTTCGTAGACGCCGCGCGACTTCATGCCGACGAAACGGTTCTCGACGAGGTCGAGCCGGCCGATGCCATTGTCGCGGCCAAGCTCGTTGAGCCTGGTCAGCAGCGTGGCCGGCGAGAGCGCCACGCCGTTCAGGGCCACCGCGTCGCCCTGCGCGAAATCGATGCTGATTTCCGTCACCACGTCCGGCGCCGCCTCGGGGCTGATGGTGCGCTGGTAGACGATCTCGTCCGGCGCCTGCGCGGGGTCTTCGAGGATCTTGCCCTCGGAGGAGGAGTGCAGCAGGTTCGCGTCGACCGAGAAGGGCGCCTCGCCGCGCTTGTCCTTGGCGATGGGAATCTGGTGCGCCTCGGCGAATTCGAGCAGCTTGGTGCGGCTCGTCAGGCTCCACTCGCGCCAGGGGGCGACGACCTTCACATCCGGCTTCAGCGCGTAATAGGCCAGTTCGAAGCGGACCTGGTCGTTGCCCTTGCCGGTCGCGCCATGCGCCACGGCGTCCGCGCCAACCGCCTCGGCGATCTCGATCTGCCGCTGCGCGATCAGCGGCCGGGCGATCGAGGTGCCGAGCAGGTACTGGCCCTCGTAGAGCGCGTTGGCGCGGAACATCGGGAAGACGAAATCCTTCACGAAGGTTTCGCGCAGGTCCTCGACGAAGATTTCCTTGACGCCGAACATCTCGGCCTTGCGCCGCGCCGGCTCAAGTTCCTCGCCCTGGCCGAGATCGGCGGTGAAGGTGACGACCTCCGCCCCGCGCTCGGTCTGCAGCCAGCGGAGAATGACACTCGTATCGAGCCCGCCCGAATAGGCCAGCACAACTTTCTTCACGCTGTTTTCAGCCATCGTTCTCTGTCCCGGTTCTGCCTCACGCGCGGCCTATCAGCCGGATCGCGGCGGGGCAAGAGCCGGCGCGGCGGATCAGGTCGCCGTGGTGCCTGAGGCCGCCGCCGGCTTCGGCCCGATCAGCTTGCGCAGCTGCGCGATCGTCGCCGGCGTGTTCCAGTCACCCGCCCCCTGGAGGGAAGCGACCATCTGCCCCTTGCGGTCGACGATCACGGTGAAGGGAATCCCGTTCACGTCGAACGCGTCGAGCGCGCTCGAACTCGGGTCGAGCAGGATCGGCACGCCGGTGATGTGGTGCTTCGCGTAATAGGGTCGCACCGCCTTGATCCCCTGGCTGTCCACGGAGATCGGCAGCACGCGGATGCCATCGCCCCGGATCCGCGGATTGAGGGCGACCAGCGTGGGCAGTTCGGCGCGGCAGGGCGGGCACCAGGTCGCCCAGAAATTCACCACCAGCCCCTCGCCGCGGAAATGGGCCAGCGTCAGCCGCCGGCCGAACGCATCGAGGAAGTGGAAGTCCGGCAGCGGCTGCGGCACGGTCACGTCGAGATTGGGGGCGACATCCGGCAGCTCCATCGCCTCGGCGGATTTGCCGATCCCGGCGAGCGAAGTTAAGTCAGGCAGCACAAGACCCGCACCCAGAGCCGCGAACTGCCGCCGAGAAAGCCCGAAACGCATGACCGCCGATACCTCTTCCAAACCGAATATGACGAATTCTGGTGCCGATCAGGCCGGAACGCAACCATCCCGCCTGCAATGGGGCGGACGATTTGCCGCCGGTCCCGCATCCGTGATGCAGGCGATCAATGCCTCGATCGGGTTCGATCAGCGGCTCTGGCGGGAGGATATCGAAGGCAGCCTCGCCCATGCCGGCATGCTCGCCGCGATGGGAATCATCTCCGCCGAGGACGAGGCGGCGATCCGCGCCGGACTCGCCGAGATCGCCGAGGCGATCGCCGAGGGGTCGTTCACCTTCGATCCCGCGCTCGAGGACATCCACACCAATATCGAGGCCTGGCTGGTCGCGCGCATCGGCGAGGCCGGGCGCCGGCTGCACACCGCGCGCAGCCGCAACGACCAGGTGGCGACCGATTTCCGCCTCTGGGTGCGCAACGCGATCGACAGTCTCGACGGCCAGGTGCGCGAGCTGATGCGCGCGCTGGCCGACCGCGCGGCCGAACACGCGGCCACCATCATGCCTGGCTTCACCCATCTGCAGACCGCCCAGCCGGTGACGCTCGGGCATCACCTGCTCGCCTATGTCGAGATGCTGTCGCGCGACCGCGGCCGCCTCGCCGATGCGCGCCGGCGGCTGAACGAATGCCCGCTCGGCGCGGCCGCCCTCGCTGGCACCACCTTCCCGATCGACCGCAGCATGACCGCCGCCGCCCTCGGCTTCGACCGGCCGACCGCGAATTCGCTCGATTCGGTCTCGGACCGCGACTTCGCGCTTGAATTCCTCTCCGCCCTCTCCATCCTCGCGATGCATCTTTCGCGTTTCGCCGAGGAGATCATCATCTGGACCAGCGCGCCCTATCGCTTCATCCGGCTGTCCGACGCCTATACCACCGGCTCGTCGATCATGCCGCAGAAGCGCAACCCGGACGCCGCCGAACTCGCCCGCGCCAAGGCCGGGCGGATCTTCGGGGCGCTCACCGGCCTGCTCGCGGTGATGAAGGGCCTGCCGCTCGCCTATGCGAAGGACATGCAGGAGGACAAGGAGCCGGTGTTCGACGCCGCCGATGCCGCCGAACTCTGCCTCGCCGCGATGACCGGCATGGTGCGCGACATGATGCCGGACGTGCTGCGGATGCGATCCGTGGCCGGCGCCGATTTCTCGACCGCGACCGATCTTGCAGACTACCTCGTGCGCGATCTCGGCCTGCCCTTCCGCACCGCCCATCACGTCACCGGCCGGATCGTGAGCGAGGCCGAGTCGCGCGGGCTCGAGCTCGTCGCCCTGCCGCTCTCGGTCATGCAGGAGGTCGAGCCGCGGATCACCGAGGCGGTGTATGATGTGCTGACCATCGAGGCCTCGGTCGCCGCCCGCCGCACCCTCGGCGGCACCGCGCCCGACAATGTCGCCCGCGCCGCCGCGCGCTGGCAGGAGACGCTGGCATGACCCGCTCGCTGCTGCTCGTCCTGCTCGCCTGCGCCGCTCTCGCCGCCTGCGGCCGGGCCGGCGCGCCCTCGCCGCCCGGCCCGGCGAGCCAGGTGATCTACCCGCATCAATATCCCTCCGAATGATGAACGCCCTCACCCGCGACCAGGCCTGGCACCGTCTCGTCGCCGCCCGGCCGAACCTTTCGTTCCACGCGATGGACGGGCTGTGCCTCGATGACGTGCCGCTCGCGTCCATCGCCGCCGCCCACGGCACGCCCACCTGGGTCTACAGCGCTGCGACGATCGAGGGGCGGCTCGCCGCCCTGCGCGCGGCCTTCGCCGGCGAGGGGCTGGCGCCGGCGATCCGCTACGCCGTGAAGGCGAACGACCACCTCGCGATCCTCGGCCTGGTGCGGGCCGGCGGCGCCGGGGCGGACGTGACCAGTGCCGGCGAATTCGCCCGCGCCGAGGCCGCCGGGATCGCGCCGGGGGCGATGGTGTTCTCCGGCGTGGGCAAGCGGGAGGACGAGCTGCGCCGCGCGCTCGCCGCCGGCATCGGCCAGCTCAATGTCGAAAGCGCCGAGGAGCTGGAGATGATCTCCGGCATCGCCGCGGCGGTGGGAGTTGCCGCACCGGTCGCGCTGCGGGTGAACCCGGATGTCGCCGCCGGCGGGCACGACAAGATCAGCACCGGCCGCAAGGGCGACAAGTTCGGCATCGGCTTCGATGACGCGGGCGCGCTGTATCGCCGCGCCGCGGCGCTGCCGGGCATCGAGGCGGTCGGGTTTTCCACCCATATCGGCAGCCAGATCTTCGCGCCCGCCGCCTTCGAGGCGGCTTACCGGCGCGTGCTCGGCCTGATCGGGGCGCTGCGCGGCGAGGGGCTCGCGGTGCGCCGCCTCGACCTCGGCGGCGGATTCGGCATTCCCTATGACGATGGCACCGCCTTTCCCTTCGCGGCGCAGGCGGCGATGGTCCGCCGCGTGCTCGGCGGCCACGATCTGGAGCTGATCGTCGAACCCGGCCGCTGGCTCGTCGGCCCGGCCGGCGTGCTGCTCGCCCGCGTGACGCTCGTCAAGCGCGCCGGAGCGGAACGGTTCGTCGTGCTCGATGCCGGGATGAACGACCTGATTCGCCCGGCGCTCTATGGCGCGCGGCACGGCATCGTCCCGGTCGGCGCCGCCGACGCCGCGGGCGCCCCGGCGCCGGCCGAGGTGGTCGGTCCGGTCTGCGAGAGCAGCGACCGTTTCGGCACCCACGACCTGCCAGAACTTGCCCCCGGCGCGCTGGTCGCGCTGCTCGATGCCGGGGCCTATGGCGCGACGATGAGCAGCACCTATAACGGCCGCCCCTTCGCCGCCCAGGTGATGATCGCCGACGGCGCGCCGCAGCTGATCCGCCGGCGCCAGACGCTGGATGAACTCTGGCGCGACGAGATCGTGCCGCCGCGCCGGTAATGTCGGCGGCGCGCCTCGCCCGGCTGCGGCGGCGGGCGCGCCGCGTGCTGGCGATCGAGGCCGTCGCCATTGCCGCGATGCTGCCCGCTTGCGTGATCGCGGTGTTCCTCATCGTCGGCCTCGCCGGATTCGGCGGCTGGAAGGCGGATCTCGCCGGCCTGATCGCCCTTGCCTTCGCGCTCCGCCACGCGATCCGGCGCTATCGCCCGCCCGCGCCCGAGGCCGCCGACCGCCGCATTGAGCGCGACTCCCGCCTGCCGCACCGCCCGCTCGCCGCCCTTGGCGACGAACCGGCGCTGGCCGGCGCGATGCCGCTCTGGGATGCGCACCGCGCCCGGCTCGACCGTTCGCTCGCCACCGCAAGGGTCGGCCTGCCGCGGCCGGATTTCGCGGCGCATGATCCGTTCGCGCTGCGCTTCCTGCTCCTGCTCGGCCTGATCGCCGCGTGGATCGCCGCCGGATCGCAGGCCGGGCCACGGCTTGCGGCCAGTGTCGATTTCACCTCGCCCTTCGCCCGCCCCGGCCTTGGCGTGCAGGCCTGGATCACCCCGCCGCGCTGGGCCGGAACCACGCCGCGCCTGATCGGCGCCGGAACCGGCAAGGTCCGCGCGCTCGCGGGTTCGACCCTGTCGGTCGTCGTCACCGGCGCGGGCAGCGCCGCGCCAGCCGCGCGGATCGCCGGCAAGGCGCTCGATTTCACGAATATCGCGACCGGCAGCTTCCGCGCCCGCCTCCGGCTCGACCATACGGCGACGCTGACGATCGGGCCGTTCTGGAACCGCATCGCGCGGTACCGGATCACGGTGATCGAGCCGACCCCGCCGCGGATCGGCTTCGCCGCCCCACCCGGGCCGGCCGGTGATGGGCAGCATGTGGCCCTCGCCTGGCGCGGCACCAGCCGCTACGGCCTCACCGCCCTCGGCCTCGACATGGCGCCCGTGGATGCGCCGGGCGCGGTGCCCGACCATGCCGCCCTGCCAGCGCCCCCCGCGCACGCGGCCTCATTCGCCGGCAGCGCCCGGCTTGATCTGCTCGCCAGCCCACTCGCCGGCATGATGGTGGACGGCACGCTGGCCGCCGTGAACCGCGACGGCCAGACCGGCACCTCCTCGCCCGCGCGGTTCCAACTCCCCGCCCCCGCCCTGCACAATCAGGTCGCGCGGGCGATCGAGGTCCTCCGGCACGACCTCGCGCTCGGCACGCCGGGGCGCACGGTGCTCGCGGCGCGACTCCGCGCGCTCGCCGCGGCGCCGCCGGGTCCGCTTACGCCCGGCACGCGGAAGGCACTCGCGCGCTTCGCCGCCGGCTTCGGGCCGGCAACGCCGGATTACGCCCAGGCCCAGGCCAGCCTCTGGATGCTCGTCCAGCGCGCCGAACTCGGCGCGACCTACAAGGCGGTGCAGAAATTTGATGAAGCCGCCCAGGCACTGCGCCAGGCGCTGAAGCGCGGCCTCGCCGGCCATCCGGCCGACCGGCAGACAATCGAACGGCTGATATCGGGCCTCGACCGCGCCATGCAGGCAAGGCAGGCCGCGCACGGCACGCCGGACGCCCGCGCCGCCGCGCGGAGGAGCGCCATCGACCGTCTGGCCCACCGGATCGAGAACGAACTGGCGGCGGGCGAAACGGCCCGGGCCCGGCAGGACCTGGCGAAACTCCGGCAGATGCTCGACCGGATGCAGAACCCGAGCGCCCGTTCGGAGTCGCAGGCGGCGCAGCGGCAGCAGGAGGCGGCGCGTCATCTCGCCTCCATCATGCGCCAGGAGGCGCGGCTGATGGACCAGACGGCGCAGCGGGCAACGATGCCCAGGTTCGGCAACCAGGCGGCAATTCCAGAGTCGAGTCCGTCGGCGGGGCTGGCCGGGCGGCAGGATGCGCTGCGCCGCCAGCTTTCATCCGCCGCCAGAGCCATGGCGGGCGCGGGACTGCCGGGGCAGGCGCAACTCGGTCATGGCCAGCAGGCGATGGGGAGCGCCGGGAACGCGCTCCGCGCGGGCGACATGCGGGCCGGGCTGTCCGGCGAGCGGGCAGCGATCGCGGCGCTGCAACAGGCACAGAACGCCCTCGCGACGATGCCCGGCAAGGCGGCGATGCCGGGCGGCGGGCCTTCGGGCCTCGGCCAGCATGCCGCCGGCGGCGCGGGCGAGTTCGGCAACCAGAACGACAGCACGGTCAGCATCGGCAAGGCCGGCGCGCATTCCGACGCCCGGCGGATCCAGGGCGAACTGATCCGGCGCGACGCCGCGCCCGGCCTGCCGCCCGAGGCCCATCGCTATTACGGCAGGCTGCTCGGCGGCGAATGACGCCCTGCCCCGACGGGAGGCGGGAGGGGCGGAGCGCCGAAGGCCGCTTCCGGTCGGTCAGTCCTTTCGGGGCAGACGGCGGGAACTCCCGGTCTCGCCATGCGCGGCGACCAGTTCCTCGTATTGCTGCGGCGGCAGGTAGTCGGCGAGGATCTTCATCGGCGGCCCGTCGGCGCGGATCTGCCCGCCATCGAGCCAGAGCAGCCGGTTGCACCACTCCACGAGGATCGAGGCGCT
>Ga0315298_1007481_pt1 | contig 14348 bp, 10 predicted proteins | sample WHS_1_MG_FD_203077 | JGI IMG/M metagenome (GOLD analysis project Ga0315298, IMG submission 203077) | Extremophilic microbial mat communities from Washburn Hot Springs, YNP, Wyoming, USA - WHS_1_MG | ecosystem: Environmental > Aquatic > Thermal springs > Hot (42-90C) | place: USA: Wyoming... | reverse complement strand
TATTACTACGTCAGCATACCAAAGCAAAGAGTCGTGGTCTGGGCTTAAAGTAACGTTTGGCTTTATTACTTCAACCACAACCCTTATTGTTTGAGAAGGAGATTGAACATTTACTTGAACGTAGACGTCGTAATTTTCATAAACCGTTGCAAAAACATTTGAACTTATTAAAATAGCAACGAACAAAAGCAATAAAGCTAAAGCCTTAGCGTTCATTTTTATACTTTCTAGTACAAAATAAATTTATAAGCCTTTTTAAGCACCGATAAAGAACAGTTTAGTAATTAAAGCACAGGAGTTTCTTAAAGTAGAAACCTTTAGCAATTTTTTCTTCTCAAATGAAGCTAGATTTAACTAAGCTCAAAAGAGCAGAAAATATGCTTTAGATTGAGTTAAAACTTGCTTACATAATTGTGCTTGTTTTTAACAAAACGAGTTTTCAAATTTTAAAACAAGTAAAGTTTATAAATTATTACACTACTAATAAATCTAAATATGGGAAAAGGCAAGTGGGGTTTTGTTGCATATCCTAAAACCTACAGATTTCTGAAGCACAAAGCAGAGGGAGCTAGTGGCTTCATAAGCAGTAATTGCATAGTAAGTGGGCCTTATGTTGTGTTGAAGTCTTGGTGGTTGAGATGAGTGCCTACAGTAATGCTTTGTACGAGAGCATGCAGTCGGCTTTAAACTACGTTAAGTCGAGGCACCATCCTGAAAAGCCGCATATCTCTTTGTTATCTCCGCCCTTAGCACAACTTAACCCATGGCCGGAATTACTTGATTGCAAAATCACTAAAAAGTTCAATGAGATAGAGGAAGAAGAGGATGAAGAGGCTGTCGAAGAGGCAACTGAACAGTACGTCTACAAGCACCCAGGGCATGTTATTGGTGTTGAGTTCACTCAAGCAGACATAGACCAGGGGGGCATTAATGCGGGATTTAGTTTTTTCATAAGGAATTCATATGACTATGATGCTCCGGAGAAGAAACGGGATGATGCATACACAAAAGTTAAAATATCTGCAGAGCTCAGCAAGTCAAAGCTGGTGCTTTCTCTCACTGCAGAAAAAGCGCTAAACGAAATTAGTCAAGAAATTATTTCCGGCGAGAGTATCGAGCTTGGCACATGCGCCTACGTCTTTTTTGCGGTGCTCCCCGTTAGGTTCAGCGGAAGCAGATCTGATGCTACAATTAGTAAGTTTGCAGAAAGAATCATAAGCCTGCTAGTGACGCCTTTAGCAAAGCTTGAAAGTCCAAACTCTGAAATAAAACCTGTTTTTCTAACAAAGGACTTTAGCCGTTTTAAAAGAGAAGTTGCTCATCAAACTGCTGACATAGTTGGTTGTGAAAGTTGTTGGCCGTTATTCCAGGCAGAAGTCTACTCTGAAAGCGACGAGGACCCTGTAGCAAAGTTTACCCACTCTTTTGGGTTGCTGGCAGGAGCATGCAGAAGAAGTGACGGAAAATACTTAATTAAGCTTTACCTTATAAATCTCGGAGGCATTATTGACTACAGCGCGCCGAAGGACCTACAAGATAAGTTCTGCAGAAATCCTGCTAACTTTTTCACAATTAACCCAGAGGAAAAAAGTAGATGGGCCTTGGGGTATCTAATGGAGGCTGAAGGGTTCGTTGAGGGCATAGGCGGTTGCAACCTTAACGTAGAGTGGAAAAAAGAGAGCGTAGGAATCGTAGGAGCTCACGCTGTTAATGCAATGCTGATCGAGGAAAGGCCAAATAGGTATGTAATTCGAGACAACCACGTTGAAGAGGAAACATTACCTCGCATTAAGGAGGGCGACTCAGTAGACAGCTTCTTCAACAGAATTTCCAACGATCTTCCCAAGGACTGCGTAGCTCTTAAAAACACTCTTAGAGTTGTGGCAAAGGTTCTGAAGGAAAAAGAAAATCCTCCTCACGGAATACAAAAGCTGTACAAGTACCAAGAGGAGTCCATAGAAAAAGTGCTGAATAGACTAGGAGTTCTCAGAAGCAGAAAAGAAAATTCAAACGCGTTTGTAATTGGAGCCAGAACAGCCGGAGGAAAGACGCTTTCATTTCTTATCCCAACTGTGCTGTACGTTGCTTATAAGAAGCTGTGCGAAAATGAAGAGACGGGGGTCAAGGCAGTTTTTATATATCCAACGAAAGCGCTGGCCAACGATCAGCTCGAAGAAGTAGCTCATATGATCTACTGGATAAATCAAGAGGGTGGGCCAAAACTATCTTTTGGCATTTTTCACGGAAGTATAAAAAGTAATGATGAGCTAATTAAATATGGCTCTGAAGTACTGCCGCTTAAATGCCCTGAGCATCATACGCAAATCGAAGTGTCCTGCGAGAAGTATGGCAATGCGCGCTGTGCACCAGTCGTGTCGTGTGGAGGTAGCTCTGAGTGTAAGTTCGCTCGCTTTCTCCAGCAGTTTATGAGAAAAACAAGGGATGAAATTTACTCAGATCCACCCGACATTCTAATAACTGATGAAGACATGCTAAACAGAGCACTTTCGCACATCAGCAAGGGCCAGATCGGCTTGGACGGCAAAAACATTAGGTGGTATGAGTGGCAACTGCTGGGCGCTCCTTATAAGAAGTGCAGTGTGTGCGGCCACACCTACCCTCGCTACACGAACCTCAAAAAGTGTCCCATGTGCGGATCTGATAAAATTGAGGTCTTTGATTACATCAGCAAGCCGTCTCTTATAGTTATTGATGAGGTGCATCAGCTTACCGGTAGCTTTGGAGCTCAGACGCACCACCTATTAAGTTTAATGGAGCACGTACTCAAGAAGCTCGGTGGTGAAAAACCAATTTATGTACTGTCCAGCGCAACAATAGGATACCAGAAGGATTTCGTTAAAAGTCTGCTCGGGATTAGTGATGATAGACTTGTAGAGTTGATTAATGCTGAACTTGACGTGAACGGAAGCAGTGCAGAGGAACCGCACAAGAGATATTTTATATTTATTATGCCAAAAGCCTACTCTCAAGATTCTACATGCGGAAGAATTATTGATAAGTTTACTGAAGAGCACACCTCCCTAAAGGGAGGTGTACCAAAAGGAATTGTTTTTACAAACACCCTTGAAGACTCGAATACTCTCATAAACGTCATGAGGCTTTCTGTTAGGCCTAACGTGAGAATCGGAGGCCATACCACAGACTGGGAGAAGGACAGAATTGAAGTAGAGAACAAGTTCAAATCTGGAGAAATAGACATGCTTGTAGCAACTAGTACGCTTGAGGTTGGCGTTGACTATGGAAGTGTAGATTATGTAAGTATTTTTGGTATGCCCTCCTCAGTAGTAAGCTTTTTGCAGAGAATCGGTAGAGCGGGAAGAAACAGAGACGCGGTTGTGTTTGTGCTGTTTGACCCAGATCGAAATATAGACTACTACTTCTTTGAGAACTACAAAATTCTAAGCGATGGGTCTTTAAGAGAAGGCGCTGTAGAAAAAGAGTCCTATCTCATAAGTCCAGATAATGATGAAGTCATTAGAAGGGCATTGTATAGGTACGTGGGCGCATATGTACATCTTTTATGCTGTAGTGGCGAAAACAACGCCTGTACTGCTATCGTCTCCAAGCTAAATGAGACTGATAGAAGAACAAAACTGTGGGAAGAAGTTTCAGATCACATGAAAAGAATCATCAACACAATAAAAAGAAGCAACGAAAACGATAAAGAAAAAAGTATTTTGCGGGCGTATAATAATTATTTGCCTGAAAGCTTAGAACGGCTAGTAATAAACGGGCAACAAGAGAGAAAAGAGTTTGCAGTTCGAATAATAGATCAGCTTTTAGAGAGGTTAAAAGACTCCGATTTTAAGACCTTCGCAGATTTTCAATCATTTATGGATAAGTTGTGCTCAAGAGAAACATTGTACAGCTTAAGAGGTTCGGATGTTCAAGTGAATATTAAGTTTAGGACTGGTAGCGAAAGCAGGTCCAGAGACTTAAGATACATGCTGAAGCATGCTCTTCCAGGTCAAATTATTGCTTATAAGGGCCTGTGTTTTACAGTCAACTCTTTAATACCTGGAGACAAAAAGAAGTTTGAAGATTGGATTAAAGAAGCTGAAAACAGGTGATGTACGCTTGGACACTTCAAGTGTTGTTGAGAGGTTAAAAGTAGCGCTTAAGCAGTACAGCAGTGGGTTTCCTCAGGACTCTGTCTTCCGCAAAGCTACTGAAACGGTTCTTAACAGCGTAACAAACAACACACTGAAAGTAGTGACTAAGTTTCAGGAAGTAGATTGCGATTTTGAATATGAAGAAGTGGCCTCCTTAAAATATCTGATGTGCAGTAAGTGCGGAAGGGTATACAACATCGACAGTTTGAGCGGATCGCCTCCGTATTTCTGCGAAAAGTGCAGAGCTGTGCTTGTGCCGGCATACGTCGGTGTGCCTGCGAAGTCGGATGGGCGCCTCCATTTTGTTCAATACCCATCTTCGTTAAAAGGGGCTTATGAAAATATAATAGTGCCAACAAGCGAAATATATGAAATAAACAGCTGTGCAAAAATTAGCTCTAGAAACAAAAAGTATGAGAAGTGGCTTCCTAGGGGAATTAAGCCAAAAATAAGAGAAAGACCACTGCAGAGCCTATCTTTTACATGTTTTTTAGACGATTCAAATTGCCCATACTACAACAGCTCTTTTTGTAACTACAGCTCAGACCGAAGTTCAAGCAGAAATAGAAAAATTTTAGTTCGATTCCCTCCGCTTAAAGGAAGCGGAACCATAAGGATCCCTGCAATTCCTAGCCCTGGGCTTACTAAGCCATTCACTGTAGCAACCTTTGTCAGAGCAGGAAGCGCAGAGAGCGAGAAAGGAATTGCTGAAAAGCTAAATGCAGATAGCGTCGAGCTGGGGCACTTTAGAATTTACGAACTAGCTCCGTTCTACTTGGTCGGCAGTCCTTCTATGTGGAAAGGTGGAAGAATTCCAGTTCTTGTTAGAGATGATGAAAACTCCGTTATTGCTCTGGGGCGCTCGATGAAAACTAAAGGGTTGCTGGTTAGACTCAACCACAAAAGAGCAAAAGAAGCAGTAGCTCATGCTGAGAATGATCTTGGAGGCCACGTTAAAATTCCTCTTATTACTCTTGCGCACTCGGTGTCGCATGTACTGCTGTCCTCAGTAGTTAAGCTGACAGGGTTATCTTCTCGAGAGTTCGGAGAAGCACTGTATGTGGATGAAACAAAAGAATCGATTGAGGTGATGATTTATGACGATTCTCCAGGAGGCATAGGCGGCGTAGAAACAGTAAAAAGGAGTAAGCTCGATTTTATTAAATACGTTAAAGATTTCAGCTCTCCGTGCAGAAGAATGTGCAGGTCGGCCTGCAAAGCATGCCTTTACCTCGACAACTGCTTTATGATGAACTATCTGCTTAACTGGAGATCATCCTACTACTACATAGCGTGACAAAAGGCATGACGCAGGATAAGCTTGTTCAAGAAGTTATTAATGCAATGAGACAAAAGGGAGGTTGTGCATACATACAGGAATTAGCTGAAGCCATTAAAGAAGACGAATTTGAAGTATACAAAGCTCTGATGTTGCTGGAAGCTGAAGGAGCTGTGCTGAGAGATAAAAATTCTCCAATTGACTACACGAAGCCAATCACTACAACAAAGTGGTGCCTTAAGAAAGAGACAGTAGAATTACTGCCTGCCCGTGCAAGCTCCGAACTTAGCTTTGGATCGGTTGTAGGAATAGTTGCCAACCCCCCACTCCTTAAAGATGCCCCTAATGCGCTGAAGAATGCTCCTGTTGTTGGCTTGCTGGACTGCATCCGACAGGTGTTGTGCTCAGCGCAAAACTGTATAGAGATAATGGTTCCATACGTAGGAGATATGCTTAATGTACTATGTGCAGAATGCTTCAGCAACCTAAACAAGCTGAAGAGCATCAGAATAATAACAGAAAGAACCAACGAAAATATACGGTTGCTGGAATCTTTAAAAAAGTTTGTACCTAACCTTGAAGTAATTTATGCAACGCGTTTTTCAGAAAATGTAAAAGTAAGCGGAGTTCATACTAAGATGATAATTGTAGACGAAGAAACAGCTATAGTTGGAACATTTAACTTGACCAACGCTCATCTTTTTATAAATTATGACTTAGGATTAGTCGTTAACGGGCCTATTGTTAAATGTTTAGCAAATATGTTTAATGAAGTGTGGACTAAGCTAGGCGAACGCAATGGCTACGCCGAAAAAACTAATTGATAACGCATCTGCAGTCTACTATAACCTATGGGCAAAAGGAACAAAAAGCGAGGATCATTTTCTCAGATACCTACGCCAATCAATTGAGAGATGCAAAGATCCTGTGTCTTCTGCAGTCCTCAGCTATATGAGGGATGAGAACAAAGTAATTACTATAAAAAAGCTACACCAGCGCCAAGAGATGCTGAAGTACAGTCGGCTTCTAGAAAGCTTAAGGGCATTCGTTGCAGGCGTTATTCCCCAAGAAAGCCACGCTTGGGCGTATCTCTACTTACCTTGTTGCTTCAAACCTTCCGTTCTAAAGTTTAGGGACAAAAAAATAGAAAAATATGTGGGGCGTGAAATTGAGCTAAAGCCCGAAGAAGGAAGTCTGCATATTTTCACAGCAATTAACAAAATTAGGAAGCATGGAGAAAGAATAAGACTTAAACTTAAGAGTATTAAAAACTCAAGCACCGAGCTAGGCCCATATATAGCATTGGAAAAAGTGCCACTCCTAATAAGAACGGCGCTTGTTCCGGAGCTGATTGTTGAGGTTCCCGGAGGAAGCAGAAAGCCGTTTTTAGGATTGTTTGCTGTAACTGAAGCCGACATTAAATTCTCAGCAGGATTAGCAGAGCTCCGCCTTCCTGGTAGATCTGAAACGATGCTACGGTTGGACTCCAGCTTTTTCATAGATTGCAGGGCTACTCCAGGTGGCACTGCTGTAGTCTCGTTTATAGCTTACTTAGATCGATCCTCAGCTTCAGAGTACGATGCGGACGGCATACTCCTTAGCACGTTCAGTAGCTCAAATCTTAAACTGGTTCCTACAAGCTTAAAGCCTTTCCTGCAACGCCTTCTGTGCGAAGAAAGTGCTGAAAAAGTAGCAACTCTTTTAGAAAGAAAATTAGTTAATCACGAAATCATACTAAGCTTAAATCCTAGCCTCAAAGAAAGCTTCCTTCGGTACAGAGACGAAGAGTGGAACAAAAAGCAAAGGGGGACGGTGCCAACGAAGAGCCTTTTGATCGAGTTCCTCAGAAATCAGTCTGGCTTAAAGGTGCTGGTCGTCAAACAAAACTTTTTGGAAACTTACGGAAAAGACTCAGTAGATTGGCTTAAAGGTGCTGTTGCAAAGCAGTTCTTATTGCAGTGATGCCTTGAGCTCAGGTAGTGACTGCTTAGAAGAAGATCCAGCAGAAAGCTAAAACTTTTTTATAACTGTTTTTTTAAATCCTCATGTCTACTCTGCTTTCAAAAATTTTAGCTTAATTCGAATAAAGCTGATTGGACTTTGCTGCTCTAACGTACTTCTGTGCACAGAAATTCATTAAATAGGTATAACATATGTATACTTCCAGTCAAGCTTCTTAAGAAAATTCTCAGTGTCTCACTGCTTTTATGCTTTTTACCTTGCACTGAAAAAAAATAAGTCCGACTGTAATTTCTTTTTAACAAAATACTGCTTTACGCAGAAGAAATGGCTTTCTTCGGTCTTGAGCTTTTGCGCGGTAGGCTAAAAAAGATTAAAAAGGAGAGGGCATTAGCTTTTAAAACAATGGACATAAGCACTAATAGGGAAAACTTAGCAGAGTTTCTTCCGACAAACATCACAAAGATCAGACTCAGAGACAGCGAATGGAGAACTCCTAACTTAAAAATAAGCATTAAAACAACAAAGTTCAACGACAGATGGCTAGACGTGCCTGGTGCGCAAGTAGAACACTCTGATGTTTTTATTTTAGTAAAAATAAGAATTTTGAGACATCATTTTTTGGCTTTCTTAAAGGCCATTAGCTTCTTGAAAGATAAGCTGTTTCCTCAAGCAGAAAAACTTGGTGAGCTGAGCAATGGAATGGCAGAAAAGCTTTGGGATGAAATCCAACACTTTGACCCAATCCCTGCGTATATATCAGGCGACCTTAACAAAAATGAAATGAACTTACCTATGCACCACCTGGTATGCCGTAGGAAAGGAAAAACAAAAGTAAGAATTGCTATAACTCATGGAATTGGGATATTTTCGAAAGAAACACTGCAAAAGCATCCTTATGTACAGGGGCTCGATCCTGAAGGAAAGCTTAGAATAGAAGTAGAGCCGATAATAGATTCTCTAACCACAACTCATTTTTTGGCGCACTCTGGAGGGTTAAAATGGGGAAGAGAGAGTTGGACTGAGCTGATTAAAATCTTATAAGAGGCTGAAAAATAATGAGGCGCTATTCCTTAGTCTCGCTCTTTTCTGGCGCTGGAGGTATGGATGTTGGATTTCAAATGGAAGGCGGTTTCAGCTTGATCTTCGCAAATGACATCCTGCTCTCCTCAGTTCTAACTTATGCCCAAAATTTCGGACACAGCATAGTAAATGCTAGCGAGTTCAGCAGAAGTACCGTTCTTCCAGTTTGTCTGCTTGGAGATGTTGCTACAGTAGACTTCAGCATAATCGAGAGTGCAGTCGATGTTGTAGTAGGAGGGCCTTCATGCCAGGACTTTTCAGTAGTCAGAGGAACTGAAACAGAAAGACAGGGAATCAAAGTTAAGAGAGGGCGCCTCTATACGCACTTTGTGAGAGCTCTTATTTTTCTTCAACCCAAAGTTTTTGTTTTTGAAAATGTTCCCGGCCTAAAAAGTGCAAACAGAGGTATGGCATACCAGACAATATTGGAAGATTTCTCAAAGCTTAAGCTTAGATGGAGGGATATAAAAAAGTCTGCTGAAAACAGTACAGTCGGTGAAATCAAGAACTATTTTATCGTATTTTCTGATGTCGTTGACGCCGCAAACTTAGGCGTGCCTCAAAAAAGAAGACGCTTAATTATTATAGGCATTAGAGAAGACCTCATCAGCAAAGACTGGCTCAAAGCAAGCACGCTGAGGCAAAGAGTGCAACGAGTGCTGAGCGGAGAAAGTTTAGTGTTCAAAAAATACCCTTTAACGCCTCTTGAAGTTTTTGAAGGCAGACCACTTCCAGAGCTACAAAGCGAATACGCGGAGATCATGAAAGAGTACGAAGGCGTTGGAAACGCTGTTAGAACAGAAAGAGCAAAGAAATGGTTACATAACGTATGGCGCAAGCTTAGCTTTGATGTTACGAAGGACTACGTTTTTCTGAATCATGCGAGGACTACTCGCAGAGAGTTGCTAGATATAGCATTTCAAAAGCACGCTGAGCTCCTGAAGGAGCTGGGGTACTATCAAAAAAGGCTGGAGGGAAGAACTTTCCCCGATAACAGCAATGCCGTTCCAGAAGAGGCAGAAGATGTGCTAGAGCGTCTGCGGATGATTCCTCCGGGCGAAAATCACGAGTTTGTCAGAGGCACAAAGTGGGAAGTAGAGGGAAAAGGCATTAGCCTCATCTACCGAAGGCTTCATCCTCTTAAGCCTTCCTATACGATTGTTGCCTACGGAGGCGGAGGCACATGGGGCTATCATTACAGGAAGAGCAGAGGGAAGCTTACTAACAGAGAAAGAGCGCGCCTTCAGACATTTCCCGACAGTTTTCTATTCAAGGGAAATCCTGCTGAAGTCAGAGCGCAAATAGGCGAAGCAGTGCCTCCTATGCTCGGCAGGAGGATAGCCAAAGCTGTGAAGGTAATTCTCGAGGAGGTGCGCTGAACTGTTGAAGCTTTTTGCGTTCGAAATTGCTAGTAGACTTTGACGTCTATTCAGCTGCAGTTGTGTGATGCAAAAAATGCACAGTAAGAAAGGTCTTTTTGCTGATCTGCTTTTAAAGTGGTGGCGTAAAAACAAGAGAGACTTTCCATGGCGCCATACCAAAGACCCATACTCAGTGCTTGTAGCAGAAATGCTTCTGAGAAAAACTACAGCCCAGCAGGTGGAAAGAGTATATAGTTCCTTTCTTGCGATGTACCCAAATCCAAAGATGCTTGCTGAAGCAGATAAAAAAAATCTTGAAATACTGCTTCGGCCGCTGGGGATGGAACGTAAAAGAGCAGAACTTTTTAAGAAGTTCGGCTTGGCTGTTGAAGAAAAGCACAATGGAAAAATTCCCTCAGAACTCTGCGGCTTACTAAAGCTCCCAGGAGTTGGAATGTACGCGGCGAATGCTGTGTTAAGCTTTTCTTACTCGAAGGATGTACCTCTTCTCGACACCAATTTTATCAGAGTTGTACAGCGGGTGTTCGGCGTGAAGTCTCAAAAGCCAAGACCCAGAGAAGATAAAAAGATGTGGTCGTTTGCTCAGAGCCTTATACCTCCAGGGAACAGCAGAAATTTTAATTTAGCAGTTTTGGATTTTGCCGCTTTAATGTGCAAAGCCAGAAAGCCAAAGTGCGAGTCATGTCCAATTAAGGTTGTTTGCAGTTACTATAAAAACAGAGATAAGCGGGGAACTAAGAAGTTTAAGTAGTTTGCACTTAGCTCTTCTTTCGTTTCGCAGTGTTCCACGGACTTAGATTGTATAAAATATCATCTTCTTACTCTTATCGCGTTACTTCGGTTTGAGCTAGCCTAGCCAGTCGGCAGTTACGGTTTCGTAAAGCATTAAGCGAAATCTCATTCGCTATATAGTGCACGAAGGAAAGTAATAAAGGATATCGCTATCTCATGATCGAAAACGTAAGTTCTATTTCTGCATACAGAGTTATGGTAAGTAGAATCATTGATAAAAAAACGGCAGATCCATCCCCCGAAAGAATGGCCTAAAATATGTTGTAACTCCTTTTATAGCGTACCTAAAGACTAAGGAGCGAAGTAATTTAGCTAAGGTAACATTAGAGTTCTATCAAAAATATTTGGTCGAAAGAAAAGGAATCATAGAGGTTTCCTATAAACTATCCAGACCTATTTTACTTTGAAATTGGAAAAAAACTTTATACTCTTAGCTCAATAGATGTGCAGAGAGACGGGATAGAATGAAACCTTAGTTAGTACCAGTATATCGAGTTCTGAAAGAAAAGAGTTATCCTTTTTAAGAGCCGCATCTCCCTCTTTTTGACATTTTTTCTAGGATTGTTCTTAAGCAAAGCTTTCTGAAAAGAAGGTTTTAAATTCCAGTCTATTCTCGTTGAGAATGTTCCTAAATTCCCAGTCATTGGATGACTTTTATCTAAAAACGTAGTGCTCCGGGCGGGATTTTCAAACCAAAACAAGTTTTTGAACCCGCGATCCTCGGCTCGAAAGGCCGATATGTTTAACCGGGCTGTGCCTTTTGCAAGCCTACACCACCGGAGCACCGCATCAAAGTCAAAAAGTACGCTTAATTAGTTTTTCTCTTTTGCACCCTTTAAAAAAGAACGCTCTCTTCCCTTAGTAAGACACGATAAAGCCAAAAAGACCCCTGTTAATTCTTTCTTTCTGAATTTATTTTTAGATTTCAAAGCTTACTTTACCTTTAAAATTCAATTTATAAGGAAAGGAGGCGCCGGCAGGAGGATTTTCGATAATGTTTTCTCGAACCTCCGACCAACGGGTTAACAGCCCGCTGCTCTACCAGACCTGAGCTATGCCGGCTCCTACCATGTTATTTAACGTGAAGCGTTTTTAACTTTTACTTAGGAAAGATCGCTCTATTATTCATACGAGCTTTATTTAAGCTTGACTGACCATCTTTCTGAGTGGAAAGGATCCCAAAGACAAAGAATTAAGAAAACTTACTAAGCTCATCTGATTCAGCAGTAAGCCTAACTTCAATTACTATCTTCCTTTTCATCCACAACAGCATTATAGAAATTTTTAGACGTTTTCTTCTAACTTTGGTTGAAGTACCTCTTAAATTTTAGATTGAACTGCTAAACTCAAGAAAAGATTTTTTTATATATCGAACTAAAAAGACAAAACTTATATACTTTATTCTTGTTGAACTAAAGCATGAAGTTTGATGCTAAGATTAGAAGTATATTTGTTCTTGAAGATAAAACAATCGTATTCTTCAGAGGGAGAAAGCAACCGAACTTAATAAAGAAAGGAAAAAAGATAAAGCTTCCAGACTGGCGTTATTGGAGTACTGTTTCTACAATCTTTGTACCGAAAGAAAACGAGATAAGAAGGATAAGAGAGCTAAGACTTTCAAAGAAAACCGCAATTCAAGTTGTAACAAAAGAAAGGTATCTTGAAAGCGAAGAGAAACCATTCGTATTTAGGCTTGAGAAAAGTACTAAAGTTATTTTTTAACTAATGTTGGAAGATCAAAAAGCTTCTCAGTGTTTAGCATACGGCATTCAAAGATTCAATTAAAAAATTAAGTGAAATCAATCAGCCTCTCAGGGGATCTTGCTCTTTAAACTTCGCCAATACAAACTTAAGAGCGTTTTCTAGGCTAAGGAGTACCTTTACTTTATGTTCGAAGTATTTGAATTGACCTTTCGATGATTCTCCATGCTTCAATAACTATCAATCCAAGTAAAATCACTGCGAATGGTTGATGGTATGAAGAGAGGCGAAAGAAGCTATTGAATAACTCATAGACAACACTCCGACTGGATGTCTATGGCTGCAACCTATATGTACTCTTTAATTATTCTGTAGCGCGCTATGATCAAGATATTGAACTAGCTTGAGAAATTATTCCATTTATTATACTTTCTAATGTATAACTTGATTTTCCGACTTCCTTCATTTTCTTAAAAACATATTCAAATGTCGCAGGATTTTCAATAGCATACCTTTTTTCGGAACCACATTTTTGGCAATATTCACTAAGAATTTGGTCATATTCGACTCCAAGTTCGTTTCTTAATGTTTGTTCTAAGTTCCGCTTGAAGCACGCAAACTTTTCAGAGACTTTTTCCGGCCAATCTTCTTCAGGTTGATTAAGTATTCTTAATAAACGATGATTAATAGTACGTGCATTTTCATCGTTTCGATTCTCAGAATAATCACTATCCCATATCAGGTAGGTAGGTATACCAAAACTTGAGAAAATAAGATTTGCGCGGTCTAGATATGTTTTTCCATTGCAAGGTATGACCGCAATACCTTCGCTCTCTAAATCGTATCCCATTACTTGCGCAGCAGCCAATATTACCGCTCTATCTTTTATCCCTTCAACCAAAACAACAAATTTTGCGAAGAAACCTTCATTAACCCAAGGGTTCATAAGCGCTCTAAGATGATCCCTTAGAGTTTCTCCAGAGTATGTGTCTTTTGGCTTACTATCAAATTCTTCAAGTTTTCTTGCAATATCGTCTAATTTTGCGTAGAATATTTTAGTTTGCTTAGGTAAGTCTTCGTCTCCTCTTATTTTTCTAAAAACTCGAATTTCATCAAAACGGTCTATATCCACAAAGAGAGGGGAATGAGTGCTATAGATTACTTGTATTTGCCTTGCCACTCCTGGGATCTCATGTTTTGATAGTTTCGCCAAAATTTTTGAAAGGTACCGTTGTCTGTCTGGATGTTGGTAAAGTTCTGGTTCCTCTATGCCTAATATTAGGTTCGGTATTTCAATTAATGAGCTAGATGCCTCTTTTTCTTGCTCTTCGCTTTGTTCTGCTGAAGCGAGATATTGTAACATCGCAAGAATAAATGAACGCTGCGTACCATGACCTACATGGCTGACAGGGGCCGGGTAATAATCTTCAATAAGACTAATATTTGCCTCAGGCATTGGAACATCTATTTCCATATTCTTTCTCCAATCTATTTTAATACCTGCATTTGGAGAATAAGTTTTAAGTAGATCATTCAGATCATTTTCTAGGGTCTGAAGCTCAGGTATTTTTGCTGGATCAAAAATATCTTTATACTGCTTATTGATATTTTCACGAAATTCCGTAATATCTTTACGTTGAGCTAAAGCGCTTCTAACTACGAGATCCATTATCTCAGTCATGATTGCACCCCTTCCTTCAGAAGCATCTTGAGAAGCATCTCGAACAGCAGGGACTAGGATAAATCTAGTAAAACGTTCTAATCTGGCTTCTCCGACTTCTTTAAATCCAAAGAATTGTCCTTCATCTCTCTTTCTTTTACATTCATCTATATGTGTTTCCTCCCATTCCTTAAGTTTCGCCTCGGCAGACTCTTTGTTAGAGTAAGGGGGCAAACTTAGTATTTCTAAGCCAATACTCAATTGTCATTCCTGAAACAATAAAAACAGTAATATTATTAAATAAATGTGAGTAATCCCCATGGAACAAAAATGAGAAAATGCTTAACAACAACAAAGAA
>Ga0315298_1007480_pt1 | contig 14350 bp, 6 predicted proteins | sample WHS_1_MG_FD_203077 | JGI IMG/M metagenome (GOLD analysis project Ga0315298, IMG submission 203077) | Extremophilic microbial mat communities from Washburn Hot Springs, YNP, Wyoming, USA - WHS_1_MG | ecosystem: Environmental > Aquatic > Thermal springs > Hot (42-90C) | place: USA: Wyoming... | reverse complement strand
GAGGTGCAATAGGTTAGGTGTTGCCTGTGGAATTTTTTTGGGCTTTGGTAGCCGCATTGCCCATCACCTTCTGTTCTCAACTAAGGATAAAACGAGGTTACCCATAAAGATTCTCCATCGCCACATGTTCTCTTCCATGTCCCTTATCTGGATTCGTGGCGTTGCCATTAATTTGCCCTTCAATTTGCTTTTTCTTTTTGCAGCAATAGCACGGCAATGCAGTAAAGTACAAGTAAATTTTATATACGGTCTGAACCTGTATGGCATGAAGAACATGAAATACAATGCACTGATCAACCTCAGCTTGGTGCTTTGTTGTCTCGTGGTACCGCACATTTATGGTAGCGGGCAATCTCAAACTACGAAGATAATTTCGCCAGCGTGGGTAAGCGACGATGTTCCACCGTACTGCTGGGGAATTGCGGCGGGGCATATATTCGATGATAATTCTACCGTGATCCTTGCTGGTTCTGCAAATAGTGTTATCGGATACGATATGGATAATGGAACGAGAGTATGGCAATCCCCGGAATTAAATGGAAATGTGAGAAAAATTGCAATTGGAAATGTGAGCGGTGATAATAGACCTGAGGTTCTTGCAACCACACATGACGGACATCTCTACATCATAGACCCACGGGAAAACATAATTCTTCTGGACTGGGATAAATCTCACTTTACAAACGGCGCAATTTTTGGACTGCAAATTGCAGACCTGGACAATGATGGGATAAATGAAATTGTGATTGGCACGGGTACTGCCAGTATTGGTGTTTACAATTATAATGCGGGAATTTTATTTACCAAAGGTCTCACGATGGTCCAGGACGCGGTATTTGAGGTGGGTGTGGGCGATGTGGATGGAGATGGAAGGAAGGATATCGTTTTTGTTGACTGGCGTGGTATAGAGAGTACGGTTCGTGTTCTTGACTATTATTATGGTCAGTTCACACAAAAATATATAAGTCCCTTCATACCAGGTATACTTTCTGCCCTTAAGGTTAGTGACATAAATCACGATGGAATTGCGGAAATTATCGTTGGAAGCGGTGATGGAAACATCTGGGTAATTTCACTGGGTAATGCAAGCGGAGGAAGCACCGCAGTTCAGATAATACCTGTAGGGAGCATGCAGATACTTAGTGTAGCGGTTGGGGATTTTGAGGGTGATGGCGTTGCAGACATTGCATGCACCGCATCTAATGGATATGAAGGTTATGCGTATATATTAGATACTGAAAAAAAGATTGTGAAATTCACCACAGAAAAGCTCCCGCCGGATATTGGTTTCTCAAATAGCGCAATTTTTTACAGGAAGGAAGGGTCTTTGAAGGAACTTTTTATGTTTACTGAGACGGGTGTGCCAGATAACACACCTGGCAAAGTTTTAATGTATCGAGTCAAAAATGCAGAACTCGGAAAAGTATCTTATGCACCAGAGTTCCCAGAGATTAACCAGACCGTGAACTTTTATGTCACCGTGTTCAGCACAGCAGCCAATGCTGAGATTAATGTCACATTGAACACAACAGAAAACTCAAAAAATATAACGGTTGGCATGGAGGTTTTAAAAAATACAAGGGCTAATACAGAGTATAATATTTCATTCCACTGGATTCCCAGGTCTGGTGGCTATCATAATTTTGTCCTTTTATGTAATGCAGATGGTGAAATTGAAAATATCAGTATCACAATTTGCGTAGCAATCCAGCTGGAGGTCTATCTAACAATAACAAATCACTGCCAGAATGTTTTGCTTGAGCCCGATGCTCCTCTCTGGCAAAATGTGACCAAGGGTGAGGTTTTAGACCTCACAATAAGGATTGTGAACCATGCGCCATATTCACTCTTCAGTGTTGGTGTGAATGTGTATCTTGATGATAATCTGCTCCTGGCAAAAAAATTTGATTTATCTACGAGTGAAGCAATCTCATTTAAACTTGACACACTGCTGATTTCTAACAGCACATATACAATATGTATTAAGACATTTGTAACAAGTGTTTTTGAAAATGTTCCACGCATATATACCACCTATAACATTACTGGTAGTGTGAAAATCATCAATTCAATATCCGATTATTTACCCATGCTGATACCTTTATGTGTTGTAATCATTTTGTCTGTGATTACTGGCATCTATATTAGATATGTTTCTATGAGGTACCGAAAGATGTGGTTGGAGGAGCCAGTTCTACATAATAAAAAGTAAAAACATAATGTCTTGCGCATAAACGAACAGCCGGGAATTTGCTCTATAAGTATCGACTACATGTAGGGATTTTGTTTATATGCATCTCTTACAATGTGTCAACCATGTGGGCTGTGAAAATAAAAGACATGCCGCCGTCAGAGCGACCTCGAGAACGAATGCTCATGTTCGGTGCCTCAAAATTGAGTAACACGGAACTACTTGCAATTCTGCTCAGAACGGGAAACAAGCATGAAAGCGCACTTGATACAGCACGGAGAATTCTGGCGAGTGCATCCATCCTGGAACTCACTACACTTTCACCGCAGGAAATTGCTGCACGGTTCAGAATCGGATATACCGCCGCCTGTATACTCTGTGCTGCGTTCGAACTATCGAAGAGAATATCACAGGAGCGTGGTTATGTGCAGGAGCAGATACATGGCGTGGAGGATGCTGTAGCAGTAGCCAGACGATATATTGTTGATGAGACGAAGGAAAATTTCATCACAATATATGTAAACGGGAAGAACAGAATAATTAAAGCAGAGACCACAACACTGGGAATTGCAAACATGTCCATTGTGGATCCCCGTGAGATTTTTTCGAAGGCACTGCTGTTGCGAGCAAGTGGAATAATCATAGCCCACAATCACCCTTCAGGGGAAACCGTACCCAGTGATGAGGACATTAAATTGACGAAGAGAATGATAGATGGATGTACACTTTTAAATCTAAACCTGCTTGACCACATCGTGCTGGGAGATGGATATACAAGTATGAGGGAAAAAGGATTTATTTAGACGCCGATTGGAGCGGTATCTAAGAACTTGTATTCTTTGCTCTTCGTAAGTTCATCCTCAATTACCTTTGCAAGTCGTTTTATTCCTGTAACAATATCATTATCCTCAGGATGTGTGAAATTCAGGCGCATGCAGTTCTTTCCACTGCCATCAACATAGAATCCAGTTCCTGGCACATATGCGACTTTCTCAACCAGTGCCTCCTTGAGCATTTCACGAGTGTCAATTTTACCTGCATTTGGTAAGCTTGCCCAGATGAACATTCCACCTTCGGGCTCTGTCCACTTAACGCTCTTTGGAAAGTATTTTTTCATTGCATCAAGCATGATACGCATCTTTCTACCGTACAGTTCTTTTATCTTTGGAATGTGCTTATCTATATATCCCCGTGCCATATACTCGTATGCGATGTACTGGTTAAATGTGCTTGTACAGAGGTCTGTAGCCTGCTTTGCAATCACGATTTTTCGTGTTATTTCAGGGTCTGCTACACTCCAGCCAACTCTCAGACCCGGTGTAAGTATTTTTGAGAATGTGCTCGTGTAGATTACTCTGCCCTCGTCATCAAAGGCCTTAATCGGTTTCAGTTCAGTGCCCGTGTACCTCAGTTCGCTGTATGGGTCGTCCTCTACAATCAGCAAGTCATAGTCCTTTGCAATATCAATCACATCTTTTCTTCGCTTTTCAGGCATGGTCACGCCTGCAGGATTGTGAAATGTGGGCAGGACATATATGAACTTAATATTCCCACCGTGTCTGTGGATTGAATGAATTCGTTCTCTTAGCACATCCGTCAGCACTCCCTGGCTGTCCATGGGGGTCTGTTCCACCTTGCCTTCATAACTCATAAATGCACTTAGACCAGCAAGATAGCTTGGAGCACTAGCAATTGCAATATCCTTTCTGTTAAGAAACACCTTTGAAACCAGGTCAAGTATTTGCTGGCTTCCCGTTGTAACTATTACTTGTGATTCATCACACTCAATTCCTTTTTTCTGCATTCTTTCTGCAATTTTCTGTCTGAGTGGCTTAATTCCCTCGGTTGGGCCATACTGGAGTGCATTTGCAGCATCATTGTTAAGAATATCTTGTGTAATCTCAGCGATTTCTTTGGTGGGAAATGCAAGCGGGTTTGGAAGTCCACCAGCAAACGAGATTATGTCATGTTGCTGAACAAGCTTTAGAAGTTCCCTTATATCTGATGCCTTCATCTGCTGTGCCCTGTGGGAGAAAAGTTCTTCCCATTTATCACCCATTATTACACCCAATACAGTAATTACAGTGTAATATATACAGTTTTTGGTGATGTTGCTGTGTTGCATAACTGCGGTTAAGTGAGATACTCTCCTCTTTATCACACTTTAATTCCGAATTTTTAACCTGCAATTAAGCATTACCACGGAGGCATTCCAGTTGATTGGCACACATAAATTCTTTTACGGACTCGTGCAACACAGCAGTGCACTTTCTGCAGCACGGTCTCACCAAAAGATATATTCGGCAATTGCATACCCGAGAACATGCATCGAATTGGATTTCTTATCAACCCGATCGCAGGCATGGGTGGCCGCGTCGGTCTAAAAGGCACGGACGGAATGCTAAAGGAAGCAATTGAACGCGGTGCAAAGCCAGTTGCGCCAGTTCGTGCAAGAGAATTCTTACAGCACTTTACTACAAACCATACCGAGCACATTGATGCGCTCTTAATTTTAACTGCGGGTGACCCGATGGGTGCAAGCATATGCAGCCAATTCGAGGTGGCATATAAAACATCCTATGTTCCAGTTTCTGCACATACCACAAAAAATGACACCATGAATGCAGTAAGGATGTTCCTTGAAGAAAACTGTGAACTTATTGTGTTCTGTGGTGGTGATGGGACTGCCAGAGATATTTTAGAAGTCGTGAAAGACCGCGTTCCGATTCTGGGAATTCCCGCAGGCGTGAAGATGTACTCCAGTGTTTTTGCTACAACACCAGAGAGTGCAGCCCATGTGCTGTCTGATTTCATTAATGGAAATGTGCGTATCGGCAATGGAGATATTTTGGATGTAGATGAGGAAGCGTATCGACAGGGCATCTGGAATGTAAAACTGTATGGCATTTGCAAAACACTTGTTGAGCCGGAATTTGTGCAGAGCGGTAAGACCATGATTGAGGTCGATGAATCTGAGATACTTGATGGAATTGCAGAGCATGTGATTGAAAAAATGGATGAAATGGCAGATGCACTCTTCATTCTTGGTCCTGGCACAACGGTTGCACATGTGGCATCTAAACTGGGAATTGAAAAAACACTGCTTGGCATCGATTGCGTGCATGCAAAGAAACTGATTGCAAGGGATGTGGCAGAGCAAGAACTCCTTGGGCTTCTGGGCAGATATCAGAGGGCAGTGCTTGTATTGAGCCCGATTGGAGGCCAGGGTTTTGTTATCGGGCGGGGAAACCAGCAAATCAGCCCGGAAGTGCTCAAGCGAATTGGTCTGGAGAACATCATGGTCATTGCCACGCCTGCAAAATTGAGCACAATACCTGCCCTGAGATTTGATATTCCCGAGCGAGAAATCATGGATAAACTTAAAGTAGTGAAATACTTCCCCGTTATCACAGGGTATCATACCAGCATGATAAAGATGGTGCAGGTGTGAACTGGCAGAGGTGATATTACGAAAGCAATTGTAAAGGTAAAGGGTGAAAGTAATGGCACGGAATTCAGAGAGGTTCCTGAACCCGGGGTTTCAGCGAACGATGTACTGATAAAGGTGAAGGTGGCATCCATCTGTGGTACTGATCTGCACATATTTAACTGGGATGACTGGGCGAAGAACAGAATAAAGCCACCGCTGATTTACGGACATGAGTTTGCGGGTGAGGTTGTGAAGGTTGGAAGCAATGTGCGATTTGTAAAGGTGGGTGAATTTGTTTCAGGTGAATGCCACATTGCATGCGGGCACTGCTACAACTGCAGGAACGGGCTTGCCCACATATGCCTGAACACGAAAATATTTGGTGTGGATAGAGACGGGGCATTTGCGGAGTACATTTCAATTCCAGAATCAAATGTATGGCATAACGACCCATCACTCCCACCAGAACTTTGCTCAGTCCAGGACCCGCTGGGCAACGCAGTGCACACGGTCTTTTCAACTGACTTCGTTGGCAGAGATGTAGCAGTTATTGGACTCGGACCAATCGGTGCAATGTGTGTGGCAATCCTGCGCACATGCGGAGCATCCAGGATTTTTGCAATCGGGCGGAAGAATCCATTCAGGATAAAACTGGCAAAGGATGCAGGTGCACATTTTGCACTCAGTTCTGTTGAGGATGATGTGGAAGGCATTGTGAAGAAGGAGACAGATGGCAAGGGCGTGGATGTTGTGCTTGAAACCGCAGGCACACCGGATGCGGTGCAACTCGGACTTTCGATTCTCAGACCTGGTGGCAAGATTTCATTACTTGGCGTGTATTCCAAGCCACTCACAATCGACCTCTCAAAAAGTGTGGTATTCAAGTATGCTACAATCCAGGGAATAAATGGAAGATTGATGTACGACACATGGTACAGAATGGCGGGATTGTATAGAATCCCCGAGTTCAGGGAAAAGATTTCAAAAATCATAACCCACAGGTATAAATTCGAGCAGTTCTTCGAGGCAATGGAGAAAATGCGCTCAGGAGAATCTGGTAAGGTTGTGATGTACATGGATAAGTGAGGTGAAAAAATGAAAAGAAATCCAACAGAATTTTTGAGAAAAGAGTATGAGGACCTTGTAGCGAAGGCACTGGACTGGAAAATACGAGTGGTGCAGGGACCATCAACGCCGAGATTGACAGTGGATGGAAAGAAGGTGATAATGTTTTGCAGTAATAACTATCTGAACCTGAGCAACCACCCGAAACTGATAGAGGCGGCAAAGAAGGCACTTGACACGCATGGCGCTGGCTCTGGAAGCGTGCGAGCGATTGCAGGTACGATGGATTTGCATATCGAACTGGAGAAAAGAATTGCAAAGTTCAAGCATCGAGAGGCAGCACTCTACTATCAGACAGGATTTGCTGCAAATGCAGGGCTGATACCACAACTCGCCGGCGAGGGCGATGCAATTCTCACAGATGAACTGAACCACGGAAGCATCATCGATGGCGTGAGATTGACCAAGGCAAAGAGATACATATACCCGCACAATGACATGGCAGGACTGGAGAATGCACTCAAGCAGGCAGACAGGGAAGGAGCGAGACGCATACTCATCGTGACAGATGCAGTGTTCAGCATGGATGGGGATATTGCAAAGGCAAAGGAGATATGCAATCTTGCTGAGGAGTTCGGTGCAATGACCTACTTCGACGATGCACATGGAGAGGGTGTGCTGGGCGAGGGAGGCAGGGGCATTGGGTCGCACTTCGGAATTGAGGATAAGATTCATGTTGAGATGGGCACATTCTCGAAGGCACTGGGTGTTGTTGGGGGCATGATTGCGGGCTCCCAGGACCTGATTAACTTCGCATACAATAAATCGAGAACCTGGCTTCTTTCAGGAAGTGCACCACCTGCAACCGTTGCTTCGTGCATTGCAGCAATTGATGTGCTTGAGAAGGAACCACAGCATGTGCAGAAGCTCTGGGAAAACACAAGGTATGTGCGGAAGGAACTGCAGAGCATGGGATTTGACACGGGAAATAGTGAGACCCCGATTATACCAGTGATTCTGGGAAGAAGTGATGTGGCAAAGCAATTCAGCGATATGCTGTTTGAAGAGGGTGTGTTCGCACTGCCAATCGTGTATCCAATGGTGGCAAAGGACAAGGCAAGGATAAGAAACATCATGAATGCTGGACACACAAAGGAGGACCTGAACGAGGTGCTCGCTGCATACGAGAAAATCGGAAAGAAGTTGAAGGCGATATAGAGACAAACCATATATATCTCATTTTACAACTTTTACTTTTTATTTCTTGCTCGTTTGAGGAAGAGCGAGAAATAATTCCGAGATGCTACACAAAATATAGCAATGAGCACTGGCACAATCTGCATGGGATTTCCAAGCTCAGCAACTGTTGTACTGGCTGAGGCACTGCTTTCCGCAAACTTGACATTGTATGTGGATGTGTAGTTCAGGTATGCCCAGTTTGTAAGAACGCCCTGCGTGATGTTCACGAGCACCTGCATCGTGACATAGTGAACTCCAGGCGATACATCCGTGAAGTACCAGCGTACCACATTTCCGTAAAGCACACCACCATCAGAAGCATACACAAAGTCAGCACCTGCCGGGAGTGTGTCATTTATCCACACATTACCTGCACTTCCCGTGCCCGTGTTATTGTAGTAGATTGTGTATGTGAGTATCTCGCCGTAGCCAGCAATGCTCTTATCCACAACCTTCTCAACCGTGATGAGCGCTCTCCTGCACATCACGCTTACACTGCTCTGGGATGCGGGCATCGGTCTTCTCAACTGGTCTTTGTAGGTGAGATTTACAACATTTGTGAGTTGCGTGGCATCCCCAGCACTGTCATTCACACGCACGGTGATTGTGAGAATGTTCTGCGTGTCATGGAGAACAGTGGCAAAGTACCAGCGGTATGTGTTTCCGTCATACGCTGTGTATGGCACACTTGAACTCTGGAATGTAACTCCATCAGGCAGTGTGTCGTTTATCCACACCTCCTTCGCATTCCCATCACCCGTGTTGTTGTAATAAATTGTGTAGGTAATAATTCCTCCTGGCTGTGTTTCTGCAACATCTGCAACCTTTGCAACCACAATATTCGGTGCTTTCCTGTCGTTCGGTGCAGTTTGTGTTGGTGATGTGGACACATAGAAGTCACCACTTGCATTTGTATCTACTGGCCTGCCTGTATCCTCATGCTTGAACCTTGCCCATGTCTTACCCCAGTCCATTCTGGGATATGTGGTTTCATCAATTACCTCGGTTGCAGTTCTCCTCAGCGAGATTGTTGCACCCGTGTCTGGTAGTTGGCCCGTGAGACCTACCGTAAGATACTCGGTGCCAGAGCCAAATGCACCCAGTGTTGTGCCTGCAGGGAATGTGTAGATGCGGGTATTTCCGCGGTAGAGAAACCATCCACCAATGTTCACTGAACTGTCTGTGGGGTTTGCAATCTCAATCCACTCTGGACTTGGGTATGAACTGACTTCGTTTATAACAATCCTTGCATATGCTGCGGTAACCCATGTTGATGCACTTGCGTTGCTTTCACCCAGTTTTATTCCGTTTTCATCTGTATAGTTCAATGTGACAAAGTTCGTGAGCGTGATGCCTGTTGGTGCTGTGGTGTTTATTCTCACGGAGAGCGTGAGTTCGTGATTTCCAGGAGTGATGTTTTCAAGCATCCACCCGTATGTTCTCCCATCATTAGAATCTGGTGGAATCGATGAGGATACGAATGTCACATAGTCAGGCAGTGTGTCGTTTATCCAGACATATTTTGCATTTGCAGTACCCGTGTTGTTGTAGTAAACGGTGTAGTTCAGGTAATCGCCAGGCGATGCATAAGCAATGTCCACGGTCTTTCCAGCAACGATTGATGCAGTTGCGTAGGTGATTGTGTGGGAAACAAAGCCCTCTGGCATCTTTCTTCCGAGGATGTCCGTGTAATTGACAGACACATTATTGTAAACAATTGTTCCTGGCCGTATGCTCTCATTCACACACACCGTGACTGTGAAGTTGAAGTTGCCAGTTCCGAGATTTGTGAAATTCCAGTAGTAGGTGTTGCCAGAGTATCCAGACGGTGCAATTGTTGAGGAAATGAAGTCAAGGTAGGGAGAGAATGTGTCGTTGAGCCACACATTCCTTGCCCTCCCATCTCCCGTGTTGTTATAGTAAATTGTGTAGTTTATGTACTCACCTGGCATCGTAATTCTGTCCTTATCCGCAATCTTCGCAGGGATTATCGCCGGAGCCCGTCTATCGTTCCATGTGCCCTGCGTTGGCGTTGCAGAGAGATAGAAGTCCCATGCATTCACATCCGTATCTTCTGGCTTTCCATCGTATGCATTTTTGTACCTTGCCCATGTACTGCCAGAGGGTATGGGTGAGAAAGTGGTAGCATCAATAAGTGTGCCTGCAGCGTTGTAAAGCCGCACCCCGGTTGCAGTGCTTAAACTCGATGTGGGCGTGCATGTGCGATACTCAGTGCCAGAGCCAAATGCTCCAATAGTCGTGCCTGCGGGAAATGTATACACAGTTCTCCATCTACCACCGATATATGCCTGGAGGTACCAGTTAGCAATGTTCACCGCATTGTTTGTGGGATTTGCTATTTCAATCCAGCCATTTCCAGGGCTAACGCTTATTTCGTTTATCACAATGTGGTTGTCGATGGGCAGAGCTCTGTCGTTTCTTCCGCCTTGCGTTGGTGAACTGGACACATAGAAGTCATGTGCAACGCTGTCCGTGTCAACGGGCTTTCCGTTGTACGGGCTGTAATATCGTGCCCATGTTTGGCTGGCACCGAGATTTGCAGGGTATGTTGTCTGGTCTGAGCGTGTGTCTGTTGCATCCCGTATCCGTACGGTGCGGGAATTTGAGGGGAACGGATTGTTTGTAAAGTTGACAACGAGGTATTCGGTGCCAGAGCCAAATGGTCCGAGCACTGTGCCCTGCGGGAATATATATATGACCGTGTTCTGCACCTGAATATCCCAGTTAGATATGTCAATCGCATTCTCAGTTGGATTTACAATCTCAATCCAGTCGTTGTTGCCATTGGTGTATATCTCATTTATGACCACATCCGTGCCGTATATGTTCTTCACACTCATGCCCGTTTCTTTGAGCAAATTGGTGACAAGTGCTGTATCACTCCAGTCCCCTGCGTTCAGCCAGTTCTTTGTGGCGAATCGGATGACGCTTCTGTTCCCCATGTCCTGGAGTATGCTTTTCGGTATTGCACATTCCATCTCAAAACTCCCGAGTGCACTGCTCACATTCGTGACGAAAATCCACTTTGACCAGTTCTGCTCAACCTCCCAGGTCTCGTACCGCCACAACTCACTGCTGTTTATCACATTGTTCCTGCCCGTAACCTTTATCATGTACTCCGCACCCAGTTCATTGTTGTACACCCTGAACCCAGTACGCCAGTTCCCGTCTATGTCGATGAACACAAAAATTGCGTCCATACCGTTGAGCACGGGCACCTCAGGTGGAGGGGGCTGGGGAGGAACCTCGCCCGGCCTTTCGATTATCTGCGGTATGTCCTCGCCTGCAAGCACAATTCCATATGTGGAAATGTAGAACGACACATTGTCCGATGGAACCATTCCATACCTGGCAATGTCCACGCTCTGCCACACAAATCTACCTGCTGGCCAGGTGTCGTTTGCCCTGTCCGTGTTTAGCATTACATTCTGCCAGTCGCCAAATGCACCATCCACAACAATCTTATCTGGCACTGCATCAATGTATGTGTTCGAGATGAAGGCATCGTACAGCGTTACCGTTCCATTCTCCACCCAGATATCTCTTGCATCTGCAATCCTCGCACCGATTCCCGTTCCTGTCTTTGCACTCGCGCTTATCCTTGCAACCACGGTGAGATTCACAACGCTGCGCTCAGCGAGAAAAACGCCCTGCGGAAAACTGCAGTGTGCAATGTTCCCTTCCATGCTGGCATTACCTAGCATAACACCATTCGCATACACCACAATACTGCTGAAGTCAGTGGCATCTCTGAGCGTGATGTTCAACGCATGGAGCGTGTTTGCCCTTGCCATCGTCTCCAGTTTCAGCGCGAGCAACTCAACATCGTGCGTTCGGTTCACCGCACCATAGTCAGGATTGCTCTGCGTGGCAATTACCGCACCCGCCTTTTCTGAAATGATTGCGTAGCCCCTGCTTCTGTTTCCGTAGTTGTCCTGGGCGAAAAATGCGGCGATGTGCACCTCACCTCCCTTCAGCAGCGTGAACTGCCCCTCAAATCTGTTGCCCTCGCACGCACCCTTGCCAGAGTAACTGCTCTCAAATCCGTTGAAATCGTTCTGGTTCCTGCTGGTGTTCCACACATACACACTTGCACTCTTCACGCCATTATCCCAGCCATAGAACACTGCGAGATAGTCCGCACCCATGCCAGGCAATGCGTAGCCCGTGCTTGCATTAGCGTCAGCATCCACGAACATGAAGAATGCGTCTGTCTCGTTATGTGCCCTGCCCAGCATTACAGTATTGCGTGTCTCAACATAGAAGGAGAGTTTGTCGTTGTAGCGGTGCATTGCATAGCGTGCAATCTCAACTGAGGGATTTTCCAGGTTGTACACGGGATTCTCGTACATCGTCACGCCGTTCCAGTCGTCGAATTTTCCGTCAATCGTGATGCCTGGATACTGGGTGAACAAAAGCAGAGTTGCTATTCCGACTGCGAGCATCAGCAACACGGAAAATAACGCGGCAATTTTTTTGATACTTACTTTCTCACGCTGGACCTTTCTCGGTGGTCTTTCTTTCTTCCCGTTCACCTTTCCATTAACAAAACCATTTATCAATCCATCCCTGCCTACAATCTTTCTTTCCTTCACCCCGTTAATCAGCCCGTTAACCTTTGCATGAATTGCATGTGCACCCACATCGGAGCATACTGGACAACGCTCTCCCTGTTTCACAAACGCACCACATTTCGGACAGATGCTCGGGAGAACAAGTGAACTCTCAATTACCCTTTCAAGAACGCCAGATGGCACTTTTTCTGGCACACTCAACTGCGCACCACACACTGGACAAATCGTTGCATCATGCGGTACAAATGCACCGCACTGCATGCACACATACGGGCTCTCGCGGAATTCTGTCATCTCCTGGGGAATGGATTCAATCCGTTCCGCTTCTTCGGTTTCCTTCTTTTCCAGTATTGCACCACATATCTCACATTTTCCTGCCTTCTCGCTCACAAATGCACCACAGTTTTCACAGATGAATATGGCTGGATGCACTGGCTCCTCTTCCTTGCTTATTTCTTCCTTTTGCTCGACGCCCTTTTCTACACCAGACAAAATCGCACCGCACACACTGCACTTATCTGCATTCTCGCTGACAAACGCACCGCAGTTTTCGCAGAGTATAAACTGGAAACGATGTTTGCTCTCGCCTTTTTCTAATTCTATGTGTTCTCTGGCAATTGCTTCCTCTATCTCCCCCTTACTTTCCTCGTACGGGAGAAAGTTTTCCCCAGCGTATCTGTAAAGAAAAATCTGTTTGGCGTTTTCATCCAGTAATTCAAACCGCACATAGTCCTCCTGTTTCGTAATCTCAAGCTTTACCTTAAACCTGTCCATAATCTCTGAGTTTTCCTTTTTGTTGTAAATGTAAAAGCCAGTTATTTCTCTGTTTTTAAATTTGGTCTCAAACTTGCTCAGCATTTCATGGGCATCTACCGCTCCAAATACCTCCGCTGCCTTATCGCAGAGTTCCACAATCGCAGTGCCTCGTTCCGTTTTCTTTGCTCTCAGTATTTTATTTATTGCAATCTGGAGATTTATCGGGTCTCTGGCACAACGATACCCGTAGTCGGTATGTTCCACACTTATCACGGTTTCAGTTTGCCAGGAATACCAGTCAATGAACTTCAACTGTCGCATATCCTTCTTCTGAATATTCTCCCTGCCAAGCTTATCCAGAACCTGCTCTATTTTTGTACTGGAAAGCACCAAAATGACCTGTCTGCCATCGCTGAGTGCATCTTTTATAACAGATACATAGAATGCAATGGCTAAATCATCAGGGACCTGGCAGGAAACCTGCATACCTCTCAAGCGCTGTAGTATCTCGTGCATAATCAGAATATTACTTCTTCTGGTTCTATTTCAATACCATTTTTTGATATAATGAACGGGTGCTTGTACGGGTCATGTCTCGTGAAGCGCATCTTGTATATTGTGAGCGTACGCCTGTACTCCCCTTTCACATTTTCATAGTTTAGAAACACAAGCCCGTCGACGAGAAACTTCTCAAAATCGTACTTTGTAAGCTGGCCTTCAGGTGCTTCGGAAATCAGAATTGTAGTGAGGCCACTTTCTGCAAGAAAGCGCACAAACCTGAAAAGCTCTCTGCGCAGGACATCTTCACTGGAGTATGCGATACTCACGCCTGAAATTGAGTCGATTACCAGCCGCTTCGCACCCACCTGCTTCATCATGCCCTTAATAAACTCAGCCAGCACTGAGAAATCAACGAAGTCTTCCTTCCGTCGAATCTCGCCAATATCCACAATTGCAATCCGATTTTCTTTCTCCATTTTCTCAATCTCAAAGTTGTATCTGTGCGCTGCCCTGTAGATATTCTGTCTCGGCTCCTCTGCAATCACGAAAATCCCGTTCTCATCATACTCCTCA
>Ga0315298_1007478_pt1 | contig 14352 bp, 15 predicted proteins | sample WHS_1_MG_FD_203077 | JGI IMG/M metagenome (GOLD analysis project Ga0315298, IMG submission 203077) | Extremophilic microbial mat communities from Washburn Hot Springs, YNP, Wyoming, USA - WHS_1_MG | ecosystem: Environmental > Aquatic > Thermal springs > Hot (42-90C) | place: USA: Wyoming... | reverse complement strand
AATACGCCCCTCACCAAGATCAAGTGTTGCTTTCAGATTTTTGCTTCTTGGTACCCATAAATCTGGAGTAAAATACATGCATTCCTCTTTCTTCCCATCTAAATCTCTAATTGTAAGATTTGGAGGGGAGTTTCTTGAACGAAGGTAGTTTAAGAAATCTTCCGTAAAAAAATGAGCCTCAAAATCAATGATCTTCATAAATTCTCCTATCATTTTTAAAATTTTTTAAAGAAATATAAAATTTAACTTAAATTCTATTTAATAAATTTTCACCTTATTGATGAGAAAATAGTCTTAGCCCTTCGGCCAATCCACGAAACTTATAAATCCATGCTCCACCTTCACCAGATGTAGTGAGGAATACTTCATCAGTCCCTGGTTTAAAAGCAACATTACTTGTTCGGAGAAATTTACCTTCATCTCTTCCTGGTACTAATACATTTGCTATAGGAATTCCCATTCTATTAAGAATTAAAACTCTACCTTGGTGCATAATACACTGATATACATTCCCTTTAACATCCACTTTATTTGAATCAGGTCCACCTGGTGCCCCCGTAAACCGGTAAGCAACCTTAATTCCATCAATCGGATGGAGACTTATTCCATCCTTTAATAAACCTATGCGGAGTAATTGATTTCGTCCTGATTCACTAACCCAAAGACCATCACCTTCTGGAGTAAAAGAAATTCCATTTGGAGATGCAAGATTCTCCACAACAGGGGCAATATTTTTAAGGTCTGAAGAAAATCGATACACTCCACCTTTAGGATCTGACAGATTACCAGTCCAATTGGTTACATAGAAATTTCCTTTAGAGTCAAATACAAGATCATTTCCTACTATTGTTTTACCATGGTGTCTTGCCTCTATATAGGTCAGATTACTTCCATCAGGATTTATAGTTATAATTTTATTAGATAGACAGACTACAAATAATCTTCCATCCTTATGAATGGCAATCCCATCGGGTAAGAGTCCTTCTATATTTAAAATTGTTATAACTTTTTTATCTGGTGTAATTTTAAATATCCGACTATCAAAAATTGATGATACAAACAAGTTCCCTTCTCGATCAAATGCTGGGCCTTCAAGAAAAACTTTGGAACCAGAGTCAACTTGTAACCAAGGTTGTGCTTCTATAACTGGAAGGCTTGTCTCTCCAGGTGGTAAAGGTACCATACTATTTGATATTTTTGATTGAGCGAAGGTTAATGAAAAAAGTGTAGTTAAAATCTCAATAATTATTAAGCTCATAACCAATCTCCTTTTCATTTTTTTCTCCTTTCTTCATTGTTGTTTTTTAATTAATTTATTTTCATTTAACTATTTCCTAATAATTTCCATTGTATATTGTTTTTTTACATCTTATTAGGAATAAAAAGTACAAATTTTGGATATAAGAAACAGATAATTAAACCAAGTACTTCTATTAAGAAAAATGGTATAGAATAGCGATATATCTCTCCCATAGTTACATCTTTGGGTGCAATCCCTTTCATAAAAAAAAGATTAAATCCAAATGGAGGAGAAATATATCCAGCGACTAAAGCCATTGTGAAAAGACACCCAAACCAAACAAGATCAAATCCCAAAGCTGAAACCACAGGTGTAAATAAAGGAATACAGATTAATTTTATACATGTCTTCTAAGTCTTCTTTACCACGCTTTTAACAATGTCTTCGAATTGGGCCTCTGTAAGAGACCATTTCAGAAGATAAGCTTCTTCTTTCACTCTTTGAACAATTTCTCCTATCTGATCTTCTGAGGCTGATATCCCCATTTTTTGTAACCTATCTTTCACTATTGTCTTACCACATCCCACACCCAATATCGCTTCAAGCGTCTCTCCTTGTTTTCCAATGACTTTGGGATCAAAGGCTAAATCAGCAAAAGGTCTATCCGTTTGGGCTAATTTCCAATGTCTCCATATCACTTGCCCGGATCCACTAATAAACATATTTTCTCCTACAATAGGTTTGTTTCTGGCTATTGGATGTTTGGTTAGTTCCGCTATCAATTGGCAGGTTGGATAAATCTCTTCAAGGTTAATCCCTGTTTTAATTCCAATAAGAAGTTCTAAAACCATGGCTACTTCTTCGGTTGCAGCATTTCCAACCCTTTCGCCAATACCATTAATAGAAGTATGGATAACTTCTGCACCTCCAACTACTGCTCCAGCCATCAATGCTGTAACAAGACCATAATCATTGTGTCCATGATGTTCAATAGGAATTTTTGGAATCCAGCTCTTTACTTTTCTAACCAAATATGTTGCAGTCCAAGGTAAAGCAAAACCCCGTGTATCACTTATCGCAATACTATCAGCTCCCCCTTCATTGACGATTGTCTTTACTGTTCTCTCTAAAAATGCTAATGGAGCTCTATAAGTATCATAAATTTGTGCTATTACAAATAATCCATTTCTTTTTGCATAAGAAATAACCTGTGTGAGCTTTTTAATAATATCATCCTCATCCATATCATAGAAAACCTTAACCATCCATGGATTAATGGTTTGAGATATCACCACTCTTTCAGCCCCAGTCTCTAATGCAATATTTACATCATTCTCTGTCCAATGAACTAAAGGCGTTACTTTGGTTTTCAGTTCTCCCCTTTTCTCCATTTTAACAAGTTCTTTAGTAATTTCTTTCTCAACCTCGGACATATAGGCCCCGTTTTCGATACTATAGACTCCTAATTTGTCCAACGCCTTAGCTATCCGTATTTTCTCTTCCGGTCGAAGACAAACACGAGGGCTTTGCATAGATTCTCTAAGTGTTACATCATGGATATACACTCTTTCAGGTAATGTAAATTGTTGTCGAACTTCATCTACCCAATTGTAAGGGCTTAACCACCATTTATCGGTTAACCATTTATTTTGGTTAGTCATTATCAATATCCTCCCTCTATTTAATTTTTTAGTTTTTATTCTACTCGGGTAAAAGTATAATCTCCCCAAGATAAATATCTTTTTCTGTATAAATAGGTTCTATTACCTTTTTTTGATATCCAGGATTCTCTATAAGTAGGGTAAAATTTCCATTTATTTCCAATCCTTCAAATTCAAAATCACCATAGTTGTCCACTCGAGTAGATAATATTTTTTGGGTAGAAAGATTTCTGAGAGTAATTTTAGCGCCTTCTAATGGCTCACTAGTGTCCTTAGATAAGACAGTACCAGCTATAAACCTCTTTGGTAATCCAATGTAATATACTTTTGTTTTCAAACCAAATTCAGGATTTAAAATCTCAGCCTTTCTTTCGTTTATTATTTTCTTAAGTTCATCATACTCTCCGAATATTAGTGCGCCAGTGCAACAGGCTTCAACACATCTTGGTTCCTTCCAACCCTGATCAAGAAGATGAGCACAAAAAGTACATTTTTGTGGAATTTGAAACTCCTCATTCCAATAAATACATCCATATGGACATGATTCAATGATCTTTTTCTTTCCTTTACTTTTTTCAGGATCAATAATAACAATACCATCTTTTCTTCGATAAACTGCTCCATCAGTAGCAGCCTTTTCGCAAGGAGGATCCTCGCATTGCATACATGGTTTAGGTACATAAGATACCTTCACTTTTGGAACCACTCCCCTTTCTATTTCATTAACACGCATCCAGAAGTGTCCCATATCAGGCTGAGGCTTGGCATAAGGAGACCAATCATTATCAACATGCTCATCCTTACAAGCGATCTGACAATTGAAGCAACCATTACAGCGGGAAATATCAATCAAAAGAACTTTCATAAGATTTCTCCTTTCCACTTCTCAACTTCAACAAGAAAAGCATTTACTGCCATTCCAAATGCATTTTTTGAAACAGTATTTAGGGGACTTATGGTATTTATTGCTCCCCCTTTGTCAAACTTCCCCACTTCGATAGGATTATAATTAGCCCCATTAGGAACTCTTACCACTCCAGGCATCATTCTTTCAGTAATGTGTGCTGCGAATATTACCGCGCCCCGATCGTTGTACACTTTTACTAAATCACCATATTCTATCCCCCTGGCCTGAGCATCTCTTGGATTAATCCAGAGGGGTTCATAAGCAAAACCATTCTTTATAATTTTATGTGTTCGAATTTCCCAGAGCCAGGTTACAGTATCATGTTGGCTATGAAATCGGTAACGTGGATGTGGAGATTCCATTAGGAGGGAATATTTCTTGGCTTTTTCACTTATTAAACTTTCCTGATGCGTTTCACCTTCAGCAATAAAATGAGCAACAGGTGGTCTTTCATGGTCATTTGGAAAATATTTAGCTAATCTTTCTGAATAGAATTCTATTTTTCCAGAAGGAGTTTTAAGTCCTGTTCCTGTCTCGTAAAACCTTCTTAGACCTGGATTACGTTCCCAATCGTCGGGAAATTTAAAAACATAATATCCCTTTTCTTTGAATTCTTCGAAACTAATAAGCTCTGGTAAACAAGATGCATTAAAAAGCCCCCTAATCCAATCCTCAATAGTTTTACCCTCTGTATATTCCTTTTCAACTCCAAGCCTTTCAGCCACTAGCCTACATATCTCATAATCGCTTTTTGATTCATAAAGGGGGTTAATGCATTGCTTCATGTAAACTGCTACAAAATTTCCAACATCACTACCTCTTCCCATAACATAAGGATGACCTTCGTAACTAAAATCCTCCCTCTCAAGCTGTGTGCATAATGGTAATACAATATCAGCAAAAAGAGCATCATTTTCAAGGAATATGCTTTGAGCTACACTAAATTCTATTTTTGGACTTCTATAAGCCTCAGCCCATTTATTTGTATTATTCCAATTGGCTACATTAGAAACTGTATCCCACCATATCATGTGAATTTCTGAGCATCCAGGCATAGGAAATGTGAAATCGACAAATTGCTCTTCAACTGGACCCCATATCCTTCCACCTTTCCAATGAATTGGGGGATCTAATATAGCTTTTGGAACTAATGTTTGATAGACACACTGCTTGACAGGATTTTTAGGTACTATATTAGCACATCTATTAATCATGGGACGTGCTGAAATCTTGTCGGGTAATTTTATTCCAAAGTCAATTGGAGCAGAATTGGCAATAGCGCAAATACCTACTCCCGGTCTTCCAATTCCTTGCATGGTTTGAAGATAGATCATCATCCTTGCCCATTCAGTGGAATAAGGTGTTCGACAGGCAGCTCCAAATCTTATAGCCAAAGTAGTTTTCTTTGATGCCCATTCCTTTGCAAGAGCTTTAATAATATAAGCTTTTACCCCTGTAATCCCTTCTGCCCATTGAGGTGTTTTAGGTATCCCATCTTCTTTTCCAAGAACATAATCTTTCCATTTATCAAAGCCAACTCCGTGTGTATATACATATTTTTTCTCGTAAGTATCTTCAGTGATCCAAACATATGCAATTGATGCAGCCATAGCTGCATCTGTCCCAGGTCGAATTGGTATCCACTTGTCCCCCTTTGTGGACGCAGTGTAATTACAATCAGGTGAGATAAAAATCATCTTTTTTTTGAGCTCTTTAAGCCATAGAAGCCATTGGGATTTATCTTGACCTCCTATGAGACCTGATTGCTCTACATCATAAGACCAGAAAATCAATAGATCAGCATTTTGCATAACATCTTCAAGCATATCGTATTGGTCTGGAGTTCCCATGGCCATATCAAAGCCCCAAACATGTTCTCCTCCCCAATACCAACCCTCCCAGCTATCAGGATTTCTAATCATAGGTGTATATCCACCCCAGAATCCAAGAACCCTATTGATATTGCCATGGTTATTTATAAAACCATGTGATCCATGCCCACTTGCAATAGTTAATATCGCACTATTTCCATAAACTTCTTTGATCCTTTTTAACTCCTCAGCTATAATGTCAAGGGCTTCATCCCAAGTGATTCGTATGAATTCTCCCTTTCCTCTATTATTTGTATCACTTTTACCTCCTGGCTTAAATCCTACTCGTTTGAGAGGGTATTTAACTCTTTTGGGATTATAGACTCTCCTTCGTATAGAAATATCATAAGGAGCAGGATTTGTTCTCTTTGGAGGACTAAAAACCTTATCTCCAACTCTAATCTTCCAGGGTTTTGCCTCATCTTCTCCAAAAATTATGGGCCTAACCCTTATGATTCTATCATCCTTCACATGAACAAATACTGGTGTTCCGCCGGCATAGTCTCCAACTAAGCTGGTCACAACTTTCTCATTCTTTGAGTTCATATTACCTCCATGGATTAATATTTTTAGAAGTCAGCCTTATTTAATCAAACCTGCTTCTTTCAAACCTTCTCTTACCAGATTTACAATTTGAGGAAATTCATTCTTCATGAAAATTTCACCATCCGTGTAATTCGCACTATATCCAATTTTCCTTAAATCATTATCATACTCAGGACTTTTGACAATCTTCTCGATAGTTCTTTTGAGAATTTCTACAACTTCATTTGGTGTTTTTGAATTACACCAGAGATAAAATCCGAAATCAAAAGGAGGCTTTTTCCCAAAAAAGCTTTCAAAATCTGGTGGAGGAGGATCGATTTTAATCCCTGTCTCAGAAATAGGATTAAAACTAAAAAGAACCCTTACTTTCCCTGCTTCTACCGGTCCTTTAATAGCAACACTACTTATGGTTGCTACTGGAATATGTTTCCCAAGGATAGCAACAAGGATTTCAGGATCTGTTTTAAATGGAACCCCCACCAATTTTAAATTTTCATATTTATTTATAAACATAAATTTCAATGCATTTACTGTGGTAATAGGAGGGTGACCACACTTTATTCCTGGATTTTTTTTGGCATAATCAATAAAATCTTTAAAAGTTTTCCAAGGAGAGTCAGGATAGGTGATAAAAAGAACTGGAGGAGGATTAGCTACTTGGCCTATAGGTTTAAAATCCTCTATAAGAAAATTAACCTCTTTCCGTAAAACGGGCATTATAATCGAGCTTGGAACCATAATACTTAAAGTATGACCATCAGGTGGAGAACTAGCCACAATTCCAGCCCCAAGGCTTCCGCCTCCTCCTGGCTTATTAACTGGAATCACAGGAACCTTAAATTCCTTCTCCATATATTTAGCCAATATCCGAGTCATTAAATCTACAGGACCTCCTGGAGGAAATGAAATTATCATTTCAATATTTCTTTGTGGATATTTTTCTCCAGCTGCCCAGGAGAAAGTAAAAGCAAAAAGGATAATGATTAAAAATAGATTCATACACACTAAACCTCTCTTTAATTTCTTTTGTCGAGTAGACATCTTTAATAACCTCCTTTCTTAATTTTTTTAAAAATCTCCATAAAATAATCTTTCAACAATTTATTCGAATATTAGTCTTTTCTTTTTCTTTCGATAATATTTGACGAGCGCATTTACAATTATAAAAAATGCCAATAATAATGCCCCCAGTGAAATTGGCTTTTCTAAAAAAACAAAGAAGCTGCCACTCGATATCACAAGTGATTGACGCCATGAGTTTTCTAATATAGGACCAAGAATAAAGGCTACCATAAGTGGAGCTGCCTCAAATTCAAGTTTCCTTAATACATAACCTGCTATCCCAAAAATAATCATGATAATGACTTCTACTACATTATTATTAAGACTATAAGAACCAATCAGACAAAACAGTAAAATTAAAGGCATTAGAATTCGATATGGGACCTTTAAAAGTTTTACCCAAAGGCCAATAAGAGGTAGGTTCAATAGTAATAGCATTACATTCCCTATATACATACTTGCAACCACACCCCAAAAAACTTCTGGATGTTGTTGAATCATTAATGGCCCTGGGGTTATACCATGAATAATTAAAGCACCCATAAGTAAAGCCATTACAACATTTGGTGGAATTCCTAAGGCTAAGAGAGGGATAAAAGATCCCCCAGCCGCTGCATTGTTGGCTGTTTCTGGCCCTGCAACCCCTTCAATAGCTCCATTTCCAAACCTCTCAGGTGTTTTCGAAATCTTTTTCTCTAATGAATACGAAACGAAAGAAGCAATGATAGCACCTCCTCCAGGAAGGATACCTAAAGGAAATCCTAAAAATGTACCTCGAGCAATAGGTCCAATGGATTTTTTCCAATCCTCTCGATTTGGAAGTAGATTCTTAATCTTTGCCTTAAAAATTACCCTTTCTAACGACTCCTCGAGGTTTACTAAAACCTCAGAAACTCCAAAAAGCCCCATAGCTACAGGCACTAAACCAATTCCGTCTATTAAGGTTCCACAACCAAAAGTAAAGCGAGTTTTTCCTGAAACAAGATCCATTCCTACAGTACTAAGGATGAGACCTACGATGATCATAATAAAACTTTTAAATAAAGATCCTTGTGACAAATAAATTGAAAGAACCATGGTTAAGGAAATAAGTGAAAAGTACTCTGGCGGTCCAAATGCCACAGCAATTTCAGCTAATGGAAGAGCTAAAAACATCAATCCAATGATACTAATCGTCCCTCCAATCAAAGACCCAAATGCTGCTATCCCTAATGCAGGCCCTGCACGTCCTTGTTTCGCCATTTGATAACCATCCAAGCAAGTGACAATTGAAGATGCTTCTCCTGGTATATTGACTAAAATAGAAGTTGTAGAACCACCATATTGTGCACCATAAAAAATCCCTGCAAGCATAATAATTGAAGAAGCAGGAGACAGGCCAAATGTTGTTGGAAGAAGCATAGCCATCGCTCCAGATGGCCCTATACCAGGAAGAACACCTATTAATGTTCCGATAAATACCCCAATAAAGCAATACAAAAAATTCTCAGGTTTAAAGACTATTTGAAATCCTGATAATAGTCCTGAAAAAATATCCATGAGTCACCTTTATTTAAATATACCTGAAGGAAACCTAACCCCAAAAAAGGTGAACACAAAATAGGTTGCCAATACTGTAAAGATCGATGCTGCAAAAGTTGTCATCCATTTATTCCCCATTCCTCTGAATAACAGAATTAGAAATATCCATGTTGTAATTACAAATCCTAATTTCTCTAAAATGAAAGAATATATAAACAAAGAAGCTATTACAAAACCTATTTTTCGATAACTTATTTGGGTCTTTTCCTCCTTAGAAGCCTCCTCAAATTTTCTTTTTCCGAGGAGGAATATGGTTAAATCACAAAAGCAAAGAAATGAAAGAAGGCCGCCCAATAAAAAAGGCAATAATCCAGCATCTGGGTTATTAAAACTTCCTAACCCCAAACGAAATGAAAAAATCATTACAAAGATGCCAAACCCAATCCAGAAAAATGTAACAATAATTTGAGAAAGACTCATATCCAAAATCAATGATATATTATCCTGAGACCCGATGGGTCCCAGGATAATATCCATTCTTCATTTATATTATTTTTTCTCTGTAAGTTCCTTTTCTAACTTTTTCTCAACCTCAGTAAATTTTGATCTCAATTTCTCAATCTGATGACCGGCTCCTTGTAAGACATAAGCATACATCTCACTAATTATGTGTTGTTGATAATCATCAAAAATCAAACGTCTCAAAGGACGTTTCACAAGTAGGGATGTCATACGCCTTACTGATCGAGGTTGCTTCATTATCTCTTCAGCAATCTCCCATGCCCGATCCAGAAGTTTCTCCCGAGGATGGATTTCGTTTACAAGCCCATATTCGAGAGCCTGCTCAGCAGTTAAGTGATTGATTGAATAAAGAAGGGCCCCAGATCTTTTGATTCCAAGCAATCCCTGAAATAAGAGACCAATACTATCTCCAGGAACCAATCCCCCAGAAAAATGGTGATCCCTTATAATAACATCAGGTGCACAAAGAGTAATATCACACAAAAAGGCAAAATTTGTGTGTGAAGGCCCAGGCCCATTTAGAACTCCGATCGTAGGAATATCAATACAGTAGATAAAGTTTTCAACCGATTTTAATGGTCTACGTAAACCATCATAACGAATATCTGGATCCCTGACAGTATCCCATTCTGCAAATGCTTCCTTGTCGTGCATTGCAAACCAATAATCCCCAGTAGCTGTGAGAATCATTACTTCATTTTCAAGATCCCCACCAATTGCTGCCCAAGCATCAATAAGCTGTCGATGCATCCAGGGAGACCATCTAACTGGACCACCATCCGTATGCATCCTAACCAAGATAATCCCATTCTTCCTTTCCATAAATAGATACTTCTCAAACTTTTTCTTATACTCCTCAAATCTTGGCATCGTTGGAAAATCATACACATTACTCATTTTATAGCCCTCCCTTTTTAAAGTTTATATTTTAACTATTGACATTAGACATTATTTTTTGATATAAGTCAAATTAAAAATAATTATTATTTTTATAAAAAAAATTAATAATGGAATGGCAGAAACTGATCGGCTTTTATAATATTGTTAAGCTTGGTAGCTTTACAAAAGCTTCGGAGGCTATTTTTAGGACCCAACCTGCCCTTAGTCTTCAAATCAAATCTTTAGAAAATGAATTAGGTTGCAAATTATTTGAAAGGATCGGAAAACGGGAGATAAAGCTTACCCTTGCAGGAGAGAAATTGTTTCAATATTGTGTGAAGATGTTAGATCAAGAAAAACAGCTCATGGAAGAATTAAATAGAATAAAAGGTTCTATAGTAGCTCATCTTAGAATTGCTGCACCCTTTTTTAGCCTCTATTATCTTCTGCTTCCACCTCTTGAAGTTTTCAAAAAACAATTTCCAAATATTGAAATAACTATCTTAGACCGTCCTGCCCATAGTATAATAAAAATGATCCGAGAAGGAGATATTGAATTTGGGTTTTCTATAGCATCAATTGTCCCCAAAGATTTAGCTATTTTCCCTTGGGAAGAAATCGAAAGTTTATTAATCCTGCCTAAAGGCCATCCTTTAACTAAGAAAAAAAATATCGATATTAAAGATATTATTAGTTATCCATTGATATTACCCCCAATGGGATTTGTTGCCAGAAAGAAATTAGAGGAAAAATTCATAGAAGAAGGGGTTAACTATAGAATCGTTATGGAATCTTCAAATATTGATTTGACAATAAATTATGTAAAAAAAGGATTTGGAATAGGATTTGTTATTGCTTCAAAAAAGATTCCTATATTAAATCAAAAGGAAATAGAAATTAAAAATATAAATCATATAATCCCGCGGGATATAATCGCCATTATTGCAAGAAAAGATAAAGTATTAACCTCCTATGAAAAAGATTTTTTAAACCTTGTTCAGAACTTTAATAAATTTTCAAAGAAAAGATGATTCCCTAAACCCACTTGGTTTTATATTCAAATTAAAAGCATAGCTGAAAATTATCAATATTTTAGATCAAACTTCTTAAAAATTCTTTTTTTTATTGAATATTCTCATTTTGAGAGCTATGGAAAAGCTAAATTAGAATATAAAAATAGCTTTTACACAAAATTTGTGTAGAAGTTTCTACATTTATAAAATTGTAACACCTAATAAATAAAAGTTTGAGTGGCATATTAATTTATATTGATAGCAGGTTTCTTTTGTGAAAACTCAATCCAATTAAAATTAGATATATCAACCCCCTGTTAATTCCAAAGGACTTAACCCATTATGATCCTTAATCCGACTGCAACTAAAATGATGAAATCGATAATTCATAATCAAAAGCTTAAGAGAATTCCAAGCAATCTCAAAAGACTCAAATCCATCTGTATCTTCAATCTTTCGAGAAAGAATACGAATAATCCCTTCGATTATATTATTATTCCTCGGCATCCCCGAATGAAAGAAATGTGTTCCCGTATAATGAATCTTATCTATGAAGGAGAGATATTCTGCTTCCAATCCAAAGAATCTCCAAGTCCTTTGATGAGCTTTAAAAGACTCTACACTCTCATGCCATCTTTCAAGGTCAGGAGCATAGAGAATCTCACGAGCCATCTCCAAAAACTTATCTACTCCTCTTCCACTTCCCTTATACTTATACTTATAGTGAAAATAATAATTAAGAAACCTATAATGAGACCATTGTGTCGCACACAGAAGAGTTGAAGTGGAGTTCCAGGAAAGACTCGTTTGATCGCAGCCAAAAGGCCAAAATTTCCCATCAATTACAAGGTATTGCAATGGATAAGGAATTCTATCTCGAAGGGGAATAAATACAAACTCCAAGCCTTCTCTTTTTTTCGCTCACTGCAAGCTGGGCCATAAGGATACCTTGGGGGTAAGCATCTGCAGTAAAAAGCAAGGCATATTCATTTCCCCTCATCTCATAAAGATAACCTTTCCGTCTGCAAAAAGATAACCTCCCCATTTGGATCTAAGCTCATGGGACACCTCTTCAAAGCTTTTACAGTTTCTCCCAAGCTTATCGATCCAACGAAGTGTTGGAAGTGGGGTAATCCCAAGTTCTTTTCCTACAGCTCGATAAGAGGATTCCTCGGTAAAATAAAGTTTGGCTGCTTGATAATACATGGAGTTACCAAATTTCATACTTTCTGATCTTAGGAAATTTACAAAATGGACATTCTTTTTTTCAATTATTATTCATCCTCCTTAATTCATTCTTTACATCATGAAAAAAGGAGGATCAACCCAAATTAATACGCCACTAAAATTTTTTCTTGTAAAACCAACTTAATCATTCATAACCTCATTGGGATATTTTCTTTTAAGCTAAACTGACTCTTAGCTTTATGGTTAAAGTATACCGTAAGCATTTAGGATATCTCGTCAAATCCTTACCCTATTACGAGTGGAGTTTAAGGATTGGTGTTTTAATCAAAAATCATTTAAGGACTTTTAAAAGTCTAAACGACTCAATCCTAATAGGGGTAAATTAAAAAATCTCTTCTCTGAAATGGGCGCACTTATGAAGGCTCATCAAAGGACTTGGAGATTCTTTGGATTGTAAGTAGAATACCTTTCCTTTATGGATAAGATTCATTATACGGTAACTCACTTCTTTCATTCTGGAATGCCCAGGAGTAAATAATATCATTGAGGGGATTATTTTGGTTCTTTCTCGAAAGATTTATGATACAGATGGGTTTGAATCTTTTGAGACTGCTTGGAATTCTCTAAAGCTCTTGATTATGAATTATTGATATCATCCTTTTAGTTGTACTCGGATTAAAGATCATATTGGGTTAAGTCATTTGGAATTACCAGGGGTTGATATCTCTAATTTTAATTGGGTTGAATTTTCGCAAAAGAAATAGGTATCAACTAAATTTAATATGCACCCAAAAATTTTCTCTCGGCCCCTCCATATTTTTTTGGCAAAAGCATTCCTAAATCTATTAGTGGGAATCTATTAAATATTGCAATGCCTATTTTAATTGAACTTTGTGAAGAGATTGGCGAAACAGTAGTACTTGAAATAATGTCTAATGAAAATTTAGTAGTAACGTACATTGCGCAACGAAGAAATTCTCTAAGCGTTAAACAAATATTGGAGATATTTTACCAATTCACAATTCCCCCGGTGGAAAAGCTATATTTGCTTTTTCACCTCTAAAAATAGTTGAAAAGCTATTGGATAAAAAGTTAGAAGCTTTTATTCAATTTACAATAACCGATAAAAATAAACTACTAACTCAACTTGGTAAAATAAGAAAAAATGGAGTAGCATTTTGCAAAGAAGAAATGCTAATAGGTATTAATACTATTGGGATCCCCATATTTAACCACGAAAATAAACCTATTGCTGCAGTTGTTATTGCAGGTCCTTCAAAAAGAGTAAAATGCGAAATCAATTCTTCTTTAGTAACTGCTTTAAAAAAAGCCGCCAAAGAAATTTCTTCACAGCTCTATCATCAAATTTCATTAGAAAAAGATTGAAATAAAAATAAAATCTAACAAGGTTCGATGTTAAAAGTGGAGATTCAATGTATCAATCACAAAGAGGGAGCAAAGATTTATGGTTCTTATTTTGGTTTAAGAGAAGAGGATTTTCTTGAGGGAAATTTTTTAGCTGTTGAGAATGTTACACTCATAACTCATAGTGGGACACATCTTAATACACTGGGCATTATTGGCCTACCTCAGAAGGGGAACCACCGAGGATAATAGATGAGATTCCATTGGAATGGTATTATGGTAATGGTGTTGTTTTAAATATTACTCATAAAGAGGATTCTTCATAGGTAATACAAACTCGCTTTCAAAATATCCCGAGTTACAAAGAGTTAAGTATTTTTTAAAAAGCTGCAAAAGTGAGGTAATGGTTACAATAAACGAAACCTTAAATAATTTTTCTTTTTTTTAATCTTAATAAACCTCCCTTCTTTGTTTTTTATCTAAAAGGTATATGTTGACCGCAATGGGCAACAATAGTTTGACCCGTAATTGCACTGGATTCATCAGAAGCAAGAAAAACAGCAAGGTTTCCTAATTC
>Ga0315298_1007476_pt1 | contig 14355 bp, 8 predicted proteins | sample WHS_1_MG_FD_203077 | JGI IMG/M metagenome (GOLD analysis project Ga0315298, IMG submission 203077) | Extremophilic microbial mat communities from Washburn Hot Springs, YNP, Wyoming, USA - WHS_1_MG | ecosystem: Environmental > Aquatic > Thermal springs > Hot (42-90C) | place: USA: Wyoming... | reverse complement strand
TACTACGTTCGACAGTCCTTCAGTCGGGAACAGATTCAGGTGGAATCGATCGGCCGGGTACGGACCCGATCAAAGTTCGCCCCGCATTGCGGAAAATTCACACAGAATGTCTGCAATGCCTACGAGCGCGTCGAGATGGACGCCTATACGGTAAAGGAACTGCCCCGCGGCCTCATCGAAGGCAGCACCCTTGGCGCACTCTATGTGGTCCGACTTCGCGACGTCGCGAGCGGCTTGATCACAGGCATTGGATTCTCTTTGGGATCAGAAACCGCCGCGGCATACCGCATGGCGCGCTTTTGCCAAGCAGTGGACAAAGTCCACTTCTGCAAGCTCTTCGGCATCCCGATCACGCCGAACCAGTGGCCATCGATCGGTGTGTCCACACACGACATTCAGGATCGTGGTCCCGGCTCGACCGATGGCGCATTCGCGCATAGTCAAGTGCTTCAACCGGTCATTCGGGAGATACCGCCCAGCTACTCCGGCCAATCAAAAGCCATCGTCGAATCATCGCACCCAAAGAACCCTTCTAGTCAGGATACGCCGTCCCACGTCAAGTCGGCAATGAGCGTCTTCCAACTCGTCACGCGGGAAATACTTCGGGTCATCAAGGACAACGACTCCATGGACATCGGCGAACGCCTCACTCCAGATCTATTGCCACATGTTCGCAAGCTAACCCCGATCGGACTGTTCCATGAGCTAGATCGCCGGGGGCGCAACGACGCATTGCAGATTAGCTTTGAGGACGCCGTCCGCGCCTATTTGACCAAACAAGCTGCTCGATTGACCCGCAACGGAATTGAACTGTGCGGGCAAACGTACGCCTCGGAAATCTTGCGCGCCAGCGATGCGATGAGACACGTTCACGGGGAGCATGCCTTGCCTGTCGATGTGTATGTCATGGATGCCTGTGTGCGCCACATCTGGATGGACGTGGAGGGCGTCTTGGTCGCACTCGATCTCCAGGCGCCAATGATCGCGGGCAACGACGAGCTGTATCTATCGCTTGCGGATCTTGTAACGATCGACAAGCATCTCCATCGCCACCGTCGCGCCCTCGGCGAACATTGCAGCGCGACTCGCTCGAAAACCAAGCGCGCCTTCACAGAGGAGTCCGGCCAAGCCTGGCATGCAGGGTCACGCATTTCGGGACGTCCCCGACGAGGAACGAAAGTCGCCCGTCAAGAGGCCGCTGAATCAAAAGCGGCCATGCAGTTGAAGGAGCGGCCATGAAGTCCACCGAAAACCCATGGGTTGACCGATTCCGCGCGGTCGACGACCTAGACGTTATCAGGCAGCGTACCCGGGTCCGGGTAGAGCCTCTGCGCTTGCTGCATCAGGATCCGGACTTGGTCGCGGCCAAGCGCGTGGACCTTGCGCTCTCAAGGATCTTCTACCCGACACAGCGCAGCTGCAAGATCATTCAATACGTCGTTCAGACTGCACTTGCGCACGCACAGATGTACCACGCGAGCAGTCATGACCACCTGTCTCGCGCCTACTTGGAAAAGTTGGATATCGATCCCTACGTGCCGATGCTGCTGACAGGCTTGGCCGGAACGGGAAAAACCCAGATTCACAAAGCCCTCACGCGCTTGCTAGGCGACGATTCGACCATCAAGCCGGACGCCGGGCATGGGCAGATGCCATTGATTGCCATGCGTTCGATCACGGCGCAGGGCAAAGACCAACTCTCCACACTGCTTCTCCCGCTTGCAAACCCTGAACTGGCGAACCGGTCCGGTGGATTCAGAGTAAGAGATCTTCCCGAAGCCTGCGCGCACTGGTTGTATTTGACCGGTGTCTGCCTGGTCGTCGTCGACGAGTTGCAGTTCGTGACCCAAAGCCCAAAGGCAAGTACCTTGATCGCGCGCGTACTCCTGGGCTTCACCTACCTACGCCTACCGATACTAATGCTGGGAAATTACAGCCTCGGGCACCGCCTCGAAGCCCGGACTTACGAAGAGAAGCAGCGACTGCTTGGACGGCCTATGGTCCTGCTACCGGATCCCCCTGATTCCGCTGATTGGCTGGCCATCCTGCGTGAATATCAACGCACTCTGCCCGAGGTCTTCAATTTCGACCTAGTTAAACGAGCCATGGAACTCTGGCAGTTCAGCGCGGGGGTGAAACGCGAGCTCGTCAAATTGCTCACGCTCGCTTACGAGGCCGCGCGTGAGAACCAGCACCAGGAAGTCTCCTGGAGCGACATTGAGACGGCTTACAAGTCCACCCAATATTCCTCGGCACGCCACGATATCGAAGCCCTGGGAACGCACGGCGTCCGCAGTTCGGCACTACGGGACGATCTCCGGTGCCCGTTCACACTCCCGACCGCGGAGGCTACGCCTTATACGCAAGCGCTGAGCGACGCTCGCCGCATTACGGTCGCCGCACAATGCCGCGAGGCCGCCATGACGCAATCAGAACGAGATGCTCACTCGAATATCCAGGGCGATCTGAATACCGGCCGGCCGACCAGCACGCGCCCCCCCGATAAGACGTCGCGGAGGCGCAAAGAGGAACGCTCCGCGGAGGCGTTGAAGGAGGCTGCAGCTCAGTTCCGCAAGATGCGTCAGTGAACCGCCGCGGAGTCTCCGCGGTAGCTTCAATCGACCGTAGGCGGCCATCAGGCCGGCCGTCAACGGTCCGCCATTGCCATCAGCGAGACAGTACGAGGCGTCATCACCCGGAGACGCAATAGGTTCTCGACGACTTGCGCGGTGACTCCATAGCGCCTGCAGGCCGCCAGAAGCGTTTCTCCCTGGAGGAAGCTCGTCAGGGCTTTGTGCTCCGGTCGGGGGTTTCGCACAAACAGGATGGTCCCCCGTTTCGCGAGCACAAGGTGCTGCGCCTCCTCGACCGACAGCCCCAAAGCTCTTGCGATGGCTTGAACATCGCCGCGGCTAGAGAAATAGAGCGGCGATAGTGATGTATCGCGCGGCGGGGGATCTACCTCCTCCCTCGCTCGCTGATCGGCAGCGACAAAGGCCTTGAAGGTCGATGCAACGGAGGAAAACAGCATCGACGCGACCAATGCCGTTCCCGTGGCCGTCGATGCTCGGTTCCCTGTTCGAACGGCACCGTCGATCGGACGAAAATACGCCCCGGGACGTTTCTTCGCAAAGGTCGGAAAGACAGCCTGCAGAAACGCCGGAGGAAACACCACACCAGCAAGGTCGCTCGGCCGCCGCCCACTCCCGCTCGTGGTGTGAATACGGAGGTCCGATGCAATCGCACGCGCACCGAGCACGCGACGCACACACTTGATCGTGAGAGGACGTCCATGGTCGAGCATGGCCTGGCAGAATTCCCCGAACCGCCGGACCTCGGCGTGCTCCTGCAGCGCAATCGGCATGTCGTCGATACGTGTTTTCGCAGCACCAATCCAGAGATGCGGCTGCGCACCGAACGCATCGGGTGCATCAACGGCGTGCAAGCGCTCGCTCGGATGCTTTTGACACCAGTACACGCCGGGTAGCTGATGCGACCGCCGCCAATAGCTGTAACCCCAATAATCCAAATCTTCTTTTGCGCAGGATGGACAGCAATAGGCTGCTTCACGCGGTGTACCAGCGCCGTGCCGCTTGGCCACGTTCATTGACCATGCTTCATTCACGATGCGTTTGTCGTAGACCGAGAAGGCCGTGAACGGCAGCATGGTGTGCAGCCGTATGTAGTCGTCGACCTCGAGCCCCGAGTGCCGCGCCATGATCTGCGGAGTCAGTGGGTTCTTTGGGCCCCACTGTTGGTCGGCATATTGACGACCAAGCTCGTCAAGACACTGCGCAACCGATCGGAAATGGTTCACTGTGCGCCACCGTCCGAGGTGCCCGAGCATGAACTCGTCGGAGAGTGGCTGCGCGGTGATCATGACGTGCGCACCCTAGCGGTCTCGCTTCGCGCGAGATCGGGGACGCGACTCCCCTCTGGCCGCAGCTTCCAACTCGGTTACCACCTGTCGCGCATGAGACAACGCACGCTGCAACTCGCTCTGTGCCTCTGCCGCTTCCGGAGGAAGGCCTGCCAATGCGCGTAGGCAGTAGTTGATCACCGCGGTCGGTGCGCCCAGATCCTCGCTCTCGTAACGAGACAGGCTGCTGCGATCGACGCCCAAGCGCTTGGCGAACTCCGCCTGCGTGACTGATCCACGCACCAGCCGGATCAATGCGCCTTGCGTCGTCGGAAGTCCTAATGTCTGCATGATGTGCGATATTAGCACGCCGTGCTTTTATTGCACGCACGTGCACATACGTCACGATGCATCGGCACGGCTGCCATAGACACCAACGAAGCAATGATTGGTCACGAGATCTCTTCGATCGCGCCTGCAACTCGACCCTTGCAGAAATCACTCATGCCACACGGCAGAGACGCGTTGCTGCGCAACGCGGCGCCCCGGACAAGCGCCCTTTCCGGCACATTGCACCGGCGGCCTATCCGCCAGACAATGCCTTAAATCGGATGCGTCCAATCGGAGCCGGCACATGGAAAGCGGGAAGAGCAGCGAATCGTTCCTCGATCTCGGGCGGGTGTTTTGGCACGCGTTCCGAGAAGGCTTTCTTGAAAGTCCTGTGCTGATGTTCGGCATCCCTTGGCTTGTTTTGAAACATGGGCTGTCCGCTGCCGAGGCCGAGGCGCGTCTACTACGCGCCTGGATGTTCAAAGTCGGGTGGATCAAGGCCTGTGAGTAGGCCACGGGAATTCAGGTGCGGCCCTGAATACGTCGACCCATCCCGGCCATGAATTCGATCCCGCTGCTCAACTTTGGAATTGCGCTTGCCCTTTACCTCGGGCCAACCGGTGCCCTGTTGTTGGCACTCAGTCTTGCGCGCCGTCGCTATCAACGCAAGGACCGGCGTAATCCGCTGACCAAGGAGCTTCTGCGCGGTCCAGGCCATTCACTGGCCATCGCTCTTGATGAACGGCGCGCAGATCTCGTCGCGCTGGTGACGGCGACTGCGCCGATCCCGCTGCTCGCCTACGTCATGTACCGCACGCCACAGGGCTGGGCGCCGGGCGCTGCCTTGATGTCAGCCGCATTGCTGCTCGGCTTTGGCTATCTCGTTAGTCGGATCATGATCACGGTGCGGCAGACCCATCAGCTCCAGCTCGGACTCGACGCGGAGATCGCAATCGGCCAGGAACTCAATTCCCTGATGCGGGAAGGATTTTGGGTATTCCATGACGTCAAGGGCGATGGTCCGTTCAACGTGGATCACGTTGTCGTCGGCGTCCATGGGCTGTTTGCGGTCGAGACCAAGGGCCGACCGAAGATCGTCGGCGACGATGGGGAGGGCTACCGCGTGGTTCTGCGCGACGGCCGGCTCGCGTTTCCCGGGTGGACCGAAACCAAGGCACTGGAGCAAGCGCGCCGCAACGCAAAGTGGCTTGGCGAGTGGCTGTCCTTAGCGATCGGCGAGCAGGTCGTGGCCACTCCCGTTCTTGCATTGCCGGGTTGGTATATCGATTTTGGCAAGGAGCGCAGTGACGTCGGCATCATCAATGGGACCAATTCCGCGCCCTACTTCAAAAAGGCGCACGCGAGACCGTTAGATGAGCGCCAGGTGCAGCAGATCCGCCATCAGCTCGACATGCGATGCCGCGATGTCAAGGCCCGCGCCTATTCGACCGCCGCTCGCCGGGTCTGATGCCGGACTCTGCGCAAGCACGTAGGTATAGTTAACGAGCCAACCTTCATCGGTTGCTCTCGATCAGCAGATGCGCGGCCAAAGCAGCCCCACGCTCGACACGCTCGTAGGACCGTCATTCAACCATTCGCCAATATCGGCGGCGTCCGGCTTTGGTTCTTTAGCACTCGAAGGGAAGTCTCTGCGGACTCACTCTCAAGCGCACGCTATTGTTAGGGCGCGTTTCAGCAGCAATCTCGTAAATGCAGAGACTTTGCGACTGGTAGATTCAGTGGGGGCCTGTCGGTACGCGTGCCGGCTTCGAGCGCACTGGCTTCGTCGGCACGTTTTCGAGCGCCTCCCAAAGTCGCTTCGCATAGCTGAAACCAGCCTGTTGAACAGTCTTCGCCGTAAAGTGAAAACACCATAGACATGCAAAGCCAATAGCCACGATCAGCAGGACGATGTGAGGGGTGTCGAGGTCATCCTGTGCCCAATATGGTGGCTGCACCTGCAGCACACCAGCGTGCATCAGGGACATCACGGCCGTCGCGACAGCAACAGCCAGTCCCACCCAGCGCGACCCATGGGCGTTGCGAATGAAGCCATAAGCAACAAGCTCCTTGAAGACAAACGGAAACGCCCGTCGGTCATTCGTGAGCGGGCGCAGAGCATCGGTCGCTGCTGCGTATGTCTGGTCCGCCTTTGCAGGGTCGTCCCTTTCTTCGCCATCAGTTGGCAAAGCAATACCCAAGCGTGACGTCGCCAGTTCGCGATAACGCTCCTTCGTCAGCGGCGGCAAATGGCCGTGGCAATGTCGCAGCAACAGGGTCGTGGGCGCCCCCCCCCATCGTCGAAAGAGCCGATCCTGAGCACGTTGCCCCCAAGTCCGCACGAAGCTAGACAAGAGGTACGGGCCACCGCAAGCCCCGAGCACAGAAGCCAGTGCGACTGCAATCGGGTTCTTGGCGCCATACAAAAGCGCGACGAACAAAATCGCCGGGAGTAGTACCAACAGCCCAGGTAGCACGCGTGCAGTCAAATCGTATGGATCCAAGATCTTGTGGAGACCGAGCCGCATCATCAGTTCGCTGCCGCTCATGCCGCAGTCCCTTGCAGCGTGTACTCGGTTTCGACCTCGATGCTACCGATGTAATTGGGGAAGGTATCCGCCCCCTCATTTTTCAGATCGCTGCGCTTGTACGACTCGTTCGAGACATAGAAGTGGACCTTGTTGTCCACCAGCTCCATGGTGATGTCGCCGGCGCGGTTCTGCGTGATCGTCTTGTACCCGGTGTAGTAGTTCAGGTGTCGCGACGGCGCCTCACCGATCACGATGATCTGGGGATCCAGCTTCTCCAGCCACGAGTCCGGGATCTTCCCGGAGTCACGCCCATGGTGAGATGCGAAGACGATGGTCGTCTTCTCCAGAACGATGTGGTCGGTGATCTTCTCCATGAACTCGGTTTCGAGATCGCCGAGCCACATCACCGTCGCGCCGCCCTTCAGGGCGTACCGCACAACAGCGGAGATGTTGTTGGGACTTCCCCCTTCGTTGCACACCTGCAGGGCGTCCTTGAAGTCGGCATTGTTGATGTCCGGCCACAGGATGTTGACGCCCGAAGAGCCGCGCTCGTCGTCGGTCAAGTTCATCCACTTACGAGAGCAGTCTTTGTAGACGTAGAAGGCCTTGGACGAATCGTCGCGCAGCTTGCAGTAGTGCTTGAACGAGTCAGTCTCCTCCGATTTCGTCGCTTCGTTTCTCACGACGTAGAAGTTGACAATCGGAATTTCCGCGTCCAGAAGTTCGATGCCCCCGATGTGATCCTGGTCGGGGTGCGTCGAGATGAAGCGGGCGATCCCCTTGCCCCTGCACTGCCGCTTCAGTTCGTCGATGCGCTCGCTAGCCGTCTCGGTATTGAGGTTGCAATCGATGATGGTGAAGTTGTCGGTGTTGTGCTGGATGTAGAACATGTCGCCGTTCCGGACGGCGAAGCTCTTGACGATTGACATGAAGGTTCTCCTCAGCGTTGGTTGACTTGAAGGTAAGGTGCGCCGGCACTTGCGGAGCGGCACCATACCCGTACATTTAATATACGAATATTTTCTATGCGCGTCAACAAACTATACTAACTGCATGCCAAACCGCCCCCGCCCCCGCCGAGCCGTTAACCAAGCCAGGGCGATCAGCCCACCCTCCGAGCAGGAGGTTGCGTTACCCTCCGTCCCGCGATTTGTTTCGCGTTCCAGCAACGCCTCGTCCCGAGACGAGGATGCCGACGCCGGCCCGGTCAAGTGGAGCCAGGAGCGCAGGCTGCAGTTCATTGACTTCCGCTTGCAGTGGGGTGGCCGGATCAATCGCCGCGACGTGACGGACTTCTTCAATATCTCGGTACCTCAGGCGTCCGCCGACATCGCGCGCTACGCTGAGGTGGCACCGGGCAACCTTGAGTACGACACTAGTTCCCGTACATACATCGCCACGCCAGCGTTTGCCCCTCACTACGAGTCCAGCGGTGCGCGTCAATACCTGTCTCAGCTGCTCGCCTTGGAACGGCAGATCTTGACCAGCGACCAGGCATTTTTGGCTTTTCGGCCACCCATGGCCTCGGTGCCGCTCCCCAGCCGAACGGTCGAGCCGAAGACCCTCGCCCTTCTGCTGCAGGCGATCGCTGAACGGGCAAAGCTGCGGATCCAATACCAGTCGATTGCGCGGGACGAGCCGCTAGAGCGCTTCATCAGCCCTCACGCTTTCGGCTATGACGGCGTGCGGTGGCACGTACGGGCCTACTGCCACCTTCGCGACGGATTCAGGGACTTCGTCCTGGGCCGAATCCTGTCTACCGGTACACCTGCAGCGTCTGACGTTGACTCGTCGCATGACCGTGAGTGGCACACCAACGTTGACCTCGTCCTTAAGCCAGACAACTCGCTCACGCTTAAGCAGCGCGAGGGTGTCGAGATCGACTACGGGATGAAGAATGGGAAAGTCATCGTGCCCTGCCGCCAGGCCATGCTGTTCTACGCCTTGAGGACGTTGAACTTCGAACCCAATGGCACACCCAGGAAGGGTGAGAAGCAAGTCGTCATCGCAAACCTTGCCGACATCAAGTCCTTGCTTCCGAAGCCTGGGCAGGCTTGAGCGCCTCACCCAAAGGCCACGCGACCCCCATACACCCGATCCAGATTTTGAACAGACCCAACACGTGCGCCCTGACGAACTCCGAAGCAAAGTCGATGCACTCTGGAGTACCTTCTGGTCCGGTGGCATTGCCAACCTGATCGAGGTGATCGAACAGATCGCCTATACGAATTGCCGTACATCGACATCAGCCCGCAGGGGCCTGAGGCATTGGTTCCTAGCGCCCAAGTGGATCGGATGTTTCAGATATTGGAAGAATTCAAGACGCGCAGGGCGGTCTAGCGAGCATGCTGCGCACTTGGCAATGCCGCCAACCACAGCCAAACACCCGCTGAGATAACCTCTGAACGGCGCATTGGTTCAGACAACGCTTGGGGGTTAGGCCACGAACTATATGCACAAGTGAAAATTAAGGGAGATGCGGAAATGACGGGTGTTACGTCGACAGAGACAAGTCAAGAACACATAGACCTCCAATCCATTTGGCAATTGCTCACGATTGAGGAGCAACTTGAATTTTGGAAGTACGCGGGCCAACATGCACGGGACTTGAATCACGACACTGCGGTCTTCAGAAAACTCTGCGCGGCGATCAGGGACGCCGAATCCAACAAACCCGGAGGGCGACCGACACGAGCGATCAAGGGGGCTGTCCGCCCTCTTTCCTCAGATGACCTTCGCCTTGGGGTCACCAGATTCAAGGACCGGCTCTTAGATCAACCAAATGCCCAAACTTTTCTGATTGGAACATTCTGCTGCTGGATCCAGGACTCTCGCCGTGAAGCACTAAACGCCGTACTTGACGCTGTCAGTTGTCCGCGCGATGAGCGCGGAAACTTGAAGGGAGAAGTGCCCTCGTTTGCCCCTGACGACGCGCTGCGGGACATCTGCGCGCTGATTCCAGTTCACCCCCCCCACACTCTGGCCTTGGTCTGTGGCGCACTGATGCTGAACCGCGACCTTTGGAAGGGACTCTCAATAGTATTCAAAACACTGCCGAATCTGGAGGTGCAAAGCGTAAGTAGCGTGCCGCCGATGCAGGCCCTGTCAAGCCCAGCGCCTGAGCAAGAGGAAACCATGACCTCTGATCCCCCGAGCGACCGGACGATCACGATCGAGGCCTTGAAGGCGATTCGGGATGGGCTGGATCTTCTCGGACAACACCTGGTAGCTGGAACGGTAGACATCGCAGCCGACAGAGTTCCGGACCTGCGCGCGGCGATCGAGTGTTGGTACTCGGTCTGCAAGCAACATGGTGAAGCCGAGCAGGCTTTGGGGGTTTCGTCTACTCGAGTCGGAGACCTTGAGGATGCGCTGACACGTCAATCCGAGATGGCCATTGTCACGTCGCAACTGGCCCGCTGTCACTCTATCGTGCACATTGCCGATTCGAGCTTTGCGGGATGCGCCGCCATTCGGACAAAGTGTGACGAGCTGAGGGCGATTGCAGAGGCTCGACAGGCAATGAACCCCTCCTCGACGCGTGCAGTCTCGGCGCTGCTTCAACTGGTCGAGAGCGGAGACGATCTGGACGACGATCAAGCGACGCTCCTTCGGATTGAAGTCGAAGAAATCTTCGGGAAGTCAGTTGCAACTGCCGCGCTTCGCGGCAAACTTAGATTCGGATCACCGAACTCTCGCGATGGCAAGAATACCGAAGCCCTGGCAGGGGCGGGCGTCACAAGTGTTGCCAGCGACTCCGCACAAATGGTTGAGGAGCCACGGCCCTCACTCCCGGGCGGCAAGCAGAACTTGGCCCCTTCCGAAGCACCACCCTCGTTAGAAATGATCGCTGCTCCTGCGGCAGAGTCTTCCGATGTGCCAACAGAGCGAACGCCGTTCGAGGCAAGTCTCGCGCACTCCGGCGACGTGGCGGCCACCGAAGATCATCGGGCCGAAGAAGGCACCACCCATGCCCCTGCGGTCGAGGCCGCGCCTGCAGCGAGCGAGGAGGCCACAACAACGCCACAGCGGATCATTCCGTCTCAAACAGGTATTGCAGCCAGATCAACTTCGGACTACGAGTCCTTCACGGGGTTCTGCAAGACCCACTGGGTGGATGAGGCGGGTCAAGTGGTGCTCGCGCCCTGGACGACAGAAGGGTTCGCTTCAGCGCTCTCCGCTCAAGCGCACGAAGCCTGGGAACTCGGGCACGCGGCCATCGCCTACCTCTTCGCCCGCGGTGTTGTCTCAGCAGGAGGCACAGATCCGCTCGGCGTCAATCACCTCGCCAGTGCCGATGCCCTCTTGTCCAATCCTCAGTCGCAGAGCGCTGGTGTCGACACCCAGCGTTTGGAGCGGCTGCGTGCGTGTATCGGCAACCCCACCGCAGGCGATAAGACCAACATCGGCCTCGTTGTCATGCTGGAGGCCTTGCGACCGACGCCCGCCTGCTCGTTCACCCCTCCGGAAGTCGAAACGCTGGTTGGCCTTGCCTCATTCAACGACCCCGCCCTCAGCGAGGTAGCTAGGTTTCTTCTTGAGGGCTGGTCTGCTCAGCTAAATCCCCTCAGTTCCTTGCGAGCCCGCTTGCTCGATGCGCCCGAGGAATCGACGGAGGTCGTGGAAGCAGCTTTGCGTTCAGCGCAGGACCTGCTCCGAACTCAGGTCGCGACGCTCTGGAGCGCAGCGGGGGGAAAGATTCAACACACCCATTGCAGAGCGGCATGGACGAAGTTCATCCAATCTGAAGTCGTTCCACTCAGAGATGCGTTAGCGCCAACCAAACCGAGCGCGAGTTCAAAGGACAAGTGGACGCCTAATCGCATCAGGCAGCACGTCATCGCGCTCGGCCGCTCTTTCAAACGAATCATGGACACGGAACAGGTCAAGCACCAAGACCGTTCCGCAGCGGAGGGGGCTGCACAGCAGATCGTTGAAGCAATTGAGGTCGTCTCCGATGCGCTGCAACGACTCGAAGCACAGCGCATACGCTCGCGCATAGCCCACGGCGGAGTTCCGCACGAAGCCGGTCAGCGCCTCCTTAACGGATCGTTGTCGAACACGACGGACCGTCTGTGCGCCGCGCTGTTTGCAGCTGTTTTGCACAACGCGCCTCAGACCAACCTGCTCCGACTTAGAGCAGGTTACCTAGTCAACCATATTGATGCCATTAGGTACTTGGCTCCTACCACGCTGTCAGAGCCAGGAATTGCGAACGCAGGTCTCTGCATACTGGATTTTGAAAACCCGACAGCGGTGAGTGCGATGCTGCTGGACTGGCGCGCTCATGACGTGCCAACGTTCGCGGACGATGCTGATGTCTGGACAGGCTTAAGGAACGTGGCGGCTGATCGAGAGCGGCGCGACGTTCTCGCTTCGCTGTCCTCAACCGACGTGCTCCAGTCCCATGAGCGGACTCTGTTGCATCGATACGCCCTTGAATTAGGCGACCAAGCGTTCGAGGCCACGCGAGAGTTGGAACGTCTCTGGGGCGCCGGCAATGAACTAATGGCCCCGACGGAGGGAAAACTCAGGGCTGTGGTTGAAGAAGCACGAACCCTGACGGCTGCTGCTTCGGGTTCAATGTCCGTCAGCTTGCTTCTGCTGGCGTGGCTGAAGCAAGGCGTTGCTTTGGCAACTGTCCACCGAGATTTGGCGGCAAAGGCACTGTTGAACTTGGCTGTTGAGAAGCCCGGCGATACAGCCGCTCGAGTCGCAGAGTACTTTGAGGTTGGTGACTATCGTTCGGGTGTAGCGCTTTTCCACAGCGGCGCAGTGCCAAGCACCAACGGTGATCGACTTGGCATCCGCCGAACGTTGTGGCGCGACGACTCCCAGAGGACTTGGCCAGAGCCAAGAACGAAGCTGGCGAATGACCTCAAAAGTTCAACTCCCGAACAGATGCGTCTAGTTGAACTCTGGACTGCTGGTAACGTGGAGCCAAATCAACGAGACGCAATGCCGAAATTGCTCTATGCAGTGATTAGCGGCGAGGCGGGACGCACATCAAGTGAGAACCGAAAGCGATTCCCCGTGAGTCTTGCAGATTTGCGCGAACACAAGGACAAGAAGACGACGATCAATTGCGAGACGGTTCGGAACTACTTCAAAGGTTCAAAGCTGAACCCTTCGTTCCTGCCGCAGCTAGCCGTCTTCAGTCAGATCGTCATTGCGCCGTCACCGCAGCGGGCCGGTCGAGGTGCAAGCGTCTTGGATGACTGGTGCAGGGCGGCGAGTAGTGAGGCCCCGGGTTCGTTGGTTGTCTTCTTGGCTCCGGGGCTTCCCATCACTCGCAGAGATGAGCTTTGCTCTGGCTTCCGAAAGCGAGGCGTCTCGGCCGCGATCATCGACGACTTGGATCTATGCAGGCTCTGCGCGGCAAGCGCTCGCTTGGATGGACACGATTTCATCCCATTTCTCGAAATCCTGCTTGAACAGTTGGATCTCGATTCCGCATCGCCCTTCTCTAGTCTCGATGGTCAACATGTTCGACTAGAGACATACATCGGACGGAAGTACGAGGCCGAGCGGGTGGCGCTCGGATGGTCGTATACGAGGGTGTTCTCAGGGAGAAAGCTTGGCAAGAGCGCCCTACTGAAGTATGTAGCCAGCACGTACGATGGCTACGTGCTGCCGTCTGGGAACACGCTCAACGTCTTCTTCATCACGATCGCAGGCGGCGAGTCTGAGCGCTGGGTTGTCGACTGCATCGTCGATGAGATGGCAAGCCGTTTTAGCTTAGGGGAGATACCTGAGTTGCAGGATCAACCACCTGCAGAACGTTTCTCCGCGTACATGAAGCGCTTCTTGCAGGAAAAGCCTCGGCACAGCGTGTTGCTGATACTGGACGAGGCCGACGCGTTCGTGGAGGGACAACTCTCTCGGTACGACGACGACCGAGAAGGCTCTCTGAGCTTCCGCATGATGAAGGAGTTGCCATCACAGGTGGATGGCAGCCAACTTCCTCGGATTCGAACGATCTTCTCAGGGTATCGAGTCACCAATACGAGGGGCGGAGTGTGGGCGAATGCAGGCGATGTTTTAGTGCTGCGTCCTCTTGCCGAGGACGAGGCGGTCCAGTTCCTGGAGGGAATGCTCGCACGCATTGGCATAGGGTTGGGCAACCACGCTCCCTTTGTAGCCATGCGATGTGGTTTCCAGCCGGCCGTGCTGATTCGTTTTGGCGAGAGTCTTGTCAGGCGCCTTAAGCGCTCCAACAGATCCGCGGATCGCGAGACCTTGGCCGTCTCGCACGAAGAAGTACTCGCCACGCTGGGTGAACAGGGCGTTCTGGACGAGATCAAGACCGTCGTCAACAACAACTTCCAAGGCAATCGGATCGGAGCCGTCGTCTTCGGCGCGACGCTCCTAGCACTCAAGGACCTTGAGCCAGGCTTGGCTCTGACCGAGGGCCCCAAGCAGGTGTTGGCGAAGCTGCGGGAAGTTGACCCGAACTCTGACTGGCTTGAACGGGTCGACCCGTCGCCGCTAGCAGAGATTGAGCGGAACCTGCAGGACTTCATCGATCGCGAGTTGCTAACGGTCTCAGACGCCCCACGCTTTGGCGTACGGGAGTATCGGCTTCGTTTTCCCCACTTCTTGCCGGTGTTGACTCAGCAGTCAGAGGTTGCGCTG
>Ga0315298_1007474_pt1 | contig 14356 bp, 14 predicted proteins | sample WHS_1_MG_FD_203077 | JGI IMG/M metagenome (GOLD analysis project Ga0315298, IMG submission 203077) | Extremophilic microbial mat communities from Washburn Hot Springs, YNP, Wyoming, USA - WHS_1_MG | ecosystem: Environmental > Aquatic > Thermal springs > Hot (42-90C) | place: USA: Wyoming... | reverse complement strand
GAATCTACCTCTCATCTGCACCTCTCTGTTTCCGCTCTATTTTACTTAAATCAGACAACTTTTCCAGAAACAGACAGGTGTTACCTATTTTTCTCAACTTCTCCACAATGATAGTTTTACAGCACTTTATACCTGCCACTATTAACCACTTGTTTCTTAAAATGGGCAGATACAGAATTTCGCAGAGAAACATGATTGATAACCCTCGTTCCAGCCATACATGGCTGTAACCTCACACAATTTCTCCCATTACAAACTGCCCCTACAAATTCCTCGCACCGCGTCCGTGATATCGGTGTACCGACCTGCCTCACCGACTCGGCCTTTGTGCTTTACGACACTCATTATCCTTCGTGTCAGCACCCTCACATCTCGGCGGTCTCCTCACTTCGTTCGTCAGGCAGGGTGCTCACCGGCTCGCACCCGACGCAAGAGTGTGCTCGTTACTCCTCGCACTGCGTCCGTGCTTTCGGTGCTCCTTACTCGTCGCACCAGCTTCTTGCATAGAGCTGTCGCTCTATGCTTCGGTCAACGGGCTCACCGGCTCGCCCTTTGTGCAATACGGTGCTCATTATTCTTCGCACCTGCTTCTTGCGCGGATACTTCCCGCGCTGTCGGTCACCCTTCTTGTGCTTCGCACTTCGGTCAACGGCCTCACCGACTCGGCCTTTGTGCTTTACGACACTCATTATCCTTCGTGTCAGCACCCTCACATCTCGGCGGGCGTGCTTTCGGTGCTCCTTACTCGTCGCACCTGCACCGCTCTATTCAACCCGACGACTGCAGGTACCCGAACACCCCTCCCGCATCACAAGGAGGAGAGCCTGCGTCTTGCAGTTTAAGCAGAATCCCTTTCAGGAAGTATAATAGCGGGATACGGGATTTGGCGCCCTTCGCTCCCACTACGATTGCCCTCCTCACTGACTCGGAGGGCGTGATATACAGTGCTCTTTATTCATCGCACTATCACGGGTCGTCCGGGGCGCCTCACATCTCGGCGCCCTTGCCATACGATGCTCATTACTCATCGCATCGGCAACCAGTCGCTGCGAATTGCTGCGCCCGCTCGCGATTCGCTTACTTCGCTCTATTCAACCCGACGACTGCAGGTACCCGAACATCCCTCCCACATCACAAGGAGGAGAGCCTGCGTCTTGCAGTTTAAGCAGAATCCCTTTCAGGAAGTATAATAGCGGGATACGGGATTTGGCGCCCTTCGCTCCCACTACGCTCAGGGTCGGCCAGTCGCTGCGAATTGCTGCGCCCGCTCGCGATTCGCTTACTTCGCTCTATTCAAATCCCTTTCAGGAAGTATAATAGCGGGATACGGGATTTGAACCCGTGACTTCGACCTTGGCAAGGTCGCACTCTACCGCTGAGTTAATCCCGCGTCTGGTCTAATTCTGATGAATTTTAGCAAAGGAAGAAATCAAGACAGGAATTATACTATTTCTTTTTCACTGAATTGTCAAATTTTACCACACGCATCATAACCTGGCGTGCAAGCACAAAAGCCAGAACCGCAATGATAAAACCAGCGAGGACATCCCGGGGAAAATGGGCCCCGGAATATACACGCGAAAACCCTGCACAGCAGCCGAGAAACCAGAACAATGAAAGCCAGGAAGGGAACAACCAGCTGAGAAATAAGACCGCCGTAAAAACCATCTGACTGTGTCCAGAAGGAAAAGATCCTGCCTTCAACCTTGGACCCAGTACAGTAATCGTCACATCTTTGAAATATAATGAAGGCCTGGTAGCCGGAATTGCCTCTTTAAGCAAATACACTATTATCGACCCGATGGCAACGGCAAGAAAAAAAGTCCCAAGAAAAGGCAGAAAATCTCTACGCTTGAAAATCCACAGAATAAGTGTAACCAGAAGAATGGTAATCTCTGATGACCCAAGATATCCAAAAAACCACAAGGTTCTATCTGCAATTTTACTGGCCCCGGCAAGGCCATTGATTTTCAAGAAAGCGGTATTGTCTACATTCAGAAGTGTATGCCCTAAGTTTCGCGACATTGCAGGAATAGAATTCAAATATCTTGGGTTAGTCCTTGCAGTATCAAAATTTTCACACCAGTAGAAAGTGAATTCCCTCGTATGACCCATATAATGAACCGTCAAGAATAGACGATCTTCCTTACCATGAAACACATATAAATCTCGCGGATTATCCTTGAAATGCTCATCTGTGAAAAAAATGCCAGTTCTTTTATTCAATTTTTCCTGTAACTTTTTATCTCTCTGCCAGAAATCATACTGGTCAATCCTGGCGCTCAAGCAGTAAAGTTCAATATCTTCGGGTAGATAAAAAGCAATTTGACTCGCCAGATAAAACTTGTGAGTGAAACAAAAATAGTGCCTGTCAGGTGCGCTGCGAATGATCCCGGATAACACTGATGCTGCCTGGTCCCATCCGAAGAGGTCACCCGTTGGGTCAATCTCTGCACGAAGCGGCAAAATCCTGAATAACACCTGCCCCGGAATCACCGCGGTGAAAATACCACCGACGATCAGAGCAATAATCACAAATATTCTGCCAATTTTTTGTCTGAACTGTTTTATTGAAAAGAGATGGGCAATCCATGCGCCTGCTCCAACAAGCAACGAGAGATAACCCATCGCGGGCCAGTGCGGTAGAATCTCATTTGAAAGCGAAGCCGCTCCAAAAAGTATTGCTGACGGAGCGGAAAATGAAAGCAAAAATATACTCCTTGCATCTCTTTTTATAGAATTTCTTGCGAGATGGAATAATATAAAAAGGATAAATATAAACAGAAACGGTGAAATCAATCCTGCTTGTCCTGCAATGTTCTGAAGAAACACAGATGGCCGAAAAAATGCTTTTTCACCCAGGCCATGATGTACCTGGAAAATAAATGAGACCCAATAGTTATCATAATTCCATACGATAACTGGTGAAAAAATTGCAAGAGCCAGCAGAGTCGCAATGTATGGCTGCTTCTTCCCGAACCACAAGCGCATTTTCGGAACAGTCACAACAACGATGAAGATAGAAAACAAAACCAGTATCCCTGTATATTTTGTGAGAAGACAGCAACCGCTGAAGAATCCGATAAGATACCAGAGACGAGCATCCCCGGTTCTTTGAATTTCCCATAACAGTAAGATGATGGCGAGCCAGAATACTGCAAGTATTGTATCAGGCACGACCATAATGCTACCCATCGCAGAAAACAGCGGAATCAATGTAAATGTAACCGCAGCCCAGAATCCTGCGTTCGGGTTGAACATCTTTGTGCCAATTCTAAACAGCATCAGTGGACATAATATACCCGAAATAAGCGCCGGTATCCGAACAGAAAGAGGGTACTTGCCAAATATTCTGATAAACGCCTCTATTACATAGCCAACAAGCGGTGGATGGTCAAAGTATGAAAGAGCCGGATGTTTCGCGTACTGTACGTAATGCGCCTCGTCGCCGCTCAGCCCGGCAATTGCAGCGATGGACACCCTGACGACTGTCGCACATGCAAGAATAACCCACAGCAAGTTTCGGTATTTTCTCTCATTCATGACCGTACGCGCGAAAATTTCAAGCACAGCACCTTATATAGATACCTGAAAAGAACTTCGGTGCCTAATTTAGATTGTCCCTTTTTTCGTTCATAGAAAGTAATCGGAACCTCTGCAAAATGCGCTCCTGTCCTGGTCAGCAGGAAGTAAACCTCAGTGACGATAAACTGGTCCTCTGACTTTATCGCATCTGCTATTTTCGCAAGGGCAGACCGTCTGAAAAATCTAAATCCAGAAGTCGGGTCAGAGAGCGGGATGTGGAGCAAAAAACGAAGATAGAGGCGCGCAAATCTGGAAATTGCCCGTCTCATCACACTTTTTCTCTGTTCTTCTGCCCCCTTCAAGTATCTTGATCCCACAGCAACATCTGCATTTTCAAGGGCATGTACGAGATCCGGGATGAACATTGGATGGTGGGACCAGTCAGCATCCATTTCTCCGATTATATCAAAGTGCATTTCAAGGGCCCTGAGGTATCCAAAGTACCCTGCCAGACCACGGCCTCGCTTTTCTTTTCTTATGAATACATGCACCGTGGGATTGTTATGAAATGCTCTACTAACAACATCGCCGGTACCATCCGGAGAATCATCGTCAATAACAAGTACAGCAATATTTAGAGGTAAAGAAAGAATTTCCTCTATCAGAGAAATTATGTTTTCTCTTTCGTTATATGTGGGGATAACCACAGCAATGCGATTATGTTTCATTGAGCGCGCGAATTACGGCCTGAGCAACAATTTCAGGCGTTATTTCATCCATGCAGAACGGTTTCCTGTCGCAGTGGCGAAGATAGCAGCATGCACATGTCAGCGGCGTAGAAATTTTTTCTCCATGTCCATACATCTCTATCTCTGCAGATGAAGTGGGACCAAAAAGTGCTACCACCCGTTTACCAAGCCCGAGCGCCGCATGAAGAGCAAGTGTATCTCCAGTAAGCACAACATCGCAAAGATTAAGAAGAGCAAAGAAGTCCTGAACTGACCTGTCAGAACCAGCGCTGATAATCTGGCCGCGGCTTTTCCTGGCGAGCCGCGCAAGAAGATCTTTCTCTTCCCTGCCACCAAGAAGTATAATCGCACATCTTTCGCCAAGCATTTTAAAAAGTTTTACATAGTGCTGTTCGGGCCAACGTTTTGTAAGCCATCTGGAGCCGCTTCCAGGGTTAACACCAAGCACTTTTTTCCCGGAAAGATGGTTGCGTTCTGCAAATAGCGCAGCGAGCCGTTTTGAATCTTCGTTTAGATGAACCAGAATATGCCCGCATGTCGGCAATTCAGCAATGTGGGCAATGTAATCCTGATATGTTTTCCTGTTCAGCCGTTTACGCTCATCATCATGGCTGAGAATGAACCATTCCCGTGCTGCCCCGCCAGAGCAATGTATAATTCCTTTTGAATCATACCAGAAACCCAATTTCTTCCTCGCGCGGGTCGCGCCTGCAAGGGCAAGCGCATCAAAGGAAAGGTCAAGATTTATAAGAATATCAAACCTGAAAAACGAAAGAGCACAAAGGTGTCCGTATCCTTCTGTCCATATCTCGTCAATAAATTGGTTCCCTTCAAGAACATCCTTGCATCTTTCAAGAGTGAACCAGACAATCTTTGCATCTGGATACCGTTTTGCAAGCGGCTCAAGGATTGCGGTTGTGCGCAGTACGTCTCCAAGCGCAGCAAGTTTAATAATAAGAACTGTTTCTGAGAAGGGTTTCTTTTCTTCACATGGACAGGCAACACCGCGTGCTTTTTGAAGCGAACACGGGACATCAGGAACGAATCGGCGGCAGTCCTGTCCTGAATTCATCGCTCATCATTGATATCCTGCAACCCGCACCCCGGTAATCAGGACATTTTGTTTCTCCGGAGGATTCGCTTGTGCGGATATCTCCAGTATCTGGTTACTGCTTTTTTTTGGTGCAGTTTCTGTAACAATCTTGCCTCTGTAAAGACCATCAAGCCATATCCTCACATATTTCTTTTTCTTCTCAAGACCAAATGCGTGCGGTACGCCTTTCTTTATATCTTTAGCAATCTCCTTTGGTCCGAACTTCAGAACTCCCGAATATCCATCCAGCGATATTTCCATGCCATCAAATGAAAACGCAATTGACGGCTTATCGCCCGAAAGATAATAGTCGCATGTGAATGAGTACTCATCAGGAAAAACAATCTTACGCGACACTGTGGCTGGTTCAAGAAACCTGAGCCACTTTTTCTCCCGGTACATCGCCACTTCCATAGCACCATCTTTTACATCCCATCCTGATGGTACATCCCCGATTTCATCGGAAGAGAAGGTTCCTTCAAACACAACCTTCTTGCCGGGAATAAACACGGAATCACCGCCGATAATCTCGTCTTCATGCCCAGATTCACTCTGTGTCCGCACAACTGACGTTGGTTTCCCATCCGTTCCGTACCGATAATAGTTCTCCGGGACACCCTTGGATATTTCATTCACCGCATTGTCCAGCATCACCATCACTGCCTTTTCCATCGGTGTATTCTTATAACTGGCAAGTGCCCCTGCAAGAATTACGCTACCAATGGAACCGCCTGCGGCGCCGCCAATCTTGAAATTGGATGAGCGTCCTTCCACCTTGATAGAATTAATAATCCTCCTTGTTCTGACATCCACAAGACGGAGGTTTGCAGCGATATACGCTTCATCTTTTTTAAGGGCTATTCCGCCGAATATCGGTACTGGAATGACAAGAGCGCCGCCGCCCCACCCCTCGTAGTTTCCTTCAAATGCAGTAATCGCACCTGTGATAATAATATCCGCGGTTTCAAATGTTCCGCGCTCCGGTGCTGCAGAAGACCAACCCTGCTCGCCCATTTTGTACTCCTCCTGTACCCCTTTCAGAGCGCCGCTTTTTTCCAGAACAATAAACTTGCCTGTCTTGAAAAGCGAATCCACAAGCATATCAGAAATCCCTTCGCCAATTTCACCCGAGGCCTTTGCCGCCTTAACCTCAAAACGGTCAACAGCAATCCTTGCTTTCGGCCCGGTATAAGCAATCACTTCCTGCGGGCTTGTGGAAGACCCGGTAACTGTGACCTTTGTCTCATCTCCAAATGCTGTTAGAAATGTTAGAAGAAGCACCAGTAAGGTAAATCTTTTCATATCTCCCCCTTTTTTTAAAAAAATTATACTTTTTTACCGAAGACCAGTCAACGCCGGTTTAAGAAGAAAGGGAAAGAGCCGCCAGCAGCGCACGAATATCATCAGGAAGTTCTGAATGAAAGACCATTCGCTTGCCGGAACCAGGATGACAGAATGAAATTGACCTTGCGTGAAGTGCCTGACGTTTTATGATATCGCTTGAATGCCCGTACTGGGAATCGCCAACAACAGGATATCCAAGGAACGCAAGGGTTAGCCGTATCTGGTGGGTTCTACCTGTCACGGGTTTCACCTCCAGATGGGAAGCGTATGCGTTGGAAGCAATAACACGGATACTTGTAACCGAGTATTTCCCCCTGGAAAATCGGACACCCATTTTTGGTCTCCCACGCAACATGCCCACAGGAACAGAAATTTCCTGCGTCTTAACCGGAAATCTTCCTTCAACAACTGCATCATAGACCTTTTCAATCGTGTGTCGTCTGAACTGTTCTGCAAGATTTCTGAAAGCAGCATCGTCCTTGGCAAATACGATGCAGCCCGATGTGTTGCGGTCAAGACGGTGGACAACCCCTGGTCTATAAGGCAGTCCTATTGACGAAAGATGCGAGTGCCCCAGAATGCAATTGACGAGTGTTCCGGTTCTTTCGGACGCGGTTGGGTGCGTGAGAATTCCAGCAGGTTTATCAAGCACAATTATTTGCTCGTCTTCAAAAAGGATATGTAGTTGGCCATGCTCCGGCTCTGGCCAATCCTTATCAGACACAGTTTTTTCCTGAAAATCAACACTTATAACATCGTTTTTCCGAAGCTTTCTGGATGGGACTGCTGACTTCCCATTCACAAGCACATATCCCTGTTGAATGCGGCCCTTCCAGAATTCTCTTGTTCCTGAAAACGAAGTAACAAGAAACCTATCAAGCCGCTCTGGCTTCATTGATGGATATATTAATTCTTTCATGGGGAAAGCCATCCCTCTGTTCGGCTGCTGGGTTTAAAAATAGAATCAGGGAGTGTTCAGACATTGATTCTGAAAAGCAAAGATTCTGGATTCCAAATAAGAGATGCTTAATAAAAAAGTAATCACCAAATATGATGTCAATGAGTTCTTCTTGCAAGGTTTTTAATCAATCCCAGAGCAATAACATTGCGCTGAATCTGGTTTGTCCCCTCATAGATTTGCGTGATTTTTGCATCCCGCATCATTTTTTCCACCGGGTATTCACGCATGTATCCGTATCCCCCAAAAATCTGAACTGCATCAACCGTCACCTTCATGGCAACATCAGATGCGAACACCTTTGCCATGGCGGATTCTTTGGATGAGTCCTTTGCGCCAGCATCAATCATTTTGGCCGCAGCATAAGTCAGTGCGCGAGATGCCTCAATCTGAATTGCCATATCTGCGAGCATGTGTTGAACTGCTTGAAATGAAGAAATCGGGCATCCAAATTGTTTTCGCGTGTGGGCGTATTCAAGAGCAGATTCAAATGCACCCTGCGCAATTCCAACTGCCTGTGCTGCAACCCCGGGCCGACTCACATCAAATGTCTTCATCGCCACAAGAAATCCCATGCCCTCTTTCCCGATTATATTTTCCTTCGGAATTCGGCAGTCCGTAAAAATAAGCTCCCGCGTGGCTGAAGCGCGAATGCCAAGTTTTTTCTCCTTTTCTCCGAAAGTAAAACCTGGAGTCCCTTTTTCTACAATAAACGCAGTGGCGCCGCGCGCTCCTCTGGATGAATCTGTCATGGCGATGATTGAATAAATCTCAGCTTCTCCGCCGTTGGTAATCCATTGCTTGGTCCCGTTGATAACATAAAAATCGCCATCCTTGCGGGCACTGGTGCGGATTGAACTTGCGTCGCTACCAGCTTCTGACTCAGTGAGTCCGAATGCGGCAAGTTTCTCCCCTTTTGCGAGCGGCACAAGGTACTTCTGCTTCTGTTGCTCATTCCCAAACAATAAAATTGGAAAAGTGCCAAGCGCAGATGCAGCAAGCGTGAGAGCGATACCGCCGCATATCCTGCTCAATTCTTCAATGACAAGACAAAGTTCAAATACGCCATACCCCATGCCTCCGTATCTTTCAGGAATATACACGCCAAAAAGGTCTGCCTGCGCAAAAGCCCTAACCAATTCCCATGGAAATTCTTCGGTCTCATCATAATAAACTCTTCTGGGAAGCACCTTTTTCTCTGCTACATTTCGCGCAATGTCCCTTATCATCTTTTGTTCTTCCGTTAGCAAATAGTCCATTATCCTCCCTGATATCGCTCAATAACAAGACAGACGTTATGACCGCCGAATCCGAAAGAATTGGAGATTGCCGTACCAACTTCTGCGCGCCTTGCTATTTTTGGCACATAATCAAGATCACACTCTGGATCCGGCTCCTCATAATTAATTGTCGGTGGGATAATACCGTGATAAATTGTGAGGACTGACATTATAAATTCCACGCCACCAGCCGCGCCAAGCAAGTGGCCAATCATAGATTTGTTTGAACTGATTGCAAGTGAATATGCCTTTTTTCCAAATACGCTTTTTATCGCAACCGTCTCGCTACGGTCGTTCAAAGGCGTGGATGTTCCGTGCGCATTGATGTAGTCAATTGAAGATGGCTCCAATCCAGCGTCTTTAAGCGCCGCGCGCATGCAAAGTGCAGCACCTGTTCCTTCAGGATCAGGGGCTGTGATGTGGTACGCGTCACAACTCATACCATAGCCGGAAAATTTCGCGTAAATTCTCGGTGCCTTCCTTGCAAGAGCATGTTCAAGCGTCTCCAGAACAACAATTCCAGCACCTTCGCCCATCACAAATCCGTCACGATGTTTATCAAAAGGACGGCTGGCACGCTCCGGCTGGTCGTTGCGCGTGGAAAGCGCCTTCATGGAGCAAAATCCTGCAAGTCCCAGCGGAGTGATGCATGATTCTGTTCCCCCGGCTATAATTGCGTCTGCTGCTCCGGTCCGCAACAATTCGCATGCAACCGCAAGGGCGTGGGCGCCAGAAGCGCAGGCGCTCACTGTTGCAAAATTAGGACCGTACAAACCAAGATTCATGGCAACCTGGCCGGAAGCCATATCAGGAATGAGCATCGGTATCAATAGTGGTGATACCCTATCCGGTCCTCCAGACAGCAGTTGCATATGCTGCTGTTCAATGACGCGCAAACCTCCAATGCCAGCCCCGATGATAACCCCGATTCTTCCACGGTCTTCGGCATCAAGAATAAGCCCGCTGTCCTTGACCGCCTCATAACCTGCCTTTAACGCAAATTGAACAAAACGGTCCATCCGCCGCAACGCTTTCTTATCTACTTCATCGCATTCAAAATTTTTCACTTCGGCCGCGATGCGACTTGCATGACGGGAGGCGTCAAATCCTGTAATAGGACCGACGCCACTTTGCCCCTCAGACATTGCCTTCCAGCTTGCCTCAACATTGTTGCCGAGCGGCGTTACAAGCCCAAGCCCTGTTACAACAACATCGCGCCTCATTTGTTTTTTGTTTTCTCCTCAAGGTATTTAACCGCGTCCCCTACTGTTCTGATTTTCTCCGCATCCTCATCTGGAATCTCCACACCAAACTTCTCTTCAAAATCCATTACCAGTTCCACCGTATCAAGCGAATCTGCACCAAGGTCGTCAACAAAAGAAGAACTCTCGCTGATGGCACTGGCATCAACCTGCAATTTGTCAATGACTATGTCCTTCACCTTCTTTTCTATTTCGCTTCTTTCCATTCATGCCTCCTGTTAATTCGCATACATCAGAAAAACGTATACCAAACCCATTGCATCCTACATTACAAGACCGCCGTCAACCCTGAAAACCTGCCCTGTAATATATGACGCCTTATCAGACGCAAGGAATACTGCAAGCGCCGCCACATCACGAGGATCTCCAAAACGACCAAGCGGAATCCTTTCAAGCATCAAATTCTTAATCTTCTCAGGCACCTTTTCAGTCATCGGCGTAAGAATATACCCTGGCGCAATCGCATTGACAGTAACATTCGCCCTTGCAAATTCTTTTGCGCATGTCTTTGTCAGCGCTATCAGGCCTGCTTTTGACGCCGCATAATTTGCCTGCCCAATATTTCCAATCTGGCCGATAATTGACGCAATGTTAATTATCCTGCCGGATTTTTGCAGCCACATCGCCTGGCCGATGATTTTACTACATAAAAAGGCGCCCTTCAAATTTACAGCCAGAACAGCATCCCAATCCTCAACCTTCATACGTAGCATTAAGGCATCCCGAATAATCCCTGCGTTATTAACCAGAACATCCACCCTGCCGAATTTATCAACCGCACCTTTGAAAGCGTTTTCAATTCCTTCCAGGTCTGTTATGTCCACGTCCTGCGCAAGCACGGTACTGCCCTGCCGGGTGAGATGATCTGCGACTTCTTCTGGCTTGACGACATCCCAGAGTACAAGCGATAGCCCCTCCAAAGCAAACGCTTCGGCGAGAGCCCTGCCGATACCACCTGCTGCACCTGTAATAATTACAGTTTTCTTTTCATTCATAACTGTTCCTTTCCTGAAGAAGAATCACCTTCTGATGAATATGAAATGTTGCGGATTGTTTCCAGCAGTGAATCCCTGTCTTCTATGTTACACACTTCAAGTTCTGGCGCTATCTTTTTTACCAGATTTCTTAAAACCTGTTTTGGCCCGAGTTCCACAAGAAAAACCCCATTTTTTCGGCGAAAATCTTCCACGATTTTTGTCCATAGCACCGGCCGCACAATCTGGGTAACAAGCGCCTGCCGTATGGATTCTGTTTCAGAAAGGAGTTCGCCACTGCAGTTTGCATATACTGGAAATGCAGGCGCCTTCATAGGGATTGATTCAAGTTCTCTGTGAAGGAGTTCGCGCGCCGGCTCCATCAGCGGAGTGTGGAACGCCCCGGAGACCTTAAGAGGAATTACTTTCACTTTTGTTCTGGCGCATAAAGCGGAAAATTCAGATAATGCCGGAATTGTTCCTCCAACAACTATCTGGTCATTGGTATTGACATTTGAGATTGTTACACCAGCAAGACCCGCAACCATGGCACTTACTTCATCAAGTGTCCTGCCTATAACTGCAACCATGGCACCCGGGTTCTTGCGAGATGCCTCTTTCATAAATTTTGCCCGCCTTGCAACAAGAGCGAACCCATCGCGTATGCTGAATGTGCCGGCTGCAGCATGTGCGCTGTACTCCCCCAAACTGTGCCCGGCACCGAATACCGGACACACTGTTAGATTTTCAAACAGCACCCTCCATGCCGCAATACTCACGGCAAAAATTGCTACCTGACAAACAGATGTTTCAGTCAGTTGTTCTATGGGTCCATCAAAGCACACACTCGCAATGTCAATTCCTGTCACATCTTTGCCAATTTCAAAAATTTCCCTTGCTGCCGTATATGACTCGTACAAACTCTTGCCCATACCCACATACTGCGAGCCCTGGCCTGGAAATAACAATCCAACTTTCTTCTTATCCATTTGTTTCCCACCGAATCAGGTTAGCAGCCCAGGTAAGCCCGGCACCAAATGACACCATGCACACAATGTCGCCGTTTCTAACGCGGCCTGATTTTACTGCCTCATCAAGGGCAACCCCCACCGAGGCAGCAGACATATTCCCGTACTTTTCAATGTTGACAAAGACCTTTTCCATCGGGAAATTGAGCATCCTGGCAACCGACTGAATAATGCGGATATTCGCCTGATGTGGAATGAGCAGAGAGATGTCGTCGGGCGTTAGATTGTTGCGTTTGCATATCGCTTGAACCGCGCTTGCCATTGCTGTAACCGCAATCCTGAAAAGTGCCGCCCCTTCCATTTTCATAAAATGGAGCCGGTTCTTCACTGTCTCGGGTGAAGCGGGCATCTTTGATCCGCCTGCCGGAACATAAAGAAGCAAACCATATTTTCCTGCGGCTCCAAGTACAGAATCAATTATTCCAGCCCCATCCTGGCACCGGGCAACAACTGCTGCTACTGCCCCATCTCCAAGGAGTACGCAGGTGGTCCTGTCGGTATAGTCGGTAAGGCGGCTCATACATTCTGATGCGATAACCAGAATGGTTTTGTAGATTCCGGCAGAAATCAACCCGTGCGCAACCTCCAGTCCATAAATAAATCCGGAACAAGCCGCAACAAGGTCAAAACACGGGATATCATCTATTCCAAGTTTTTCCTGAACGACGCAGGCAGTTGCCGGAAATATCATGTCTCCCGTAATTGTGCAAACAATAATAAGGTCTATATCTGTCTGTGAAATCTTTGCATCTTCAATCGCCCTGCGTGCAGCGCGCACGCCAAGGTCAGAACTTGCTTCGTTGTCCGCACATATTCTGCGCTCCTTGATGCCGGTCCGCGTCACAATCCACTCATCAGAAGTATCTACCATCTTCTCCAGATCTGCATTGGTGAGAACGCGTTCCGGCAGGTAGGAACCAATTCCTATGATTGTTGCACCCATTTCTGGCTCTCTTCCTTGAGGGTGTTAATGAATGCACTTTCTGCGATTTTCCTTCCAAGATTCAGGCCACTTTGTATCGCTCTTGGTGAAGAACGGCCGTGACTGATAACAACAATTCCATCTACTCCAAGCAATACCCCTCCCCCATATTCAGAATAGTCCGCCTTGCGCGCAAAATTCCTGAGTGCGCTGCGGGCAAGAAGATACCCGGCACGGCTGAGGAACGATGACTTTATTTCTTCTACAAGGATTTTTTTGAACTCATGCGTGATTCCTTCGCTAACCTTAAGAATGACATTTCCGCAGAATCCGTCAGAAACCACAATATCCGCTTTACCTGTAAAAAGTTCATATCCCTCTATATTGCCAATAAATGTAATGGTGCCGTCTGCAGAAATGCGCTGGTATGCTTCACGCCGCAATTCATCTCCTTTGGCTGGTTCCTCTCCGATATTGAGTAACCCCACAGAGGGGTTGTGAAGTCCAAAGACGTATCTTGCATAAAGGGAACCCATCAGTGCATACTGATAAAGTTGATTGGGTTTTGGAGAAACATTTGCGCCCACATCAAGAAAAAGTGTTGTGCTACCTCTGGCATTTGGGAGATGCACCACAATTGCCGGCCGTTCAATCCCTTTCACCATTCCAAGTTCCGCGACTGCAAGAGACACGAAAACCGCTGTGTTGCCTGCACTATATGCAACATCTGCATGTCCATCTTTTACCATCTGAAGGATTCTATGAACGGTTGTATTTTTTTCCTTGAAAAGAGCGAGAGAGAGTTTGCAGTCCATTGAAATAAAACGCTTGCAATCCTCAATTGTTACTCTTTCCCATTTTTGAACCTGCTGAAGGTTTTCAATGCGATCACGAGGACAAACAAATGTGACATGGGTATCAGAACTGGCAATAAACAATTCTATGCCTTCCAGTATTACTCCAGGTGCACGGTCCCCGCCCATTCCATCCACAGCAATGCGTACGCTCATTTTGCGACTTTTTCAGGTCTTTTTGACTTCTGCGCCACAACAAGTTTTCCACGATAATATCCGCACGCCCTGCATACCCTGTGCGGAAGAATCAAGGCACCGCAGTTGGCGCAAGTAACCAGCGTTCTTACAACAAGTTTCTTACTCTTTCTTCTATGGTCGCGCCTGCTATTGGAATGTCGTCTTGATGTAGTCATAAAACCCCCATTGT
>Ga0315298_1007472_pt1 | contig 14361 bp, 16 predicted proteins | sample WHS_1_MG_FD_203077 | JGI IMG/M metagenome (GOLD analysis project Ga0315298, IMG submission 203077) | Extremophilic microbial mat communities from Washburn Hot Springs, YNP, Wyoming, USA - WHS_1_MG | ecosystem: Environmental > Aquatic > Thermal springs > Hot (42-90C) | place: USA: Wyoming... | reverse complement strand
TTTATTTGGTGGCGCTTCAGGGACTCGAACCCCGGACACGCGGATTATGATTCCGCTGCTCTAACCAGCTGAGCTAAAGCGCCGTGAGGCGCAAATTAAAGCCCTAACCTGTGCGCCTGTCAAGGGCGGCGGCGCGGCAATTCGCCCATTCATCGTCAGCGCAGCAACCGGCGACTGAGCAGACGCCACCCAAGCACATAGGCCGCCAGGGTGTACAGCAGCAGCACGCCCGTGTGGTACAGCGCCTCATGGGGCAGATGCCCGGTCAGTAGCGGTCGCAGCAGGGCCACCGCATGGGTCAGCGGCAGCACCTCTGCAATGTCCTGAGCGAAGGGCGGCAACGATTGGAGGGGGTAGAAAACGCCGCAAAAAAGAAACATCGGCGTCACCGCCAGAGTGAAATAATACATGAAGAAATCATAACTGCGCGCCAGTGCCGTGATGACCAGCGCCACCCCGCCAAAGCTCAGCCCCGCGAGCAAAATGACCGGCAGCGCCAGGATCACCCAGGGGCCCTGTATGGCGCCAAAAAAACTGGCGACGATGAGGATGGCCACGGCACTGATCAGGCCTTTGACGGCGCACCAGGCCACCTCACCGGCGAGGATGTCGCTGACCCGCAAGGGGGTGGCCAGCATCGCTGCGTAAGTGTGCTGGGCGCTCATCCGGGTAAAGGCCGAGTACAGACCCTCGAAGCTCGCGGTGTTCATCACGCTGCTGGCGACGATGCCGGAGGCGATGAAGGTGATATAGGGCATTCCGTCCATCTGCCCGACGAAGTGTCCCAGGCCGTAACCCAGCGCCAGCAGGTAAAGAAGCGGGTCGCCGAAGTTGCCGAGCAGGCTCGGCACCAGCAACTTGCGCCAGACACCGAAGTTGCGCTGCAGGACGGCCAGCGCCCCAGCCCCTGGCAAGGCGTCACGTATCGGCATTATTCGGTTTCCTCCCGCAGATCGCGTCCCGTCAGGCGCAGGAACACATCCTCCAGGCTGGCGGGACGCTGTATCCAGCGATAGGCCGGATCATCGCCAAAGTGCGCCAGCAGCGGGCTCAGATCCGACCCGTAGCAGATCAGGGTATCGCCCACGCGCTCACTGAGGCTCACCCACTGGCGATGCAGATCCTGCGGGTCCGGCAGTTCACCGTCCACCCGGCGCAACTCGACGACGCCCCCGGGGATATGGGTGGCGATCAGGCCGCGCGGGCTATCTTCCGCCAGAATTCGGCCATGGTCGATGATCCCGACCCGGTCCGCCAGACGTTCCGCTTCGTCCATATAATGCGTGGTCAGCAACAGGGTGGTGCCCTGTCGCCGTAATTCGCGCAGACGCTGCCAGATGAGATGACGGGCCTGGGGGTCGAGTCCGGTGGTGGGCTCGTCCAGCAGCAACAACTTGGGGGCGTTGATCAGGGCGCGGGCGATGGTCAGGCGGCGCTGCATACCACCGGACAGGGCATGGATCGGTTGAGTGGCGTAGCCGCTGAGGGCCATGAACTCCAGTAACTCGGCGCTGCGCTGGCGGATCAGCGCTTTCGGCAGGCCGAAGTAGCGGCCATAGGTCCAGAGGTTTTCCTGTACGGTAAAATCGGGGTCCAGGTTATCCGTCTGGGGCACCACCCCCATGTCTGCCCGCGCCGTGCGCCCCATTTCTGCGAGCGTCCGGCCACCGATGCGAATCTCTCCGCCATCGGTTGGCGTCAGCCCCTGGATCGCCCGTACCGTAGTGCTTTTACCCGCCCCGTTGGGGCCGACCAGGGCAAAGCATTCCCCGGCGGCGACGGCGAGGTCTACCCCGCGCAGCACCTCGCGCCCGCCATAACGCTTATGCAGCGCCCGTAGTTCAAGAAAGGCTGGATTCACGACAGGGGCTGCCGACTCCCATCTCGCTGACTTCTTCACTGAGGGACGCCAACAATGCCCCTTGCAGCGCATTGAGCTGACCATGAAAGAAGTGGTCTGCGGGAAGCAAAATTTGCCTGGGTTGGACGGGCAGTGTATCAACCCAGTTTTCTACGCTCGCGGCGGGTACCAGTTCGTCCAGTTCGCCCTGAATCAGGGTCCACGGGCAGGAAGGTGCTGGCAGTACAGTGAAATCAAAGAGATTGACGGGCGGGGCGACGGTCAGCAGACGGCTGATGCGCGGATGACGGTGCACGCTGCGATAGGCGACATAGGCCCCGAAAGAAAATCCGGCGAGCCAGATATCGAAGCCGGGGCGGCGCTCCTGCACCCAGTCGAGCACCGCCAGGCAATCCTCGGTTTCACCACGGCCATCATCATAGACGCCCGTACTCCCGCCCACCCCGCGAAAATTGAAGCGCAGCGACGGGATGCCCAGCTGGTTGCAGGTTTTGCTGAGATAATACACGACCTTGTTGTTCAAGGTACCGCCGTAAAGGGGGTGTGGATGGAGAATGACCGCCACCGCACCGCGTGTCTCTTTGTCGGGGCAGGCCGTGACACCCTCCAACACACCCGCCGGACCCGGAATGACGACCCGCTCGCCCACACATTCCGGGCTGGCGAGTTCACCACCATCATAGAGATGACTTCGGTCGATGGGCAGCATCAGATCCGCAACCGTTCGACGGGTATGCCGTCGCGCAGGTGAGACTCGACGATCTCGCGAATATCGTCGGCATCCACGTAGGTGTACCAGACGGCATCTGGGTAGACTACGGCAACCGGGCCCTCATCACAGCGCCCCAGACAGCCGCAGCGGTTGACGCGTACCTGTTTTTCACCGTGAATGCCGAGCGCTTTGGCGTGCTGCTTAGCCGCATGAAACACCTCTTCGGCGATGCCGCTGTTATTGCAGGCGCGCTCGCCATTCTCGCGCTGATTCAGGCAAACGAACAGATGCCGTTGATAAAAAGCACCATCCATAAGCGTTGACCCTCTATCCATAGAAGGACATCATACCCCAATTAACCCTTACTGACAGCGTGCGGAGGTGTCATGTTCAGCGATCAAGTCATTGCCAATATCGATAACGCCTTGCGTACCCTGACCGGACAGCAGGTGGGCAGTGATCGACCCTATCCGGCCAGGGATATTCCCGATACCCTCCTGCGCCCCTGGGAGCGACAGCGGGCCGGACGCATGATGCGGGTCAACCATGCGGGTGAGATCATGGCGCAGGCACTCTATACCGGCCAGGCAACCGGCACCGATGACCCTGAATTACAGGAGCAACTGCAGCGAGCGCGAACCGAGGAAGAAGACCATCTGCGCTGGTGTGAAGCCCGCCTGCGGGAGCTGGACAGTCGCCCGAGTCTGCTCGCTCCGCTCTGGTACGGCGCGGGCTGGAGCATGGGCTTTCTCGCCGCCCGGCGCGGCCGCGCCAGCAATCTTGGCCTGGTCGTCGCGGTAGAAAACCAGGTGGAAGAACATCTCAACAGCCATCTGGATGAACTCCCTGCCGACGATGACCGCAGTCGCGCCATCGTGGCGCAGATGCGCGATGACGAAGTCGGGCATGCCGCAAAAGCGGAAGAACTGGGCGCGGAAGAACTCCCCATGCCCATCCGCCTGGCAATGGGGGTTTTTTCCAAGATTCTGACGCGGGGGGCGCTGTGGATCTGACGGCTCAGGAAAAGCCATTGCCGGATGTCGGCGCCGGGCGAATATGCAATTGGGCCCCACCCGCCAAGTGGATGCGATAACGACCGGCCATTACGGCCTCCGCCATGCTGGCGATGGTCTGCCTGCCGAGCAGGTCGATTACCTCTGCCTTGAGCGGCTTCCACTGGGTATGCACGGGGCAGGCGGTTTCATCCGCGCACGCCTTGAGGCCGAGTACACAGCCCTGACCAAACGGCTGCCCTTCCACGATCTCGATGATGTCGAGGATGTTCATCTGTCCTGCTCCGGGGCGCAGGACAAAGCCACCGCCACGACCCTTGAAGGAATCGAGCACCCCGCGCTTGGCCAGATCCTGCAGGATCTTCGCCAGATACTGGGCCGGGACGTGTAGGTAATCGGATATGTCCCGACTCAGCACCGGCTCCCCGGATGGCTGTGCCGCGAGGTAGATCAGGGCCTGTAAGGCGTATTCGCTGGTTTTACTCAGTAGCATGGAGGCATCCTCAGCATTCTTCTAGAATCTCATAGTCATGGGTGATCGCCGCAGTCTTACCCAACATGATGCTGGCGGAGCAGTATTTTTCTGCGGATAAGCCGATGGCGTGGCTTACCCGCTTGGGATCAAGCGCCTTGCCGGATACCACAAAATGCAGATGAATCCCGGTGAACACCTTCGGGTCCTGCTCCGCCCGCTGGGCAGCCAGCTCCACCACACAGCTGCGGATATCCTGCCTGGACTTCTGAAGAATCATCACCACATCGATACTGGAGCATCCGCCCAGACCCATCAGCAGGAGCTCCATGGGGCGCGGGCCGAGATTACGTCCGCCGATCTCGGCGGCGCCATCCATGACCAGGGCGTGACCGCTGTCGGCGTCGGCGACGAAGCTCATCTGCCCAGGACCCATCCATTGTACGCGTGCTTCCACTCTTTGCTCCCTATTCCCGGAAACCACCGATTCCCATTTAATGACAATCAACTAGCCGTGTAAACTGCGTTTAGTCAAAAAACAGGTGTTGCAGGGCGTCTCCGGGCTGGGCAGTGCGCATAAATGCCTCGCCAACGAGAAAGGCACCGACTCCCGCAGCGCGCAGGGTGGCCACCTCCTCCCGGCTGCGGATGCCGCTTTCGGTGACGACGATCCGCTCTCGGGGAATCTCCGGAAGCAGTTTCAGCGTGGTTTCAATCTCGGTGACAAAGCGCCGCAGGTCCCGGTTATTGATGCCGATCAGTGGGGTACGCAATTTTAATGCGCGCTGTAACTCGGCTGCATCATGCACCTCCACCAGCACCGCCAGGCCCAGGCTCTGCGCCGTTGCCTCCAGACCCTGCAGCTCGGCATCGCTCAGGGCGGCAACGATGAGCAGGATGGCGTCGGCCCCAATGGCACGTGCTTCCCAGACCTGATAAGGATCGATGCAGAAATCCTTGCGCAACACGGGCAGTGGGCAGGCTTCACGGGCAGCGGCGAGATAGAGGTCGGCGCCCTGAAAATAGTGTTCATCGGTTAGAACCGACAGGCAGGCTGCGCCATGGGCGGCGTAGTCTTGGGCAATGGTCACCGGATTGAAGTCTTCGCGGATTACCCCCGCCGACGGCGATGCCTTTTTGATTTCGGCGATCACCGCGGCCTGTCCCTGGGCCATTCTGGCCCGAATGGCGCCGACGAAGTTGCGCGGCGGTGCCGTCAGGGCCACTGCCGCCTGCAGCTCCGCAAGGCCCAGACGGGTTTGGCGCGCCACCAGCTCCTCCCGCTTATGGGCAATGATTTCCTGAAGTATGTCGGTCATGTCTTATCCCTGTGAAGTCCTGCCCAGCAATGCCTGCCACTTATCCCAGGCGGCGCCGGATTGGAGCACAGCCCGGGCGACCACCACGCCGACCGCCATATCGGGGACCACGTCTGCCGCATAGAGTGCGGCTCCGGCATTGAGCAGGACGACGTCGCGACGCGGGCCGGGGCGATTCTGTAATACCTCTTCTGCCGCCGCCAGGGCCGCCGCCACACTGTCGATTTGCAGGGTCGCCAGCGGTGCTGATGACAGCCCGAAGTCCTCCGGCTGAATCCGGCTGCGACTGATCATCCCGTCTTTTAACTCTGCTATGTCTGATGGCCCGGACAGGCTGATCTCATCCAGGCCATCGTGCCCATGTACCACCAGCACATGGCGTGATCCCAGTTCCCGGGCGGCTTCGGCCATGGGAATCAGCCAGCGCTCGGCATAAACGCCGAGTACCTGATGCGGCGCCCCCGCCGGGTTGCTCAGTGGCCCCATGAGGTTGAACAGCGAACGGATGGCGAGCTCCTTGCGCGGACCAACGGCGTAACGCATGGCCCCGTGGTGCGCCGGCGCGAATAGAAAACCGATACCGATGCGCTCGATACTGTCGGCGACTTCGGCGGGGCTCATGTCCATGCGCAGACCGGCGGCTTCCAGCACGTCAGCGCTGCCGCTGCGGCTGACCATGGAACGGTTGCCGTGTTTGGCCACCCGCGCCCCGCCGGCCGCCGCTACCACGGCAGACACCGTCGATATGTTGAAGGTGCTCAGTGCGTCACCGCCGGTACCGCAGGTATCCAGCAGGTGATCGGTAGAGACCTCCACCCGCGTCATACAGGCGCGCAAGGCCTGGGTGGCACCGACCAGTTCCTCGACTCGCTGCCCTTTCATGCGCAGGCCCATGAGCAGGGCGCCGATTTGTGCGGGCGTCCAGTCCCCGGCCATGATGCCGGCGAAGACCGTTTGTGCCTCTTTGCGCGACAAGTCCTGCCCCGCCACGATTTGCTCCAGTATGTCCCGGACGATCATCGCGCGCCCCCTTGCAGAAAGTGCTGCAGCAAGGTCTTGCCGTGCTCGCTAAGAATGGACTCGGGGTGAAACTGTACGCCCTCCACATCCAGGGTGCGGTGGCGCAAGCCCATGATTTCTCCTGCTGCGGTCCAGGCCGTCACCTCCAGCGCATCCGGCAGAGAGGCACGCTCGACGATCAGGGAGTGATAACGGGTGGCGGCAAAGGGGTCGGGTAAGTCGCGGAAGACTCCTTTGCCGTTATGGAAAATTGGTGAGGTCTTGCCATGCATCACTTTGTCGGCCCGGATGACTTTGCCGCCGAAAGCCTGACCGATGGCCTGATGCCCGAGACAAACGCCGAGCAGCGGGATTTTCCCCGCGAAATGACGGATGACGTCCAGCGAGATACCTGCTTCGTTGGGCGTGCAGGGTCCAGGGGAGATGCAGATGCGGCTGGGAGCTAGTTGTTCGATAGCCGCCACGTCGATGGCATCATTGCGCTCGACCCGCACTTCCGCCCCCAGTTCGCCGAAGTATTGCACCAGGTTGTAGGTGAAGCTGTCGTAGTTATCAATCATGAGCAACATGATCTGCCCTCCCTTCGGGGTCGAGACCGTTTTCGGCCAGTGCTACGGCGCGGAACATGGCACGGCGTTTGTTCATGGTTTCTTCCCACTCCGCCGCGGGTTCCGAGTCGGCGACAATGCCGCCGCCCGCCTGGATGTGCAGCATGCCATCCTTGATGACCGCGGTGCGAATGGCGATGCAGGTGTCCATATTGCCATTCCAGCCCCAGTAGCCCACCGCCCCCGCGTAGACGCCGCGCGCTACCGGCTCCACCTCGCGGATGATTTCCATGGCGCGAATCTTGGGCGCACCGGAAACCGTTCCGGCCGGGAAGGTCGCTCGTAAGGCATCCATGGCGTCCAGCTCCGGGCGCAATCGTCCCGTGACCTGCGAGACGATGTGCATGACATGGGAGTAGCGTTCGATACCAAACGAATCGGTCAACCGCACCGAACCGGTGTCGGTGATACGCCCCACATCGTTGCGCGCCAGGTCGATGAGCATGAGGTGTTCGGCGCGCTCCTTGGGGTCGGCGAGGAGTTCCTGTTCCAGCGCCTCATCTTCGGCGCGGGTCTTGCCGCGCGGACGGGTACCGGCGATGGGGCGCACCGTGACCTGATCATCTTCGACCCGCACCAGTATCTCCGGCGACGAGCCCACCAGATGGGTATCACCTAGATCCACATAAAACATGTAGGGGGAGGGGTTGATGCCACGCAGGGCGCGATAGAGATCCAGCGGGTGCGCGGTCAGCGGCGTGGACAGGCGTTGGGAGGGCACCACCTGCATTACGTCGCCAGCGCCGATATAGGCCTTGATGGTGCGCACCGCCGTCATATACCCCTCACGACTGAAGCTGGCGGTGAAATCTTCCTCGCGGACGTGTCGGGTGCTCACCGGCGGTGGGGACGGCGGTGCCGGCTCGTGCAGCCGTTGCTGTAGCTCCCGCAGGCGGGTCGCGCCACGCTCCCAGGCTTCGGGTTGGGCGGGGTCGGCATGCACCAGCAGGCGGAGGGTCCCGCGCAGGTTATCGAAGATCAGCAGTTCGTCGGCCACCAGCAGCTGAATTTCCGGCAGCTCCAGCGGGTCGGGCAAGGGCGTGCTGCGGGCGAGGCGGGGTTCGATGCTGCGGACGATGTCGTAGCCGAAATAGCCCACCAGACCACCGCTGAAGCGCTCATCGGCATTTTCCAGTGGTGCTACATGGAAGCGCTTGCGGAAGGCGCTGATCCATTCCAGGGGGTCCGCCGGGGTCGCCCGCTCGGTCTCTACGCCATCCACATGAACAGTGACAATGCCCTGGGTGACCCGCAATATCTGCTGTGCCGGAAGACCGATGATGGAATAGCGGCCCCATTTCTCGCCGCCCTGCACAGATTCCAGCAGGTAGGCATAGGGGCCATCGACCAGCTTGAGATAAGCCGATAAGGGAGTGTCGAGGTCAGCGATGACCTCTCGAGAAAGGGGTATACGGTTGTAGCCTTGGCGCGCCAAGGCCTCAAAGGTTGCTTTTGGAATCACGGATCACCTCGTTAGAGCGATAGATAAAGAAGTCACTGCCTTTCAGCAGCAACGCCATCGTCTCTCCCACCGCAGTGCTTTCCGCATGGTGCCTCTGATCCCCCGCAACGCTACGCCAGAATATCCAATAATTCGCTCATGTTGTCCAGTATCGCGTCGGGCTCCAGGCAACGGACGGGCTCATCGCCGTTATAACCGTAGGTCACGCAGGCAATGGGCATACCCGCTGCCCGGGCCGCCTGCGTGTCGTTACGTGAATCGCCGACCAGCAGGCAGTTTTCCACCGGCTGATGAAAATGTTCAGCCGTATGGGTCAGGGGTAATGGATCGGGTTTCTTGCGCGGCAGGCTATCGCCGGACAAGACCAGTCCGAAAAAATCGTAGAGGTCCAGTCGCTGGAGCAGCGGCACGGTGAAGGCCGCGGTCTTGTTGGTGATACATACCAGTTCCCGGCCCTGAGCCTGCAAGGTCTCCAGCGTTTTGCGCACGCCCGGGTAGATCACGCTATGATCCAGCAGATGCTCCCCGTAGTACTTGCTGAAATCGACCATGGCCGCATCCAGTTCCACTTCGCTGGGATCGCTGTGGATCGCGAGCGCGCGACGCATCAGTTCACGGACACCGTTACCGATGAAGCCACGAATGACCGGCATTTCGGCGGGCGCACGCCCGAGTTTTTGCAGCACATGGTTGGCCGCACCGGCCAGGTCCGGCGCGGTATCTATCAGCGTGCCATCCAGATCGAGCAGGACGACGCGCGCGGTAAACAGCGTGTCGGCATTCAGCGTTGCCATGATTCAGCCCGCCAGGGCTTTGCGGAAAGCGGCGATGGTCGCGGCGTAGTCGGGGGTGTTATAGATGGCGCTGCCCGCCACGAAGACATCGGCGCCGGCATCGGCGACCCGCCGCACATTGTCCACCTTGACGCCACCATCCACTTCCAGCTCGATGGCCTTGCCGGTCGCCTCGATGCGCTTGCGGATCGCCTCGATCTTGCGCAGGGTGTACTCGATGAAGCTCTGCCCGCCGAAACCGGGGTTGACGCTCATCACCAGCACCAGATCAAGATTCTCCAGGACATAGTCCAGCACATCGAGGGGCGTAGAAGGATTGAGGGAAACGCCAGCCTTACAGCCCAGGCTGTGGATCAACTGAATGGTACGGTCCAGATGGATCGTCGCTTCGGGATGCACGGTAATGATGTCGGCGCCGGCCTTGGCGAAATCGGGAATGATGCTGTCCACCGGTGAGATCATGAGGTGGACATCCAGCGGCTTTTGGGTGTGGGGCTTGATGGCGGCCGCCACCAGCGGTCCGATGGTCAGATTGGGGACGAAATGGTTGTCCATGACGTCGATATGGATATAGTCGGCACCCGCCTCATCGACGGCGCGCACTTCTTCACCCAGACGGGCAAAATCCGCCGAAAGGATGGAGGGGGAAATCTTGAACTGGGTCATTTTGCCTCCAAAACAGGGCGAGAGCGCCATGCGCCCTCGCCAGTCAATCGCTAGGTAGCGTTATTTAGACGCCGGTGACGCGGGGGTCGAGTTCACCCTTGCTGTAGCGCCTGAACATGGTATCCAGCGGGATGGCCTTGATCTTGCTAGCCTGCCCGGCGCTGCCGAAAGCCTCATAACGCAGCCGGCAGATATCGCGCATGGCATCGATGGAGGCGGTCAGGAACTTGCGAGGATCAAAGTTCTTGGGATTTTTGGCCAGGCTCTGACGCACCGCGCCGGTTGCCGCCAGGCGCAGATCGGTATCGATATTGACCTTGCGCACGCCGTACTTGATGCCTTCCTGAATTTCCTCTACCGGCACACCGTAGGTTTCGCCGATGTCGCCACCGAATTCGTGGATGATCTTCAGCCAGTCCTGCGGCACCGAGCTGGAGCCGTGCATGACCAGATGGGTATCCGGGATGCGGGCGTGAATCTCCTTGATCCGGTCGATACGCAGGACCTTGCCGGTCGGCGGCCGGGTGAACTTGTAAGCGCCGTGGCTGGTGCCGATGGCAATCGCCAGGGCGTCCACTTTGGTGGCTTTCACGAATCGGGCCGCTTCTTCGGGATCGGTCAGCATCTGGTCATGGCTCAGACAGCCCTCGGCACCGACGCCGTCCTCTTCGCCCGCCATGCCGGTTTCCAGGGAGCCGAGGCAGCCCAGTTCGCCCTCGACGGTCACACCGACGGCGTGAGACATCTCCACGACCCTGCCGGTCACCGTGGCATTGTAGTCATAGCTGGCGGGGGTCTTGGCGTCCTCCAGCAGGGAACCGTCCATCATCACGCTGGAGAAGCCGGAGCGGATGGCCTGGATGCAAACCGCCGGGCTCGCGCCGTGATCCTGATGCAGGACGACGGGGATGTCGGGATACTCTTCGATGGCGGCCAGAATCAGATGGCGCAGAAAGGGTTCGCCGGCATACTTGCGGGCACCGGCGGACGCCTGAAGGATGACCGGCGCGTCGGCGGCAGCCGCCGCTTCCATGATCGCGCGCACCTGCTCCAGGTTGTTGACGTTAAAGGCGGGGATGCCGTAGCTGTGTTCCGCGGCATGATCCAACAACTGACGCAATGAAACCAGGGCCATAACACTTCTCCTAAATGTGAATAAAAATGGATTGGGTCTTGAGCAATCGTATAGAGGAGCCCCCCAAACCGCAAGCCGGGCCCCGTAACGGTCGGGATTGGCCAGCCTCAGGCGCGGTGCGTGACATCACCGACCCGCACCAGCTTGAGGGTATTGGTGCCACCCGGAGCGCCCATGGGCTCACCGATGGTGATGAGGATCAAATCTCCGTCGCGAACGACGCCGCGCCGCCGCAGTTCATCCTCGGCCGCATGCATCACCTGCAGGGGGTCATCATGGCGACTCTGGGGGAAATTGACCGGGTGGACACCGCGATACAAAGTCACCTTGCGCCGGGTATAGACCTGGGGGGTCAGCGCGTAGATGGGCACCCGGGGATTGGCGCGGGACAGCCACAGCGCCGTGGAACCACTCTCGGTAAAAGCCGCGATGGCCACGATGGGCGAGCGCATGGTGGCCAGAATGGCTGCCGCTGCGATGGTTTCGTCCATGCGTTCCAGTGGCCGGTCGATGATCTGCACGGTACCGGTGGCCGGTGCCTGGCGCTCGGCTGCGCGACAGGTACGGTCCATGGCGGCGACCGCCTCTACCGGGAAGGCTCCGCTTGCCGTTTCGGCGGACAGCATCACCGCATCCGTACCGTCGAGGACCGCATTGGCCACATCGGAAACTTCGGCGCGGGTAGGAATCGGCTGGTGAATCATGGACTCCATCATCTGCGTCGCCGTGATCGTCAGACAGTTGTACTTCTGCGCCAAGGCGATAATCCGCTTCTGCACCGGGGGTACCGCCGCATCGCCGATCTCAACGCCGAGATCGCCCCGCGCCACCATGACGGCCTCGGACACCGCCAGAATCTCTTCGATGGCCTCTACCGCCTCGGCCCGCTCGATTTTGGCAACCAGGGCGCCGTGACCACCCGCTTCGCGGAAGAGGCGACGGGCTTCTTCCATGTCGGCGGCGCTGCGCGGAAAAGAAACCGCCAGATAGTCGGCCTCGAGGCGCGCCGCGGTGATGATGTCCGCCCGGTCCTTGTCTGTCAGCGCCGGCGCCGTCAGGCCACCACCCGCCCGGTTGATGCCCTTGCTGTCGGAGAGTTCACCACCCTGCACCACCCGGGTGTGAATTTCGGGGCCCTGCACCTTTTCCACCCAGAGCACGATCATGCCGTCATTGAGCAGCAGGGTTGCCCCCCGGTCCACATCATTGACCAGTTGCGGGTAGGTCACGCCAACCCGCGTCTGATCGCCAATGGCGCAAGTGGTATCGAGAATAAAAGGCTCGCCTTCCCGGATATGGATCTTGCCTTCGGCAAATTTGCCGATGCGGATTTTGGGTCCCTGCAGATCGGCCAGCACCCCGACGGCCCGGCCGTGAGCGCGCGCCCTTTCCCGGACCATCTCCGCACGCTTGACGTGATCCTCTGCCGCACCGTGGGAGAAGTTGAGGCGAACGACATCAACACCCGCCTCGATCAGGCGATCGATGACCCGCACATCGGAACTGGCGGGACCCAGGGTTGCGACGATCTTCGTCCGGCGTATCAAGTGTGTGTACCTCGTGCACGTTCTTCCAGCATGGCTACGGCGGGCAGGGTCTTGCCTTCGAGAAATTCCAGGAAGGCGCCCCCACCCGTACTGATGTAGGAGACCTTATCTTCGATATGGAATTTGTTGATCGCCGCAATGGTGTCCCCCCCCCCGGCGATGGAAAAGGCGCTGCTTTCCGCCACTGCCCGGGCAATGGCCTCGGTGCCGCGGGCGAAGGCGTCAAACTCAAATACGCCCACCGGACCATTCCAGACGATGGTACCCGCCTTGCGCAGGATATCGCCCAGCGTTTTGGCGGTGTCGGGACCGATATCGAGCACCATGTCATCGGCAGCGATATCATCCACCCTGCAGGTACGCGCCGGGGCCGTCTCCGAAAATGCCTTGGCGACCACCACGTCGCTCGGCAGCGGGACATCGCCGCCTTTGGCCCTGGCTGCGGCGATGATGGCTTGCGCATCAGGCACCAGATCCGCTTCACAGAGGGATTTGCCGACAGAATGACCTGCGGCGAGGATGAAGGTGTTGGCGATGCCGCCACCCACCACCAGTTGATCCACCTTGTCCGCCAGGGACTTTAGGATGGTCAGCTTGGTGGACACCTTGGACCCGGCGACAATGGCGACCAGAGGACGCCGGGGGTTCTGCAGGGCCTTGCCCAGCGCATCCAGCTCGTTGACCAGCAGCGGGCCGGCGCAGGCGACGGGAGCGAACCTGCCGACCCCATGGGTGCTGGCCTGGGCGCGGTGGGCGGTACCGAAGGCGTCCATCACAAACACGTCACAGAGGGCAGCCATCTTTTTGGACAGCGCCTCGTCGTCCGTGCTTTCGCCAGTATTGAAGCGCACGTTTTCCAGCACGACGACATCACCGTCCTGAAGCTGGGCAAGGCGGTCTTTACCGGCATCCAGCCAGTCCCGTACCAACGGCACATCGCGGCCCAGCAACTGGCTGAGGTGGGCGGCGACCGGAGCGAGGCTGGCCTTTTCGTCGAAAACGCCTTCCTTGGGACGCCCCAGATGGGACATCAGCATCACCCGCGCGCCGCCGGCCAGCGCGGCGCGAATGGTGGGCAGGCTGGCGCGGATGCGGGTGTCATCGGTGATGGCCCCCGCATCATTCATGGGGACGTTGAGATCCTCACGAATCAGCACCCGTTTGCCCTTTAATGGCACATCCATCATACGCAGGACATTCATGGTCAGATTCCTCCTCAGCGGGCCTGACCCATCATGGCGAGGGCGGTATCCACCATACGGTTGGAGAAACCCCACTCGTTGTCGTACCAGGAGCAGACCTTGACCAGCTTGCCCTTGACCTTGGTCAGTGAGGACTCATAGGTGGAGGAGTGCGGATTGTGGTTGAAGTCGATGGAGACCAGCGGCTTGTCGTTGTAGCCGTAGACCCCCTTGAGCGCGCCTTGGCTGGCTGCCTTCATGGCGGCGTGGATTTCGTCGACGGAGACTTCCTTGTTGACGATACAGGTGAGGTCAACGAGGGAGACGTTGTGCGTGGGCACCCGGATGGCGAAGCCGTCCAGCTTGCCTGCCAGCTCCGGCAGTACCAGGCCGATGGCCTTGGCGGCACCAGTGCTGGTGGGGATCATGCTCATGCCAGCAGCGCGGGCACGGCGCAGGTCTTCGTGATAGACATCGATGATGCGCTGATCATTGGTCATGGAGTGGATGGTGTTCATGGTCCCCGCCTCGATGCCGGCGAGATCATTGAGGGTCTTGGCCAGGGGTGCGA
>Ga0315298_1007471_pt1 | contig 14364 bp, 14 predicted proteins | sample WHS_1_MG_FD_203077 | JGI IMG/M metagenome (GOLD analysis project Ga0315298, IMG submission 203077) | Extremophilic microbial mat communities from Washburn Hot Springs, YNP, Wyoming, USA - WHS_1_MG | ecosystem: Environmental > Aquatic > Thermal springs > Hot (42-90C) | place: USA: Wyoming... | reverse complement strand
CCTCTGGGCCAGCCTCCGCCGGGTGGTCTTACACTACAACAACGGGTATTGTTGACCTAAAACGATAAAGGATGTTAACTTGGAAAGTGTACTTTACAGCCGCTTTTGTTATCTCGTGGAGACTTTAAATCTCAAAAATGTAGCCATCCCGCCCAACGCTAAAAGCTGTTTACCCGCGTCGTGTTCTGTGCTTATCACAATCACCTCAGCTCTTGTTTTTCTCGCGGTATCAAGGATCTTTAAGACTTCGTTTCGATTTGACCTCAGTAGCTCGTCAGCCACCAGCAGTTTCTCGATAGCTCCAGCGTTAGCCGCCTGTTCAACCTCGCTTTTTCCGTAACTTACCAGTCCACCTTTGGCAATCCCTTCCATGATTTGGCCCATCAACGAGGTCTCGAGGGAGAGACGGTCTTCTTTTGATACAAGTTCCACCAGCCCGCGTCGTACTATCTCGTAAAGTCCAGCCCGCCCCCCAGAGCTGGCTTCGCCAAGCCTCACGCTTTTAGACAACTCTGGGAACTTCTCCTTCAAAAAGGAGTTGAAGATTTCCTTGGTGAATCCTGGCCCGGCGACTATCGCTACTTTTATATCTTCCCTTGAGATTATGTTTTTCATCGCCTCAGCCAAACGGTGGAAAAATTTCTTCTCTTCCGCCCCACTTTCGACAGCGTACCTCTTTCCAGCCCTTACATGTGATAAGGTTCCAACCTCATCCAGCCCATACTGCCTCACGACCGCCAAATCGGCTGAGGAGTCCTCGAGAGCGACAAGCAGCACCCGGGGTCTACGGCGGGCCTGAGCGGCTTCCCTTATTCTCTGGAGTTCATCGGGACTCCACTGTTTGGTGACGGTTAGCGCGGATCCTGGTTCAAAGCCGAACGAATGATGTTTTCCCATATCTGGCCCTTCGATGATTTTGCCAAGGATGCGCACGCGGTTTGCATACTTGTGGAACTCTATATCATCGACCTTGATAGACAATGTGACCAGTTTTTTCTCCATTCGCTCGGGGCGGAGTTTGTCTCCTGATTCTTGTTCGCGACGCCAAGTGGTGGATGTAACGACATCTCCAGGACGAACTAAGTGCTGGAGATGCCAGAGGTCGTCTAGGGTTTCAACCGCCAGCTTAATTTTTCCTTGCCTCAAATCCTTGTGAATAACCCTCAAATTAATCACTCAGCATTAGGATTTTTGAATCCCGTCCAGCAAAAGATTTTATGTTCTGAAGTTTAAACATGGTGAGGGATTCTATGGTTGCTCAACAACTTATAAGCATCAGAGAACTTAGGGCCGAGGACCTGAAGGCTGTCCTGTCGATCCAGTATAAGTGCTTCAAGGACCCGTACCCAATTGGCCTGTTAAAACGCCTGCATGTGATGCACCCCGACGGATTTCTGGTCGCCGATGTCGGTGGCATTGTGGTAGGCTATTTGATCGGGGTGGTACGCTGGGGCAACATAGGGCACATCTTGGCCATAGGTGTGGATCCAGCCTTTCGAAGGCAGCGGATTGGCACCATGCTCATCAACAGCATCATCACCATTTTTAGGGAAAAGGGGGTTAAAACCGTGCGGCTTGAGGCGAGAAAAAGCAACGTTGGGGCTCAGCTCTTCTACAAGAAGTTGGGTTTTTTGGAGCGGGGTGAAATGCCCTACTATTACGAGGATGGGGAACCAGCCATAGCGATGGAGTTTCCTCTTGATTGACTACCTCTGATGCTTTATCCTTCGAAGTTCGTCGAGCGTAAGTACCCGCAGATTTTTCGGGACGGACTCAACTCTTGACCTCATTCCAATCAGGTACTGAACGCCTTTTCCTGCGGCCAAGTCGGCAAGTTCTTGAGTTACCACACCGTCGAACACAACCGCCTTTATGTTCCGGGTCTTTGAAATCTGTTCCTTCAGATCCCTTACTTGGACCTCCTCGATTAGCTCGAGTTTATCGTTGAGCAGTTGGGCCTTCAGAGTGCCGCGCAACGTGTTTATTTTGTTCTCAAGCTCGTTCAGATCGCCGTTCTCTGCTTCAGCAGCTTGGGCAGTTGCGGGGGCCGGTCTCACCCTATATTCAGCAGTTGCTATTTCCACTGGGATCTTATTTCTCAGTGCTTTGATCACTTCTTTTTTGGAGAGGTCCTCCACGCTTCTGCCTGGCGGTGGGCGAGCAACGAAGTCTATTTCTGCTACCTGAAGCAGCTCCTTTAATATGAGGTCGCCACCGCGGTCGCTGTCCACGAAGGCCGTGACGGTTTTATCCTTGGTCAAGTCGATGACTGCTTTAGGAACGCTTGTGCCCTCGATCCCGATAGCATTTCGGATCCCGGCCCTCAGCAGGTTGAGAACATCTGCGCGCCCCTCGACGATGATTATGGCATCGGAATCCTTGACGCCAGGGCCGGCAGGTAATCCCTCATAGTCAGATATTTCTTCGACGCGCACAGATTCCATTACCTTTTCCGTTATCTCCTGCGTTTCCGGAGCTGTTTCTTCAAAGGCCCCAAGGAGTTCTTTGGCCCTCTCGACCACAAATTTCCTCTTCACGTCTCTGACGTCTTCGATGCGCTCTACTTTTATGGTCGCCTCGCATGGCCCCACACGGTCTATTGTCTCTAAAGAGGCGGCTATTATTGAGGTCTCTACCCTGTCGAGGCTTGAAGGTATCGTGATAGACCCGGTCGACTTTCCCTGGGATGAGTTAATTTCCACCTTTATCCTCCCAATTCTCCCGCTCTTCAACAGCTCTCTGAGGTCAAGCTCACTCCCGAGCAGACCCTCTGTTTGTCCAAACACCGCACCCACGACGTCGGGGCGCTCAACCACGCCGTTGGCTTCTATCTTGGCGTGGATGAGGTACTTGGTCGTACCACTGTCATCACGCACAGTTGAACCCTCCTTCTTGCCGAGCTTTTCGGCTACTAAGTCTTGCAAACTTTTCTCTTCCACGGGCAACAGCCCTCAATGGGCCAGAATTAGCTTGATAGTGATTCTGGCTTGATTTGATGATAATAAAAATACACTGCCTATCTTAAAAGGTTGACGCTTGTGCATTTGTTATATATATAACAACTAAGCTTCAGGCCGGTGTTATACCATGGATATAAAGTATCCCAACAGTTGCCAGCAACATTATCACGCCAGCCGTTACCACTCCCACTGCTATTGCCAGTGAGGAGCGCCAGCGATTAAACCCCGCAACGTAAGCTATGAGCACTCCGGTGTATGCGCCGGTTGCTGGCAGAGGTGCACCGACGAACAGGGCGAGCCCTATCAGGCTCAAGCCCTGATATTTTCTTGCGCGCTTCAGGGACATTTGGAATAGCCTATCGACGAACTTCAATCTGCGGCGGATTGGTGGCACTATGATGTCAAGCAAGACGTAGGCAATTGGTATGACCAGCAGGTTAAGAATAACGCAGATGGCAAATATGGTCGCGTGCGAGACCCCGGGGTTGTAGATGACTGCAAAAGGTATTGAAAAGCGCAGTTCCAAAAAAGGCACCAAGGATAAAAGAAACGAGAACCACTCCATCATTTCAAACCCTAAATTCAATATAGCTGGCGGGATAAATCTGTATTAGTTTGAAAGGACCATGCCAACGATGGTATAGCTTCCCGTTAATCTATCAGCTTTTTTTATCAGTCCGGTCGAAATGGTTTAGGGTTCAAATGCGCTACAAGCTAGTGGCCTTTGACATGGATGGTACCCTGATACTCGGGAACAGCTGCTGGGGGGTGATTCATCACCGCCTCGGCACCAAAGAAGCTGCGATAAAGAACCTCAAGGCTTATGAAACCGGCGAAATCGATTATAGGGAGTTCATGCGCCGCGACATAGCACTGTGGCGGCCAGTCCCCTCTATCGGTAAAATCAAGGACATCCTGTCTTCATATACTTTAGCACCGAATGTTAGGCAAGTTGTTGGGGAAGTTCTCGGCAGGGGTTTTCAAACAGCTATAGTCACGGGTGGACTTGACATCTTAGCGAATGATGTCGCCGCTGAGCTGGGAATTCCATACGTGATCGCGAACGGTCTCGAGGTGGATAGGAAAGGTTATCTCACCGGTGAAGGCATTCTCAGGGTCGAGCCTAGACAGAAAGACAAGAATTTGATTCAACTGGCGGGGCAGCTCGGAGTTTCGCTTGAGGAGTGCGTGGCGGTCGGTGATGGCAAGTACGATATTAAATTCCTAAAGCGGGCTGGCTTAGGGATAGCGGTGGGAGGAGATCCCGAACTTGCCCGCGTGGCTGATGTTGTCATAAAAGATTTTGAGCAATTTCCGCAACTGCTGAATTATCTTCGATGAAGCAGTCTAAAATAGTTTCTAAAAATGATCATCATTCTCGGAAAAAATAATTTAAAGGGTTTGCATCGGATCTGGGGCAACAGTTCATGAAAAAAGACTCGAATTTAAAACTCATACAGCGGATCTCTTGGAACGTGGCGAGTCGATTTAAAAGCCTCTTTAAGAATTTGGGGTTCAATTTGCGGAGATTCGGTATTTCCTTGCCCCGCAATTATGCAAAACCGTTTAAACATAAGTTTTAAAGAATTCGGACTACATAATTAGGCGCGTTCTTATGCCAGTCGCAAAAAGACCCGAAAAATACGAGGCGCCAAGTTGGGACTACATCCATGAACTCTGTATAGAACTGGCTGAGCAGATAGAGAGCAGCAAATACAAGCCGGACCTTATTGTCGCCATCTCCCGCGGAGGGTGGATACCAGGCCGCCTGATGTCAGATCTCTTGGGAAAATCAGACATCGCCACGATCAAGGTCGAGCATTATGTAGATCTCTACAAGACCCGGGAAAAGCCGGAGATAACCCAGCCACTACCCATCGACGTTAAAGGAAAGAGGATACTGCTCGTCGATGATTTAGCAGACTCCGGTTCAAGCCTGAAGATAGTGATGGAGTATCTCAGAAAACAGGGGGCAAGGGACGTGAAGATATGCGCGCTTTATTTCAAGCCATGGTCTGTTGTGGTTCCAGACTTCTACGCCCGCGAAACCGACGCTTGGATATGTTTTCCGCACGAGACCTACGAGTCCATAGGTAGGTTGTACTCTAAATTGAGGAAACAGGGCAAGAGTAGGAAGGAGATAGAGAAAAAGCTGATAGAGATAGGAATAAGGCCCCTGCACGTCCAAAAGTTCCTGTCAACGGTTGCAGCCCGGAAAAGGAGTTAGTCCTCTTTTATCTCTCCCGTTCCTTTTGCAGAAACTTTGCTAGGCCCTCCACATCCTTTATGCTCCTGCGGACGAGCAGTTTCAGCTTATCCCTGAATTCTGTTATCGGCTCGACACCAAGTCTTTTTGCGTGTTTTGTGATAAACTTTGCAAGTTCATCTCCAGCTCGGTCAAAGTCGGTAAGTATTATTATCTCTTTGTTGTTGGAAAAACTCTCGACGAAGTTCAGCAGGGAGCTGCCGCTTGATACCTTATGAAAGCGCCCGCTGATGCCGAGCTTCATCAGCGCTTTCTCATCATCCATGCCTTCAACAATGATGGGTGTACCTCCTGAGGCCAGCTTGTTCAATTCTGAGAGCAGTTCATCGACCTGCTCAAGAGACTCATCAGCCAGCAAATTCATCACATTTTATTTTTCCGTTTATTCAGGCCCCCTGTCGCTTACCCAGAGGCCCTTGCGCAAGCACCTCTTGCAGACATTGATGTCGCGGGCGAAATCACGCGAGCACACGGTAGCCCCGCAAATGCCGCAGCGATAGACGTCGTAACTGGTTCTCCCGCAGATCGAGCATGTACCGGCTATTCTTCCCATGTTGTGTCCGAGTAAACTTTCAAATAAGTAAGATTAAAAGTTTACATGTGGTTGTGACATCATGACGAAACACGTCCACGCTTACAGTTACGGTAGAGTGCGGTCGCGGCGCAGGCTCCTGTTGGCCTTCTCGTTGACTGTTTCAATGTTTGGGGCGGAGTTCTTTGGTGGCATCCTCAGCAATAGCTTGGCTCTAATAGGGGATGCGGGGCACATGATCATGGACTCCGTGGCGTTAGCGGTTGGGGTGTTTGCCTTCAAAATAGCCCAGAGGCCGGCGACGAAACAAAGGACGTACGGCTTCTACAGGCTGGAGATATTGGCCGCGCTTGTCAACGGCATTCTGTTGGTCGTGGTTGCTTTCTATGTGTTGTTCGAAGCTTACCACAGGTTCACGGGGCCTGCGGAAGTCAAAGCACCACTGATGCTGATAATCGCTGTCATTGGTTTGTCTGTGAACGTTTCTTCGCTTTACATCTTGTGGGATGCGAGAAAGGAAAACTTGAATGTGAAGGGAGCTTTCACACATGTTCTATCAGATGCTATATCCTCCGTTGGAGTTATCGCGGCAGCGGTGATAATTTATTTCACGCGGGCCTTCATAGTTGATGCCTTGATGGGGATTTTGATAGGTGGGATAATCCTGAGAAGCGCGTTCGGCTTGCTCAGCGAGTCCGGTAAGGTCCTTTTGGAGGCCGTCCCCGAAGAAATAGACTTGGAAGAGGTGATGCGCGAGATTGAAAAGGTGAATGGCGTACAAAGCGTTCACGACTTGCACCTCTGGTCGATAAGCTCTGGCATCAATGCGATGAGCGGCCACATCGTCATAGATGATCAGAAGGTCAGCAAGGCCGAGCAGATTTCTAATAAAGTAACCAAGTTGCTCAAGGAACGCTTCAACATAATTCACACCACGATCCAGCTAGAGTGCAAGATTTGCAAGAGCCCCTTCACCTGCTCTTTGGCCGAAGAAGGTAAAGAATAGGGAATTTTCGCTTTAGGTTGAGTACGGTAGATTATGCACGCTTTCATACAGGGTCGCGCCGAAATTTTCAACAACTTTTCCCGCCAGCCTAGCGCCGGTATGGCCGGCTTCCTCGACTGTTTTTCCCCTGCTGAGGCTGAACAAGACACCGGCCGCGTAGAAGTCACCAGCGCCTGTGGTATCGACGACTTTCGTGGAATATGCCGGTATAGAAAATTCCTCTCCATCTGAAAATATTGTTGAGCCCCTTTCACCTTTTTTCAGGCAGACGATGTGTATTTCTTCGCTGAGGGACCTAGCCACCTCATGGTCGCTGGAGCCGGTCAGAGCTTTCAGCTCTTCTTCATTCGTGAACAGCACATCGGCGCGGGCCATTATTTTTCTTATCCTGTCCCTGTTTTCACTCACAAGCGGCGGACTTTCCAGAGAGATTGATATGCGGACCCCATTCCCTTCTGCCAGGTCCATAGCGTCTCTGGCACTTCTGGCCACCGCACCCTCTTTGAACAGCGTGATAGATGTCAGGTAAAGAAAGCCTGAGTTTTTAATCCCTCCGGCAGGGTGACCGCTGTAGTCCTTGCTGTTACCCAAGTCGACGGCAAACGTACGCTGGCCATCGCGCGTGATGAATACTATTATTTTTCCGGTCCTGCCCGGACCCTTTTCCAAGAATGAATCTATGCCCTGCTTGTGCAGCGCTTCTTCAAAGATCTTCCCATCAGCGTCGTCCGCAATCCTACTGGCGTAAGCTGCTCTGCCACCTAGATAAGCCACACCCTCGCACGTGTTACGAGCATTGTCGCCCGGGAAGCAAGCAAATATTGAGTCAGACAGCCTAGCGTAAATCTCGTCGAGCTTTTTCCGCGGGATAAAGTTGGAGGCTCCCTTAATCAGGCCGTTTCTCTCAAGGAAGCTGTCCGTAGTCCTTGCGAAGTAATCCACGAGCGCGGTGCCAATACCAAAAACATCGTACCTCGACATAACGATGACCCCCCTTAATAAGGCCTATCTTTAAGTTTGAGCTTATGGCCAATGAAGTTTGTGGCCAAGTGGATCGGTGGTGTTATTATCAGTATGAGTAGGGTCACCTCCCAAGTTGGGACAGACACAGGGCTGGCGAACAATAAAGCCAAGACAACAAATCCAAGTTGATCCAGCCCAGGGGCTGCGGACCCGCGCGCTAGCTTTAACCTTCTTTTGATGAAGCTTCCGAGGAGGTCTCCCACAAGGGCTCCGGTGGAGAGTAAAAATCCAAGCGTCAAGTGGGAGTAGAGTTGGCCTGTTAGCAAGCCCTGAACGGCTCCAAAGAGAGAACCCGCAACAAGTCCGGCCGTGAAGCCGCGTATAGTTTTTCCCGGGCCGAAGATGGGTCGGCCGTCCACAAAATTTCGCCTCCCGTCTATTGGTCTACCGCCACCGAGGACAACGGGCGTGGCGTTCGCTACATAGGCTGGCAGGATGAACCAGATTGCCGTGGAAAGCAGCTGAACCAAACCATCGGTCATTTTACATCATCCTCGAGTCCTTCCACAGTGATTTTAACATTGCTTGGAATACCCCCACCTTTTTTCTCCCCTTACGTCTGGGCCTGAAGCTCCTTAAGGATCTCAGGCTGCTGCACGAAGCGCTCCAGCAACTCCGGGGCGTTGTCCATGAGCCATTTCACTAGCGTCTCCACGACCCGCTTGGACCTGTCCAGCCTCTCCTGCGCCGCCATTGCCTCGGGGACTCCGAGGGGCATCCCGCAGAGGGAGCAGAACTTAGCCGAAGGTGGGTTCTGGCGCCGGCACCGCGGGCACTGCTTGGGGCTGAGGGCATTCTCGTCCTTCTCCCCTCTCTCGACCACGCCGTAGTGCTTCAGCAGTGCCGCGTCCACGTCCCTGCCGCTCAGGTGCACGTAGACCTCCGGCACGTCGCTGGTCTTGCTCCACCCAAAATACTCCCTCATCTGCGCCTCCGTGAGCACGTTCGCCAGGTGCGTTGCCCTGGTGTGTCTCAACAGGTAAGGCTTCACTTGCCTGTTCAGCCCCGCGCGCCTGGCGCATCTGCTGAGCACCCACTCGAGTGTTGCTATCCCTATCCCTGCTTTGGAACCGCGCTTGGATGGCCAGAGTGGCGCATCCGGGTTGTCCCTGTCCGGGTGCATCGAGAGCCAGAGCTGCAGGTCAGGCACGGACTCTATCAGCCTCAGGCGCCGCCCCCCTGTCTTTCCGCTTACCACCACCACCGCACCGTACCTGTCAAACCTTACGTCTCCGATCCTCAGGCCTAAGATTTCCCCCGGCCGGGCACCCGTCTCGTAGAGCAGGAAGACGAGCGCCCTGTCCCTCTGGTTGTCGCAGGCGTCAATAAGCGCTCTGACCTCTTCTTTACTCAGGACCCCGTTTGGCAGTTCCTTCCGCACCTTCACGACCTTCAGTTCATTGAAGTTAGGGTTCTCTATTCGCCGCAAAAAGGTCTTCACCCTCCTGCGGTACGTGTTTGTTGTGTGTTTACTGAACCCGTTTGAGTCCAGCCAGCGGAGCCAGGCGCCGATATCGTCTGCGTCTATTTCCCTGTAGCTCTTGCCGTTCGTGGGGAACGTCGACAGCGCGCGCACGTAAGACTCAATCGTGTGTCTGCTTCTGCCCTGAAGTTGCAGTTGATCAAGAAACTCTGTAACGATGTTTCGATTCACTTCGGTCAGCGTGTTCAGCGTTTTGTTGACCCATGGTTCAAGGCCATTCAGAACATGGGTGAGGGTTACAGCCATCTCTTTTCGCACCTCCTTTAGTTTTTGCGTTCACTACTTTCCCCTCTCCGTTTAAGACCGTTTTTATGATGCCGCGTCCCTTGGCGAACTTGATGAGGAGATCGAGCACGTCCTCCTCGCCATCGGAGAGTGCCGAGTGAGAGGTGGGAATGGGCGCTTTCGCGGCAGATAGTGGTCCTGTTTTTGCCATACGACAGCCACTGAGTGATGCTGGAACTCCTTTATATGGGCAAACAAAGCCATCCCCTGGATGCGGTTAAAGGTGTAAAAGACATTTTTCAAAAATCAGTTGAAGGGAAAAATAAGCATCCGCGGACAGCATTTCCGGAAGGGCTTTTCACAGCCGCATGTCCAACCCGGCCGTCAAACAGGTTGCTGCGATGCTCTCACGTCGATATGACCACGGGATTTTGTAAAGTGCGCCTATGGGTTCAGAAGTAGCTCAAGCAGAGGTACAGAGCCGGACAAACCATCGACCCTACCCGATTACCGGTCAATTGTAAAATGCTCCGGCCGCGCCGAGCTGGTTTTGCCCAGGAATTCCACCAGAGGGCGCCCATCGCCCGGGCGCAGCTTGTAGCTCAGGCGCTTGGCCTCTAAACGAAGCACATCGTCGAGCGGGATTGCCAGAACCGGCGTGCGCCTGAAGCCAAAGCAGATCAAGCCCTCGACGGCGGAGCTGTGGGCCCTCTCGGTGAGCTGCTCAACTTCGAACTTCGGCAGGTAGATCGGCCCGAGCTGGAAGTCTTCTTACAGCTCACGAGGTAGCGAGGTTTCCCATCCTTCAGTATCTTGAGGTCCGTGCCGAGCGAGCTGCCGGACCTGTCCCAGGAGTAGCCGAAGCGCTCGAAGATGTAGGCGCACCTGTACTCGAAGTTCACCCCTCGTCGCTTTGCCGAGACCAAGAAAATCCCCCCAAACTTCACTCGGCCCTCTCGACGGCGTATATCCTCGCGTGCAGCTTCCCATCGAGCCTGTAAAGCTTCGCGGCCGCCCTGAAACGGCTCCCTCTCCTGATCAATTGCCTCGGTCCCGCGTACTCGTCCGGGATTAAAACCGCACGGAACTTTCCATCGACGAAAAGGATCGCCTTTCCCTGCAGGACCCTCTCGACCTCGAAGGTGTGGACATCCGCGGGCACGCGCACCGCCGTGGAAGCGCCGGCCGGGAGTATCCTGTTTCCCCGCTCCCTAATTTGGTCCTCATCACGGAGCTTTTGTAGCGCCGCCCTCACCGCGCCCGGGCTGTCACCGCTGGCCTCAAGCTCCCCGCTCAGCTCGCCGATGGAAATTCCTTCCCGACCAGACCTCAAAATCCTCCACAGGAGCTGCTTGGAGACCTCGTTGACCTCCCTGCTGAACTCCCTGAGCCTCTCCCTCTCTAGCTCCTCGTCGAACTCGACCAATTCCTCCAGCTCAGCTTCGGGGAGTTCCGGCGGGCGCTTCTCGGCCTCGGCGATCAGCTCTGCGGGCATCGGGCTCTCCTGCAAGGTGCCGAACCTGAGGACCGGCTTCAGCTCCGAGTTGAGGCTCTTCACGATGAGCTTCATCCTCTCCGCCATCCTCCTGCTCGCCCTCAGGTAGCTGACGTCAAGCGTGTCCTCGGCGGCCAGTATCACGACCCTGCCGAACCTCCTCCTCCCCGTCCTGCCCTTCCTCTGGATGTACCTGATCTCGCTCGGCACGGGCTCGTAGAACACCACCAAGTCAACACTCGGTACGTCCAGGCCCTCCTCCGCAATGCTCGTCGCGACTAGGACTTTTATCTCGCCTCCCCTGAACCTCTCGAGAAGGAGGGCCTGCTCTTCCTGACTCATCCCCTCGTCGCCAACCCTGTCCGACTGCCCGATGAACCTCGCGGCTGATATACCCATCTCCGAAAGTTTTGAGACCAAGTAAGAAGAGGTGTCCCTGTACTGGGTGAACACTATCACGTTCGAAGCTGGCTTTTCCGTGAGCTGCTGCGTCAATATCTGCTTTAGTACATCGACCTTCGGGTGCTCCCCTACTGAATCAAGGGCTCTGTAGACCCCAGCAAGCCCGAACCCGGAAGCCAGGGCCCGGTGGCTGAGCTTTTGGCTTTCCATGATACGGTCTAAGAAGCACCTGAGCGTGTGGGGCCCCTGGCTTTCCAACAACTCTAGGGCGTGAAACAGCGTCAGCGCCGAGGACTGGGTGACGACGACGCTGAAAAGCCTGCTCCTCTCCTCCTCAAGGGAAGTTTCCTCTATCCTGTACCTCAGCTCGTCCCCGAGCCTCAGCAGGTCGGTCCTGAATATGTACCTGGGGTCCTTTTTGATTGCCCCCATTGAGATCAGTTTTCGAAGCCTCTCATCCAGCATTACCCTCAGGGTCTTCTTTATGCCTTGGTAGGAATCGGGCAGCCGGATGAACTTCCAATCCACCTGGATGGGGCTCACGTAGGGCTTGACGTCGGGATCCTCCTCGGTCCTGGCCTCGACGTGCTCGATGCACAGCGCCCGGCAAATCTCCTCGATTTTTTCCCTGTCGGCCCCTGGGCTCGCGGTCAGCCCCAGGATGATCGGGTATGGGGCCTCCCTCATGTAGGCCTCGGCGACCCGCGTGTAGGCGTAATTCTTCCTCGCCCTGTGGCACTCGTCGAACACGAGCAGGCTGAACTCGTCCAGCTTCATGCCCAGCTTCTGGTCGTTGTGTACGACCTGGGGAGTCGCGAAGTAAATGCGGGCCGGGCCACCCCAGGCCCGGAGCCGGAAGTTTGGTGAGTATTTCCCGGTCAAGACCTGAACGTCCTCGAGGCGCAGCTTCAGGAGGCGGAGGAAGGTGTTCCTGTGCTGCAGGACCAGCGGCCGCGTGGGTGCCATCACCAGGACCTTGTGATCGCTATATCTGTAGAGGAAGTGCGATGCGACCAGAGCTGCTATGATTGTTTTGCCTAGGGCGGTCGGCAGAACAACAAGCGTGTTTCTCTTTATCGCTTCCTCGGCGATCCTGAGCTGATAGTCCCTCTCCTCGAAGGCCTCCTTCCTCACGAGCGGGTTTATCTCGAACATGGCTCCATCTTAACTTCTGCGGCTCTCTTAATTGCTTTACCCGGATGGGCTGCCGAAAGTAATCCCCGGCTATACCTCGATGACCTCAGCTTCCTTTTTCGGCCTCAGCCTCTCGGCGGCGGGCGGGTTGACCCTTTCCACTCCGGTTACCACTTTCTCCAGCTTTTCGTCATTGATTATCTGCTTGAACTCCTTGAACTCCAAAACGTTCCTGATTACCATCCCCCTCTTCTTCGTGGGGTTGCCAGAAGCATCGAGCGGGTTTATCTCGACGCTCAGCCTTTGGGGTGATCCCCTGTACGACGGCAGCTTCAGTATGAACACGCCCGCGATGCTCGTAGGTCTCCTCTCCCACTCCTTCCCCTTCTCAAGGAACAGCTTCAGGGTCTGCTCGAGCTTTTCCTCAGACAGTTTTTCATCCCCATGAGGAGTTAGCGAGGCTGGTTAAAATTCGTTTCTGACGGATGGCGATCGGGGAAAAAGATCAACGCTTTGAGGAAATCAGATGCCGAGGTCATTTACAACCGATGATCTAACCGCGGTTCCCCATGGGCTTTACGAAATCCATGACCTTCACTCTTCTGGTAAGCCCTAAAAACCTCGTTCCTTATTATCTCCTTTTTTAGAAACATGGCCAATGCTTCCACTACAGACTTGCGGAGGCTAAAGAGGGGAAAATTCATGCATGCTGGGTCTTCGTCCGCAACGGGACAAAGAAAACGCCGGCGGCTTGGTTTTTAGGGACTCATGACGATTAAAACGTGAAAGATTAGAAGGCTGGGGCAGACTTTGGCGATGAAAAGGCTCGCCCGCTATCTTCAGGGAAAGCTCGGAGTGGACGAGGGAACGGCGAATATAGTCTCTCGCTTCGTCGTCAAGGCTGAAAGGAATTACCTGATGTGGATATATGGCTACGACAAGCTTGCGAGATTGGGGATAGATGAGCTTGACCTCTTGGAGAGGCTCAAGAGACCCTTCGTCTTCGGTTTTCTAGTTAAAGAGATTTTGGATTCAGATCTAAGCGATGAGGTGAAGGAGAGAGCCGCGCTTGAGAGCATCGAGAGCATAAATACGGATGCCGAGTTCGAGTGGGTGCCCGCATACCTCTTCAAGGCCATTAACTTCCTATTGAAGAGGAGGGGGTTCGAAAGGAGGTACTTCGAGATTTTGGTGAGGTTCGGGCTAGCGCTATCGTACGGCGTTTTTTACCCGCATGTGAGCGTGATGAGCGACGAAATGGGCGACGTGAAAGAGGTTTTCAATTTTATGCTTGGCGCGGATGGCCTCAGCCCGGAGGAAAAGATCGCCTTCTTGACCGCTGTTTTAACCCATAGTCATATAAACGAGAACCTCAAGCTCAAACTTTATGATGAATTCCTGAGGAGCGATCGAGTACCGATGGACTTGAAGAAGGAACTGTGCGCGAGCGCTGCGGATGACCGTTACATGGAATACGCGGGGGAGAAGACCAAACCCTTCCTAACCGGGAAAGACCTCCCGCTCGACATTCCGCCGATTCAACTTCTCTTCGTTCCCCCTTCCATAGTCAGGAGGAGCATAAGGTGGCTGGCTGGGGCAGGGGAGGACAAGAGGGCGCTGATCGAGAAATATTTCAAGGAAAAGATCACGGACATTTATCCCTACCAGACTTTGGGGGCGCTGGACGTCTGCAGGGCATATCATGAAGAACTTGGGTAACTGTTCACCTTTCCGGCAAACCGGAACCATCTACTCTAGCTTCTAGATATCTTCTCCCGAAGTCCATGAAGCTCATCCCGCGCATCCTGCATGTCTCATTCACCGTCATGAGAACCGCA
>Ga0315298_1007470_pt1 | contig 14364 bp, 15 predicted proteins | sample WHS_1_MG_FD_203077 | JGI IMG/M metagenome (GOLD analysis project Ga0315298, IMG submission 203077) | Extremophilic microbial mat communities from Washburn Hot Springs, YNP, Wyoming, USA - WHS_1_MG | ecosystem: Environmental > Aquatic > Thermal springs > Hot (42-90C) | place: USA: Wyoming... | reverse complement strand
CCCATTTTCTCCTCTATTTTGCCGATGGAAAAACCGGGGGTGTCTTTTTCGATTAAAAGACAGGTGACACCCTCGTGCCCCTTACCGGAACCGGTGCGCACAAAAGTGACATAGAGATCCGCTTCTCCGCCGCTGGTAATAAAGATTTTGCTGCCGTTGACAATATAGCAGTCGTTTTCCAACCGGGCGCCGGTGGTCAGATTGGACGGATCCGAACCGGCATTGGATTCGGTCAGGGCGAAAGCCCCCAGCCACTCGCCGGCGGCCAGTCTGGTCAGGTATTTTTGCTTCTGCTCTTCCGTGCCGTGATAGAGCAACGAGAAGCAGCCCAGGGAGGTGTGCACGGCCAGAATCACACCGGTGGAAGCACAGGCCCGGGAAATTTCCTCAATGGCCATGATATACGAAAGAAAATCGCAACCGGCGCCGCCGTATTCCTCCGGGATGGGAATGCCCATCAAACCCAGTTCGGCCAGCTTTTGCAGGTTCTCCCGGGGAAAACGGTGTTCCCGGTCAATCTCGGCCGCCCGGGGGGCGAATTCATGCTGGGCCAGCTTGCGAACCATGTCCCGCATCATCATTTGTTCTTCCGTCAGTTCAAAATCAAGAGACATAAAGACAGCTCCTTTCACCAGAGATATGCTGCACCTGCAAAGGGAACAAAGCTTCAGTCATCCACCCGCACCAGAACGGCGTCACCCTGCGCCGCACCGCTGCAGATGGCCGCAATTCCCAGACCGCCGCCCCGCCGGCGGAGCTCATAAATAAGCGTCATCAGGATGCGCGCGCCGCTGGCTCCAATCGGATGGCCGAAAGCCACCGCACCCCCGTTGACATTCACCCGGTCCATCGGCAGACCGGCGATCTTGCCGCTGACCAGAACCACCGCGGCAAAGGCCTCGTTCACCTCGAAAAGATCAACGGCATCCACCGGCATCCCCACCCGGGCCAGCAGCCTGTTAATCGCCAGTCCCGGGACGGTGGCAATGTATTTGGCATCCCGGGAAACCGATGCATGTCCCAGGATGGTGGCCAGAGGTTTTAGATTCAGTTCCGCGGCCTTCTCCCCGGACATCAGCACCAGCGCGCCGGCTCCGTCGTTGACTCCGGGGGCATTGCCGGCGGTAACCGTGTTTTGCGGAGCAAAAACGGGCGGCAGACGCCGCAGGGCCTCCAGGCTGGTATCCCGGCGCGGCGCCTCGTCGGTATCCACCATCACCGGCCCGCCCTTCTTCTGCGGCACCGGAACGGGTACAATTTCATCTTTCAGCCGGCCCCCGTCCATGGCCGCAATGGCCCGCCGGTGGCTGAGCAGGGCCCACTCGTCCTGCTCTTCGCGGGAGACACCGTATTCCAGGGCCACTTCTCCGCCGTGGATGGCCATATGCCGGTTGTAAAAAGCGCACCACAGGCCGTCATGAACCATGAGATCAACCAGTTTCACGTCGCCCATGCGCAATCCCCAGCGGGCATGGACAAAATAGGGGGCATTGCTCATGCTTTCCATGCCGCCGGCCACAATTATCTGCGCATCACCGGCCCGGATAATCTGATCACCCAGGGTTACCGCCCGCAAGCCCGAAGCACAGACCTTGTTAATGGTTTCCGAAGGCACCTCCCAGGGCAATCCCGCCTCACGGGTGGCCTGCCGGGAAGGAACCTGACCGCAGCCGCCCTGCAGCACATGCCCCATGAGCACATTATCCACCTGCGCACCGTCAATGCCGGCCCGGGCGACGGCTTCCTTAATCGCCAGGCCGCCGAGCTGTACGGCGGTAAGGGGCTGCAGGGCGCCCCCCAGTTTACCGAAGGGCGTCCTGGCCGCACTGACAATCACCGTCTTGCTCATCTGAAATCCTCCTTCTCCCGAACAATAAAATCAAAACAGGAAACTGCTTTTACTGGCAAGCAAAATACATGCCTTTAACTTCAGTAAAATGCAAATTTTCTCCTTATTTGAATTTTCAAGGGTTTTTGCTTTGTGAAACTTTTCCGGCCGGCCTGAAATGTTGTATACTTCGTTAACACTCACATAGACATGCCACTTTTTTCGACATTACCCGGCAAATAGACAGCCCGGAATAAACACCGGAGTAGACGGTTTTGATCCGCACCGGCGGAATGATTGCAGAATAATCGGTTTGAGCGCGGATGGAATGGCGGCAGGAAGGAGCAAAAGGGAATGGACATCTTTGATTTTACTGGGTTTTTAATTAAACATGAACTGATCTGGAGAAAGTTAATTTTCATATCCGCCGAACGGGGCGGCCAAAATAAAACTACAATAATAACGAAAAGAGGTGAACACCGTGCCGGCGGACAAAGAGATCGATGAAAAAAGCCTGTCCCGAAAATACCGCACCAACGTATCCAGGCTGATCCGGGCCTGGAAAAGGGGCTGGAGCGACCTGGAGATCTCCACCAGCATGGGTGTCGATCCGGTCACGCTGAATTTAATCAGGGAGGATATTGAAATGGCCCACCGCCGCCTGCGCCTGGCGCGCCGGCAGGAAGGTTGACCGCTTCCCGGCAAAAACAATCAACTCCTTGCGGGAGTTGTTAATCATAAGGCCCTTTCCTTTGCGGAAAGGGCCTCGCAACATCTAGCTCGCTTTGGTGTTTTTCTTTTTTTCCACCACGATGGCGCAGTCGGGGCAGACCATCTGGCAGATACCGCAGGCAATGCATTCGTCATTGGGCTCGATGGAAGGCGTCCCGTACACGCCCAGCACATCCGACCAGGCCAGGCATTTTTTCGGGCACTTCTGGATGCACAAACCGCAGCCCTTGCACAGGCCGGGGAAGACCGTCCAGAAACCCTTTTCCAGCTCCAGGGTGCGCGCTTTAAAAGCTTGCGTCATATTTACTACAGCCCCCTTACATAGCCTGAGCCACAAGCTCCATACCGCGCTCGATGGCCCTGTGGTTTAATTCGCGGAGCTTGGGATTCTTTTCAAACTTGTAACCCAGTTTCTTCTCAATGGCCTTTTTGGCGTCTGCTTCGGAAACCACATCGGTGGCCCTGACCACGGCACCCATGATAATGATGTTGAACACCCGCGGGTGCAGCTCTTTCTTGGCCACTTCCAGAGCCGGTATGGCCATGATTTTTTTGGCGTTGGTGGGCAGGGCGTCGGCCACATTTTCGATGCTGGCGTCGTAAACGAACAGCGTCTCCGGTCCCACGTACTGCCGGGTGCGGTGTACCGCCCGGTCGCTCAGAGCGACCACGATATCTCCGGTTAAAAATTTGGGCGCCCCGATCGGTTCGTCGCCGATCTGCAGGTAGGCCACCGAAACGCCGCCCCGCTGCTCCACGCCGAAGTTGGGGATGTACAGGGCTTCCCGGCCTTCTTCATTGGCCGCTTCGGCGATGATCTGCGCCACCGACTGCACTCCCTGGCCGCCTTCCCCGGCCAGGAGGATCTTGATCGTCTTACCCATTCTCCCGTCCCTCCTTGCCGGGCACCTTGATTTCGCCCACTTTGAAGTATTTGGGCATTTCCTGTTCGACCATCTTCCAGGTTTCTTCGGCATTGGTACGCCAGTTGGTGGGGCAGGCGGAAAGCACTTCCACGAAGGAAAAACCGTTGCCCTCCATCTGGTTCTGCAGCGCCTTTTTAATGTAACCCTTGAGCTGATTCAGATTGGCAATCGTCCCCCGGGCCACGTAGGCGCCCTCCCGGGTGATCGCGGCCACCATTTCCGGTCCCTGGGTGGGGTAACCGGTTTTCTGCGGGTCGCGGCCGTACGGGGTGGTTTCCGTCTTCTGGCCGGGCAGGGTGGTGGGGGCCATCTGTCCGCCGGTCATCCCGTACTGGGTGTTGTTGACCAGGATGACGGTAATGTGTTCATTCCGGGCCGCCGCGTTGACCAGGTGCTGGGAGCCGATGGCGTAACCGCCGCCGTCGCCCATGTAGGCGATGCCGATCAGATTGGGGTTGGCCCGCTTCAAACCGGTGATCACCGGCGTGGTCCGGCCGTGGTGGGTCTGAATGCTGTCCACGTTGAAGAAATCCCAGGACAGGAGCGAACACCCGATGTCACAGCCGAAAACCGCCCGGTCCTGGATGCCCAGATCGTCGATGGCCATGCCCAGAGCCTTTAAAACCAGGCCGTGGCCGCATCCCGGGCAGAATTTGTGGGGTTTGGTATCCATACGCCAGCTTTTCGGCATGGCAGGTTGCACAGACATGAAAACGGCCTCCTTTCAGTTTCCCCTAGCCGAGAATTTCCTTCACCCGGGCGACCACTTCTTCCGTAGTGATCCCGACGCCGGGTTTGAACATGGGCAGCATCTCCACCGGACAGCCGTAGGCGGCTTCCTTCAACAGGCGCGCCAGCTGCCCGTTGGCCGATTCCGCCACCAGGAACTGTTTGGTCCGGTTGCCCAGCTCGCGCAGTTCCTTCACCGGCAGCGGGCGCAGGGTGATCGGCCGGAAATAGCCCACTTTATAGCCGGCGGCGCGCAGCTCTTTCACCGCGCCTTTGGCCGCCCGGGAAACCACGCCGTGGGAAACGACCACCAGATCCGCATCCGCGGTGTCGAATGCTTCATACTCGGCCACTTCCGGCGCCATCTTCTCATAGTCCTGGAAGTAACCCTGCAGCACTTCATAGAGCTCTTCTTCCACATTGTAGGTGTTGCGGTACTGGGCCGGCGGCCTGTCCACACCGGGCACACCGGGCCTGCCCAGATAGGGTTCGGCGGGAATCAGTTCGATGCCCCGCGCTTCCGGGTCGTAGATGGTCAGCGACTCGCGCATTTTGGCCTGATAGCCGTCACCGAGCACAAAAGTGGGGAAACGGTACTTCCAGGCGGTGTTGAAGGCTTTGATGGTGTAATCGAAAAGCTCCTGGTGCGTGGCGGTGGAATAAACGATGCGCAGCCCTTCACCGTTGCCGCCCATGGTGGTCATGGTCACTTCCTGCTGGGAGTAAATAACCGTGGCCGTGGACGGACCGCCGCGCTGCTGCACCACCACCACCACGGGCAGGCGCATGGCTTCGGCCATGGACATGGGTTCCTGCATCAGGGTGTTTCCCGGACCGGCCGTGGCGGTAAAGGCCTTGCGGCCGGCCATCACGCCGCCGGCGGTGGTGAACCCGGCGGAAAGCTCGTCCTCCGTCTGCAAAAACTCGCGGCCGAACCGGGGAGCGGTGCGGGTCCAGTAATGCATGATCTCGTTCTGGGGAGTGATCGGGTATCCGTACATGATCTCGGCTTTGGCCGCCAGGGCGGCCCAGGCGACAACTTCATTGCCGGTCATGAAGACACGCTTTTCACCCTCAATAGGCTTTTCTGCCATCTAAATGTTACACCTCCTAATTTATCCCAAACCGGAACTTGTAGCCCGGTCCTGTTACCAGAAAGTCTGCGGCATAAAACGGGTAATCGGCCGGACCGGATTGCCGGCGGCGTCCACCGGCCCGATTTCCCGGGCCAGTTCCGCCAGCGCGGCCGTGGCCACCACCGGCAGGCCCAGCCGGCGGGCGGCCTCCGCGACCACGGCGGCCCCTTCCTGAATAATCTCCACGGTGGTTTCATCACCCAGGTGGCTGTTGTTCACCAGGCCGTCCACCCGCCCCAGCCCGCGCACATAATCAACGATATCGGACACCGAGCCGGTGAGCGGCCGGGCGATGTTGATCACCGCCAGCACTTTTAAATCGGGATCCTTATCCGCCCCCTCGAGCAGATGCAGGGTTCTGGCCCCCTCCACGCCGTAACCGATATCCAGAATCACATCCCCGGAACGCCGCAGGGCCCAGCGGTTGCCCGGGCGCAGAATATTGCCGGCCTCGCCCAGACCCATGGTTTCCCTGGTCTCCCAGGCCAGCACGTCCACGCCCAGATCCAGGAGCCTTTTTTTGATCGGACGCAGGGTATAACACGGTTCCACTATGTCCAGGTCCACCAGATTCACCCGGCGGCCCTGCCGGGCCAGCTGCAAAGCGCGGTTCACCGCCACTTCACTTTTGCCGCTGGCGTATTCCCCTATATAAGCTTCCACTATGCGACTGGAAATATTATCGCTCACCTCCACCGGGAGTTATATTGGGGCCTTAAAAATAAAAGTTGTTTTTATATTTTAATAAGTAGCAATTAAGGCTAAAAAAACGAAAACCGGGACAGCTAGTTCATCTGTCCCCTTATTTCTCAGTCAGGCCGCATCTTGTTACAGTATAGTGCAATTTTCATCCCAAGTCAACAGAAGGAAATTCTCTGTCCCTACCACCGTTTCCGCGGTCAATTCATTCGGTCATTTTTGATGCTCCGGCTAACCGAAAAAATAATTCAACGCCACCAGCAGCAAAACCCCGGGCACCTGCAGGATCCCGGCGGTGAGCAGGGTAAAGGGATTGACGGCGATGTGCAGATTCAAATGCTCCAGCACCAGATTGGCCGTAAACAATAAAATGGTGCCCACCGCCAGATACAGGGCCAGGCGCAGCACAAAGATCAGCGGCCGGACCAGCGCCGGGCCGATCAGCACCAGCCCCAGCAATCCCAGCAATCCCGGTACGAACAGTTTTCCATCCACCCCCGTCACCCCCTGTAACATGTCCATGTGCATGTATATGGGGCCGGGGATAAAATTATACCGGCCGTTTCACCCCCTCCCGGTGGAGAAAACATGCCCACCCGGGACGAAAAAAAATCATGGCGCCGGGGGGCCTTTCTTTCCCGGACCATGATTTTCCACCCGCTCAAGTGACTTCCCGCCGCCCTTCCAGGGCTCTGGCCAGAGTCATCTCGTCGGCGTATTCCAGATGGGCGCCCACGGGCAGGCCGTGGGCGATGCGCGTCACTTTAACGCCCAGCGGCTTGATCAGCCGGGCCAGGTACAGGGCGGTGGCATCCCCTTCGACATTCGGGTTGGTGGCCAGAATGATCTCTTTAACCTGCCCGTCCTGCAGCCTGGCCAGCAGCTGACGGACGGTCAGGCGATCCGCGTCCACTCCGTCCAGGGGGGAGAGCACGCCCTGCAGCACGTGATAGAGCCCCCGGTAACCCCTGGTCTTTTCCATGGCCACCACATCCCGGGGTTCCTGAACCACGCAGATCTGCGAGCGGTCGCGCTCCGGGTCGGCGCAGATCTGGCAGATTTCCCCGTCCGTGAGATTGGCGCACACCGAGCAGAAACGGACGACATCCCTGGCCTCGGTCATCGCCCGGGCCAGATTGTGGGCCACTTCCGGCGGCGCGTTGAGTAGATGAAAGGCCAGACGCTGGGCCGTCTTGTTGCCGATGCCGGGCAGTCTGGCCAGTTCGTCAATCAGGCGGGCCACCGGGCCGGCGTAATATTTCACCCGCCGTCACCTCTAAAACAGTCCGGGGATATTCAACCCGCCGGTCAGCCTGCTCATTTCCCGGGCCACCATTTCCCGCGACTCGTTGAGGGCGCCGTTCACCGCAGTGAGAATGAGATCCTGGAGCATTTCCACATCCTCCGGGTCCACCGCCTCGGGTTTGATTTCAATGGACAATATCTCCTGTTTGCCGTTGGCCGTCACCCTGACCACGCCGCCGCCGGCGGTGGACTCCACCGTGCGGCTGCCCAGTTCCTCCTGCATTTTCATCATTTCGGCCTGCATTTTCTGCACCTGTTTCATCATTTTGTTCATGTTGCCGCCGCCCATCATGGGTCATACCCCCTCTTAAAATTTATTCGGGCAAATCTTCCCCGGATTCCTCTCCGGCCGCATCTTCCAGCCCGAACAGGCTCAGCGCCCCGGCGCTGTCCAGCTCCGCCTCCGCCGCGGGGACGGCGCGCGCGGGCGGCCGTCCGTCGCTGTAAACACAGCGCACACGCCAGGCATGTTTGAACAGGGAAGTGAGCGCTTCTTCCGGCACCCGCCGGTTATGCTCTTCTTCCAGCCGCCCTTTAAACAGGTCGTCCCGCGGGAAGGCCAGCACCAGGCAGTCGCCCTGGACCTGTTCCGGCCAGCAGTTCTTCATATAAGTATGCACGGGCAGGCTGATCTCACGGATCAGCGCCATGATTTCATTCCAGCGCTCCCGCACCCGCTGCAGCGCCGCTTCATCCGGGCCTTCCCCGGCCGCGCCGCCGGACGGCCCCCCCGGCGCGGCATGCGCGGCCCGCCCGCTTTTCGCCCCGCTCCGCGGCCGCTCACTGATGGCATCGGCCGGCCGGTCCGCACGCTCCGGCGGCCGCCGATCCGCCCCGGGCAGGGCGGCCGGGACATCCCGGACGGCCCGCCCCCCGGGCGCATCCGCCTCCCGGCGCGGCATCATCCCCACGCCGCCGGTGGAACCGCCCGCACTACCGGCGGCGCCGTTTCCCGCGGAAGAGGCGGCTTTCTCCGCGCCCACCGCCGGCAAAACGCCCCCGGCCCGCCGGGGGGACACGCCCGCACGCTCCGGCGGGGCCGCCGTTTCCACCGCCGCCGCCATTTCTTCCCCGCCGGCGCCGGAGCGGAAAACGATCTCCTCCAGCCGGGCCACCCGCCGGGACAGGGCGGCGGAATCCTCGCCCACCTCCGGGTGGGCGGCTTCAATCAGGGCCATCTCCAGAATTATCCGCGGCTGGGCGCTCCATTTCATATCCTGCTCCGCCCGGGTAAAAATATGCAGAATATGCAATAACTGTTCACGGGTGCAGGCCGCGGCCTGCCCGGCCAGCCACCCGGCTTCTGCGGATTCCTCCGCCTCCGTCTGCCCGGGGGATACTTTGTACAGGAGCAGCCGGCGCAGGTGGGCCGTCAGCTCGCGCACCAGCAGGTGCACATCCCCGCCCTGCTCGACCAGTTCGGCCAGCAGGTGCAGCGCCCGGTCCGCCCGGCCGGCCGCCAGATCTCCGGACAGGGCGGCCAGCACGTCGTCGCGCACCGTGCCCAGCACCCGGTGCACGTCTTCCGCCGTCACCCGCCGCCCGGCGAAGGCCACCGCCTGATCCAGCACGGCCAGGGCATCGCGCAGGCCGCCGTCCGCCGCCCGGGCGATCAGGCGCAGCGCCCCGTCCTCCACCTGCAGCCCGGCACCGGCGGCCACCGCGCGCAGCCGGTCGAGCATCACCGGCAGTTCGATCCGATGAAAGTCAAAGCGCTGACAGCGGGAAAGAATGGTCAGGGGGACCTTGCGCGGCTCCGTGGTGGCCAGAATGAAGACGACGTGCGCCGGCGGCTCCTCCAGGGTTTTTAAGAGCGCGTTGAACGCTTCATTGGTCAACATATGCACTTCATCAATGATATAAACCCGGTAATCGCCGGCCGCCGGAGCCAGGCCGACCTTTTCCCGCAGTTCCCGAATTTCATCAATGCCCCGGTGTGAAGCGGCGTCTATTTCCACCACGTCCATGGACGAGCCGTCGTTGACGCCGCGGCAGGCGGCACAACGGTTGCACGGCTCCGCCCCCTGCCGCTGCCGGCAGTTCAGCGCCTTGGCCAGCACCTTGGCCGTGGTGGTCTTGCCCGTCCCGCGGGGACCGCAGAACAGGTAGGCGTGCGCCACCCGGCCGGCCAGCAGGGCGTTCTGCAGCGTGCGGGTGACGTGTTCCTGCCCGGCGATTTCACCGAACACCTGTGGCCGCCACTGCCGGTAGAGAGCGCGGTAGGACATTTTGCCGACCCCCCTGGATGAGTTGGCAGGGGAAAACCGCCTTGCAGGCGGCGGTCGTGCCGAAGAAACGACGGAGCACGGCCGCTGTTTTTCCCCTGCAGATTGTGTGCAAAAAATCCCGGCCGTCAGCTACCAATTCGCCGCCAGGGCCGGTTTTCCCTCTGCAAAAAATAAAGAACCGCCTCGCTTGAGCAGTTCTTCAACAATCTTGATGGCCGCACACCTGCCGTTGAATGGTGGTTTCCGGGCGTTACCCCTGCAGGTAGCTCGGGTCAGGCGCCCTTGCGGCACCCGGAGGGTCTTTCTTAGTGCTGCTTCCGCCAGGACCTGACACGGTTCAAAAGTCTCCGTCGCGCAAGACCCAACCGTCAACACCCCTTACAGGAGCCGGACCCCACAAACCACACCCGCGGGCAGGAATTCGACCCCGCTGCAGCGGATTGCGGGTACAGGGCACCGCTACCTCCCCGTCTAGTACGGCCAAACCCATAACAAAAATGGCGGAGAGAGTGGGATTCGAACCCACGAGACAGGTTTAATGCCCGTCTACTCGCTCTCCAGGCGAGCGCCTTCAACCACTCAGCCATCTCTCCGTGGTCTCGAAAAACGGGATCGGCAGACCCCTGTTTTTAACTTTCACCGTATTATTATACATCGTTTTTCGGCCGCGCGCAAGTATCTTTATTGTCCTTGCCGCCGGGCGCATACCGGGCGGTGTTGTGGGAAATTATTATAGTAATAAAAAATTTTTTTTGCAAAAAGGATTTTTTACTGCAATGTAGAATCTTCATAATGTAAATTTAAAAGCCGGAAGGCTCCGTACCGGGGGGAATGCCGTGAAAGAAGAAATGCTGAAAACTTTTCTCCCGCTGGTGGATTTCATCGCCGACATCTGTGGGCCGTACTGCGAGGTGGTGCTGCACGATGTCGGAGATGTGGACAACTCGATCATCGCCATCAAAAACGGCCACATCAGCGGCCGAAAGGTGGGCGGACCGCTCACCGATCTCGGCCTGCAGCTCCTGCGGGACAAAGCGTACAACACCCGGGACGCGCTGGTCAATTACCCGGCGCGGACCAGGGACGGTAAGCCGCTGCGTTCGTCTACTTTTTTCATTAAAGACGACGACGGGGCCATCGCCGGCATGCTCTGCGTCAATATGGACCTCACCGCCGCCCTGCAGGCGCGCCGTTTCCTCGACGACTTCATCATGCACGGCGGAGACGGGGAAGAGAGCGGAGCGAAAAGCAAAGACGCGGAGACAATGAACCAGTCGGTGGAAGATCTGATGCTCTCCCTCATCGAACAAACGGTGGGACACCTGAACATCCCGCCGGAGCGAATGTCCCCGGATGAAAAAATCAACATTGTACAAAAACTAAATGACAGGGGATTCTTTTTATTAAAAGGGGCGGTCGCCGAGGTGGCCAGATACCTGAAAACCTCGGAAAGCACCATATATAGATATTTGACCAAAAAGTAAAAGGAGAGAGGAAAAATGAAAGAAGTCATCAGGACCGCAAACGCACCGCAGGCCATCGGCCCCTATTCCCAGGCCATCAGGGTGGGCGATTTTCTGTTCGCTTCCGGGCAGATCCCCATCGATCCGGCCAGCGGGGAAATCGTCGCCGGCGGCATCGAAGAGCAGACCGGGCAGGTGATGGAGAACATCAAACAGGTGCTCGCCGCCGCCGGCCTGGATTTCAGCCACGTGGTCAAAACCACCGTTTTCATCACCAGCATGGCTGATTTTGCCGCGGTAAACCAGATTTACGGCCGGTATTTCCCGGAGAACCCACCGGCCCGTTCCTGTGTGGCGGTGGCGGAACTGCCGAAAGGCGCCCGGGTGGAAGTGGAAGTCATCGCCTGCGCCCGGAAATAAGTGAAGGGAAGGAAAAAAATGTCTGTATCCCTTGCGGAAATAAACAAAGCCAGGGAAACCCTGCGCGGGGTGGTATACAAGACCGGGCTGGTCTACAATACCACCCTGAGCGAAATAACGGGCAACGATGTTTTCCTGAAAATGGAGAACCTGCAGCGCACCGGTTCCTTCAAACTGCGCGGCGCCTACAACCGCATCGCCGGTTTGAGCGCGGAAGAAAGGAAAAACGGCGTGATCGCCTCTTCCGCCGGCAACCACGCCCAGGGAGTGGCCCTGGCGGCCACCGTTTACGGCATCAAATCGACCATTGTCATGCCCAAACACGCCCCCTTATCCAAAGTGGCGGCCACCCGTCAGTACGGAGCGGACATCGTCCTGCACGGCGATGTCTACGACGAGGCATATGAAGAAGCCCGGCGCCTGCAGGCGGAAACGGGGGCCACTTTCATCCACCCCTTCAACGACCCGGCGGTGATTGCCGGTCAGGGCACCATCGCCCTGGAAATTTTAGAGGACCTGCCGGATGTGGAAACCGTAGTGGTGCCCATCGGCGGCGGGGGGCTGATCAGCGGCATCGCCGTGGCCATGAAAAGTTTAAAACCGGCGGTAAAAATAATCGGCGTGCAGGCCAAAAACATGCCCTCCATGGCCGGCTCGCTGAATCAGGGAAAACCGGTCGCCGTGGATGGCGCACCAACCATCGCCGACGGCATCGCGGTAAAAAAACCCGGTGATCTGACCTTTGAAATCGTCAGCAAATACGTCGATGAAGTGGTTACCGTAGACGAGGACGAGATTGCCGGGGCCATTCTGCTCCTCCTGGAGCGGGCCAAAGCGGTGGCCGAAGGAGCCGGCGCCGCGTCGGTGGCGGCCGTGATGCATCGCCTGGAACGCGGCCGCAGGCGCAAAACGGTGGCCCTGATCAGCGGCGGAAACATTGATGTAAACATCCTGGCCCGCACCATCGATAAGGGCCTGGTGAAAACCGGGCGCAAGATTTTCCTGGACACGGTCATTCCTGACAAGCCCGGCACCCTGTGGCGCCTGCTGCAGCTGATCGCCGACATCGGCGCCAACGTGCTGGCCGTCACACACAGCCGGGAAACCATCGATATACCGCTCGGCCACGCCCGGGTGGAGCTGGAACTGGAGACGGCGGACGCGGAGCACGTGGAAAAGCTTAAAAGAACACTGGAAGAAAATTGTTACCGCATCGGACTCAAGTAAATACCACACCCGAAAATCGGACCAACTCGAGGAGGAAGTGAAGTGGCGGAGAAGGAACTGAAAAGAGGGTTGGAAGCCAGGCATATCGAATTGATTGCGCTTGGCGGCACAATCGGCGTCGGTCTGTTTATGGGCTCGGCCAGCACTTTGAAGTGGGCCGGTCCCTCGGTTATGCTGGCCTATATCGTCGCCGGCATCTTTATCTTCTTCATCATGCGCACCATGGGCGAAATGCTGTTTCTCGAACCGATCACCGGCTCTTTCGCCACCTACGCCCACAAGTACATCAACCCCCTGGCCGGCTATTTGACCGCCTGGAGCTACTGGTTCATGTGGGTGGCCGTGGGCATGTCGGAAGTCACGGCGGTGGGCATTTACATGAAATTCTGGTTCCCGCACCTGCCCCAGTGGATACCCGGACTGATTGCGATACTCATCGTCGGCACCGCCAACCTGGCCGCCGTGAAATACTACGGCGAATTTGAATTCTGGTTCGCCCTGATCAAAGTGGTGACCATCATCATCATGATCGTCGTGGGCATCGGTCTGATCTTCTTCGGTCTGGGCAACCACGGCGTGCCCATCGGGCTGAAAAACCTCTACATCCACGGCGGTTTCTTCCCCGGCGGGTTCAAAGGATTCCTGTTCGCCCTCTGCCTGGTGGTGGCCGCCTACCAGGGCGTGGAACTGGTGGGCATCACGGCCGGTGAGGCCAAGAACCCGCAGCACACCCTGAAAAGGGCCATCCAGAATATTATCTGGCGCATCCTGATTTTCTACATCGGCGCCATCTTCGTCATCGTGGCCGTCTATCCGTGGGACAAAGTGGGCACCATGGGCAGCCCCTTCGTGCTCACCTTCGCCAAAGTAGGCATCACCGCCGCCGCCGGCATCATCAACTTCGTGGTGGTCACGGCCGCCCTGTCCGGCTGCAACAGCGGTATTTACAGTTCGGGCCGGATGCTGTTCACCCTGGCCCAGAACGGTCAGGCCCCCCGCTTCCTGGCCCGCGTGTCGCCCCGCGGGGTACCGGCGAACAGCCTGCTGCTCACCCTGGCCTGCCTGCTGGTGGGCGTGGCGATGAACTATGTGGCGCCGCCGAAACTGTTTGTCTACATTTACAGCGCCAGCGTCCTGCCCGGCATGGTTCCCTGGTTTGTGCTGCTGATCAGCCAGATCAAGTTCCGGCAGGTAAAAGCGGAAGAGATGAAAACCCACCCCTTCAAAGCGCCGTTTTCCCCGTACAGCAACTACCTGACCATCGCCTTTCTCATCCTGGTGCTGGTGGGTATGTGGTTCAACTCGGATACCAGACTGTCGCTGATTGTCGGCGCCGCTTTCATAGCTCTGGTGGCCGCAAGCTACTACGTTTTCGGTCTGAAAGAAAAACAGGCCTTAAAAGCGGCGGAACAGAGAAGCTGAGCGAAACTCCTCCTTCCATAATCAACAGACGCCACAGGTCTTCCTGCGGCGTCTGTTGTTATGCATACCAGAACTTTTTAAGCCAGCCGGTCACCGGGTCAAGGTTGTAGCTCTGCGCCAGGACGAGCAGATCCGGAATCTTTGTGTAATCGTCCAGGGACACCGGCCACTTTAAAACCGGGTTGAGGCGGAAATAATGTTCCCCCAGCAGGCGGGAGCAGAACTGCACATCCGCTTCCACCACGCCGT
>Ga0315298_1007468_pt1 | contig 14369 bp, 8 predicted proteins | sample WHS_1_MG_FD_203077 | JGI IMG/M metagenome (GOLD analysis project Ga0315298, IMG submission 203077) | Extremophilic microbial mat communities from Washburn Hot Springs, YNP, Wyoming, USA - WHS_1_MG | ecosystem: Environmental > Aquatic > Thermal springs > Hot (42-90C) | place: USA: Wyoming... | reverse complement strand
GCCCCACCGCTCACCCTGTTCCAGCGGGCATGAGCCCGGCACGTTTCCCCCAACCAGGGCCTCCTATCTCCAACCCATTCCCCTGCGCCCTGGACGAACGGACGCGCTCGGCGCCACTATGTGTCCTGTGCGCCGCGCCTGCTCTACCGCGCCACCTTCAGCAGTATGTGGCGCCGCTCGCCAAAGTAAGCCCTGTCACGCGCCTCAAGGGTGAGCACAACCTCCGAATCGTCGCTCAGGCCGGAGCTTACGGTGACGGGGCCGATCTCCACGTCCTCGTATCGCGCCACATCCCGCGAGATGGGTGCGCCAAAGGTGAGCCGCGGGAGCCCTGACGACCGCTCATCCGGCCGGGGATCTCCCACCAGCCGTACCGCGCCCGCCGCCTCGCCGGCTAGCCACCGCGCATCGCCCGTGTTGCCCACCGATGCCTTCACCATCACGGGCTTGCCAGCGGCCACGGTGACGGGCTTGCCATCCTGCGCCTCCTGCCATTCGCCCTCGGCGTCCATCACCTGCACGCTGTTGAACTCTGCGTTCAGGTACTTCAGCGGGTTGAAGCCATCGTAGGGAACGTTGCCCACCGCCACCAGCGGGCAGTCTGCGGATGTGGTGCCGGTGCCAGCGGTGCGCACGCCCACCATTCCGCCCTGCTTCACCGCCTCCACGTAGAAGCGCTTGTTGCTCTCGTACACCGCCTGGTAGGCGGCGGCGTGAAGGTCCCGGTCCACCGTCACCCATATCGTGGGGGACGGCACCGGCCGTGGGGTTGTTGCCTGGGAGGCATGCCGCTTCAGCTCCAGCGCCGATGGCCTCGGCGTGCCGTCCGGCGCGATGATGCCGAAGTCGCTTCTCTCGTCCACGCGGTAACCGCCCACGGACCACCATGACGCGAGGCCGTTGGCTCCGGACTTCAGCAGCATCTGGGCGAAGCCGCTGTGTAGTTTCGCCTGCGCGGCCGCCTTCTCGCCGGTGGTGTCGTACGGGTAGATGGAGGAGCCGAACTCAGCCCAGAACACGGGATTGCCGTTCCCTGCGTAGCGGGCGTACGCAGTGGTGAAGCCGGCCTCCGATGGATCGAGGCCATATCCCTCTGGCGACGAGAAATCGAAGTGCTTGCCGCACGAGATGAGGTCGTAGGCAAACCAGCCCGTCCAGCTAGGCTGGGATGCGGACCTGGCGGAGATCAGGTGGTGGGCGTCCAGAGCGCGTATCTTGCGGATAACGGCGCCGTATCTGCGGCTGATGACGTCGTCGGCGCAGCGCTCGTAGGCGGCGACCATCTTCAGCCAGGGGCCGTCGCGCCTAAGCTGGTCGTCCGATGGGTTGGTGACCTGGCCGGAGGCGTTACGCGGGATGGGGAAGCCCCAGTTCTGCTCGGCGTGCTGGATGGTGCCATACCGATCGATCACCCACTGCTCCCACTCACGGTCCCACCGAGCGCGCTCCTCGTGGTTGCCGAGGTGGTGCTCCCACGCGATGTCGTACGCCCAGATGTTGGGGTTCTGGGCGAAGCGCCCCTCCGTTATAAGCCTGGTAAACAGCTTCTCATCGGTGTAGAACGGGTGGGCGCCGCCGATGAAGAGGTTCGTCCTGATGCCATGCCTTGCCGCCCTTGCGACGAAGTCGTTTGCCTGCCGGATTCCGCTTGGCTCATTGAGTTGGATGCTAACGGAGGTGAAGCCCAAAGATTCCAGCGTGCGCAGGTCCCGCTCGACGACCTGGGGATCGTAGAAGGAGGCGGAGAGCCAGTGCAGGCGATACTGCTCCGGATCGGTGCCGGCCACGTTGGACTGCCAGTAGTTCACGCCGTAAGGGTACCACTTGCGGACGGCGTGGGAGGCGCTGTCGGCGCCGCGTTGGGGGCTAGGCTCCCAGAAATCGCCGTGCGCGGCGCTCACGAAGGCGTCGCTGGGTGCTGGTCCAGCCGCCAGTATGCTGACCTGCTGCTGGATGCTGTCTATCACGCGCCCGTTCTCCAGCAGCTGGGTGGTGATGGTGTAGATTCCGGGCGACCGCGAGCTCTGGGCCCAGTCGGCGCGGACCGGCGTTATAGCACCGGGTGTCACAGTAACCTCGCGATCCAAGAGGCTGATTCGGCCGCCCGGCCCAGCCGCCTGCATGCGGACGGTTGCGCGCCGCTCTGCGTGCCCTGAGTTCGCCACCACGGCGCCGATGGGGATCTGGCCCTCATCCTCGAAGTAGGAGAAGCCCTCCGCGCCGGCGTAGCCCAAGAACAGGCCCTGGGAGATCCGACGGGCGAGCATGGCGGCGGCGCGGGGCAGGTCGGTTGGCTTTGCGGCCCCGGCAAGCTGGCCGAAGATAGCGCCCTTGTACTCGCCGTCGAGGTTCAGGTAGAGGGACTCCAACGTGCCGCGCCACTTGCCGGCCTGATCTCTGATCTCCGCGATTGGGATCCAACGGCCGTGCCTTCCGTCGCTGGAGAAACCCAGGCCTCGAGGGCGCGGGATGGGGGTCACCACCGGTCCGGTTTGGTTGCCGGTCTCGGTGCTGAGGTCGCCGGGGCCGGCGGGCTTGGGGCTTACGGACGGCAGGCGGTAATACTTGTAGAAGGGTGAAAGGGTCTCAAGCACGGGCGGCTCAAAGCTAGGCCGCTGAACGCCCGATGGCAGCCTGGCCGCGCCCACGGTGGTGATCCAGTACGAGTGCTTGCCGGGCGTAAGCGGGCCGTGTTGCTGGGCCAGGCCGACGGAGAGGCGCACGGCGTTGGCCGGGTTGAGGTGGTCTCCCGCACCGCCTCTTCCTTTGGACGGGTTATCTGGCCAGTACGCGAAATCCGCGGCGTCCAGCACGTAGCGCCGCCACCTGGTGCTGAGTGGGACGGCGGTCATCCAACGCGAGCCATCGCGCTCCTGCCACTCCACGGTTAGCGCCTTGGTTGAGGCGTCTGCCTTGGCCCAGAACACGGTGAGGGGTTCACCGGGCGCAAACGGCGTGCCGACGGCGGTGGCAAGCACATCCCAGCCCACCGGATCTGTAACCTCCACGTGAAGCGCCGCCGGCGATGCTGGCGGGCCAGACCGCTCTAGCCTCCAAGAGGCGCTGGCATTGGAGCCGCCGGCGGAGCGCTGCCACTGGGTCTCGCCCGTGCGGCCCAAGTCCACCACCGGATGAGAGACCGCCACCCGCTGCAGAGTTCGCTGCCACGCCGCGTCGGCCGCCTTGGCGGAGCTCTCGAAGAGCGGACCGCCCACCACCAGCAGGTCGCCGCCGGCGCGGAGGAAGGCGAGCATGTTTTGTAAGGCGGATAGCGGGCAGTTGGATGCATCGGGCAAGAGAAGCGCATCGAAGCGCGTTGCGCTCAGGACCGATGGGTCGGCGAGTTGGGCATCGGAGAGTAAGGCGGCCTCCATCCCGTTCTGGATGAGCTGGTTGGCGAACTCCTTCGCGCGACCGCCGACGCTATGCACGGCCACGGAGTAGCGGGCGGCGGCCATGCATGTCGGAGCGGCCAGCACGGCGAGCGCAACGCATATGCAGGTGGCGAATCTCATGGGCACTGCTCCATAGCGCGGCTACCTGGTGAGGGCCAGGATCAGCTCGCGATAGGTTGGGTAAGCGCGCAGCAGCTCCTCGCGGGATGCGGCCTGGTAGTCGGCGTAGTCAAAGCCGGGTGCCACGGTGCAGCCCAGGAGGGCGTAGCTGCCGCCTGGCTTCAGCCTGGCTCCCTGCCACACTCCGCGCGGCACAACCAGTTGAGGGCGCATGCCGGCGCCGATATCGCTGCCCAGGATGAACAGCTCTCCGGTGCCGTCTGGGCGGAGGTGCAGCATCTCCACGGGGTCTCCTGCGTAGAAGTGAAACACCTCGTCGGAGCGAAGGCGGTGCATGGCGGAGAAGGTGTGAGGTGTGAGCAGGTAATATATGGCCGTGCAGAAGGAGCGGGGACTTCCGTAGCGAAGGGGCAGCGCATCGGCAGCCACGCCCTCATCGCACCGATAGGTCTCGGCGAAGAAGCCCCCCTCTGCCGGGTGAGGTGAAAGGTTGAGAAGAGCGATCAGCTCGTCGGCTGTCATTGAGCACGCTCCATAATCGTGAGGCGCTGACGCCCGGGCGAGCACCACCACGTGGGCATGTTCGCAGGACGCAGCAGCCTGTCCTTTCCAACGTTGCGGGAGAGCTGGCGCGGAGCGCGAAGGGAATAGACGATGGCACGGCACGTTGGCCGCCATCAAGGCGATCGTAGGGAGGCACCGTCGATGGTTCGTTTGCTCAGTTGCACCGCAAGGCTGCTGCCCGTCCTAACCCTGCTGGCATCCGGCACCTCGCTCGCCCAGCCCACCATCACACCTGACGCCCCTGTGATGAAGCTGGATCAGATCGGCCTGTACTCCGTAGGATGGGCGTACCGGGGCCATAGCGAGCAGACGTTTCCGTTGGGTTGGAGCGGCCCGTTCGACGATCGCACAGGCGTGGCGTGCGAGCCGGCTGGCGAGCAGAACGGCAGAGAGGCCTTTCTGCTGCATTGCCCGTGGCGCGGAGGAACCGGCTTCGCTTTCCAGCAGTTCGTCTTCGCCCTCCCCAAGGTCAGGAGCATCCGGATGTGCGGAGCCACCGCCATGCGCGCGGATGCGGTGGGCAAGTCCGACGGCGCCACGTTCCGCATATACGTTAACGGGCGCAAGCTCCTCGACGTCAACCGCACCGACGCCGCCTGGCGTGCGTTCAACCTAGACTTGACTCCCTACGCCGGCAGAACGGCCGTCATCCGTTTTGAGACCGATCCCGGCCCGCAGGATAACCCAAGCTTCGACTTCTCCCTGTGGGGGGAGCGCGAGCTGGTGTTGCAGGGGTACCGCCCCAAGACGATCTCGCACCCGGCTTCCCCTCCTCTGCCGCTGTCCGCCGTATCATCTCGCCGCGCGCGCACCGTTGCTCCAACCAGCGGCTTCCCCACGGCCCACTCCGTTGGGCTGACTGGCGATGTGGCGATCTTCCGCTCATCGGGGCCGGATGGCACGCTGGAGTACCGCTGGCGGCGCCCCAAGTCGCCCACCGACCCGTTCCTCGGCAGCCTGGTCCTTCGCGCCCGCATGCGCGGCGATGCCCCGGTGGAGGTGCCACTTGCCCAGGATGCTCGGCTAACGTGGGTAACCTCCGCAACCCTACGCTCATCCAGGTGGGTGGCCGGCCGCAACCGGATCTCGTGCATCTCCACCTACGATACGCCAAGCGGCCGCGCCACGTTGGCCGCCACGGGAGCCCTATCCGACAAGAGCCTGGTGCTTGGCGTCTCGTGCGATAGGCCGCTCATCCGCGAGCTGTACGCCGGCAGCTGGGGGCCGGTGCTTCGCCGCAGGCCCGTGGCGGTTCCGTACTACTCCGGCCAGGTGCACTTCCTACCGGCCCAGAACCTCTTCGTCAACGCGTTTCTGGACTGGACCGCCTCCTCCGCCTCAAGCCACAACGGCACCAGGGCCACCTACGGTGCCCTCACGGACGGCAGCCGCGTGCCACTGAAGGAGAGCGTGGTGTACGCCGCCGCCTGGCACCTGGCCGAGGTGCTTCCCAACATCCCGAACCCGCCATCGCCGTACATCGCAGCGGTGGGCGGGAGGATCGTGCTGGATAACTGGGGCGGTAGCTTCACCAGCATCGCCGACTCGTTCCGCAGGCTGGCGGATTACGGCATCCGCGATTGCATTGCCCTCATCCATGTATGGCAGCGCAGCGGCTACGATAACGCACTTCCCGCCCACTACCCCGCCGCAGCCAGCCAGGGCGGCGATGCGGGCATGAGAAAGCTGGTATCAACCGGCGTTGGCCTTGGTTACAAGATTGCCCTTCACGAGAACTACGTGGACTACTATCCCAACTATGAGGGCTTCACCGAAAGCGACATCGCCCTCGATTCCGACGGCAGCCGCCAGAAGGCGTGGTACAACTCCGGCACCGGCATACAGTCGTTCGCCGTTAGGCCAAACGCCATCCTGCGCCTCGCCGAAGGCCAGTCGCCGGAGATCCACAGGCGATACGGCACCAACGCCTGCTATCTGGACGTGCACTCCGCCGTTCCGCCCTGGTTTCACGTGGACTTCCGCGCCGGAGAGCAAGGGGCCGGCACCTTCCGCCGCGTCTGGGACGTGCATCGCGCGCTGTGGCAGTACGAGAGGACGACGCACCACGGGCCCGTCTTCGGCGAAGGGAACAACCACTGGTACTGGAGCGGCTGCCTGGACGGTGTGGAGGCCCAGTTCGGCGTGGGTTGGCCCGCCAACCAGGGGATGTCTGCCCCACTGATGGTGGACTTCGACCTCCTGAAGATCCACCCGCTGCAGGTGAACCACGGCATGGGCTACTACGAGCGCTGGTGGAACCGCCCGCGATGGGGCGCCCTGCCGCCCATGGTTGTGCTTGACCAGTACCGTATGCAGGAGGTGGCTTACGGGCACGCGGGCTTCTTGGGCGGCTCCACGTGGTCCGTGCTTCCGTTGGCGTGGCTCGAGCACAACCTGCTTACGCCAGTGACGGCGCGCTACGCCGGGGTGCCCCCAAGCCGCATCCTCTACCAGGTGAACGGTAGGTGGGTGGATGGCACCGCCGCAGCCAAGGCGGGTGCCTGGCACCGCGTTCGCGTGACGTACGCCAACGGCCTTGAGGTTGTGGCAAACGACGATGCCGCGTCTCTCACCGTTGGCGGCTACACGCTTGGTCGCTTTGGGTGGCTGGCTCGTGGCGCCGGCGTAACGGCATATACGGCGCTTAGACACGGCGTTGTGGCGGACTACGCCGAGACCGCCGACAGCGTCTTCGCCAATGCGCGCAACGCAGCGGACTGGAGCATCACCGGCCTGCGCCGAATACGGCCGGAGGTGGCGAGCTTCCGTCAGACTGCACCGCGCACCTTCTCGGCAACGTACCGATGGACGGTGAACGATAGGCTGCCGCTCAACTACAACTGCTTTGTTCATTTCGTAGGCCCCAACCGAGAGGGCGAGGGGATCGTTTTCCAGCAGGACCACCCACTTGCGAAACCAACCTCCGCCTGGGCGCCGGGCCAAACGGTTAGCGATGGCCCCTACGCTATCACGGTGCCAGCGGACGTGCCCGACGGCCAGTACGCGTGGACCATAGGCCTGTGGTCGCCGGACGAGGGTGGCCGCGTCTCGCTGCAGGGCGTGGAGGACGGCCACGGGCGGATCCGCTTGGGGGTGCTTCAGGTCCGCGGCGAGGAGGTTCGCTTCGTGCCGGAGCGCATCACGGGGGACGCCAGACTGAGGCTGTACGAGGCCAATCTGAACCTCCGGGGGCTGGTAGTTGACTTCCGCACTCTTCGCACCAACGGCAGCGTGATGATCCGGCGCCAAGGCCGCCAGTGGGTGCTGCAAACGTTTCCGCGCAACCGCCAATTCGTGCTTGAGCTCTCGCAGCGGCGTTTCGGCCGGCCCCGAAGTGTTGCGTGCGAGGGCGGCCCCTCCCGCACGGTGACGCCGGTCCCCGCGCGCAGCGGCTATTGGCGACTGCCGCTCACCGGCGCGCGGGAGTACCGCTGGGCGGCTGGCTGACGAAGCCACGCGAAATTGTGCGCGAATCTCGGGCTGGGGATGTTTAGCCTTCGGCGCCGTAAGGTATAACCACAATGCAAGTTTGCCCAGGTTGACCCACGAGCCTCCATCGAGGACCTGGCTGGAAACGGCTCAGGAACTGGAAGAGAGGTTACCCGTAGGGAACCCCAAGGTTCGTCAGGGGAGATCCCTGATGGGCACGTAAGGAAACCAAAGGGTACGTCGTGACACGACAGCGCCATCGCCTGCCTACGCGATAGCATCAAGAGGTAAGGGGTGTCGTGTAAGTTAGACGACGACCGAGCTAAAACCTGGGCTTTCTTGCGACTCCGGCTTCCCCAAGCCCCGCAACATCATGCGCGTTCCCCTGACCCCAGCCCCCTCTCCCGCCGTGCAACTTTGGGGAGATAGGAAGCGTCCAGGACCTTACGGGCTTACAGGGCGCAACCACGCCTCACACACTCCTCCTACCTCCCCTCTCCCCGTAAGTGGGAGAGGGGTGGCGAAGCCGGGGTGAGGGGAACCATTCCCCTCACCTGCAGGCCTGGGGTTAGGGCAACCACTCCCACCAGCCTTGCCTAGCTGCTTCTTCCGTCATACAAGGGGTAGCCGTGAGGGCAACTCCTAAGCGCCGCGTTGCCCTTCCCACAAGCATCCGCCGGTGGCTCCGACGGCCGCCTTGGGGAAGCTGGAAGTGGAGGATGGCAGGAACGGACTGGGCATGTCGTTGCAGGCCCTGAAAGCGCGAAGGCCATCCGGGCGAATCGCCCGAATGGCCCTATTGGCGAATTGGCCAGCGCGCGGACCTAGTCGAGAACGAGGATGCTCGGCCTGTACGCGTCCGATCCGAGCTCCGTGCGGTTAACCACGTTTCGCACGCCGGGGGTCTCGGCTGCCAAGATCTCGAGGCCCACCAGCTTGCGGTAGCTCGGCACCTGCCCGCTCAGCAGAACCGTGCCGTTGCGCACGTTGATGCTCACGGAGCGGTAGTCGCCCTTCGGATCCAAGGCTATCGTCTCGCGGAGATCCTGTTCTATGATTTTGTCTGACATTTTGCCCCTCCGCTTCGTTCGTTACCGTAGTCTTTAACGGTTTGCGTTAGGTGACGATCAGCCCATGCCGGTCTTCGCCGGAGTGTTATGGGATCGTTTCTCCTTATGCACTAGATTGGACGCACGAAGGGGTGCACCGGTTTCGCGTACGGAGGGCCGTGCCGCACGAATAAGCTGCGCCGAGCGGGAGCGCCACCCAGCTCCCACCTCTCGTCTTTCCCTACGGCAAGCTCAGGGCAAGCATGCCGGACGACTTGGCAAGCTCGAGGATGCCTGCTGGCAGAATGCCCACCAGCAGCACCGCGGCGGCTGCAAGCCCCACCGCAAGCCCCACGGGACCGTACGCCTTGAGGGTGATGCGGGGCTCTTCGGCGTCTCGGCGCTGCATGTACATCAGCACCACCACGCGGAAGTAGTAGTAAACCGAGATGACCGAGTTGATGACGGCGATCACAACGATCGACGTGAGCCCCTGCTGAACGGCTGCGCTGAACAGGTAGAACTTGGCGAAGAAGCCCGCGGTGGGTGGGAAGCCGGCCAGCGACACCATGAACACCGTCATCGCCGCGCCGATCCACGGGTAGCGGAACCCGAGGCCGGCGTAGTCGTAGATCGAGTAGCCGGTGTCGCCCTTGCCGGAGAACAGGATGGACACGCCGAAGGCGCCGGCGGTCATGAGGGTGTAGGCCAAGAGGTAATAGATGAGGGCGCTCATCGCCTCGGGGGTATTGGTAACCAGAGCGATGAGGATGTAGCCAGCGTGCGCGATGCTTGAGTAGGCCAGCATGCGCTTGATGTTGGTTTGCGCCAGCGCCACCACGTTGCCAAGCGTCATGGTGAGCACGGCGAGCCACCACAGAATCGGCTGCCACAGCGGCTGAACTGGCCCAAATGCGGAGATGAACACGCGGGCGAACCCGGCGAACGCTGCGGCCTTCACCCCCACCGCCATCGCCGCCGTCACTGGGGTCGGTGCGCCCTCGTAGACGTCGGGCGTCCATATGTGGAAGGGGAACGCCGCCACCTTGAAACCAAAACCCACCACCAGCAGGCCGATTCCGGCGAACAGCATATGGTTTCCAACCACGCTGTGCTTCGAAAGGAACTGGTTTATTCCCACCAACGACGTGCTGCCCGTGGCCGCGTAAACGAGCACGATCCCGTACAAGAGGAACGCCGTGGCGAACGAGCCGATGAGCAGGTATTTCATGCCGGCCTCGCTGGAGACGATTCGGCCCCTGGCGAACGCGCACAGGATGTACAGCGAGACGGACAGCGTCTCGAGGCCGACGAATATGACCACCAAGTTCAGTCCGCCGGCCATCAGCATCATGCCCAGGGCGGCGAACAGCATCAGCGGGTAATACTCGCCGCGGTCCATCTCCTCCCTAGCGAGGTACGAACCGGACATCAGGATGGCGAGGGCGGTGCCAACCAAGATGACGGCATCGACCGCCAGCCGGTAGTCATCGAGCGCCAGCATGTTGTACAGGTGGTACTCGCTACGGCCCCAAAGCTGCGCGCACTCCCACCCCGCAACCACAGTGGTGAGGAGAGAAAGGTACACCAAGTAGCGGCGCTGCTGTTTGGGGAGCAGGAGGTCCAGAACCAACACGGCCATTGCGCCGACGGCGACGGCGATCTCTGGGGCGAGGGCGCTGAGGTCCGGTGTTCCTATGCTCATACTGAGGGCGTTCCTCTCGGGTGGGAATGCTGGAATTGGCTTGCGACCTAACCAATCCGCTGGGGATTATACCTTCGGCGGAGCGCGGCCGTCAAGCCGGCCTCCTGCCGGGAAGACGCGGGTGCAGCGCTCATTTCATCGGAGAGGAAGGGAGCCACCGCGGCAAACCCGAACGGGTTCTTGATAGAGCAACCACAACTACGCTCTAGCCAGCGCCCATCAGGAGGATTGCCGTGTCGGACGCCGAGTCTTCCGCCAAGTCTGTGGAGCCAAGAACGCTTAGCATCACCGACCTGGAGCGCATCGAGAGGTTTCGCCGTGCCGGGTACGGCGGCTCCGTCTCCGATGCCCTCGCCAGCCTGGGCGTGCGCAACACCGTCTTCTCGGACCGGTTCAAGCCCCTGCGCCAAGGCATGCAGCTGGTTGGGCGCGCGTTGCCCATCAAGTTGCACTCCCTGGTGGAGCCGCGCTCTCCGGAGCACCAGAGGCAGCTTGAGGCGGACTGGGAAGCCAAGGGTGGACACCCCCAGAAGCGTATGATGCGCGCAGTGGAGGCCGCCGAGGACGGCTGCGTGCTCTGCTTCGACTGTGGCGGCGATATGCAGCCCGCCCACTTCGGCGAGATGAGCTGCCAGCTTGCCTACGCCCATGGCTGCCGTGGGATGTTGCTGGCCGGCAACTGCCGAGACACCCAATACGTGCTCAAGATGCCGGACTTCCCCATCTTCTCCTTTGGCACCCGGCCCAACGCCTTTGGAGGCTGGATCATCACCGAGGTCAACATGCCGATCTACCTGCCGGGCCACCTTACCCATTACGTGCGCGTGAACCCCGGCGATTTCATCTTCGGCGACAACGACGGCGTGCAGCTCATACCCGCACACCTGGTTGACGAGGTGCTGCTGCGGGTTGAGGCTACCTTCGAAAAGGAGAACAAAGAGCGAGAGCTAATCGCTGGCGGCATGCCGATCGACGAGGTGTACCGCGTGTACGGAGTGCTCTGAGGGGCAGACCGTGCACAGGCGGGGCGCCAACCATCTCTGACCCGCTGCGGGTCTGTGGCGGCTGGGGTGTCTAGAAGGAGCGCTGTTCAGTGATTCACATAGCGGAGTTCTTGCCCGCCAAGCCGTCGCCACTGTGGCGGTTGGCGCGCCAGGCGGGCGTTACACATGCCGTAACCCCCATGGGTCTGCCAGAGCCCGGCGAAAACCCGTGGGACCTGCCGGCCATGCGCCGCATGAAGGAGGGCTTCGAGAAGCAGGGCTTCCAGGTCGCCGTGATCGAGAGCAGCCCCCCGATGCAGAAGACGCGCCTTGGCCTCCCCGGCCGCGACGAGGAGATCGAGCAGTTCTGCGCCATGCTCCGTAACATGGGGCAGCTGGGCATCCCCGTGGTGTGCTACAACTGGATGGCAGTGCTGGGGTGGACCCGCACCCACACGGACATTCCTGCAAGGGGAGGCGCGCTGGTAACCGCCTACCGCCATGAGACCCTGCGCAACGCTCCGCTCACCGAGGCCGGCGAGGTGCCCGAAGAGCGCCTGTGGGAGTCCCTGGCCTACTTCCTTCAGCGCGTGGTGCCGGTTGCGGAGAAGGCCGGCGTAAGGCTTGCCATGCACCCGGACGACCCGCCGCTTTCCCCCCTGCGCGGAATCGGCCGCATCATGCGCAGCGTGGAGGGCTTCCAGCGCCTGCTTGATATGTTTCCCAGCGAGGCAAGCGGCATCACCCTATGCCAGGGCAACTTCACCCTCATGACCGACGACCTCCCAAGCGTTATCCGCCACTTCGGGCGGCAGGGGAGGATCTTCTTCGTGCACTTCCGAGACGTGCAGGGAACGGCCGATAGCTTTGTGGAGACGTTTCACGAGGTGGGCAAGACCGATATGCTGGCGTGCATGAGGGCCTACAAGCAGATCGGCTTTGAGGGCGTGCTGAGGCCCGACCACGTGCCCACCCTGGAGGGCGATAGCAACGACAACCCCTGCTACTCAAGCATCGGACGGCTTTTCGCCATCGGTTACATCAAGGGCCTCCGCGAGGCGGTGTACGGCAAGGAGCCAGCTGAGCCCGCGTAACTGCAGGCGTACCGGGAGGACGGGTTGAGGATACTGGTTACGGGAAACACCGGCCAGATAGGCGTGGCTTTGGTGCCGTTCCTACTGGAGGCCGGCTATCAGCTCCGCACCTTCGATCGAACAGCTCAAGGCCGCGGGCAGACGTGGGAGCACATCCCTGGCGACCTGCGGGACGCAGTTGGGGTGCGGAGAGCGGTGCAGGGCGCCGATGCGGTGGTTCACCTTGCCGCCATATCGCACGACCGCCTGGGCGGCCCCGACGAGATCCACCAGGTGAACGTGTTGGGCACGCTGAACGTTCTGCAGGCGTGCGCGGAGGCGGGCGTGGAGCGCGTGGTCTTCTTCTCCAGCGTCAACTCGTTGGGCAACTTCCAGGGCCACCGCGTAACCCAGTACTTCCCCATAGACGACGCCTATCCGCGCCACCCCATGTCGCCCTATCAGCTTTCCAAACACCTCGGCGAAGAGGCCTGCTGCTCCTATACGGACAGATGCGGGATGGTCACCATCTGCTTGAGGCCGGTGGCGGTGGTCTCCCCCGAGTCTTACGCCCACTTCCACCGTCCCGCCGCTAGCTTCTGGGGGCGGATGGTCAAGGCCGACTACTGGTCGTACGTTGACGTCCGCGACGTGTGCCAGGCGGCGCTGCTCAGCCTGAAGGTGCGGGACGTGCGCCACGATGCCTTCCTCCTTGCCGCGGAGGACACCCGCGCCGCGGAACCCACCGCCCAGCTCATCGACGAGCATTACCCCAACGTGCCCTGGCCCAAGGTGGACCGCGAAACGTACCTCGCCGCCAACCCGTACCGCTCGCTTGTGGACTGCTCTCACGCGGCGGATCTGCTCGGTTGGCGCCCCCGCTACTCTTGGCGACAGATCTCGCCCAACCCCTGAAGGGATAGCTGCTGATGTCTTCCGACCTGAAGATCACCGACCTGCGCGTGGCCGTGGTTGGCCGCGCCCCCATGACCTGTCCCATCATCCGCATAGATACCAACCAGGGCGTCTACGGCCTCGGCGAAGTGCGAGACGGCGCCAGCAAAACGTACGCCCTTATGCTTAAGAGCCGCCTGATTGGCGAAGACCCCCGAGACGTGGACCGCCTGTTCCGCAAGATCAAGCAGTTCGGCCACCACGGGCGGCAGGCTGGCGGCGTGTGCGCGGTGGAGATGGCGCTGTGGGATATCCTGGGCAAGGTGTACCGAGTTCCGGTCTATCGCCTGCTGGGCGGCAAGTTCCGAGACAGGGTGCGGATCTACGCGGATACCCCCATGTCGCCAGACCCAGCCGAAACGGCGCAGCACCTCCAGCGCAGAATCGACGAGGGGTTCACCTTCTTGAAGATGGACGTTGGAATCGGGCTGCTGGCCAACGAGCCGGGCGCGCTCTCGATGCCGATCGGCCAGAACATGCGAGACGTGTTCCGCACCCAGCACATGTTCACCGGCATCGAGGTGACCAGCAAAGGCGTGGATATGCTGGCCCGCTACGTGGAGAAGGTGCGCACTATCATCGGCATGGATGTGCCGCTTGCCGCGGATCACTTCGGCCACATCGGCGTGAACTCGTGCATCAGGCTGGGCAAGGCGCTTGAGCCGTACGGCCTCGCTTGGCTTGAGGACATGATCCCCTGGCAGTACACCGACCTGTGGAAGCGCATAACCGAGGCGGTTAGCCTGCCCACCTGCACCGGCGAGGACGCCTACCTCAAAGAGCCGTTTGTAGAGCTGTGCCGCAACCACGCGATGGATATCATCCACCCCGACCTTGCGACGGCCGGTGGCATCCTGGAGACGAAGAAGATCGGCGACGCCGCCCAGGAGTACGGCGTGCCCATGGCGCTGCACTTCGCCGGAACGCCCGTGGCCTGCATGGCCAGCGTCCACTGCGCAGCCGCCACCGAGAACTTCCTGGTGCTGGAGAACCACTCCGTGGACGTCCCCTGGTGGAACGACCTGGTGGACGGCCCCGACAAGCCGATCATCAGAGAGGGGTTCATCGCCGTGCCGGATGCGCCGGGGCTTGGCGTA
>Ga0315298_1007466_pt1 | contig 14373 bp, 8 predicted proteins | sample WHS_1_MG_FD_203077 | JGI IMG/M metagenome (GOLD analysis project Ga0315298, IMG submission 203077) | Extremophilic microbial mat communities from Washburn Hot Springs, YNP, Wyoming, USA - WHS_1_MG | ecosystem: Environmental > Aquatic > Thermal springs > Hot (42-90C) | place: USA: Wyoming... | reverse complement strand
AGCCGTGGCCATAGCCATAATAATCGGATTAGTCAACATCTACCTACACATCAAAAAGAAATAAACACAAACTCCCCCCCCCCCTTTTTATAACTTGCAGCCAAAAATATCGCGTAATACTCTTGTTACTTTGCACGCTGAACTCGGTTTGCCCCTTTAAATAACCCTTAAAGGGGCGTATCTGTTAACTATAATCATGGTGTTTCCTAAACAAACTAGAAACTTGGACAAATATTCAGCTCGGTGAAAAGGGATGCGTGTTTATCTCATAAATCCGCCTCGTATTCATCCTAAAACATGGGGTGTTCCAGGGGTTTTCCAGCCCATAGACATAGCTTATGTGGCTGCGTTTTTGGAAAATCATAACCATAGAGTGAAAATTTTAGATGCTGCAGCTGAAGGCTGGAAAACTGTCAAAGATTTAGACGATGAAAGATACGTGGAAGGTTTAGCGAACGAAGAAATAGCTAGAAGAATCAAACAGTTTTCACCAGATGTTGTAGGAGTAAACATGCCCTTTTCTGGCTGGTCTAGAACAGCCTTTGAAGTTGCAGCCACTGCTAAATCCTTAGACAGAGACATTCCCGTCGTGATGGATGGGGTTCATCCTTCTGCAAGGCCAAAGGAAACACTTGCAAATCCAAACATAGATTTCGCAATAATAGGGGAGCCTGAATTAACCTGGCTTGAACTTTTAGAAAGCATTGAAAAGGGCATCTCGCCTGAAGGGCTTAAAAGAATTAAAGGATTAGGCTTTAGGCAGAACACCAGAATCATAATTACCCATTTTAGGCCTTTAATCCAAAATTTAGACATTTTGCCCTTTCCCGCTAGGCACCTTCTGCCTATGAACCTCTATTTTACCGCCGTTAAAGAAAACCCCCTAAGAGGCGAGATAACTAAACCTTGGACGGTGATGTACACAAGCAGAGGATGTCCATACCAATGTATTTTCTGCTCCGCACATTTAGTCAGAGGGAGAACTTGGCGTGGAAGAAGCCCAGAAAATGTTATTGCAGAAATCCGCCAATTAAGTGAAAACTACAAAATTAAACAAATAGACTTCTGCGACGACAACATGACTTTAGACAAAAAAAGAATGGAAAAAATATGCACTCTCATAAAAGAAAACAAATTAGATATTGAATGGTACACGCCCAATGGTGTCAGGGCAGACACTTTAGACGTGCAACTTTTGAAAAAAATGAAAGCTTCTGGATGTAAAAGAATCTATGTAGCGCCAGAATCTGGAAACCCCCAAATTTTAAACACGGTTATTAAAAAGAATTTAGATCTTAAAAAAGTTGAAGAAACTGTGGCGGCTGCTAAGAAGCTTGGAATAAAGGTTGCTTGCTTCTTCGTAATTGGAGTTATAGGCGAAACAAAAGACGACATTGAAAAAACAATAAATTTCGCCTATAAACTCAAAAAACTTGGAGCTGACAAATTCTACTTCAGCTTCGCTATGCCCCTATACGGCACAGAACTTTACGAACAAGCCAAGACTCTAGGCTACTTGAAAGAAAACTTCAGCGATGAAGCCTTATCCTTTGTTAAACCAATAATTGAGACTCCCGAGTTTACAGCTGAAGAACTGCAGAAACTATGCGAAAAAGCCAACCTTGTTAACCCCGTGTTCACCAAAGACAAATTTATAAAAGCAGTGGGAAGCCCGCGGAAAGCCATAAAAACACTGTTGTGGCGGATTAGAAAATCCGCAAAAATTGTTTACCCTTCAGAAAATAATTAGGAAGCGTCATCAATTCTGAAATTCAATACCTTTACTGAGCCTCTTGAAGCTATAGCCAATGGACAAGACATGTTGATAGAAGGCGCTGTTATTATAAATGTTTATTTCAAGCGTAAGACTTTTCATGCACCATGCACAATCAGAGGAAGCTGCAACTGAAAAAGGGTTTAGCCTAAAACCTCAATTTTTATTTTATTACGAAAAATAGAATCTATGTTATCTTATGACAATATTATAATTTAGACAGGCCTTTTATTATAGCTTTTGACTACATACTTCTAATCATAACGCTAAATCTTTTCCATATTCTGCGTAAAACTCTGTTTGGTGCTCTGTTGAATTTTTTGTGAAATTTTTTCTGAATCTTAAGCAGAGACTGGTAATCGAACTCTTCTGTTTTAACGTAGGTTACGAAACCGTCCCTGTGGCTGTAGAGTTTTTCTTGAATCACCTCCTCGTATAATTTGCTGCCTGGGACGGCGATGAAAATGTTAAATTGACACCAGTCAGGGTTTAATTTTTTGGCAAACTTGAAGGTTGCGTTCATATCTTCCATTGTTTCCCCTGGAATTCCCATAAGAAATGAACAGGCTGTTCGAATACCCACTTCTTTGCAGAGCTTAAAAGCTTCCACAGCCTTTTCAAGGGTTATCCCTTTATTTAGCTTTTGAAGGATGCGAGGAGAACCTGACTCCACGCCAAACCATATTGTTCGACAACCCGCATCTCTCATGGTTTTAAGCAAGTTTCTAGAAACTAAATCCACTCGGGTATCGCAAATCCATTCAACCCCAAGTTTCTTTTTTCTTAAAAGCTCGCACACTTCAGTGACTACTCTCTCATTTATTGTAAAATTGTCTCCGATGAAGTAGATGCCTTTTGTGTTGTAGGTTTTCGTTAGGTGTTCCACTTCCTCCACAATTCTGGCGGGACTGAAATATCGGCTGATAGGTCCCCATAACTCTTTAGTTTCGCAAAAAAGGCAATTAAACGGGCAGCCTCTGATAACATTCATGATATCTACAGGTTCAACATCTAAAAACTCGATTTTTCTATTATATCGCTGCATTTGAAGCATATGCCTTGCAGGTAATGGAACATCATCTAAATGGTCCATGAACTTTAAGGGGTTTCTTTTGAACCCTGCTCTGCTTTTGTAGGCTATTCCTGGAATTTTAGCTATTTTTTTAAGGCTTGCGCCTTCTTTAATACGTTTTGCAAGCTCTAACATGGCTTGCTCCCCCTCTCCTATAACCACATAATCTATTTCTGAGTTTGCGAGAATGCTTTCAGGCACATAGGTGGCGTGGGGACCTCCAACAACAACTTTGCAGTTCAACCCCGTGTCCTTAACTGCTTTAGAAATCTCAAGGCACCTTTTATAATTCACCGAGTTGCAGCTTACTCCAACAATTTCAGGGTTAAGCCTTTCAACCTCGCGCTTAATCTCCTCCACGGAACTCCTCAATAAATAGTTATCATGAATCTTGGCTTCAAAGCCAGCCTTCTCAAGGGTTGAAGCTATGTAGGCTAAACCTAAAGGAGGAAGCATCCTCGAGAAACCCCAGGGCGATTCTGGAGGCGAATCCGGATTTATCAACAAAATCAATATAAACACCGTCCAAATTATTGTACGCCATTAAACCCTAAGAGTTAAGGTCACATTTTTAACTTTTACCCAGCTTAATAAACGCTTTTAACAATGTCTCATGCCTTATCAGCCTTGTCTAATTTTGTTTCCTACGAAGCCCAAGTTTACAAATTGTTTAAATTCAAAAACTTAAATGTTATATTTGTGCGTGAAAAATTGGAGAAGGTTGACAAACCTATTCGAATAGCCTTAGTAAACCCTCCTATTTTGAAAGGCGTTTACCACCATCAGCTTTATTTACCATTAGGATTGGCCTATCTCGCCGCAGTCCTCGAAGAAGGAGGATTCGAAGTTAAGTTAATAGATTGTCCGGCAATGGAAATAACCACCGAACAACTTGAACATAAGTTATCCTCCTTTAATCCTCTCATTGTCGGCATAACTTCTATGACGCCTACCATAAATTCCGCTCTTCTAGCCGCAAGCATTGCTAAAAAGGTATGTCCAGATGCATTGGTAGTTTTAGGCGGGCCTCACGTTACCTTCATGGATAAGGAAATTATTGCCAAAGAGAAGACGGTGGATGTTATTGTTAGGGGTGAAGGAGAAAAAACTTTACTGGAAATTGCTCAAAAAACCCTTCGCAGCGAGGCTTTGCACGGAATTGACGGAATCACTCTCCGAAATGGAGACGAAATTGTTCGCACCCCTGATAGGAAATACATCGAAAACCTCGACGAATTACCTCTTCCAGCATACAAATACTTTCACATAGATAAGTATAGGCTTTTTGGAAAGAAAATTCTTCCAGTTATAACCAGCCGAGGGTGCCCTTTTCAATGTTCTTTTTGTGTTACCTCGCGAGTGTTTGGGAAAAGATTTCGTGCCAGAAGCCCTAAAAACATAGTTGATGAACTTGAACAGCTTAAGAACGTCTATGGAGCTGATGCTTTTACCTTTTATGATGACACCCTCACTTTTGACAAAAAAAGAATACTTGATGTTTGCAAAGATATGCGCAATAGAAATATAGATCTTCCCTGGGATTGTCAAACTAGGGTTGATCGCATTTCCAAGGAAATTTTATTTGAAATGAAGCGGGCAAATTGCCAGCAAGTTTTTTTCGGAGTTGAGTCAGGATCCCAAAAAATTCTTGACGCCGTGAAAAAAGGCACAACTGTTGAGCAAAATGAAAAGGCAATTAAAATGGCGAAGGAGGTAGGTTTATTTGTCTCCGTTTCTGTAATATTAGGCTATCCGGGCGAAACCGCTGAAACATTGCAGCAGACAATTAATTTTCTAAAAAGAACGAAACCTGACGATGTGTATCTGTGCGTGGCCACACCCTATCCGGGAACAGAACTCCGTCGACTCATAGAGGATTTAGGATGGAAAACGTCCATGGAATGGGAACACTATGACACGACAACTCCCGTGTTTGAAAATCCATCCATATCTGCACAAGAAATTATGAAATTGAGGCGAACATTTTACAATAGTTTTTATTCTCCAGCGTATATTCTGCGGCATTTCTTAAAAAGAAACTTTTACAGCCAAGTAATGGCTAGAACAGCCTTAAATCATATGCTTTGGAGAGTTAGATCTATTTTTTGAAAATAGTTAGTGGACTATGCAAAACGCATCTAAAAGTTTGGATTTACCTTCGGGTATCTGTCTCGGTTGTTTTCATCGATGACGTATGCAGTATCCCATATACCTGAACCATCAATTTCCTCCGCATCTGGATACTTTTCCTTGTAGTTACTCCAATAATTTCCTTCTTTACCGTCATCCCATGCATTTGTTGAATTTAAGATGAAAACGTGATCAACATTGTCTATAAAGTTGTTATGGTAAATAACGTTGGATGATGAATCGCTTAAGTCTAAGCCAATATCATTATGTGCCAAGTGATTTTTTATTATTAGGTTTTTTGAGGAGCTTGACAGCTGGATTCCTTCTCTATTTGCGGTTATATTATTTTGAGAGATGGCGTTATTATATGATGAGTATAAGTATATGCCTATATTGCCATTTGCCATTATATTATTATGAGAGATAGTGTTGTTATCTGATAAGTATAAGAATATGCTTAAACTATTGTTTGTCAGAAGGTTATCGTTGATAATGTTGTCTTTTGAAGATCCAATGTAGATGGTGTAATTAGCGTGCAAAGTTATCGTGTTTTCATAAATTTTGTTTGATTCTGAATTCTTGATCCATATACCATAACCGTCATTTTTTGTTATTGTATTTGCAGAAATAATGTTGTTGGATGAATAAGTTAGCCAGATACCGCAGTAATTTTCTGTCAAATTGTTTTTTGATAAAATAATGTTGGATGCAGATGCAAGGTATATTCCATAATCGAAACCCTTTATTGTAAGATTTTTCACCGTTACATTGTTTCTGTCCGTTAGGTCGATTCCTCTAGAACCATAAACATTTGATCCCTGTAAGGTGTATCCTGCTCCATCAATTACAATGTTGTCCCGCTCAACTATTATTGGTAAGGAAACGTCAGCAGTAAACCTGTACTGAGTATCTTTAACTCTTAAAATTGAAGCTGTTTCGGGTTTAATTTTGCCGTCTGCCAGTATATATATAAAGTTAAGAACAGTTGGCTGCGTCGGTTCTCCTTGAGAAGGATTAGATGGATTTGATTGGTTGCTAGGTTGTGTGGATTGCCACGCTACAAAAAACCCCAAAACAAGGGCAACTAAACATAACGCCATTAAAATTTTTCCTTTAGAAATTTTTCGCGGTTTTCTAGCCGCATCCATTTCCATCCGTTTTCTATGAGCTTCAAGGGCTTTCTGATGTTTTATCTGCTTCTCCTTTAAACGCTCCTTCCAACTTTTCTTAGCCTTTTTATCTTTCACCGTCATTTTCTCACTGCAACTCTTATCTTAGCTAGGTTTATGCCACCCTTGTAATAAATGTTTTCAAAACTGCTTGCTCCCTTGTTGCTGCCTGCAATCTTCCTATAAAAGATCCTCTTCTCCTAAAATAAAAAGAAAAGGGGAAATTATAATTTGTGTAAAGTCATTTCATCTACGTTTCCTTGCTAGAAATATGTTGTATACTACAAGAATTGCAAGGATGATTATCGCTGCTACTATGACTGTTAATATCATTGTGTAGTCTGGTGGTGTTGGGATTTGTGGGGTTTCAGGCGTTGGCGGGGGTGGCGGTGCAGCGGTTACTAGCACGCTTGTTTCCGCGTATGATGGCCAGTAGGATTCGGATCCTGGAAACGTTATGACTTTTCCTCTTTTATATAAAAGATATTTAAATAATTTTTACGATAAGACCATTAGCAGCTTTCGAAATTACCGCGAAGATAAGCGCCAAAAACAGGAGACAGCGGTGAGGGTTCTTATTAATGGTCTCGATGAAGTAAGTTTATATATTTGCAGTTACCGAAGTCTTGGTAGTGTAAAATTAATGTCATCCCGTTCAGCTAAAACCAAACTAAAAGTGATTCTTGTAATTGATTTAATAATTGTGGCGTTGGCCGCTGGAGCCTACTTTTATCTTCAAAGTGAAGGCTTAATCGCAAGTGCACCTAAGCCTGCCGAGTTTGCAGTTACAAATCTCACAATTAATCCTCCTGAAGTGGAAGTTGGAGATCCCGTTTCAATTTCGGTAAATGTAACCAACATAGGCGATGTGGAAGGCGCCTACATGGCAAACCTCACCATAAACGATGTGCTGGTAGAAAGCCAAGAAATCCTGCTTATGGGAAAAGAATCAAAAATAGTGGGTTTCACGGTTTTCGAAAGCACCGAAGGAAATTATAGTGTAAAAATCGCCGATTTAACAGGGGTCTTCATGGTTAAGCCCATATCACTGGAAGAAAGTAAAATAGTTCTATCTAACTTGAAAATAGAACCATACGAAGTATGGGTAAATGAAACAGTTACAGCCACCTTAACTGCAACCAACCCGAGTGGAGAACCAGAAAGCCTAAAACTAAAACTTTTAATTAACGGTTCACTAGTTGAGACAAAACAAATCGAGTTGTCTCCCGGGGCCTCCACTACTGTAGAATTTAAATTTAACGCGCCTTCTGAGGGAAAATTTTTAGTTAAAATTAACACATTAAGCGGAACATTTCTTGTTGTTCCTACGGGATATCATACCCTTATGGTGGGCAGATCAGGCGGCGGATCTAAACCATTAGTTTTTACATTAAACGGAGTAACGTGTCAAACGCCTTATACTGAACTTTTACCCGTAGGAGTATACACAATCTCAGCACCAACGATAGTCGATGTCGGTACAGGCGTATTGGAATTCTCTCATTGGAGTGATTTGGACACAAACCCGACGAGAACCATAAACCTTCAAAGTCGCACAATTCTGGTGGCAACTTACATCGTAATTAGCGGGTACGCCTCCTGCCCCTCGCTTTTCATCTGGAATGGAACCCAGTATGTATATGTTACCGAAGTTTCAAATGCGGGCTGGCTAGGATACATGGATTACATAAATGAAAAAGGTGAAATAGTATTCGGCGGAGGCAATCCATGGGATTACATAAAACTGGACAAAAAACAACTTCAATTAAAAAAAGACACATGTTACAATTATGGATTCTATTTAACGGCAAACGTGGGAAACACCATTTTTACCAAATTACCTTTAGCCATACTTATAATCGCAGGGATATTTCTGATCTTAGTAACGGTCGACGCAATACTGGTTAACGCAAACAAAAACCGTGAAAAGAAACTAATGTTTGGCACTTTAATTTTAGTTGTTTTGCTGTCTTCCCAATTAATTGTGCTTTCGCCGTTTACCTTAAACACAGGTGAACCTCGTTATTATTATGACGTTGTTCTCTTTCAACAATGGGACGAAATCTTTTATTTGGATGCAGCCTACATGTTGGTGGTGGATCATCCAGTAAACGTTGATGTTTACTCCACTTGTTCAAACTATTTTAACCGTGGATTTAACGGTAAAATATACACTGTAAGCAAAAGCAACCTTTTAACGCCGATTGCAGCATATAATGAAAAGGGAGAAGACGTTCTGCACGAAATTTCCTATTTAGATGGAGTTTTCACATACGGCAATAACGGATTGCAAAGTCCATCATGGGACAATATCACATTAAACCAGTTGACCCTAAACTTGGGCGATTTATCTGAAGCCAAGGAAATCAAGCTTGTTGTCAACGGAATGGTTGACTGGGGCCCACCTGAATATTATTACGAGTATATAGACAAAATCAAGTCAGCTTTTGCCCAAGGATTAGTGCCTAAAGGTACAAAAATTTATAGCCCGCCTTCTCTCGAAATTATGGACTTAAATGGGAATTGGGTGCAGGTGCCGCAGGATAAGCAGATGCCAATGCCTTCAGATTATGTTCCAAGAACTTTTGCAGTGAATTTGACAGGGCTTTTCCCTGACGGAGTGAAAGATTACCGTATTAGAATCACCAACTTTTTTAATGTAACGTTTGATTATATCGGGATAGACGTAACGCCGCATGCAGAAATAAAAGTTTATAAAATTAACCCTATAGCTACTCTTCACCCATTGGAATTTGGTTCTTCCTCGTCAACGGCTTCGGGAAACTTTACAAGGTACGGTGACGTTACGCCGTTGCTCCTCGAAGCTGACGACATGTTTGTAATTGGAAGACAAGGCGACAAAGTTTCCTTGAAATTCTATGCAGATGATCTCCCGCCACTGGATGATGGTATGGAGAGAGACTACTTTTTGTTTGTAGCTTGCTGGTTCAAAGACCCACCTGGGAATTGGGGTTACGGATTTGACTTCAATGTCGAACCTCTGCCTTTCCTCGGCATGAGCGGGTTCCCCTATCCGCCTACAGAAAGTTATCCATATGACGAGAAGCATCTGGCTTACATTTCAGAATACAACACAAGAGTTGTGAAAACTCCTTAACGCCTATTAGTATTCATAATGTAATTTTGTAAAACAAAGTTTTAGGCGTAAGATTTAAGTGTTTTTTTGAAATATTTTGCTTTATAAAAATTATGAGAAAATGCTATGTGCCGCGAATGCCTGAAAATTTGCATTTTTAAAAAATTGCGAGGATGAAGATGAATTGTCAATGGAGTTGTTAGGGGAATTTTTGAAGTTAACGGTTTTAGGAGGATTAACCATAGCTGGTATATTGGTTATTCTTATATGGAAAAAGAATTTAGCTACAAAAGTAACTTATATAAGGTTTGTTGTTCAATTGGCAGCGGCGGCTTCCTTTTTTTATTTATTCACTTTTCCCGTGTGGCAACTTGCTGTTTTAATGGTTATCCTGCTTATGCCTCTTGTATTAGGGCGGTTTTTCTGCGGGTGGCTTTGTCCTTTCGCCCTATATATGGATATTATTACGCTAATTAGGAAAGCCTTAAAAATTCGGTACCGAAACCTTCCAGATAAGCTTAACAAGGTTTTACATAATCTTAGGTATGCTTTTCTACTTTCGTTTTTGTTTTTCATTCCGATTATTTTATGGTCAATTAAGCCGCCGGCAACGTTAGATTCGGCTGTTCTTATGGGATTGCTATTAGCTGGACCTTTTGAGCCTTTGAAAGTTTTGTTGGATCCTGCAACCCCTTTAATTGTTCCATGGGCGGGACCTTTAGAAGTGAATGGAGTTTATTTTAGTTATCCTTATGTCCAGAAGATCATTTATTATTCTGGTGAAGTTTTTGGTTCGTTTAATGCGTTAATTTTTTTGGTGTTAACAATTGTAGGTGCCTTTTTCCTTCGGAGGGTTTGGTGCAGGTTCTGCCCGACAGGCTCATCGGTTGCTATAATAAATCGGTTTAAGGTTTTTAAATGGATTCCCCTGCTTCATCTCGACAAAGACAAGGAGAAGTGTACTAAATGCGGAATTTGTAAGAGAGTTTGCCCAGTGCAAGTAACTGAAGTTTACGAGCAGGAAGGTGGGGAAATAAATACTTCCATGTGTATGCTGTGTCTTCGATGTGTTGAAATGTGCCCCTACGAGGATTGTTTGAAAGTGAAAATTGGCAGAAAAACTATTTTTAATTCGCGGAACTGGCTGAAACCATCCGAATCCGAATAAAAACCTTTAGGGAAATGCATAAAAATTTGAATAAATTTAAGGTTTTTGTCTATATTGTTTTGTTTTCTTTAGCTAAGGATCTGATAGCGAGCATGATTAGGGTTTTTCGCATAAACTCCTTTTTTGTCTCTCGTCCAGTCAATAAATAGAACGGAAACAGAGCCAAAATGCGATTTATCAGGCTTAACCATCCTATTCTACAGCTTAAAAGCGTTAAAAATAAAAAATGGGAGATTGGACCAGCCGACATGGGCTGGCTACTTCTTTAGCTTTCTATGGTCATAGATGCTGTATACACCTATTAGAATTGCTATAACGACGAGGGCTATTATGGCTGCGAACATCATTGTGTAGTCTGGCGGAGTTGGGATTTCAGGCATTTGGGGTGTGGGTGGTGCTGGTTCTACGAGGATGGTTGTGCGGGCGTAGGATGGATAGTAGCTTTTTGACCCTGGAAACGTTATGACTATGGTGTATAGGCCTTCTGATGGCGGGGTCCATGGGATGCTGAACATGCCGCTGGCGTCGGTGTGGGTGCCGCCTATATGCGTCCATTTGCCGTCAGGCCCTATAACGTCAAAAGTAACCCATACGCCTTTCACGTTAGCGGGCCTCGGGAACTGCTTGTAAACGTAAAGCATCCAGTCACCCATAGATTCGTCAGCCACAGCTGGAACACCATTGGGGAAGCGCAAGGCAATACGGGAATCTTTGGTTCCAGGAGAAACATCCATCACCGTTCCTTCTATGACTATGCTTTGGCCGTTAGCCACAACCTTAGGCGTAGCCGAAACAGTTGTTGCGCTTGGACCCTTACCTAAAGCGAATATGAGCAGGTCGTAAGTGTCCAGCTTAACTATTATGCTGTCTCCGATATATCCACGACCGCCCCAATCAGTTCCACGAACGAGACCATCCACTCTCCATATCACCTCACCAGTCGTTGCGTTAAGGCAAATGTACGGTGCACCCCGCGGTAGGGGTTGGTTGTCAGAGTGCGCGCTGTGTCGGATGTAGATTTTCCCGTCGACAATGAAGTCGATACGTGCTATCCAATTGTTGCTCCACTTGATTTCCGTGTATGGGTCAACTGCTTCGTAGCTCCACAGTTTCTTGCCTGTTTTGACATCGTAACAGTCTACTATGCCCTTCGTTCCGTGCGTGTAGAGTTTGCCGTCGTAGATTATGCTCCACGTCTCAAGATATCCTAAGTATACCTCAGGTTCAGTTGGACCCCAAAGCAGTTCTCCTGTGTCGAGACTGTAGCAGTAATGTGTTCTATGCTCCTTACACCATATGGTAAAGACCCTGTCTTCTGGACTTACACGTCCTATAGATATTGTAGTGTTGCCTGGCGGCGCTGGATAGGTTTTGTTAAACATTAGTCGTCCTTCCTCTCCCGGTTTCACGCTTATAGCCCAAACTGTGAATGGAGGATCTCCCCAGGCAATGTCTCTGATGACGGTGCCACCTCTGTAAAAGCCGAGTATTACGTCTAGAGGGACGTAGTAGTTGACGCTTCCCGGTAAGCCTTTTGGTATTGTCTTGTTCCACTGGTATCCGTTGAGTCCAAGGGGAGTTGCCGGAGTAACAGGAACAGGTCCCGTCGCGTTGATAACTTTTCCCTGAGGCCTCCAGGAACCCCACCCGGGAGCGTTTGGATCCATGCCCCAGTAAGCGGATATCACAGCTGTTGAGTTCCACATAGTCATATAGCCAGCCGCCTGGTTAACCTGGTACCTTATGAGTTCGCCGTTTGGGCCTATAAGGGTGCTACCGCCAGGAATCTTGGAAAGGCAAGGCTTCATCGTCAAGGATAAAAAGCCCATTAAAAGGCAAGGAAGACCAGTTTTCCTCTACTCCTTACCTCCAAAAATAAGCCATAAGATAGCCTTAACCATTAAAGAACCTCAAACAACAATCGTCAGCCTAACATTCCAAGGATTGAAACACCTTTGCAAGTTTGAGAAAGGCGGATACTGCAAGAAAATCAAGCGCAGATGCGAAACCCAAAACTGCCCCCAAATCCTAAAAGAAGAATAAAAACCATTTTTAACCATTTTAGCAACATCCTAGCGCGTGAACGCGCTGTCCCTTAAAGGAACGTTTATGCGATTGAGGGGCGTATAGGGGGCGTATAGGCGCACGTCCTTCTTTATGGAGGGGATTTAAGGTTTGGAGGTGACCTGCTAGGTAATCCTGCTTAACTTAATTATGGAGGAAGGTTTTCTGCCATAACCTCTTCATATGAATACTCGTGTGAAAGATGGGAGAAGGGGGGAAAGCTTTATTACTTACCTTCTCATAGGCCTCGCTTTTAGCGAGGCGAGACTCTTTCACTCACTATTCAAAATTAAAATGTTGGAATGAAATAAAAAGTTATAGCCATGATGGGCGTTGAAGGCTTATGCTTAAGCATATTCGCGTTGTTCCTTTGGCTGCTGAAAGTTTAGGAGTCAGGTCGATGTGCACTTACGTTGAGACTCCAAATATGCGAATTCTTTTGGATGCTGGGGTTTCCCTTTGTCCAAACCGTTTCGGCTTGCCACCTCATCCATTAGAATTTAAAGCTATAATTGATTGCCGAAAGAGGATAGCTAAGGCTGCTGCCAAAGCCGATGTGGTAACCATAAGCCACTACCATTTCGACCACCATACGCCCTCATACGAGGATTGGCTTTGCAACTGGACAGAGGCAGACGAAACCGCAAGGCAAATCTACGAGGCAAAAACTATTCTAATTAAAAATCTAAAAGAAAAAATTAACTTCAGCCAAAGGCGGAGAGCATGGATTTTCCAGAAGACTGGCGGAAAATATGCGAAAAAGCTTGAAGTTGCAGATGGAAGAAGCTTCTCCTTCGGCGGCACAAAAATAAGGTTTTCGAAACCGGTTCCACATGGACCAGAAGATTCCGCTTTGGGGTGGATTTTAATGGCAACAGTCGAATACGATGGCGAAAAGTTCATGTTCGCCCCAGACGTTCAAGGGCCAATTTCAAAGCAAACGCTAAACATGATCGCTGCGGAAAAGCCTCAACTAATAATGATTGGTGGACCACCCCTTTATTTGGCTGGCTTTAAGGTTAATGAAGAACAAATTCAAGCTGGATTGAAAGGTTTAGAAAGCGTTGTGGAAGTTTCATCCATAGTAATTTTGGAGCATCATGTCTTAAGGGATGAAAATTGGCATGGAAAAACTGCAAACGTTTTGGATAAGGCATGGGAAATTGGACATAAGGTTTTGACAGCAGCCGAATACATTGGAGAAAAGAACGCTTTTCTAGAGGCTATGCGAAGAAGACTTTTCGCTGAGAAACCGCCGTCAAAAGAGTTTGAAAAGTGGATGCGTGAAAACCTAAAAACAAAAAAGATGACTAAACCGCCAATCTAGCAATCCGTTCATTTTGTTCCAGCCCTTAACGGCTTTTCCCGAGAGTTTAAATGTTGTCGGACAAAAATTTTCAAAAACAACATTTAAACCGAAACTTCTGCGCTGAGGCTAAAACAGTGTATGTAAGGCCGAGGCCGGGATTTGAACCCGGGCGCCGGGCTCCACAGGCCCGTAGGCTTCCAAGCTACCTCACCTCGGCCACTTCATTGAGTTTTCCTAGCTTCGCCTACTTTTAATGTTTGCCTTTCCCATTTAAGTTTCTCCATTTTGTTGAAAAGTATGTTTGAACCGTTTTCCGTGTTTAGGTCTTTGGTTTTGGAAAAGGAGAATTTGGAGTTTATTCCATTTCTTCAAGTAGTCTTTGGGTTCTTGTTTTTACGAATGCCTCAATTTTTTCCACGGTCATTATTTCTTCTCTGTTTTTCAAGTTTTTCCTCGATAACTTCGATCAGGTTTTCAGGGTTTACTGGTTTTGTCATGTATGCATCGGCATTATAGTTTAGGGCTTCGATGGCGTTTTCAAGTTTCGGGTAGCCTGTCACCATTATCTTTATCATTTTGGGCGTTGTTTC
>Ga0315298_1007464_pt1 | contig 14377 bp, 10 predicted proteins | sample WHS_1_MG_FD_203077 | JGI IMG/M metagenome (GOLD analysis project Ga0315298, IMG submission 203077) | Extremophilic microbial mat communities from Washburn Hot Springs, YNP, Wyoming, USA - WHS_1_MG | ecosystem: Environmental > Aquatic > Thermal springs > Hot (42-90C) | place: USA: Wyoming... | reverse complement strand
TAATAAAAAGAAACAATATCAATGTTTTTATCTTTAAGATACTCCTCCCAATAGGGAAAAATTTTCTTTTTTAATTCTAAAAGTTCAGGATTACCAATAAGTTTTCTTTTATAAAAATGTCCTGCCCCCCTTTCTAGAGTCGCTCTCAATTCGTTATCAGCAATAAGTTCAATAAGGGCATGCGATAGTTTGTTAAAAGGAATCTTATAATGATAAAAAATATAATGAATTATTTCGTGGGCAAGATAAACAGTCGAATAATTTTTCCATTCTTCTTGGTGACCCCAAAAAATTAATCTCGTAGGATAACTCCTGCCCTCTTTTAGGCTAGGGTGTGAAATTATCACTTTAAAATCTAAAGAAGGTAATGGCTTTCTTATAATTTCTTTTAAAAAAGAATTTACAATCTCCTTATTATTATCCCACTGATTTTCTACTATTTTTTTGTAAATATTAGTTTCTTTTAAAATCCTCTTAAAGTCCTTTAATCTAAAAATCTCTCTAAAAATTTTTTCAAGCTCTTCAGAAATATTTCGAACCTGATTAGAGGAATAAATAATTCTTAAAGCCCATTCCTGACTATTTATTCCTTTAAGATATATCAAATAAAAAAATGGAAAATCCTGATACTTCTTAAATATCTTCCTAAAACTCTTTTTCCTAACCAAATTTAACTTATTTAAGATTATAAAAGCAAGATAATATCTATTAACTTCAAAAGTAAGTTTGATCATAGTTGCTTAAAGTAATTTTCTTCCCTCCATTCTTGTAAAAATTTTAGTTTTTTTAAAAACCTTGACATCAGGGGTTATTAATATTATAATGTAATAGGAATTGCACTTTGAAAATTTAAAAAGGAGGTAATAAAATGAAAAACAAAGAAATTGAAACTTCTTATTTTATTTTAGCACCTTATGCCTTTTTTGTAAAAGGCGCAAGGAGGGGGGCTTTATATGATGTTAAAAATGGGCAAGTTTTCGCTGTCAATGCAGAAGCTGTCCCCGTTGTAGAACAATTAGAAAAGGGGGCAACGTTCGAAGAGTTAAGAAAAATTAATTATGACTTAGATAACAAAGAAATTTTAGATTTCTTGCTTCTTCTGAAAAAAAATAAATTAATCACATCCAACCCTTATTCCAAAAAATGGAAAATAAGTCCTCCTAAAACTCTTTTAAAATTTATTTGGGTAGAAGTCACTAGGAGATGCAACTTAAAATGTATCCATTGCTATGTGAATAGTAACTCTTGTTCTAATGAGCAAAATTATACAACAAAATTGAAAAGTGAAAACTGGGTAGAGGTGATTAAAGACGCCCATTCACTCGGAGCCGAAGCTATACAGTTTATAGGAGGGGAGCCTTTTTTGATGAAGGGATCTGAGTTGCTTAATCTAGTTAAAAAAACCAAAGATTTGGGCTACAAATTTATAGAAATTTTTACAAATTGTACTCTCTTAAACGAAGAGATTCTTGATTTTTTAACAAAGCACAATGTTGCAATAGCAACTTCAGTTTATGGAAACAGAGCCGAAATTCACGATGCAGTAACCCAAATTCAAGGGAGCTTCAATAACACTATTCAAAATATAGAAAAGATACTAAAAAGAGGCATAAAACTACGAGTAGGAATAGTTGAAGTAGGCTTAAATAAACCATATCTCAATGAAACTGTACAATTTTTAGAAAGATTAGGTGTTAAAAAAATTAAAATTGATTCAGTGAGGCCGGCGGGTAAAGCTCTTCAATTTTATAAAGAGAAAAATTTTCTCAATACCAACTTTAAACAAAAACAACTTCCTTATTTTAGTAAATTCAGCTATGAATTTTTTAGCAGAGTACATTATTACCATAACTGTTTCGGAGATAAGGTCTGTATAACAGACTCTGGAGAAGTTCTCCCTTGTATTATGGCTAGAAATATCATATTAGGAAATGTGTTAAATGATAGTCTAAAAGATATTTTAATAAAATCAAAAGAAATAAGAGAACTAACAAAAGATAAAATAGAAAAATGTAAAAATTGCGAGTTTAGGTATTGCTGCTTCGATTGCCGCATTAAAGCAATATGGCCTAACAAAAAATTAATAAGCGCTCCCACCGAGTGTAATTATAATCCCTATATATAATATATAAATCTTTTAAAGAAGGAGGTGAGAAATGAAAAAACTAGAATTAAAAAAAGTTACTAAAACCCTACCTCTTTTTAATTGTAATCCTGATGACCAATGTGAACCTACCATAGGGTGGCCCTGCCACCCTGATGATTGTATTCCTGCTGGTTCTTGTAATCCTGATAACTGGAGCTGCAGTCCTGATGGCACTGATGATGATTAAACTAAAAAGGGTCCCATAGTGGACCCCTTTTTTTATTTATAAAATATCTTATAATAAAAGTATGATTTTTTTAGATAATTTCCCAAAAAATAATTTTATCTGGACAAAACATTCGCTTGAAAAAATGGCTTTTTATCAATTGTCAGAGAATCGAATAAAAAGAGTGTTACATAGTCCAAAAAGAACTGAAAAGGGGATTGCGCCAAATACTATTGCCTCAATGCAAGTAGCTGGTTCGAAAAAACACCCTTATGAAATTTGGGTAATGTACGTGATCGAAAAGTCAAAAGGCAAAAGTCAAAAGTCAAAAGTGAAGACAATAAAGATTATTAGTGCTTGGAAATATCCTGGTCAATCAAAACCAGGAGAACCAATCCCTATTCCTCAAGATATTTTAGAAGAAATCTTAAAAAACTACACTTAATCGAAAAGTCAAAAGGCAAAAGTCAAAAGTCAAAATTACAAGTCAAAAGTTAAAAGTAATTTATTTAATTGAAAATTGAATCATTGAAAATTTATTGAAAATTGGGAATTGATAATTGAAAATTGATTTTTTATTGTTTTTATTTTTTTCTCCACGATCGTAGAAAATAAATTAAAAATGTGTTTACCAATTGAAAATTGAGCCATTGAAAATTGATTGAAAATTGATAATTGAAAATTGAAAATTTATTTTATCGCCCCCGTAGCTCAAGTGGTAGAGCAACAGCCTTTTAAGCTGGTGGTTGCGCGTTCGAGTCGCGCCGGGGGCACTCCTTAAGAATTCTCTGATTCTTTCCAAGTGAGGGGCACTACCTCACTTGGAATGGATTGATTTGACTTGATGTTTCTTATTTGTTATTATTAATTATTAAATATATGGATAAAGTTATGTTAAAGCTTCAAGTTCCCGTTTCTATCTTAAGGGAAGACAAAAAATATGTAGATTATTCTCCTGCACTTGATTTATCTACCTCGGGTAGAAATTATCAGGAAGTAAAAAAACGATTTGTTGAAATCGTTAATATTTTTTTTGAAGAACTTATTAAAAAAGGTACTTTAGAAGAGGTTTTACGAGATTTAGATTATCCGTAACAATTTACGAATTTTAAATATTACTCCCGAAGAATACCTTGAAATTTTAAAAAGAATTTAAAAATTAGAATTTTTGGATAAATTTTTTAATCATAACAAACTCTTAGGAGTTTGTTTTTTTATTTTTATTTGCATACCTGAATATAAATCCTGCGGATTTAACTACAGGGTGAACAAAAGCCGCGGGTTTGCTTTTCTTGATTAACCCTGCTAAAATTTAAATAGAATTAAAAATAACTCTGCTAAAATTTATGTATATTCATCGCGAATTGGAAAATTTAATTAAACCATTTCTTAAAAGAAAAGAGATTTTGGCTATTTTGGGGTCAAGACAAGTTGGAAAAACTACTTTTTTGGAGTATTTAGCCTCTCAACTAAAAAAAGAGGGAAAATCGGTTAAATTCATTACTTTTGAAAAAAGAGGTGACTTGGAACTTTTTGATAATATAGAAGATTTTAAGGATCTTCACAAAAATTATCAGATAGTAATTATTGACGAATTTCAATATGCCAAACAGGGAGGACAAAAGTTGAAATATCTATTCGATACCACTAAAACTAAATATATTATTTCTGGCTCTTCCTCTTTAGATATTAAATTTCAAACAGGTAAATATATGGTTGGTAGAATGTTTAAATTTATGCTTTGGCCCTTTTCTTTTCGGGAGTATCTATCATATGTTGATAATGAACTTTATGAGATATTGAGTTCGCGAATTTCTAATCCTTTTTTCTTTCCGATAAAAAAATCATTTGGTCCAGAGGTGAATTCTCGATTAGAAAAATTATTTGAAGAATATCTTATTTTCGGCGGTTATCCAGCAGTCGTTCTTGCTAAAACTCAAAAAGAGAAAGAAAAAATTTTAGAAAGTATTTTGGATAACTATCTTTTAAAAGATATTAGAACCTTACTTCAATTAGCTACGGAAAATGAATTAACCAAATTAGCTAAATTATTAGCTACCCAGATAGGAAATTTACTAAATTATAAAGAATTATCAAATAGTTCCGGACTTAATTATAAAGAACTTCTGCGCCATTTAGAAATCTTAAAACAAACTTATATTATAGATTTAATCAAACCTTATTTTACCAATAAAAGAACGGAAATTACCAAAAATCCTAAAGTTTATTTTATTGACACTGGTTTCAAAAACTTAATTCTTTCTGATTTTAGAAAGCTTGACCAAAGGAAAGATGCTGGAAGTTTGGTAGAAAATTATGTTTTTATGGCTTTAAAAAGAAAGAGTGACGGATTCCAAAATATTAATTTTTGGAGAACAAAAAGTAAGGCAGAAGTAGATTTCGTCATTCAGAGAGAAAACAAAATTATTCCGATTGAAGTGAAATATTCGTCAGAAGCGGCAATCGGTAAAAGCCTTTATAGTTTTATAGAAAAGTTTTCTCCTTCAGAAGCTTTTATTCTTACCAAAGGTTATTGCCGAATGGCGAAAGTGAAAGATTGCAAAGTAAAATTTGTTCCGGTATATTATTTTTGATTTTAAATTTTTGAGTTAATAAGGCAAAAATATTAAATTTATTTCTTTATGGCAATGGCTCTTAAGGGAATAAAATTGCAACCTGATATTTTTTATTTATTTTTATTTGCCTACCTAATTATAGTTTATAATTATTTGAGATTTATTTAATTTTAGCGATTTGTTTGCGATTGGCTTAGCTTTAAGAAAGTGTTATTTTTGACAAATGTCTTTTTGCGCACTAAAATTAACATACTGAACAAAAAATGTTATTTTTGCTCAGTATAAGCTCAATATATGATAAAAGATATTATTTTTCAGCATAAAAATGTACTCATCTAGTACAGTTAATTGACAAATAATTGGGAGTTGAATATAATGTTTTCTGTAGGAAACAAAAAATAACTAATTTCGTTTCCTAAAAAATACTATGGAAAAAATAAAACAATATCTAATTGATTTTCAGAAAAGAAAATTTGAGACTTTTGATAGGGAACTAAAAATAAAGTTTACCAAAGAGTTTATTACTTCAATAATTGGAGCAAGACGTGTTGGCAAAACTTATTTTCTCTTCAATTTAATAAATAAAATTAAGGATAGGAAAAAAGTTCTTTATGTTGACTTTGATCTGCCAGAATTTTTGGATTTTGATGGGAAAGATTCAAAAAAATTAGTTAATCTTCATCTTCAGCTTTTTGGTAGTTTGGAATACATTTTTTTTGACGAAGTTCAAAACATAAAAAATTGGCATTTAGGTTTAAAAGAAATTTATGGAGAGAAAAAATATTTTATTTTTATCACTGGCAGTTCCTCAAAATTATTAAGCAAAGAATTGGCCACCCAATTGCGCGGTCGTACAATAACATATACCTTGTTTCCTCTTTCTTTAAAAGAAATATTAAATAAAACAGAAGAAAAAGTTGGTAAAGAAATTAAAGATATTAAAGAAAAAATTTAAAATTTATGTGTGGCATTATTGCTTATAAAGGAAAAGAAAACGCTGTTAAAGTAGTAATGGACGGTTTAAAACACCTCGAATACCGAGGTTATGATTCTTGTGGAATTTGTCTGTCTTTAAAAGACAAAGTCACTCTTATTAAAAAAGTTGGTAAAATTGAAAATTTAGAAAAAGAAATCTTAGAGAGACAGAAAAAAGAAAATTTAAAAAGTGATGTCGGCATCGGCCAATCGCGGTGGGCGACACATGGCAAGGTTTCAGAGATTAATGCTCATCCCCATTTTTCTTGCGACAAAGAAATTTATGTAGTTCATAACGGCATTATTGAAAATTACGAAGAAATTAAAAAATCTCTTTTAAAAAAGGGACATAAATTTGTTTCCGAGACTGATACTGAAGTAATTCCTCATTTAATTGAAGAATACCGAAAAAAACTTCCTTTTGAAAAAGCCTGCCAAAAAACTTTCAAAGAATTAAAAGGTCTTTTTGCTTGTGTTGTTTTGGATAATAAAACAAAAGAAATTATTGGCGCAAGAAATGGTTCGCCTTTAGTAATGGGAATCTCAAAAGACGGCCTATTTTTAGCCTCAGATATTCCGGCATTTTTAGATAAAACCAATAAGGTAATTTTAATTAATGATTTAGAAATGGTCCATTTAAAAAATGAAAAAGATTATACTATTAAAAATTATCTTTCAAATAAAATTATTAAAAGAAAGCCAGTAACTATCAACTGGACAAAAGAAGAAGCAGAAAAAGGAAAATATCCTCATTTTATGATTAAAGAAATCAGCGAAATCCCAGAAGCAATTAAAAAATCATTAATCCAAAATCCTTCAAAAATTAAAAAAATAATAAACTTAATTAAAAAAGCAAAGAGAGTTATTTTTGTTGGTTGCGGGACGGCTGGTCATGCTTGCCTAGTTGGTAAATATCTTTTTTCTAAATATCTTAAAAAGCCAGTAGATTTTATTTCTGCTTCAGAATTTCCTCATTTTGTCTCAACTATTACTAAAAATGATTTAGTGATTGCTATTTCCCAAAGCGGTGAAACAATTGATGTGATTGAGGCTATTAAAAAAGTAAAAGAAAGAAAAATCAAAGTTTTATCTTTAGTTAATGTGATGGGTTCTACTTTAACAAGAATTAGCGATGAAGTTTTAATGATTAATGCTGGCCCAGAAAAATGCGTTTTAGCAACCAAAAGTTATTTAAGCCAATTAAGTTTAATCCTTCTTTTAACTTTCTCTTCATTAAATCAAAAACAAAAAATTGAAAAAGAATTAAAAAAATTAAGTGAGGAAATTAAAAAACTTTTAAATAATAAAAAGTTCATTGGTCAAATTAAAAATTTAGCCAATCTTTTAAAAGATTCTTCTCATTTATATATTATTGGAAGAGGTCTTCAATATCCAACTGCTTTAGAAACTGCCCTAAAAGTCAAAGAAGGCGATTATCTTCATGGCGAAGCTTTTGCTGGCGGAGAACTAAAACACGGAGTAATTGCTTTAGTTGAAAAAAATACTCCTTGTTTTATTCATTTTTCAAAAGATGAAGAAGAAACAAATACTTTGATTAATTCAATGGAATTAAAAAGCCGAGGCGCTTACTTAATTGGCTTCGGCTATAAAAAACAAAAAGATTTTAATAAAAACATTGTTTTACCAGAAGTTGAAGAATATCTTGCGCCGCTTTTAAATATTGTTCCAATATATCTTTTAACTTATTATTTGGCTTTAATTAAAGGATTAGATCCTGATAAACCAAGAAATTTAGCAAAAAGTGTCACGGTAAAATAGTTAAGCTCTTTCTACATATTCGCCAGTTTCAGTATTAATAATAATTTCTTCTCCTTCTTTAATAAAAATCGGCACATTTATTTTAAGCCCTGTTTCTAAGGTAACAGTTTTAGTCGCGCCAGTGACAGTATCTCCTTTAATTGCTGGCGGTGCCTCAACCACCTTTAATTTTATTTTAATAGGAATTTTTACATCTATTAGCTCGTCCTCTAAATAAACTAATTGAACTTCTGATTTTTCTTTTAAATAAGGAATTTTTGATTCTGTTAAAGAGCGGGGGATACTGATTCTTTGATTATTTTGATCTAAAAAAACTGAATTTTGCCTATCAGAATAAAGATAGGTAGCTTTTTTATAATCTAAATCCATCTCCTCAAATCTCTCTTGTGAACGAAAAGATTTCTCGATTACTTTTCCGGTTTTAACATGTTTTAAAGTAGTTCTCACAAAAGCCGTTCCTTTGCCAGGCTTGACAAATTGATAATCTAAAATTAAATAAGGTTCATTATCAACCTCTATCACCATTCCTTTTTCAAATTCTGAAGTAGAAACCATAATCAATAATTTTAAATTTTTAATTTTAAATTTTTAATTCACAATAAATTTTTTCACCCCCACCTTTTAAAAAAAGATGGGGGGTGGGGGTAAAATGACTCAATTTCTAATGTTTGAAAATTATAAAATTGCAAATTTAATGAAAATTGAAAATTGTAAATTGTAAATTTTTAAGAGGTAAACATTTGTTTAGCCGGAAAAGAAAGCAATTCATTAATATCTTTAATATCTAAAAGAAGCATTTCTAGTCTATCAACCCCTAAAGCAATTCCGCCAGTCGGCGGAATACCTGATTTTAACGCATTTATAAAGCCTTTGTCAATCTCAATAAACTCTTTTTTTAATTTCTTCCTTAATTTTTGTTCTTCTTTAAGTCTTTTTAGTTGCTCTTTATAATCCAACAACTCAGAAAAAGCATTAGCAATCTCTAAACCTCCAATAAAAAGCTCAAACCTTTCTACATAAAAACTCTTTTTGCTTTTCCTTTTTGCTAAAGCGCCCTGATATAAAGGATAATCGTATAAAAATACCGGCTTTGATTTATCTAAATTTGGTTCAATCTCATTTAAAAAAATAAGAGAAAATAAATCATTTTGGTCTTCTTTTTTTGAGATTTCATAGCCCTTTTCTTTAACTATTTTGTAAAAATAATTAATGTCTTTTGTTTTATCTAAATTAATCCCGCTAAATTTTAAAAAGGCTTCTTTTAAAGAAATTCTTTGAAATGGTAATGAGACATCAATTTTCTGATTTTGATAATAAAAATAATCTCTTTTATAAATTTTTTTTACTAAAAAATAAATCAATTCTTCAGTATCCTTCATTATATCAAAATAATCTGCCTTCATCCGGTACCACTCTAAAATCGTAAATTCAGGATTATGAAGAGGCCCAAAACTTTCTTCTTGGCGAAAAGCTTTAGTTATCTCAAAAATTTTTTCAAAACCGGCAGCCAACATTTTCTTTAAAGAGTATTCAGGAGAAGTTATTAAAAAACCTTTATAAGTTTTATTTTTTTCATCTCTAAATTTTAAAGAAATAGGGGAGAGATATGGTTCCATTCCTGGATATTTTACTAAAATCGGTGTTTCGACTTCTAAAAAGCCTCTTTTTTTAAAGAATTCTCTAATTAAATCTTTAATTTTTGCTCTTTGAATTTGAATTTTAGAAAGAGGGGGATTAAGGCGATATTTTTCCCAATTTTTCATATTTTTATTTCTTTAACTTTTATTTGTTGAAATTTTCTAATATTTGTTGAAATTTTCTAACCAATTTGGTATAATAACACTTAATGAATAATTTTTCAATTCTTAAAATCTGTCTAGATTTACTTTTAGCCACAGGATTGGGAGCATTGATTGGTTTTGAAAGAGAATGGGCAAGAAAAGATCCAGGAATAAGAACCTTTGCTTTTGTTTCTTTAGGCGCAGCGCTTTTTACAATTTTAGGAAAATTAATAATTTTTGAAGGAACCAGTGGTACTTATGACCCGACCAGAGTTTTAGGACAAATCATTGTCGGGATTGGCTTTTTGGGCGCTGGCGTAATCATTTTTCAACCAGAAGAAAAGAGATTTAGGGGATTAACCACAGCCACAATGCTATGGGTAGCAGCTGCTATTGGAAGCGCAATTGGTTTGAGTTATTATCCGATTGCTTTGTTTACTGCTTTACTGGTGGTAATTATCAATCTAATAATCAGACCACTTGAAATAAAAATTGATAAGAAAATAGACGAAATCAAAGAAAAGAAAAATATACCGTAAGTTTAGTTCCTATTTACCCCCACCTCCCATCCCCCACCTTTTAAAAAAGATGGGGGGTGGGAGATGGAGGAATGAAGGAAGGGTGGATGAATTAAAATTCTAATAATTTTCAATTATCCAATGATCAATTTTCAAACAATTATTTAATTATTTAATTTTCAAAAATAGAAATACATTGAAAATTGAGAAATTGGAAAATTGATTGAAAATTGATAATTGGTAATTTATCATTCTTAAGCTTGTTTGGTGTGGGGGTGATAATTGATTGAAAATTGATAATTGAAAATTGAAATTTTATTATTTGTAGATGGTTTTTATTTTTTCTCCACGATCGTAGAAAATAAATTAAAAATGTGTTTACCAATTGAAAATTGAGCCATTGAAAATTGATTGAAAATTGAAAATTGATAATTGAAAATTTATTTTATCGCCCCCGTAGCTCAAGTGGTAGAGCAACAGCCTTTTAAGCTGGTGGTTGCGCGTTCGAGTCGCGCCGGGGGCACTCCTTAAGAATTCTCTGATTCTTTCCAAGTGAGGGGCACCACCTCACTTGAAAAAGATTGGCTTTCGCCAAAATTCCTTTAAGCGATAAATATTAAACGAGTTAACTTATTATCCCTTTAATAGAAAAAACTAATTTGATTTATAAAATAAATTTATCTTTTCCAAGTGAGGACTTGACAAATAAAAACCAGTTTGCTATACTTATATTGTCTTTTTAGAGGAGAGTATACCTTTTTAAAGACGCAAAAACAGTGGAGATTTTCTTTATTAAGACTTAAAAACAGTGGGAACTTCCTTTATAAAAATAATAAAAAAACAGTGGGGATTTTCTTTTTTATAACCAAACGCGCTTTTTTAAGGAAAGCAAAAATAATCTTTGAAAAAAGGGCATTTTAAAAATGCCATTTTTTATTTAGGTCGAAAAAAATAAACAAAAACTCCTACCTAAATTGGTGGGGGTAAAGGTCGAACCCTGAACCACCTAAGGTTCGGGGTAAAATAATAAAAAATAAAAATATGAACAGACAAATTTTAAGTCAAGCACTAGTAATTATTCTAGCAGTTTCCTTTGGGTTGTCTGGTAGTTTGATGTTGATGCCATTTAGAGTTGGAGCAAAGCCTACTACAACCACTACCATTCCTCCAAAGCCAGACCTTATTGCTACTAAAACTAATGATTTGGGAGGCGGGAATGCGATAGTTGGTACACCATTTCATTGGATTATTAAGATAGAAAATATTGGAGATGCTACAGCTACTTTTGAGAAAAACGAGGTTATATTACAAGATAATATGCCTGTTAACAATGTAGATAATTACGGCACGGTTTCTATTTCTGCATCAGCTGGTATTACTGGAGGAGATAAAATAAAATGTTCCCAAGGTGGTGGAAAACATGAAAATATAATTTGTGATGTTAAAAACGAGCAGGGAGCACAGGTTACTATTCCTGTTCGTGAATATATAGAATTTAATATTCAGGTGAATCCTACCGCTCCGGGTACTCTAAATAATCCCAAAGAAGGATCCACTGATAATAAATGTAAAGTTGATCCTCATAGCACTAATGGATATATCCAAGAAAGCAATGAGTCAAACAATAATTGCTCCAATTCTGTAACAGTGGTTAGTGCTCCTGTTTGTGGCAACGGTACCATAGAAACAGGAGAACAATGTGATGATGGAACTCGAAATGGCACAACCTGTACACCTTCATATGGTTCTACTTGTAATTACTGTTCAACTGACTGTCAGACTATTACTTTAACTAGTCCATACTGTGGAGACCATATAATTAATGATAGTGAACAATGCGAAGATCCAAATACTAGTAATAATACTTATTGTTCACAAAGTACTACTCAATGTGCTAGTGGCAATAAAACTCAAACAAGAGATGCGTATGGAAATTGTAATGCGACTTGTGGTTGTACATACGACAATTGGGGCACGGCTACATGTGTCAAGGATAGTTGCGGTGCAACTTGTTCAAATGATGCAGATTGTAATGATCAAAATCCATTAACTACTGATTCATGTAATCAAGATACCTGTCAGTGTCAGCACCTATCAGTTCCTTTAATGACTATAAATGCTTCAAAAATTATTTGTGATAATGAAGCAGATTTACCAAATTGGGGTACTGGAGGACCAAACATTACAGTTAATACTGCATCTGATTGGGTAGCCCAACATTCTAGTTGTCATTTAGTTCCAAACTGGGGATTTGAATGGGCTTATGATGGGGTTGCCAATCCTGGCGATACCCTTTATGGTCCCGCAGGATTTCCCTGGCATTTATTTAATGTTAATTCTCCAGCTCAAATAACTGACTTGCAAGGTAAAACCAAAATTTTGGTAAGAGAAGTTTTAGAGAATGGTTATATACCATTTACTTATGGTCCCCAAGGAAATAAAAATACTGATGATTACAGTGCAGAATTATATTGTCATACTGATGTATTGAATTATGACAATTATGATTACATTAATAATCCTCAATTGGGTAATACCTATTATTGTGTTGGATTTAATACACCAATAAGATATGAGTGCAATAGAGAAACTTGGCAATGTGCACCAAGCAAAACAGGACAATATCCAAATGAAGACGCTTGTAAAGATGCCTGTAAACCAGTTTGTGGTGATGGAAAAGTAGAAGGAACTGAAACATGTGATCCTCCCTCAACCGCTGCTCCTGGTCCTGAAGATACTTCTTTCTGTGACCAGAATTGTAATTCAGTACCTATTTATCATTCATTGGCTGGATGTCCAAATGGTCAACATTTAAGTTTAATTAATTCTTACCAAATTGATTCTGCTAATACTAGCGGCGTTATTATTCCTTTAAGCGGTAGTAATACATATAAGTTTGAGGCTAAAGGAACTTTTTATCCTACTAGAAATCAGAATTTCCAGTCAGACGCAGCTTATACTACCGAAGATGGTTGGAGTACGGTGTCAAATAAATATGGTATTTATGGAATACCACCAGATTTAGCAGCTCATGCTTTACTTTCTGATTTTGGACAAAAAATGGGAATTGTTAATTGGGGCCAGTATAATTCTGACCATAATTATTCATTCTATTTTGCCCCAACATCAACAAGTGCGACTTTTGTTATAGGTGATAGATATGATAACTGGTTTAAAACAGATTGGAATAATAATGCTGGAATGACTGATAATTCTGGAAGTTTAACTTTAGATGTTTATGAATGTGTACCAAATCAACCAAATCCATCTTCTTGCGGTAATGGAACCATAGAACCAGGCGAAGAATGCGATGGAACAGCAGGCGTTACTCGAGGCAAGAATTTCTGTACAGATACTTGTCGTTTGATTCCTATTTATGACGGAGGACATAGTTGTCCTGAAGGAACTGTTATGGGAAAAACTCCTGTAAAAAGTATTGACATATCTTCTAAAAAGGTTGATGGTGAAATTGTAAGTCTTCAACCGGGAACTTATCTGTTTCATGCTTCAGGTACTTATCAATATAGTTCTAATGCCAATTCTCAAGCCGATGCCGGTTATGGTACAAGTGATAGCTGGACGAATTTAAGAAGTGACTTAGGTATTACTGAAGGAGCTATCCATCGTGGTGTTTTATCTCTTCTTTCTGATATGGGTACCGGAAAAATGGGAATTGTAGATTGGGGAAGTTATAATGACAATCATATATATTCAAAAGCCTATCAAATTACAGGAGATAACCCAACTAATGTTTCTTTTGTAATTTCTGATTGGTATGACAGTTGGTATAATAGTTATCAGAATCAATCAGCGATGGATGATAACTCCGGTAGTTTGCATTTGGATATTTACAAATGCGTGACCCCGCCTTCTCTAACAGTTTGTAAGTATGAAGATAAAGGAAGCGTAGGCACATATGAATCAGGAACAGATACTCCATTAAGCGGTTGGCAAATAAGAGTAGACTATCGTAATGGGACAACTACCACTAATTACTATACCACTAAGGATGATGGCTGTATAACTCTTAGTGATCTACCTTTTGGACTTTATTCTGTTTCAGAAGTACTTCAAGATGGCTGGACTAAGACTTATCCTGAAAATGCTTATTCTATTACTATAGATGCAGAACATACAAGTTTTGATCCTCTTATTTTCTTGAATTTTAGAAGCAGTGGCGGTGTTACTACAACCACCGTTCCTCCAACTGGTGGTGGAGCACCAATTACTGGAACAGTAATTCCAACCGGTGGAGTTGTTGCTGGTGCAACAACTGGCGGTGGAGTAGTTGCCGGTGCAACAACTGTTAAATGTGAACCATATCTACTCTCTTATATTAAATTGGGAGGAGATAATGATCCAGAAGAAGTCAAAAAATTAGAATCTTTCCTTAATGAATTTTTAGGATTAGATTTACCGATTGATGGAATCTATGA